>Ga0268265_10000155_pt1 | contig 83925 bp, 33 predicted proteins | sample KBSSwiS52_FD_190355 | JGI IMG/M metagenome (GOLD analysis project Ga0268265, IMG submission 190355) | Switchgrass rhizosphere microbial communities from Kellogg Biological Station, Michigan, USA - KBS Switchgrass S5-2 (SPAdes) (version 2) | ecosystem: Host-associated > Plants > Roots >... | reverse complement strand
CTGGGCGGCGACTCGCTCCGCGGCACCCAGCTCCTGGCCCGGCTGCAGGAGGCCGCGGGCGTCGAGATCCCGCTGGAGGAGCTGTTCGCAGCCCCCACCCTGGCCGGCCTGGCGGTGCGGCTGGACGCGGCGAATGCAAAAAGCTCGGAGCCCGTCGAGCCGACCGACCGCAGCGGGCCGATCCCGCTCACCTCGCCGCAGCGGCGGCTCTGGTTCCTGGACCAGCTCGAGCCGGGCAACCCGGCGTACAACCTGGGGATCGCGGTGCGGATCACCGGCGACCTCGATCCCGCGGCCCTGCGCGCAGCTCTGTCGGAGGTGGTCCGCCGCCACGAGGCGCTCCGCACCGTGTTCCGGGTGGTGGACGACGCTCCGGCGCAGCTCGTCCTGCCGCCGGACCCCGAGGGCCTGCCCCTGCCTCTGGTGGACCTGTCCGGAGCGGCCGGGGAGCTGGAGCGGGAGCTCGCCCGCCAGCCGTTCGATCTCGCAAGCGGGCCGCTCCTGCGCGCCGTGCTGGTGCGGCTCGGCCCGGGAGAGCACGAGCTGCACCTCGCCGTCCATCACATCGTGTCGGACGGCTGGTCGTTCGGCGTGCTGCTGCGCGAGGTCGCCGCCCTCTACGGCTCGCGGACCGCGCTGCCCGGGCTGCCGGTGCAGTTCGGCGACTATGCCCGCTGGCTGGAGCGGCGGCTGGCCGGCGATGCTCTGGCGCCGCAGATCGCGGCCTGGAAAGAGCGGCTCGGCGGCAGTCTGCCGGTCCTGGAGCTCCCCGCCGACCGGCCGCGCCCGCCGGTGCAGAGCCATCGCGGCGGCCACGTCACCCGCGTGCTGCCGGTCGCGCTCGCGGGCGGGCTGCGCGGCCTGGCCGGCACGCGCGGCGCCAGCCTCTTCATGGGGCTCCTCGCCGCCTTCCAGGCGCTCCTCGGCCGGCTCACCGCCCAGGAGGACCTGATCGTGGGCACCGCCGTGGCGAGCCGCGACCGGGTGGAGCTGGAGGGGCTGATCGGCTTCTTCGTCAACACGCTCGCCCTGCGCACGGATCTCTCCGGCGATCCGGCCTTCGAGGAGCTGCTGGGCCGGGCGCGCGGCACGGTGCTGGAGGCCCTGGCGAACCGCGAGGTGCCTTTCGAGCGTCTGGTCGACGAGCTGCAGGTGCGGCGCGATCTGTCGGTCACGCCCATCGTGCAGGTCATGCTGGTGCTCCAGAACGAGCCCCTGGAGATCCCGCCGGCCGGCTCCGGCCTTTTTCTGCGCGGCCGGGAGATCGACAACGGCACGGCCCGCTTCGACCTCGCGGTGTCGCTCCAGGAGACGGAGGAGGGGCTCGCCGCGACCTTCAAGTACAGCCGCGACCGGTTCGACGCCGCGAGCGTCGAGCGCATGGCCGGCTGGCTGGAGACCCTGCTCGCCGGCGCCGTCACTGCGCCCGGCCGGCGGCTGAGCGGGCTGCCGCTCCTCACCGCCGCGGAGCGCCAGCAGACCGTGGCGGACTGGAACGCCACGGACGAGCCCGCGCTCCTGGAGGCCGGGTGCCTGCACGAGCTGATCGCGGAGCAGGCCGAGCGCACGCCGGAGGCGGTGGCGGTCGTCTGCGAGGGCGAATCGCTCACCTACCTGGAGCTGGAGCGCCGGAGCAACCGGCTCGCGCGGCACCTGCGCAAGCTCGGGGTCTGCCCGGACGTCCTGGTCGGGGTGGCGGCCGAGCGCTCCCCCGAGCTGATGGTGGGGCTCCTGGGCGTGCTCAAGGCGGGCGGCGCCTACGTGCCGCTCGATCCGTCGTACCCGGCGGATCGGCTCGCCTTCATGGTGGAAGACGCCCGCGTCCCCGTGCTCCTGACCCAGGACCGGCTGCTCGGCAGCGTGCCCGCCGGCCGCGCCCGGGTGATCTGCCTCGACACCGGGTGGGGCGCGATTGCCGGCGAGAGCGAAGCCCGGATCGACGTCGAGGTGTCTCCCGAAAACCTGGCCTACTGTATCTACACGTCCGGCTCGACCGGGCGTCCCAAGGGCGCGGTCAACACGCACCGGGGCATCGTCAACCGGCTGCTCTGGATGCAGTCGGAGTACGGCCTTCTGCCGGGCGAAGGGGTGCTCCAGAAGACGCCGGTGAGCTTCGACGTCTCGGTCTGGGAGCTGTTCTGGCCGCTCCTGGTCGGAGCGCGGGTGGTCTTCGCCCGTCCCGGCGGCCATCAGGACAGCGCCTACCTGGCCGGCCTGATCCAGCGCGAGCGGATCACGACTCTGCACTTCGTCCCCTCCATGCTCCAGGTCTTCCTGGAGGAGCCGCGCCTGCGGGAGTGCTCCAGCCTGCTGCGGGTGATCACGAGCGGCGAGGCGCTGCCGCGCGAGTTGGAGGAGCGCTTCGGCGGGCTCGTCCCGGCCGAGCTGCACAACCTGTACGGCCCCACCGAGGCGGCGGTGGACGTGACCGCCTGGCCCTGCCTGCGGGAGCCCGGGGCGCGCACCACGCCGATCGGCCGGCCGATCTCGAACCTGCGCATCCACCTGCTCGACCCCGAGGGCCAGCCGGTGCCCGTGGGGGTGCCGGGCCACCTGCACATCGGCGGCGCCGGCCTCGCCCGCGGCTACCTGCGGCGGCCGGGCCTGACCGCCGAGCGCTTCGTCCCCGATGCGTTCTCCGGCTGGACCTCGCCGGCCGGCAGCCGTCTCTACGCCACCGGCGACCTGGCGCGGCTGCGCCCCGACGGCGCCATCGAGTTCCTCGGGCGCCTCGACCATCAGGTCAAGATCCGCGGCTTCCGCATCGAGCTCGGCGAGATCGAGAACGCCTTGAACGCCCATCCCGCGGTGCGCGAGTCCGTGGTCCTCGCGCGCCAGGACGGGCACGCGGGCCTGCGCCTGGTCGCCTACGTGGTGGGAAGAGGTGGCGAGGCTCCGGACGCGGAGGCGCTGCGCGAGTCCCTGGCCGCGCAGCTCCCCGAGTACATGGTGCCGCCGGTCGTCGTCGTGCTGCCGGCGTTCCCCCTCAACCCGAGCGGCAAGGTCGACCGCAAAGCCCTGCCCGCTCCCGAGGAGCACCACCGGCCCGAGGAGACCCCGTGGATCGCGCCGCGCACGCCGGTCGAGGAGCGGCTGGCCGCGATCTGGCGCGAGCTGCTGGGAGTCGACCGCATCGGCGTGCTCGACGACTTCTTCGCCCTCGGCGGCGACTCCATCCAGGGGGCTCTCTTCGTCAACCGGCTGCAGCGCGAGCTGAGCGCCATCCTCTACGTGATGTCGCTCTTCGACGCCCCGACCGTGGGGCAGTATGCGGCCTGGCTGGAGGGGAGCTACCGCGAAGCCCTGGCCGCCGCCGACTGGATCGAGGCCGGGAGCCTGGAGACCGCGGCGGAGACGGCGGGGGACGACGGTGCCGAGAGCGAGGCGCTCTCGCGGTATCTCGCCACGCGTTTCTCCCACGCCGGCATCCGGAGCGGCGCCGCGGAGCCGCGCAATCCTCCGGCGGTCTTCCTCCTCTCCCCCTTCCGCTCGGGCTCCACCCTGCTGCGCGTGATGCTCGCCGGCCATCCGCGGCTCTTCGCGCCGCCGGAGCTGGAGCTGCTCGGCTTCGAGACCCTGGGCGAGCGGCGGCGGGCCTTCTCGGGGCGCGACCGGTTCTCGCGCGAAGGGCTGCTCCGCGCCGTGATGGAATTGCGCGGGATCGACGCCGAGGCGGCTGCGCTCCTGATGGAAGAGGCCGAGACGGCGGACGAGCCCACACCCGCCTTCTACCGCCGGCTCCAGGAATGGGCGGGCGGCCGGATGCTGGTGGACAAGACGCCGCGCTACGCCCTCGACCTGCCGACGCTGCGGCGGGCCGAGGACTGGTTCGCGGAGCCGCTCTACGTCCACCTGGTCCGGCACCCCGTGGCCACGGCGCAGTCCTACCTGGAAGCCCGGATGCACGAGGTCTATCACTTCCCGCTGCCGCCGCGTAGGCAGGCGGACCTGGTCTGGCGGCGGAGCCACGAGAACATCCTGGAGCACCTGGCCGCGGTGCCCGCCCGGCGCCGGCACCTCCTCCGCTTCGAGGACATGGTGCGCGATCCGCGCGCGGTCATGGAGGAGCTCTGCGCCTTCCTGGGGATCGACTTCCATCCGGCCATGCTCTCCCCCTATGAAGGGGAGAGGATGACCGACGGCCTGCACGGCGCCGGCCGCATGATGGGCGATCCCAAGTTCCACCAGCACCGGGGGATCGACGCCGCGGCCGCGGACCGCTGGCAGGAGACGCCCGCCGCGGCCTGGATCGGAGAGCCTGCCTGGGCCCTGGCCGCGCGGCTGGGGTACGCGCGCCCGGAGGAGCGGCCGGCGGGAGTGGGTCCGCGGCCGCTCGACCGGCGCCACGCGGGCGAGATCGGCCTGCCCCTCTCCTTCGGCCAGCAGCGGATCTGGTTCCTCGACCGCCTGGAGCCCGGGAGCAGCGCCTACAACATGCCCGCGGCCGTGCAGCTCACCGGGCGGCTCGACGTGGACGCGCTGGCGCGGGCCTGCGCCGGGATCGAGCGCCGCCACGAGGTGCTGCGCACGGTGTTCCCATCGGAGTCCGGCAAGGCCCTCCAGGTGGTGCGCGAGCCGCGGACCGCGCTCCTCGCCGTGGAGGAGGTTCCATCGAGGGAGGAGGCCTTGCGGCTGGCCGCCGAAGAGGCGGAGCGGCCCTTCGACCTGGCGGAGGGACCGCTCTGGCGCGTGCGGCTGCTGCGGCTCGCGCAGGACGAGCACGTCCTCCTGGTCAACCTGCACCACATCGTCTCCGACGGCTGGTCCGTGGGTCTCCTGACCCGCGAGCTGGCCACGCTCTACGAGGCGTTCAGCCGCGGGCTCCCCTCTCCCCTGTCCGAGCTGCCGGTCCAGTACGCCGACTTCGCGGCCTGGCAGCGCAGCCGCCTAACCGGCCCGGTGCTGGAGGAGCTCCTGCGCTACTGGAAGGAGCGGCTGGCCGGCCCTCTGCCGGTGCTGGAGCTGCCGCTCGACCGGCCGAGGAAGGCGGTCGAGACCCACCGCGGCGCGCGGCTCCCCGTGCGGGTGCCCGCCGCGGACGTGGCGCGGCTCAAGGAGCTGGGCCGGGGCCGAGGAGCGACCCTGTTCATGTCCCTGGCCGCCGCGCTCAATGCCCTTCTCCACCGCTACAGCGGCCTGGAGGACATCCTGATCGGGACTCCCGTGGCGGGCCGCAACCGCGCCGAGGTCGAGGACCTGATCGGCCTGTTCGTAAACACGCTCGTGCTGCGCACCGACCTCGCGGGCGATCCCGATTTCGGGACGCTCCTGGGCCGGGTGCGGCAGGCGGCGCTCGGCGCGGCCCGCCACGAGGAGCTGCCGTTCGAGAAGCTCGTCGAGGAGCTGCAGGTGGAGCGCTCCCTGGGCCGCTCGCCTCTCTTCGCGGTGCTGCTGGCCCTGCAGAAAGCTCCGCCCGCGCCGCTGGCCCTGCCCGGGCTCGACCTCGAGCGCCTGGAGGTGTCCACCCCGACCGCCAAGTTCGAGCTGACCTTCGACCTGGCCGAGCGGCCGGACGGCGGGCTCGCCGGAGCGCTGGAGTACAACACCGACCTGTTCGACGCCGCCACCGCCGAGCGCCTGGCCCGCCACCTCGGCAATCTCGTCTCCGGAGCTGCCGCGGGTACGCCGCTCTCCGACCTCCCGCTGCTTTCAGAAGCCGAGCGGCACGAGCTGATCGTGACCCTCAACGACACGGCCTATCCCTTCCCCTCGGACCTGCTCGCCCACGAGCTGTTCGAGGCCACGGCCCGGAGGCTGCCGGACAAGGTCGCGATCTCCGCGGAGGGCAGGAGCCTCACCTACCGCGAGCTCGGTGAGAGATCCGACCGCCTGGCCCGGCGCCTGGTGCGCCTGGGCGTGGGGCCGGACGTCCTGGTCGGGCTCTGCGTCGACCGCTCTCTGCTCCTGCTGGTGGGCCTCCTCGCCGTGCTCAAGGCGGGCGGCGCGTACGTGCCCCTGGACCCGTCCAACCCGCCGGAGAGGCTGGGGCACATCCTGGCCGATGCCGCGGCCCCGGTGCTGATCACCGAGCCGGCTCTGCTGGATGTCCTCCCCCCGCACGGGGCGCGCATCGTCCTGCTCGGAGAGGACGAAGAGGACGTCCGCGTGCCCCTGCCGCGCGCTCTTCCCGACGGCCTGGCCTACGTCATCTACACCTCGGGCTCCACGGGCCGGCCCAAGGGGGTCGAGATCCGCCACCGGTCGGTCGTCAACTTCCTCTCCTCCACGCCGCGCTACCCGGGCCTGGGCGAAGGCGACGTGATCATGGCGACGACCACGCTCTCGTTCGACATCGCGGTCACCGAGCTGCTGCTCCCCCTGGCGGTCGGAGCGCGGATCGAGCTGGTGCGCCGCGAGGTGGCCGGCGACGCCGTGCTCCTGGGGGCGGCCATGGAGGCTTGCGGCGCGACCTGCCTGCAGGCGACCCCGTCGACCTGGAACCTGCTGCTCGACGGCGGCTGGCCGGGCCGCCCCGGCCTCAAGGCCCTGTGCGGCGGCGAGGCGCTCCCGCGCTCGCTGGCGGACCGCCTCCTGCCCCTCGTCGACTCGCTGTGGAACTTCTACGGCCCCACCGAGACCACGGTCTGGTCCTCGCTCCATGTCGTGCAGGACGTCGACCGTGCAGTGCCGGTGGGCCTGCCCATGGCGAACCAGGCGATCCACCTGCTCGGGCTGCACGGCGAGCTGGTGCCGCCGGGCGCGCCGGGCGAGCTGTGCATCGGCGGCGAGGGCCTCGGCCGCGGCTATCGCGGCCGGCCCGACCTGACGGCGGAGCGTTTCGTGCCCGACCCGTTCGGCGGTCTTTTCGGCCTGAGCGGCTCCCGCCTCTACCGCACCGGCGACCTGGCGCGCCGTCTGCCGAATGGGCAGGTGGAGTACCTGGGCCGGCTCGACCATCAGGTCAAGATCCGCGGCTTCCGCATCGAGATCGGGGAGATCGAGGCTGCCCTGCTCGCGCAACCGGCGGTGCGGCAGTGCGTGGTGGTGGCGGCGGGGTCCTCCTCGGACCGCCGGCTGATCGCCTACGTCATCCGCGAGCAGGGCATCGCCTGGGACGAGCTGCGCGGCGCCCTGCGGGAGAAGCTGCCGCCCTACATGGTGCCATCGGCCGTGGTCTTCCTGGAGCGCATGCCGCTCCTCGCGAGCGGCAAGATCGACCGCCGGAGCCTGCCCGAGCCGGGCCGGGACCGCCCCGATCTCGCGGCCTCGTTCGTGTCGCCGCAGAACGAGAAGGAGCGCGTCATCGCGCAGGTCTGGCAGGAGGTCCTCGGGCTCGACCGCGTGGGCATCCACGACAACTTCTTCGACCTGGGCGGGCACTCGATCCTCGCGGCCGAGGTGCACGGCAAGCTGCGCGAGCGCCTGCGCGCGGACTTCCCGCTGATCGAGCTGTTCCAGCACCCGACCGTGCACGCCCTGGCCGGACGGCTGGGCAAGGCAGAGGACCCGGCCGGCATGCAGGGTGTTCAGGACCTGGCCCGCCGCGAACGGGAGGCGGCCCAGCGGCGGCGCAAGGCGCTGGCGCGGCAGCGGGGAGTCTCGTGAGCGAGCCGCAGGATCTGGACTCCCTCGGCGACGAACCGCTGGAGGAGGTCGCGGTCGTCGGCATGGCGGGGCGCTTCCCCGGCGCGCCGGACCTGGAGACGTTCTGGCGCAACCTCCGGGACGGCGTCGAGTCCATCTCGCGCTTCTCCGACGAGGAGATGCTCGCCGCCGGTGTGGAGCCCGAGGTGCTCGCGAATCCGCGCTACGTCCGCGCCCGCGGCGTGATCGCCGGCGCCAAGCTCTTCGACGCGCCGTTCTTCGGGCTCAGCCCGCGGGAGGCCGCGATCACCGATCCGCAGCAGCGCGTCTTCCTGGAGTGCGCCTGGGAGGCGCTGGAACAGGCCGGCATCGACCCCGAGACCCACGCCGGCCGCATCGCCGTCTATGCCGGCCAGACGTTCAGCACCTACCTGGTGGTCAACCTGCTCTCGCACGGGCCGTCGCCGGACGAGAGCTGGCAGATGGTGATGGGCAACGACAAGGACACGCTCGCCACCCGCGTCTCCTACAAGCTGGACCTGCGCGGGCCGAGCCTCTCCGTGGGGACCGCCTGCTCGACGTCGCTGGTGACCGTCCACATGGCGCGCCAGGCCCTGCTCGACTACGAGTGCGACGTGGCGCTCGCGGGCGGCGTGGCGATCCGCAGCCCGCAGGCGACCGGCTATCTCTTCCAGGAGGAGGGCATCCTATCGCCGGACGGCCATTGCCGGGCTTTCGACGCCCAGGGGCGCGGCACGGTGTTTTCGAGCGGCGCCGGGATCGTGGTCCTGAAGCGCCTCTCCGACGCCCTGGCGGACGGGGACACGGTCCGCGCCGTGCTCAAGGGCTCGGCGCTCAACAACGACGGCGCCAACAAGATCGGCTTCACCGCCCCGAGCGTCGAGGGCCAGGCCGAGGTGATCGCCCGCGCCCTGGCCCTGGCCGGCGTCGATCCCGGGACCGTCGGCTACGTCGAGACCCACGGCACCGCGACCCCGCTGGGCGACCCGATCGAGATCGCCGGCCTGACGCGGGCCTTCCGCGCCGCGGGGGCTTCGCGGCGAGGCTTCTGCGCGCTCGGCTCGGTCAAGAGCAACATCGGCCATACCGACAGCGCGGCGGGCGTGGCCGGTCTCATCAAGACCGTGCTCGCCCTGGAGCACCGGGAGATCCCGCCGAGCCTCTGGATCGAGCGCCCGAACCCGCAGATCGACTTCGCGGCGAGCCCGTTCTTCGTCAACGACCGGCTGCGCCCGTGGGAGGGAGGAGAGACCCCGCGCCGCGCCGGAGTGAGCTCGTTCGGCATCGGCGGCACCAACGCCCACGTGGTGGTGGAAGAGGCGCCGGAGCTGCCCGGGACCTCGCCGGCGGCCCGGCCCTGGCAGCTCCTGGTGCTCTCCGCGAAGACGCGGAGCGCGCTGGAGAGCGCCACCGGACGGCTGGCCGCGCACCTGGGCGGAAACGAGCAGGAGCTCGCGGACGTGGCTTTTACGCTTCAGGTTGGCCGCCGCGCCCTCCCCTGGCGGCGGGCCGTGGTCTGCCGCGACCGCGAGGACGCCGTGGAGGCGCTCTCCGGCCGCGATCGGCTCCTCGACGGCACGCCGCGGGACGGCAGCGCCAGCGTGGCGTTCCTCTTCCCGGGCCAGGGAAGCCAGCGCGCCGGCATGGGGCAGGAGCTCTACCTGGCCGAGCCGCTCTTCCGCCGCGAGGTGGACCAGATGGCCACGCTTCTCCGTCCCCACCTGGGAGGCGAGGACGTCCGGGAGCTGATCTTCGAGGCGGCAGGGCGGCTCGACCGCACCTCGATCACCCAGCCGGCGCTCTTCGTGATCGAGATGGCGCTCGCCCGGCTCTGGATGTCCTGGGGCCTGCAACCGCAGGCGCTCCTCGGCCACAGCGTGGGCGAGTACGTGGCGGCCCACCTTTCCGGCACCCTGTCGCTGGAGGACGCCCTGGCGCTGGTGGCCGCCCGCGGCCGTCTCGTCGAGGAGCTGCCCGGGGGCGCCATGCTGGCCGTGCCGCTCGCCGAGGAGGACGTGCTGCCCCTCCTCGGCACGCTCTCCCTCGCCGCGGTCAACGGTCCTGCGCAGTGCGTGGTGTCCGGCCCGGAGGAGGCGGTGGAGGCGCTGCGGACGGAGCTGGAGGCCCGCGGCGTCGAGGGGCGGCGGCTCGCCACCTCGCATGCCTTCCACTCGCGCCAGATGGAGCCGGTCCTGGAGGCGTTCACGAAGCTGGTCCGGGGCGTCGCCCTGAACCCGCCGGAGATCCCCTGGATCTCCAACGTCACCGGCCGCTGGATCACCGCGGAGGAGGCCACCGACCCCCTGTACTGGGTCCGGCACCTGCGCGAGACCGTGCGCTTCGCCGACGGGCTGGAGGCGCTGCTGGCCGAGCCGGGCCGGGTCCTGCTGGAGGTGGGTCCGGGCCGGACGCTGACCCGCCTGGCGCGCAAGGGGCACGCCGACCGGGTGGCCGTCCCCTCCCTCCCCGCCGAGGAAGGCGGCACCGAGCCGGCCGGCGTGCTCGCCGCCCTCGGCACCCTCTGGGCCGCGGGCCTGGCGGTCGACTGGAAGGCGTTCCACGACGGGGAGCGCCGCCGCCGCGTGCCGCTGCCCACCTACCCGTTCGAGCGCCGCCGCCACTGGATCGAGCCGGCGCGGACCGCCGCCCGCCACGGCCTCGTCTTCGTCGAGGACAAGCCCGAAGGGCCCGCGGTCGAGTCGGGCGAGGATCTGGCGTCCTCGGACGATCCCGTGGTGGCAGGCATCGCCCGGGTCTGGAAGGAGGTCCTGGGGGTCGGCCGCGTCGGGCCGCACGACCGCTTCTTCGACCTCGGCGGCGACTCGCTCATCGCCCTGCGCGTGGTGGCGCGCCTGCGCCAGGACCTCGCCGTGGAGCTGCCCGTGCGTTCCCTGTTCGAGAAGGCGACCGTGCCCGCTCTCCGCGACGTGGTCGAGGCTGCGGCCGAGCCCCCCATCCCCCGGCGCCCGAGCACGGGACCGACCCCCCTGACCTTCCTCCAGCAGCAGCTCTGGTTCCTGGACCAGCTCGAGCCCGGGAACCCGGCCTACACGCTCGCCAGCCAGATGCGGCTCTCGGGCGCGCTCGATGCCGCTCTCTTCGAGCGCGCCGTCCGCGAGGTGGTGGACCGCCACGAGATCCTGCGCACCGTGTTCCGGGCCGGGAGCGACGGTCCCGTCCAGGAAGCGCTCCCCGCCATGGCGATCCCCGTGCAACGGGTCGATCTCACGGCCCTGCCGCCGGAGCGCCGCAAAACCGAATGGTCGCGCCGGGCCGCCGAGGCCGTGGACCGGCCGTTCGACCTGGCGCGGGGTCCGCTGCTGCGCATCGTCCTGGCCCAGGTCGAGCAGGACGAGATCCTGCTGCTCCTGACCACCCATCACGTGATCGCGGACGGCTGGTCCCAGGGCGTTCTCGTGCGCGAGCTGGCGGCTCTCTATGAAGGTTTGACGCTGCCGGAGCTGCCCATCCAGTTCGCCGACTTCGCGGTCTGGCAGCGCAGCCAGGAGCCCGACCTCGCCTACTGGCGCCAGCAGCTCGCGGACCCGCCGGCGGGCCTGGAGCTGCCCTCCGACCGGCCGCGGCCGGCGGTGCAGAGCTTCCGCGGATCGTCGGTGCCCGTGGCCGTGGCGCCGCGGACCGCGCAGGCCCTGGCCGGGCTGGCGCGGAGCGAGGAGGCCACGCCGTTCATGGCCTTCCTCGCGGGCTTCCTCACCTTCCTCCTGCGCCACTCGGGGCAGGAGGACTTGCTGGTAGCCACCTCGGTGGCGGGCCGCGGGCGCAAGGAGCTCGAAGGGCTGTTCGGGCTGTTCATCAACACCCTGGTGCTGCGCGGCGATCTCTCCGGCGATCCGGGCTTCCGCGAGCTGCTGCGCCGGGTGCGGCGCACCTCCCTGGAGGCGTTCGGGCACCAGCTCGCGCCGTTCGAGCGCATCCTGGAGGCGGTCCGGCCGGACCGGGACCTGGGCCGCAATCCGCTGTTCCAGGTGATGTTCCTGTTCCACAACCTGCCGCCCGTGCCGGAGGTCTCCGCGGGCGGCCTCTCCTTCCGGCCGGAGGAGATGGAGAGCCGGGCCTCGATGTTCGACCTCACGCTCTCGCTGACGGAGCGGGGCGGCGGGGTGACCGGCTCTCTCCAGTACAGCTCGGACCTCTTCGACCGGCCCACGGTCCAGCGCCTGGCCGCCCGTTACGTCGCCCTCCTGGAGGCGGCTGCCGAGGATTCCGATCGTCCCCTCTCGGAGCTGCCGCTCCTGCTCCCGCTGGAGCGCCGGCAGGTGCTGGCGGAGTGGAACGACACGGCCACGGCCTATCCCACGGGGGTCTGCCTGCACGAGCTGATCGCGGCGCAGGCGCGGAGGACCCCCGAAGCCGTGGCCGCCGTCTTCGAGGAAGAGTCGCTGACCTACCGCGAGCTGATGGGCCGCGCCCGCGGGCTCGCCCGGCACCTGGTCCGTATGGGGGTCGAGCCGGACGGCCGGGTCGGCGTTCTCCTGGAGCGCTCGCTGGAGATGATCGTGGGGCTCCTGGGGACCCTGGAGGCGGGAGCGGCTTACGTGCCGCTCGATCCCACGCTGCCGCCGGAGCGCCTGGCCGTGCTGATCGAGAGCGCCGGCATCTCCGTCGTCCTCGCCCAGGAGAGGCATGCCGGCTTGCTGCCGGGGCGAGGCGAGCGCACGGTACTGCTCGATCTTCTCCCCCCTCTCCCGGAAGGCAGGGAGGGGGTGGGAGAGGGGGGCCGGGGGGGTGAGGGGCTGGCCTACGTGCTCTTCACCTCCGGCTCGACCGGCACGCCCAAGGGCGTGATGATCCCCCACCGGGGCATCGTCAACCGGCTGCTCTGGATGCAGGAGGCCTACGGCCTGACGCCGGACGACCGGGTGCTCCAGAAGACCCCGTTCTCCTTCGACGTCTCGGTCTGGGAGTTCTTCTGGCCGCTGATCACGGGCGCGCGCCTGGTCTTCGCCCGGCCGGAGGGGCACAAGGACCCGGCCTACCTGGCGGAGCTGATCGCCCGCGAGGGGATCACCACGCTCCACTTCGTGCCGTCCATGCTCCAGGCCTTCCTGGAGGGGGCGCCGGGGCTGGAGTCGCTGACCTCGCTGCGGCGGGTGATGGCGAGCGGCGAGGCCCTGCCGGTCGAGCTGGTCCGCCGCTTCTTCACGCGTTTGGGGCAAGCCGAGCTGCACAACCTCTACGGCCCGACCGAGGCATCGGTGGACGTGAGCTTCTGGCCCTGCGTGCCCGAGCCGCCGCGCTCGATCGTGCCCATCGGCCGGCCGATCGCCAACCTCCGCCTGCACGTGGTGGACCGCGGCCTGCACGCGCAGGCGATCGGCATCCCGGGCGAGCTGCTCCTGGGCGGCGTGGGCCTCGCCCGCGGCTACCTGGCGCGGCCGGACCTGACCGCGGCGGCGTTCGTCCCCGACCCCTTCGGCGACGAGCCCGGAAGTCGCCTCTACCGCACGGGCGATCTCACCCGCCTGCTGTCCGACGGCAACGTGGAGTACCTGGGCCGGATCGACCACCAGGTCAAGATCCGCGGCTTCCGGATCGAGCTCGGCGAGATCGAGGCGGTGCTCTCGCGTTACCCGTCCGTACGGGAGTGCGTCGTCGTGGCGCGCGAGGGGATGCTGGTCGCGTACGTGACCGGAGGCGCCCAGCCGGCAGAGCTGCGGGCGTTCCTCGGCGAGCGGCTGCCCGAGTACATGGTGCCGCCCGTCTTCGTGGCGCTGGAGGCCCTGCCCCTCTCCCCCAACGGCAAGGTGGACCGCAAGGCGCTGCCGGCGCCGGTCCGGGAGAGCGCCGCCGGCTTCGCGGCGCCGTCCGATCCCGTCGAGGAGCTGCTGGCGGGCCTGTGGTCCGAGGTGCTGCGGATCGAGCGCATCGGGGTCCACGACAACTTCTTCGACCTCGGCGGACACTCGCTCATGGCCACCCGGGTGAGGTCGCGGATCCAGGAGATCCTGGGCGTGGACCTGCCGCTGCGCAAGCTCTTCGAGTCCCCCACCGTGGCCCGGCTTGCTGCGGCGGTGCGGGCGGCCCGGGACGAGGGGACGGTCCCGGCGCTGCCGCTCGTGCGTGTCCCGCGGGAGGGGGACATCCCCCTCTCCTTCGCCCAGCAGCGGCTCTGGCTCCTCGACCAGATCGAGCCGGGGAGCGCGGCGTACAACCTGCCGGCCGCGGTGCGCCTGACCGGCCAGGTGTCCGTCGATCTCCTGGAGCGGATTTTCGAGGAGATCGTCCGCCGGCACGAGTCGCTGCGCACCACGTTCCCCTCCCAAAGAGGGAAACCGGTCCAGCGGATCGCTCCCGAGCTCCGGCCGGAGATCCGGGTGATCGACCTCCCCGGGGAGGCGGAGGCGCGGACGTTCGCCCTGGAGGAGGCGCGGCAGCCCTTCGATCTGGAGAACGGACCGCTGCTGCGCCTGGCGCTGGTCCGTCTCGGCGAGCGCGACTCGCTGCTCGTTATGACCATGCACCACATCGTCTCCGACGGCTGGTCCTGGGGCGTGCTGCTGCGGGAGATCGGGGTGCTCTACGAAGCCTTCTCCCAGGATCTGCCCTCCCCCCTGCCGGAGCTGCCCGTGCAGTACGCCGATTTCGCGGTCTGGCAGCGAGAGCAGTTGGAGGGGGAGGTCCTGGAGCGGCAGCTCGCCTGGTGGAAGCGCCAGCTCGCCGGCGCTCCGGCGGCGTTGGAGCTGCCCACCGACCGGCCGCGGCCGGCCCTGCCGTCGCACCGCGGCGGCGTCCGTCCCCTGGCCCTCCCCCCCGATCTCCTGGAAGGGGTGATCGGGGTCAGCCGGCATCATGGAGCCACTCCCTTCATGGCTCTCCTTGCAGCTTGGGCGGTACTTTTGGGACGTTATGCGGGGCAAGAGCAGGTGCTGACGGGCACGCCCGTGGCCGGGCGCAACCGGCGGGAGGTCGAGGACCTGATCGGCTTCTTCGTCAACACCCTGGTCATGCACGTCCGCCAGGGGGACGGGCTGGAGGCCGTGCGCGACATGGCGCTCGACGCCTTCACCCATCAGGATCTGCCGTTCGAGCGCCTGGTGGACGAGGTGGCGCCGGACCGGGACCTGCGGCGTCCGCCGGTGTTCCAGGTCCTGTTCATCCTCCAGAACGCGCCGCTCGACGCCCTGGAGCTGGAGGGGCTGACGCTGCGCCAGGTGCCGGTGGACGCGGGCGCCGCCAAGTTCGACCTGACCCTCAACCTGATCGAGACCGGCGGCGGGCTCGGCGGCTTCCTGGAGTACGACGCCGATCTCTTCGACGCCGCCACGGCCGAGCGCCACCTCCGCCATTACGAGCGGCTGCTGCGCGGGATCGTGGCGGAGCCGGACCTCCCGATCCGGGATCTGCCGCTCCTGTCCGAGGCCGAGCGCCACCAGATGCTGGCGGAGCACAACGACTCCGCATCCATCTATCCGGACGGCGCCTGCGTGCACGAGCTGATCGCCGCCCAGGCGGCGAGGACGCCGGAAGCCGTGGCGGCCGGCCGGATGACCTACCGCGAGCTCGACCGGCGCGCCGGACGGCTGGCCCGGCGCCTGGTGCGGCAGGGGGTCGGGCCGGACGTCCTGGTGGGCCTCTCCTTCGAGCGCTCGCCCGACTTGCTGGTGGCGCTCCTGGGCGTGCTCAAGGCAGGCGGCGCGTACGTGCCGCTCGATCCGACCCATCCGCGGGAACGCCTCGACATGATCCTCGAAGACGCGGGGGTCCGGATCCTCCTGACGGAGCTGGAGGAGGACGGGGAGGACGTCGACGTGCCGCTGCCGGCCGTCGATCCGGAGAACCTGGCCTACGTCATCTACACCTCGGGCTCGACGGGCAGGCCCAAGGGCGTGGAGGTCCGTCACCGCGGGGTCGTCAACTACCTGGCGAGCATGGCCTGCACACCCGTCCTCGGCGCCGAGGACGTGATGATGGCGGTCACCACCCTCTCCTTCGACATCGCGGTCACCGAGCTTCTCCTCCCCCTGACCGTGGGAGCGCGCGTGGAGATCGCGAGCCGGGAGACCGCCGGCGATCCCCTCCTGCTCGCAAAGGCTTTGGAGACCGCCACCTGCATGCAGGCGACGCCCGCCACCTGGACCATGCTCCTGGAAGGCGGCTGGGCCGGACAGCCCGGCCTCAAGGCGCTCTGCGGCGGCGAGGCCCTGCCCCGCGCCCTGGCGGACCGGCTGCTGCCCCGGGTCGGCGAGCTGTGGAACGTCTACGGCCCGACCGAGACCACGGTCTGGTCGGCCCTGCTGCGCGTGGGACCCGGCGAGCGTCCCGTGCCGGTGGGGCTGCCGCTCGCCAACACCGCTCTCCACCTGGTCGACCGGGACGGGGAACTGGCTCCCCTGGGCGTGGCCGGCGAGCTGCTCATCGGCGGCGACGGCCTGGCGCGGGGCTACCACGGCCGGCCGGACCTCACGGCCGAGCGCTTCGTGCCCGATCCGTTCGGCGCCCCGGGCACGCGTCTTTACCGCACCGGCGACCTGGCCCGCCGGCTCCCGGACGGCACCCTGGAGTTCCTGGGACGGATCGACTTCCAGGTCAAAGTCCGGGGCTTCCGCATCGAGCTGGGCGAGATCGAAGCGGTGCTGGCGAGCCATCCCGCGGTGCGGGAGTGTGTGGTCGTAGCACGCAAGGACGACGGCGACACGATGCTGGTCGCCTACGTCGTCGGGGATGCCTCCGAGCTGCGCAGCTTCCTGGGTGGGAAGCTGCCGCCGTACATGGTCCCCGCGGCGTTCGTCACGCTCCCGGCCCTGCCCCTCTCCCCCAACGGCAAGGTCGACCGCAAGGCCCTGCCCGCGCCGGAGCGGCAGGAGACCGGCAGCTTCACGGCACCAACCGATCCCACGGAGGAGCTGGTCGCCGGTGTCTGGGCCGAGGTGCTGCGGATCGACCGGGTCGGGGTCCACGACAGCTTCTTCGAGCTGGGCGGGCACTCGCTGCTGGGCACCCAGGTGGTTTCCAGGATTCGCGAGGTCCTGGGCGTGGAGCTGCCGCTGCGCAGGCTGTTCGAGGCTCCCACCGTCGCCCGGCTGGCCGAGGCGGTGCGGGCGGCGAGAGAGCAGGGAGTCACTCCGGCTCCGCCCCTGATCCCCCTTCCGGTCGAGCTGCGGAGCGGGGATCTCCCCCTCTCCTTCGGCCAGCAGCGGCTCTGGCTCCTGGACCAGATCGAGCCCGGGAGCGCGGCCTACAACCTGGCCTCGGCGGTGCGCCTCGGCGGCGAGCTGCCGCTCGATCTGCTGGAGCGGATCTTCGCGGAGATCGTCCGCCGCCACGAATCGCTGCGCACCACGTTCCCCTCCCGCGAGGGAAAGCCGGTCCAGGTGGTGGCCCCGTTCGATCCGGAGATCCGGGTGATCGACGTCTCCGGCGAGGATGAGGCGCGGGAGCGCGCCCTGGAGGAGGTCCGCCGGCCCTTCGACCTCCAGCGCGGGCCGCTGCTGCGCCTGGCCCTACTCCGTCTCGGAGAGAGCGACTCGCTGCTCGTCATGACGATGCACCACATCGTTTCGGACGGCTGGTCCTGGGGCGTGCTGCTGCGGGAGATCGGGGTCCTCTACGAAGCCTTCTCCCAGGGCCGGCCCTCGCCGCTGCCGGAGCTGCCCGTGCAGTACGCCGACTTCGCGGTCTGGCAGCGGAGCTGGCTGGAGGGCGAGGTCCTCGACCGGCAGCTCGGCTGGTGGAAGCAGCAGCTCGCCGGAGCTCCGGCCGCGCTGGAGCTGCCCACCGACCGGCCGCGGCCGGCCCTGCCGACCCATCGCGGCGGCATCCGGCCCGTGCGCCTGTCCCCCGATCTCCTGGAGGGAGTGGCGGCGCACTGCCGCCGCCATGGCGCGACCCCCTTCATGGCCCTGCTGGCGGCCTGGGCCGTCCTCCTCGGCCGCCACGCAGTTCAGGACGACGTGCTGGTGGGCACGCCCGTGGCCGGACGCACGCGCCGCGAGACCGAGGACCTGATCGGCTTCTTCGTCAACACCCTGGTGATGCGCGTCCGCCTGGATGATGGGCTGGGGAAGGTGCGCGACATGGCGCTCGACGCCTTTGCCCACCAGGACCTGCCGTTCGAGCGGCTGGTGGACGAGGTGGCCGCGGACCGCGACCTGCGGCGTCCGCCCGTGTTCCAGGTCCTGTTCATCCTCCAGAATGCCCCGCTCGGCGCCCTGGAGCTGGAGGGGCTCACCCTGAGCCAGGTGCCCGTGGACGCGGGCGCGGCGAAGTTCGACCTGACCCTCAACCTGACGGCGACCGGCGGCTTCCTGGAGTACGACGCCGACCTCTTCGACGCGACCACGGCTGAGCGCCTCGCCGGCCACTACGAGCGGCTGCTGCGAGGCCTGGTGGCGGATCTTCCCCTCGCGGACCTGCCGCTGATGCCCGAGGCCGAGCGCCACCAGGTGCTGGTGGAGCACAACGACGCCGCGGCGGCCTACCCGGCGGACCGCTGCATCCACGAGCTGGTGGCCGCGCAGGCGGCGAGGACGCCGGAAGCCCCGGCGGTCGATCACATCACCTACCGGGAGCTCGACCGGCGCGCGGAGCGGCTGGCTTGGCGCCTGGCGCGGCGGGGCGTGGGGCCGGACGTGCTCGTGGGCCTCTGCGCCGACCGCTCGGCCGACCTGGTGGTGGGCCTGCTCGCCGTGCTCAAGGCGGGCGGGGCCTACGTGCCCCTCGATCCCACCCACCCGCGGGAGCGCCTCGCCTACATCTTCGCGGACTCCGGAGCCCGCGTCCTCCTCACCGAGCGGGCGCTGGCCGGCAATCACGACGGCGCCGAGGTCGTCCTTCTGGATGAAGAGGAGGAAGACGTCCGCGTTCCCCTGCCGGCCGCCGACCCGGAGAACCTGGCCTACGTCATCTACACCTCGGGCTCCACGGGCAAACCCAAGGGCGTGGAGGTGCGCCACCGCGGCGTCGTGAACTACCTGGCCACCATGGCCGACAAGCCGGGCCTCGGCGCCGGGGACGTGATGATGGCGGTGACCACCCTGTCCTTCGACATCGCGGTCACCGAGCTGCTCCTCCCCCTGACCGTGGGGGCGCACGTCCGGATCGTGAGCCGCGAGACCGCCGCGGACGCCCTGCTCCTGGCGTCCGCCCTGGAAGGCGCCACCTGCATGCAGGCGACCCCCGCCACCTGGACCCTGCTCCTGGAGGGCGGCTGGGCCGGCAAGCCGGACCTCAAAGCCCTGTGCGGCGGCGAGGCCCTGCCCCGCGCGCTGGCCGACCGGCTGCTGCCGAAGGTCGGCGAGCTCTGGAACGTCTACGGCCCCACCGAGACCACGGTCTGGTCCTCCGTCCTGCGGGTCGGACCGGGCGAGCGGCCGGTGCCCGTGGGGCTGCCCCTGGGCAACACCACGCTCCACCTCCTGGACCGGGACGGCGCCCTGGCGCCGCTCGGCGTGGCGGGCGAGCTGGTCATCGGCGGCGACGGCCTGGCCCGCGGCTACCACGGCCGGCCGGACCTCACGGCCGAGCGCTTCGTCCCCGATCCGTTCGGACCGGCTGGCTCCCGCCTCTACCGCACCGGCGACCTGGCGCGCCGCCTGCCGGACGGCACCCTGGAGTTCCTGGGCCGCATCGACTTTCAAGTCAAGGTGCGCGGCTTCCGCATCGAGCTCGGGGAGATCGAGGCGGTGCTGGCGAGCCACCCGGGAGTGCGCGAGTGCGTGGTCGCGGCCCGCCAGGACGGCCCGGGCGACAAGATGCTCGTCGGCTACACGGTCGGATCGGATGTCGCGCCCGCGGAGCTGCGCCAGTACCTCGCCGGCAAGCTGCCGCCGTACATGGTCCCCGCGGCCTTCGTCGCGCTGCCGGCCCTGCCGCTCTCGCCCAACGGCAAGGTCGACCGCAAGGCCCTGCCCGCGCCCTCCCGGGAGCGCGCCGAAAGGCCGGACGACGCGCCGCGCACGCCGGCCGAGACCGCCCTGGCGCGGGCCTGGGAGCAGGTGCTCGGCGTGCAGCGGGCGGGGCTCCACGACAACTTCTTCGAGCTGGGCGGCGATTCGATCCTCGCCGTCCAGGTCGTCTTCCGCGCCCGCGAGGCGGGGCTCGCCTTGGAAGCCCGGGACCTGTTCCGCTTCCCCACCCTGGGCGAGACTGCGGCGGCGATCGAGGCCGCTCCAGAAACGCCTGTCGAAGAACCAGAATCCGGCGACTTCCCGGAGGCGCGGATCAGCCAGAGGGACTTGGACAAGCTCATGGCCCGCATCGGCGGCAAGCGGGGCTCCGCGGCGCGCGCCGGCCGAGGCAACTGAGAGGAATCGATGCTGGGACACTACCTGAAGATTGCAATGCGGCACCTGGTCAAGCACAAGGGCCACTCCCTGATCAACATCCTGGGGCTGACCCTGGGCATGGCCTGCTGCCTCCTCATCCTCCTGTTCCTGCGGCACGAGCTGAGCTATGACAAGTCCTGGGCGGACGCGGACCGCAGCTACCGCCTCACCGAGGACTGGCAGATCCCCGGCCAGGAGGCCGACTACTGGTCCACCAGCCCGCCGCGGCTCGGACCGACGCTCAAGGAGGAGATGCCGGAGATCGTGGAAGCGGTCCGGCTCTTCCCCTACTTCGAGGGCGGGCTCCCCGGCCGCGTGGCCGTCAGCTCCGGCGAGAAGCATTTCTACGACCTGTTCTACTGGTCGGACCCCGGCTTCTTCCGCATCTTCGACCTGCCGGCAACGGAGGGCGACGCGGACACGGCGCTCGTCGAGCCCAACACCGTAGTGCTCAGCGCGTCCACGGCGCGCAAGTACTTCGGCGGCGAGAGCGCCGTGGGCAAGGTGCTGCGCATCGACAGCGGCTATTCCGACGAGGACTACCGGATCACCGCGGTCGTCGCGGACATGCCCGCCAACGCCCACTTCCACTTCGACGTCCTCGCCTCGGCCTCGACCCTGGATCACGTCAAGGACCAGAGGGTGCTGCTGACGGCGTGGTACCTGGCCGACTGCTACACCTACGTCAAGCTGGCCGCGGGCGTGACCCCCGAAAGCGTGGAGGCGAAGCTCCCCGCGTTCCTCAAGGAGCACCTGCCCGCGGTGCGGGTCGATCCGCCGCCCCAGGTCGGGTTCCGCCTGCAGCCGGTGACGGATATCCACCTCCACTCGAAGCTCAACTACGAGATGGAGGTCAACGGCGACATGTCCTACATCCACATCTTCGCGGCCATCGGCGCCCTGACGCTGCTGATCGCCTGCGTCAATTTCATGAACCTGGCCACGGCCCGCTTCGCCGGCCGGGCGCGCGAGGTCGGGGTGCGCAAGGTCGTGGGCGCGCACCGCTCGCAGCTCGTCACCCAGTTCCTCGGCGAGTCGCTGCTGCTCTGCGCGCTCTCGATCGTGCTCGCCCTGGTCCTGGTGCGCCTCACCCTGCCGGCGTTCAACGCCTTCTCGGGCCGCGAGATCACGCTGCAGCTCGATCTGACCGCCTGGCTCGCCCTGCTCGGCCTGACGCTCGTCGTGGGCCTCGTCGCCGGCAGCTACCCGGCCTTCTTCCTGTCGCGCTTCCGGCCGGCGCAGGTGCTCAAGAGCTCGCTCGTGGGCGGCGTGGGCAGCGGCGGGTTCCGCAAGGTCCTCATCGTCTTCCAGTTCGCCGTGTCCGTGGGGCTGCTGATCGGGGCCGGGGTCATCTACGACCAGCTCCGCTACATGCGCTCGCAGAGCCTGGGCATGGACATCGAGCAGGTCGTGGCCCTGCCCATCCGGGACGTCCACCTGCGCGACAGCTACCCCGAGCTCAAGGCGGAGATCGGGCGCATCCCGAACGTGCGCGGCACCACCTTCTCGTCGCTCGTCGTGGGCCGCGAGCTGCCGCAGATGGCCATGTGGCTCGACGGCGGCAAGGTGACCGAGGACTTCGGCACGCTGATCGTGGACCAGGACTTCGTCGACGTGTTCGGCCTGCACCTGGTGGCGGGCCGCAACATCGCTCCCGGCGAGGACAAGGACAAGGACGCCGCCTTCCTGGTCAACGAGGCCGTGGTGCGCCACTGGGGCATGTCCTCGCCTGCGCAGGCCCTGGGCAAGGACGTGGTCTGGGCCGGCTGGAAGGAGGGCAAGATCGTGGGGGTAGTGCGCGACTTCCACCACCGGCCGCTGCAGTTCGGCTACGAGCCGCTCATCATGCACATCCGGCCGCTCGCGTTCCACTACATGTACGTCCGCATCGCGCCCGAAAACCGCGGCGAGACCCTGCGCAGCCTGGAGAGCGCCTGGCGGCGGATCATGCCGTCCAAGCCGTTCGATTACTTCTTTCTGGACGACGAGTTCGAGCGCTACTACCGGGCCGAGCAGCGGCTCGCGCAGCTCGTGGGCTTCTTCGCGGTGGTGGCGGTGTCCGTGGCCTGCCTGGGGCTGCTCGGCCTGGCCTCGTTCACGGCCGAGAAGCGCACCCGCGAGATCGGCATCCGCAAGGTGCTGGGAAGCTCCGTGGCCGAGGTGGTGGTCCTGCTCTCGCGGGAGCTCGCCCTGCTGGTCGTCCTCGCCAACCTGATCGCCTGGCCCGTGGCCTACCTGCTGCTCAGGGACTGGCTCCAGGGCTTTCCGTACCACACGAGCATCCACCTGGTGAACTTCATCCTGGGCGGCTTGGCCGTCCTGGTCATCGCCTGGCTGACGGTGAGCTGGCAGGCCCTCAAGGCCGCCCTGATCGATCCGGCCGAAGCGCTGAGGTACGAGTGATGATCCGCATCGAAAAGCTCGAGAAGACCTATGCCGGGGCCGAGTCGGTCGCGACCCCGGCTCTCGCCGGCATCGACCTGGAGATCCGGGCCGGGGACTTCGTGTCGATCATGGGACCGTCCGGCTCCGGCAAGTCGACGCTCCTCAACGTCCTCGGCCTGCTCGACCCGCCGACGGCGGGCGAGTACTTCTTCGACGGCCAGCCCACCAGCCGGCTCTCGGAGCGCCGGCGCACCGAGCTGCGCGGCCGGCGGATGGGCTTCGTCTTCCAGAACTTCAACCTGGTGGAGGAGCTGACGGTCCAGGAGAACGTCGAGCTGCCGCTCCTCTACGGCCGCGTGCCCGCGTCGGAACGCCGGCAGCGCACCGGGGAGCTGCTGGAGCAGGTCGGCATCCTCCACCGCCGCGATCACTTCCCCTCCCAGCTCTCGGGCGGGCAACAGCAGCGCGTCGCGCTCTGCCGGGCCGTGGCGGCACGCCCGCCGCTCATCCTGGCGGACGAGCCCACGGGGAACCTGGACTCGGTGCAGGGCGAGGAGGTCATGGCCCTGCTCAAGGAGCTCAACGGCCAGGGGAGCACGGTCGTGATGGTCACCCACTCGCTCGACTGCGCCCGCCAGGGCCACCGCATCCTGAATCTCCTGGACGGCCGGCTCGCGGAGGCGCAGGAATGACGCGAGCGGACGTCGAGAGGGTGTACGAGCTCTCGCCGATGCAGCAGGCGATGCTGTTCGCCAGCCTGTACGCGCCGGGGTCGGGCGTCTATGTCATCCAGCTCAGCCTGCGGCTGACCGGCCGGCTCGACGTGGACGCGCTGGAGCGCGCGTTCCAGCACGTGGCCGCCCGCCACGGCGTCCTGCGCACCGGCTTCTACTGGGAGGATCTGGAGAAGCCCGTGCAGGTCGTCTACCGCGAGGCCGAGCTGGGCATCCATCGCGAGACGTGGCGCGGCTTGGCGGAGGACGAGTTGGAGCCGCGGCTGGCGGCCTGGCTGGCCGCGGACCGGGAGACCGGGTTCGACCTCGGCGAGCCGCCGCTCTCCCGGCTGGCGCTGTTCGATCTCGGCGACGGCTCGTGGCATCTCGTCTGGACCGTCCACCACCTGCTGATCGACGGCTGGTCGCTGGGCCTCCTGCTCAAGGAGCTGTTCGCCGGCTACGCCGCGCTCGCGGCCGGCCGGGAGCCTGCGCTGCCGGCCTCCCGCTCCTACCGCGAGTACATCGCCTGGCTGCAACGGCAGGATGCGGCGGAGGCCGAGGCGTTCTGGCGCCGCAGCCTCGCCGGGTTCTCCTCCCCCACCCTGATGGCGGGAGGCGACGGCCGCGGCGCGGCCGGCTTCCGGCAGACGAAGCGGCGGAGCCTGCGCCTCTCCGAGGCGGACACGGCGGCCCTGCGCGAGACCGGGCGCCGGCACCGCCTGACGCTCAACACCCTGCTCCAGGGGGCGTGGTCGCTCGTGCTCGCCCAGGCCACCGGCGCGGACGAGGTGGTCTTCGGCGGCACCGTGGCCGGCCGGCCCGGGGACCTCCCCGGCGCTGACTCCATGGTCGGCCTGTTCATCAACACCCTGCCGGTGCGGGTCGAGGTGGACCGGCAGCGGCCCCTGCTGCCCTGGCTGACCGGGTTGCAGGAGCGGCAGGCCGAGGCGCGGCGCTTCGAGCACGCGCCGCTCTTCGAGGTCCAGACCTGGAGCGGATTGCCGGCCGGCGCGGCGCTGTTCGACAACATCCTGGTGCTGGAGAGCTATCCCCTTGAAGGCAGCCTCGCGGGGCTGCCGGACCTCGCCCTCTCGCGGGTGACGACCACCGAGCAGACCAACTATCCCCTGAACGTGGTGGTCCTCCCCGGCGCCGAGCTGTCGCTGGAGCTGATCCACGACACCGGCCGGTTCGACGACGCCGCGGCCATGCGGGTGCTGGAGCGGCTCGCCGGGGTGCTGCGCGCCTTTGCCGCGGACCCGGAGCAGCGGCTCGGAGACGTGCCGCTGCTGCTCGCGGGCGAGCGCCACCAGCTCCTCGTCGAGTGGAACGACACGCGCACCGCGTATCCCCGCGAAGCGAGTCTCCCCGAGCTGTTCGCGGCCGTGGCCACGGCGCAGCCGGAGGCGCCCGCGGTGATTGCCGAGGACGGCGAGATGTGGACCTATCGCCGCCTGGACGAGGCCTCGAACCGCCTCGCCCAGTATCTAAACATCGAGCCGGGGGCGCGGGTGGGGATCGCGATGGACCGCTCAGCCGACCTGCTGGTCGCCGTGCTCGCCATCGTCAAGGCCGGGGGCGCCTACGTGCCGCTCGACCCCGGCTATCCGGATGAGCGGCTGGCCTTCATGAGGGAGGACACCGGCTGCGAGGTGGTGCTGGCGGAGGTGGATTGGGAGGCGGTCGCCGCCTGCAGCGCCGCGCCCCTGCCGGTCCGCGTGCCGGCCGAGGCCCTCGCCTACGTGATCTACACGTCGGGCTCGACCGGCCTGCCCAAGGGCGTGGCGGTGCCGCACCGGGCCATCGTGCGGCTGGTGCGGGACACCGGCTATGTGAGCCTCGGCCCGGGCGACCGCACCGGCCACGTGGCCAACATCAGCTTCGACGCGGCGACCTATGAGATCTGGGGCGCTCTCCTCACCGGCGCCGCCGCGGTCGTGATCCCGCGCGAGGTGGTGCTCTCGCCCGCGGGCTTCGCGGAGCGGCTGCGCGGGCAGCGGGTCTCCACCATGTTCCTGACCTCGGCGCTCTTCACCCGCATGTCGCTGGAGGCGCCCGGCGCGTTCGCCGGGATGAGCGAGCTCCTGGTCGGCGGCGAGGCCGTGGACCCGGTCGCGGCCCGCGCCGTCCTCGCGGACCACCCGCCCCGCCGCCTGCTCAACGGCTACGGCCCCACGGAGAGCACGACCTTCGCGGCCTGGCACCCGATCCGCGAGGTGCCGGCGGAGGCGACCAACGTGCCCATCGGGCTCCCGCTCTCCAACACGTCGCTCCATGTCCTCGACCCGCAGGGCCTCCCGGTGCCGGCGGAGGTCGAGGGCGAGCTCTTCATCGGCGGCGACGGCCTGGCCTGGGGCTACTGGAACCGGCCGGAGCTGACCGCGGAGCGCTTCGTGCCGAGCCCATGGGGCATGGGCGAGCGCCTCTACCGCACCGGCGACCTGGTGCGGCGCCGGCCGGAGGGGCCGGTCGAGTACCTGGGACGGCTCGACCATCAAGTCAAGATCCGCGGCTTCCGCATCGAGCCCGGGGAGATCGAGGCCGTTCTGGCCGGCCACCCGGAGGTCGCGCAGTGCGCGGTCGTGGCGCGCCGCGATCCCGAAGTCCGGCTCGTGGCGTACGTGGTGAGCCCCGCGGCAGGCGACGACCTGCGGGCCTGGCTCCAGCAGCGGCTGCCGGACTACATGCTGCCCGCGGCCTTCGTGTCGCTGGCCGCGCTGCCGCTGACCGAGAACGGCAAGCTGGACCGCAAGGCGCTGCCGGCTCCCGAGGAGATGGAGGGGGTTCAGGAATCCGCGCTGCCGTCCGATCCGGTCGAGGAGCTGCTGGCCGGGATCTGGGCCGAGGTGCTGGGGCGCGGGCGCGTGGGCGTCCACGACGACTTCTTCGCCCTCGGCGGCCACTCGCTGCTCGCCACCCAGGTGATGTCGCGCATCCGCGGCGTGCTGGGCGTCGAGCTGCCGCTCCGGGTCCTGTTCGAGGAGCCGACGGTGGCGGGGCTCGCCCGCGCGGCGCGCTCGCAGCTCCAGGGGGAGCGGCTCCAGGCGCCGCCGCTCGTGCCCGTGCCCCGGGACGGCGATCTGCCGCTCTCGTTCGCCCAGCAGCGCCTCTGGTTCATCGACCAGCTCGAGCCGGGGAACCCGGGCTACAACGTGCCGGCTGGAGTGCGCCTGATCGGCGATCTCGACGTGGCCCGGCTGGCGCGGGTCTTCGCCGAGGTGGTGCGGCGCCACGAGGTGCTGCGCACGACCTTCGCCTCGCGCAACGGCCAGCCGGTGCAGGAGATCCGCGACCTGGTTCCGGAGCTGCCGGTCCTGGACCTCTCCGGCCTGCCCATGGCGGAGCGGGAGGCCCGGGCTCGAGAGCTGGCCATCGCCGAGTCCCTGCACTCCTTCAACCTCCAGACGGGGCCGTTGCTGCGGCTCAACCTGCTGCGCCTGTCCGCCCGCGAGCACCTGCTGCTGGTGACCCTGCACCACGTGATCGCGGACGGCTGGTCCATGGGGGTGCTGGTGCGGGAGGTCCAGGCCCTCTATCGCGCCTTCGGCCGCGGCGAGCCGTCGCCCTTGCCCGCCCTGCCCGTCCAGTACGCCGACTTCGCGGTCTGGCAGAGGGAGTGGCTGGCCGGCGAGGTCCTGGAGCGCCAGCTCGCGTTCTGGCGCGAGGCGCTGGCGGGCTCCTCCGGGGTGCTGGAGCTGCCCACCGACCGGCCGCGCCCGGCGGTGCTCAGCCTGCGCGGCGGCGAGCGCCGCTTCGCCCTCGATCCGGAGCTGGCGCGCCGCATCGCCGGCCTCGGGCGGCGCGAAGGGGCGACCCCCTTCATGATCCTGGCGGCGGGCCTGTTCGCGCTCCTCTCCCGGCTCTCCGGCCAGAAGGACCTGAACCTCGCCTCCCCCATCGCCGGCCGCAACCGGATCGAGACCGAGGGGCTGATCGGCTTCTTCGTCAACACCCTGGTGCTGCGGGCCGACCTGGGGCGCGCCGAGGTCTTCCTCGACCTGCTCCAGCAGGTGCGGGAGGCGAGCCTGGGCGCCTACGCCCACCAGGACCTGCCGTTCGAGAAGCTGGTCGACGAGGTGCAGCCGGAGCGCGACCTGTCGCGGTCGCCGCTCGCGCAGGTCGCGCTCAACGTGCAGAACATGGAGCTGCCTCCCGCCGACCTGGAGGGCGTGCATCTCGTACCGGAAGCTCCGCTGGCGCAGGTGGCCAAGTTCGATCTGGCCATCATCCTGGCCGAGGACGGGGAGGGCCGCTTCGCCGGCTCCGTCCAGTTCTCCACGGAGCTGTACGACGCCTCCACGGCCGTGCGCCTGACGCGCCAGTACGCCGCCTTCCTGGACGAGCTCACGGCCCGGCCCGAGGAGCCCCTGTCCGACCTCTCGCCGCTGACCGCGGGGGAGCGGCACCAGGTCCTGCTGGAGTGGAACGACACCGCCGGCGGGTTCCACGAGGGCGCGCTGATGCACCAGCTCTTCGAGGCGCAGGCCGACGCCCGGCCGGACGCTCTCGCCGCGGTCTGGGAGGGGATCGAGTGGAGCTACGCCGAGCTGGAAGCGCGGGCGAACCGCGCGGCTTCCCTCCTTGAAAGCCTGGGCGTGGAGCGCGGCACCTCCGTGGGCATCTGGATGGAGCGCTCGCTCCACATGCTCGCCGCAGTGCTGGGCGTGCTCAAGGCGGGAGGCACCTACGTACCCCTGGACGCCGCCTGGCCGGCCGACCGGGTGGAGACGATCCTGGCGCGCACCGAGGCGCCGGTCCTGGTGGCGAGCCGGGCCACGCTGCCGGGATGGGAGGAGATCCGCTGGCGGCTGCCGCGCCTTGCCGACGCCCTCTGTCTCGACCTGGAGGCCCCTGAGCCGGAGCCCGAGCCCGTGGACGTCTCCGCCGTGCGCTCGCTGTGGGACCTGGTGGCCGAGCGGGCGACCGACCGGGTCTCGGCGGGCGGCTTCGTCAGCAGCCTGACCGGCCTGCCCTTCAGCGAGGCCGAGGTGGACGAGTACCGCGACCGGGTGCTCTCCCTGGCCGCGCCCTGGCTGCGGCCGGACGCCCGGGTGCTGGAAGTGGGCTGCGGCGCCGGTCTCCTCCTTTGGGAGATGGCCGGGCGCGCGGGGCACTGTGTCGGAGTCGATCCGTCGGAGCTGACCCAGGAGCGCAACCGCGAGCACGCCCGCGCCGCGGGGATCGGCAACGTGGAGCTGCCGGTCGCCTTCGCCCACGAGATCGGCGGCCTCTTCCCCGAGGGCTCCTTCGATCTGGTTTTGATGGCGAGCACGGTGCAGTTCTTCCCCGGTCCCCGCTACCTGGAGAAGGTGATCGCCGATGCGCTGCGCCTGCTCGCGCCGGGCGGAGCGCTCCTCGTCGCCGACGTGATGGACGCACGTCGCGAGCTCCCCCGCAACGAGACGCGGCTGCGGATCGACGAGGACCACTTCCGCGATCTGGCGGGAGACGTGGAGGTCCTGCACCGCACCGAGGGCTTCGCCAACGAGCTGGGCTGGCGCTACGACGTGCTGCTGCGCCCAGGAAAAGAAGCTGTGCGCCGCAAGCGGCTATGGACCGGCTGGCACGCGGCCCATGCCCCGGCGGCGCGGCCGGCCGCGGTGGCCGCGCCCGAGGACGTCGCCTATGTAATCCACACCTCGGGCTCGACCGGCACGCCCAAGGGCATCGCGGTGCAGCACGCGCCGGCCGCGAACCTGATCGGCTGGATCAACGCGACCTTCGGCGTCGGACCCGGGGACCGGCTGCTCTTCGTGACCTCGCTCTGCTTCGACCTCTCGGTCTACGACGTCTTCGGCGTGCTGGCCGCGGGCGGGACCGTGCACGTCGCTCCCGAGGAGGCGCTGCGCGACGCGCAGGAGCTGGTGCGCCTGCTGCGCCGGGAGCCGGTCACGATCTGGGACTCGGCGCCGGCCGCCCTGCAGCAGCTCGCGCCGCTCTTCCCGCGGGCCGAGGACCGCCCGCTCCGCCTGGTGATGCTGTCGGGCGACTGGATCCCGGTGCGCCTGCCGGACCAGGTGCGGGCGGCCTTTCCGCGGGCGCGGGTCATGGCCCTGGGCGGCGCCACCGAGGCCACGGTGTGGTCCAACTGGTTCCCCGTGGGCGAGGTGGACCCGCGGTGGCCGAGCATCCCCTACGGCCGGCCGATCACGCGGGCGCGCTACCACGTCCTGGACGGGGGCATGCTCCCCTGCCCCATCGGGGTGCCGGGCGACCTCTACATCGGCGGCCAATGCCTGTGCGTGGGCTACGCCGGCCAGCCGGCGTTGACCGCGGAGCAGTTCGTGCCCGATCCGTTCGCCGCGGAGCCCGGGGAACGCCTCTACCGGACCGGCGACCGGGCGCGCTTCTTCGCGGACGGCAACCTGGAGTTCCTGGGGCGCGTGGACCACCAGGTCAAGGTGCGCGGCTACCGCATCGAGCTCGGCGAGATCGAGGTCTCCCTGCTCCGCCACCCCGGGGTGCGCGAGACCGTGGTCACGGTGTGGGAGGACCGGCTCGTCGCCTACGTGGTGCCGCGGGAAGGCAAGGCGCCGGACGCGCACGGGCTGCGCGCCTTCCTGGGCGAGACGCTGCCGGCCTACATGGTGCCGGCCGCCTTCGTGACGCTGGAGGCGCTGCCGGTCACGCCCAACGGCAAGCTCGACCGAGGCGCGCTGCCTGCACCGGAGCGGGTGCGCTCCGCGGACCCCGCATCTGTCGAGGGCATGGATCCGCTGGAGGAGCTCCTTGCCGGCGTCTGGGCCGAGGTCCTGGGACTGGACCGCGTCGGGGTCCATGAGGACTTCTTCGACCTGGGCGGCCATTCGCTGCTGGCCACCCAGGTGGCCTCCCGGATCCGCGAGATGGCCGGGGTCGAGCTGCCGCTGCGCCGGCTCTTCGAGGCGCCGACCATCTCGGCGCTGGCGCGGGCGGTGCGGGAGGGGCGGGAGGCGGCCTCGCCGATCGTCCCGGTCTCCCGAGACCACGAGCTGCCGCTCTCCTTCGCGCAGCAGAGGCTCTGGTTCCTGGACCAGCTCTCGCCCGGCAACCCGGCCTACAACATCCCGGCGGCCGTGCGCCTGACCGGCGAGGTCTCGCCGGAGGAGCTGGCACGGATCTTCGGCGAGGTGGCGCGCCGCCACGAGGTGCTGCGCACGACGTTCGTCGCCCGCGACGGCCGGCCGGCCCAGGTCATCCATCCGGAGCTGCGGCCGGCCCTGCCGCTGATCGACCTCTCGGGCCTCCCGGACCCCGGGCGCGAGGCCCTCGCCCTCGCCCGCGAGGAGGCGCGGCGGCCGTTCGATCTGGAGAGCGGACCGCTGCTGCGCCTGACCCTGGTGCGGCTGGGCGAGCGCGAGCACCTCCTCCTGGTCACGTTCCATCACATCGTCAGCGACGGCTGGTCGATGGGCGTGCTGCTGCGCGAGATCGCGGCTCTCCACGAAGCCATCGCCACGAGCCGGCCGCCCGCGCTGCCGCAGCTCCCCGTGCAATACGCGGACTTCGCCCGCTGGCAGCGGGAGTGGCTGAGCGGCGAGGTCCTGGAGTCCCAGATCTCCTATTGGCGCGGGCAGCTCGCCGGGGCTCCGCGGCTGCTGGAGCTGCCCACCGACCGCCCGCGGCCCGCCGTGCAGAGCTTCCGCGGCGCGGCCTTGCCGGTGACGCTCCCGGCCGCGCTCTCCGCGGCGGTGCAGGGGCTCTGCCGCCGTGAGGGCGCGACCCCCTTCATGGTCCTGCTGGCATCCTGGGCAACCCTGCTCGGGCGCCACGCCGGGCAGCAGGACGTGCTCCTCGGCACGCCGATCGCCGGCCGCAACCGGCGCGAGACCGAGGGCCTCATCGGCTGCTTCGTGAACACCCTGGTGATGCGCGCCGACCTGTCGGGCGCGCCGGCCTTCTCGGAGCTGCTGGCGCGGATCCGCCAGGTCTCGCTCGACGGCTACACCCACCAGGACGTGCCGTTCGAGCGCCTGGTCGAGGAGCTCGTGCCCGACCGCGACCTGGCCTGGTCGCCGCTGTTCCAGGTGCTGCTGGGGCTCCAGAACACTCCGGCCGGGCCTGCTCTCTCCGTGCCGGGGCTCGCCCTGACCCCGCTCGCCGTGGACAGCGGGCTCACGAAGGTCGACCTCTCCATCAACTTCTGGGAGCGCGAGGACCGCGGCCTCGACGGCGCCCTGCGCTATGCCTCCGACCTGTTCGACGGCACCACCGTGGCGCGGCTGTGGGCGCGGTACACGGCCCTGCTGGAGGCGGCCGTGGCAGACCCGGAGACCCCCGTGTCCGAGCTGCCGCTCCTCCTCCCCGCGGAACGCCACCAGGCCTTCGCGGAGTGGAACGACACGGCGAGGGCCTTCTCCGGCAGCGCTGCCCTCCACGAGCTGGTCGCCCAACAGGCGGAGCGCACGCCGGACGCCGCGGCCCTCTCGTTCGACGGGCTTGAGCTGACCTACCGCGAGCTGGACCGCCGGGCCAACCGGCTGGCCCACCATCTGATCGCTCAGGGAGTCGCGCCGGAGGACCGCGTGGGCGTGATGCTGGAGCGCTCGCCGGAGCTGATCGTGGCCACCCTCGGCGTGCTCAAGGCCGGGGCGGCCTGGGTCGCGCTCGACCCCTCCTACCCGGCCGAGCGCCTGGCCGTGATGATCGAAAGCTCCGGCGCGCGGTTGGTGCTCGACGAGACCTGGAGCGAAATCGAGGGGCCGGACACGGCGCCCGCCGTGCCGGTCGACGGGAGCCAACTGGCCTACGTCCTGTTCACCTCCGGCTCCACGGGCATGCCCAAGGGGGTGATGGTGCCGCACCGCGGGATCGTCAACCGCCTGCTCTGGGAGCAGGAGGCCTTCCGCCTGACCCCCGGGGACCGCTTCCTGCACAAGACCCCGATCGGCTTCGACGTCTCGGTCTGGGAGGTCTTCTGGCCGCTCACGGCCGGGGCCTGCCTGGTGATCGCCCGCCCGGAGGGGCACCGGGACCCGGCCTACCTGGCCGACCTGATCGCCCGCGAGAGGATCACGACGGTCCACTTCGTGCCCTCGATGCTGCAGGCGTTCCTGGAGACGCCGGGCCTGTCCGGCCTAGCCTCGGTACGCCTGCTCATGGCGGGAGGCGAGGCCCTGCCGCCGGAGCTGATCCGGCGCGCGCAGGCCCGCCTGCCCGGAGCGCGGATGTACAACCGCTACGGTCCGACCGAGGCGTCGGTCAGCGTCAGCGTCTGGCCGTGCGATCCGGGCTCGAAGCGCCCAGTCTCGCCGATCGGCCGCCCCATTGCGAACCTGCGCCTGCGCGTGGTGGACCGCGAGCTGCGCCTCCAGCCCCCCGGCGTGCCCGGCGAGCTGCTCCTGGGCGGCGCGGGGCTGGCCCGCGGCTACCTCGACCGGCCCGACCTGACCGCGGCGGCGTTCGTGCCCAATCCCTTCGGTGACGAGCCCGGAGGAAGGCTCTACCGCACCGGCGACCTGGCGCGGCTCCTGCCGGACGGCAACGTCGAGCTCCTCGGCCGCATCGATCACCAGGTCAAGCTCCGCGGCTTCCGCATCGAGCTGGGCGAGATCGAGGCCGCCCTGGCATCCCACCCGGAGGTCCGCGAGTGCGCCGTGCTGGTCCGCGACGAGAGGCTCGTCGCCTACGTGGTCCCCCCGATACCTCCTCCATCTGCCGGCGGCTTCGACGCCCTCCGCGCCCATCTCGCCGCGCGCCTGCCCGAGTACATGGTGCCGGCCGTCTTCGTCGCCCTCGAATCCATGCCGCTCTCGCCGAACGGCAAGGTGGACCGGCGGAGCCTGCCCTCGCCCGACCGCGCCAATACCCGAGCCGGGACCGTGCCGCCGCGGACCCGCACCGAGGAGGTCCTGGCGGAGATCTGGAAGGAGCTGCTCAAGCTCGGCCGGGTGGGCGTCGAGGACCACTTCTTCGACCTCGGCGGCCACTCGCTCCTCGCCACGCAGGTCCTCGCCCGCGTGCGCCAGGCCTTCGGCGTCGAGATCTCGCTGCGCGAGGTCTTCGGCACCCCCACGATCGCCGGCCTGGCCGCGATCGTCGACGCCCGCACGGCCGTGCCCGCGGACGAGGACGAGCTGGCCGCCCTGCTCGACCAGATCGACGTGCTCTCCGACGACGAGGCGCGCTCCCTCCTCGACAACCTGGTTTCGGAAGGGACCTGATCCATGCCCGAGCTGTCCGGCCGCCTCGCGGGGCTCTCCGAGGAGAAGCGCCAGCTCCTCGAAGCCCTGCTGCGGAAGAAGCGGGCCGAGGCCGCCTCCGCGGCCACGATCCAGCCGCGCGGCGACGCTCCCGGGCCGTACCCGCTCTCGTTCTCCCAGGAGACGCTCTGGCTGACCGACCAGCTCGACCCAGGGAGCGCGGCCTACAACATCGCCATCCCCCTGCGCTTCGCGGGCGATCTCGACGAGAGCGCCCTGCGCCGGAGCCTCGCCGCCCTGGTGCGGCGCCACGAGGCGCTGCGCACCCGCTTCGTGCTCCGCGGCGGCAGCCCGGCGCAGGAGATCGATCCGCCTACCGAGCCGCCGCTCCCGCGGGTGGAGCTGGCCGGCCTGCCCGTTGAGGACGCCGAGACGGAGGCGCGCCGGCTTCTGGAAACCGAGGCCCGGCGCCCGTTCGATCTCGCGCGCGGGCCGCTCTTCCGCTGCGTGCTCGTGCGCCTGCCCGGCCGGGAGCACCTCCTGCTCACGACCCTGCACCACATCGTGAGCGACGGCTGGTCCACCGGCATCTTCGCCCGCGAGCTGGGCGCGCTCTATGCCTCCGCCGCCCTGCCCCCGCTGCCGATCCAGTACGCGGACTTCGCGCTCTGGCAGCGCCGGACCATCGCCGGTCCGCTCCTGGAGGAGCACCTCGCCTTCTGGCGCGGGCGGCTCGCCGGTCTCGATCCGGTCCTGGAGCTGCCCGCCGACCGCCCCCGGCCCGCCCGCCGCACCCCGCGCGGCGGCCTCGTCCCCTTCGCTCTTCCCGCGCCCCTCTCCGCGGAGATCCGGGAGCTGGCCCGCCGCGAGGGGACGACTCTCTACGCCACGCTGCTGGCCGCCTTCTTCGCCCTGCTCCACCGCCAGACCTACCGCGACGACCTCTGCGTCGGCACTCCCGTGGCGGGCAGGAAGCAGGTCGAGGTGGAGGGCCTGATCGGCTACTTCGTCAACATCCTGGCCGTGCGCGCCGACCTCTCCGGCGAGCCCACCTTCCGCGAGCACCTCGGCCGCGTGCACGAGGCCGTGCTCGACGCCCAGGCGCACCAGGACCTTCCGTTCGACCGCATCGTCTCGGAGCTGGCGCCCGAGCGCAGCCTGAGCTACACGCCGGTCTTCCAGGTCGCGTTCACCTTCCAGAACAACGCGGCCCCGTCGCTCGACCTGCCCGGGATCGCCGTGCGCGGCGTCGAGCTGCCGTCGCGGGCCGCGAAGTTCGACCTGACCCTGGTCCTCTGGGAGGAGGGCGGGCACATCGCCGGCGGCCTGGAGCACAGCCTCGACCTCTTCGACGAGCCCACCGTGGTCCGCTCGCTCGCCCAGCTCGAAGCCATCCTGACCGCGGCAACGGCCGATCCAACCGTTCGCCTATCCGCCATCCCCCTGCTCAGCCCGTCCGAGCGCCACCAGCTCCTGGAGGAGTGGGGCGGAGCCGGAGCCGAGCCGCCGGCCGGAGAGACGCTCCACGGCCGCTTCGAGGCGCAGGCCCGGCGGACTCCGGATGCCCCGGCCGTGACCTGCGGCGATGAGACGCTCACCTACGCCGAGCTGAACCGGCGCGCCAACCGGCTCGCCCACGGCCTGCGCGAGCTCGGCGCCGGGCCGGACAGCCGGGTGGGCCTGCGCGTGGAGCGCTCCCCGGAGCTGGTGACCGGCATCCTGGGCATCCTCAAGGCCGGCGGCGCGTACGTGCCGCTCGATCCCAACTACCCGGCGGAGCGGCTGGACTACATGATCGAGGACGCCGGCGTCCGCGTCGTGGTCGGCCCCGACCTGTTCGACCCGGAATCCCTGCCCCCCGGCGATCCGGCCCCGGCCGCCGATGGGTCGAGCCTGGCCTACGTGATCTACACCTCGGGCTCGACCGGCCGTCCCAAGGGCGCGCTCGTGACGCATGGCAACGTGGTGCGCCTGTTCGACGCCACCGACCGCTGGTTCGGCTTCGGGGAGCGGGACGTCTGGACGCTCTTCCACTCCTATGCCTTCGACTTCTCGGTGTGGGAGATCTGGGGCGCGCTCCTCTACGGCGGCCGGGTGGTGGTGGTGCCCTACGAGGTGAGCCGCTCGCCGGAGCTGTTCCTCGACCTCCTGGTCCGCGAAGGGGTGACGGTGCTCAACCAGACCCCCTCGGCCTTCTCCCAGCTCGCGCGCGTGGACGAGGAGCGCGGCGGCGTGGACACAGAGCTGCGCTTCGTGGTCTTCGGCGGCGAGGCCCTGGACCTCCCCGGCCTGGCTCCCTGGTTCGCCCGCCACGGCGACAGGAAGCCGACGCTGGTCAACATGTACGGGATCACCGAGACCACGGTGCACGTCACCTGGCGGCCGCTGCGCACCGCGGACACCCGGGGAGAGCGGCGTAGCGTCATCGGCGTGCCGATCCCGGACCTCTCCCTCTACGCGCTCGATCCCTGGCTGCAGCCGGCGCCGGTCGGCGTGCCGGGCGAGCTGGCCGTGGGCGGGGCCGGGCTGGCGCGGGGCTACCTGGGCCGCCCGGAGCTGACCGCCGCCCGCTTCGTGCCCGACCCCGTGAGCGGCCGGCCGGGAGCGCGGCTCTACCGCTCCGGTGACCTCGGCAGGTTCCTGCCGAACGGCGACGTCGAGTACCTCGGCCGCATCGACCATCAGGTGAAGATCCGCGGCTTCCGGATCGAGCTGGGCGAGATCCAGGCAGCGCTGGAGGCGTGCCCCGGCGTGCGCCAGGCCGTGGTGCTGCCCCGCGAGGAGCCCACGGGCGAGCGCCGCCTCCTCGCCTTCGTGGTCGTCCAGCCGGGGCAGGAGCCCTCGACCGGAGAGCTGCGCACCGCGCTCGCCCGCCGCCTGCCCGACTACATGGTCCCGGCCGTGTTCGTGCCGCTGGAGACCCTGCCGCTCAACCAGAACGGCAAGGTGGACCGCAAGGCCCTGCTCGCGCTCGCGCTGCCCGCCCGGGACGAGGACCTGGACTACGCGCCGCCCCGGAACACCGTGGAGCGCGGGCTCGCCGAGGTCTGGCAGGAGGTCCTGGGGATCGCCCGCGTCGGGATCGGCGATAGCTTCTTCGCCCTCGGCGGAGACTCGATCTCCAGCATCCGCGTGCGCTCCCTCGCCGCCGCCCGCGGGCTCCATTTCGAGCTGCAGGAGCTCTTCCGCCATCCGACGCTCTCCGAGCTCGCCGCGGCGATCGGCGGCACCCCTCAGGAGACGTTCGACCTCGAACCCTTCGCCCTGGTCTCCCCGGCCGACCGCGAGCGGCTGCCGGAGGATGTCGAGGACGCCTACCCGCCGTCGCTGCTCCAGCTCGGCATGCTCTTCCACAGCGTGCGGGAGCCCGGGTCCGCGGCCTACCACAACGTCAGCAGCTTCATCCTGCGGGGCTCGCTCGACCCCGCTGCCCTTTCTTCGGCCGTGGCGCGGCTCGCCGCCCGCCACCCCGTCTTGCGGACCTCCTTCGACACGGTGCGCTTCGGCGAGCCGCTCCAGCTCGTGCACCGCGAGGCGCGCATCCCGCTGGAGATCGCCGACCTGCGGGCGTGCACCCCGGCCGAGCGCGAGCGCGCCGTGGCCGAGCGCTTCGAGGCGGAGAAGCGCCTCCGGTTCGACTGGAGCCGCCCCGGGCTGCTGCGCTTCTGGGCCCAGGCCCTCACCGCCGACACGTTCGAGCTCGGGATCACCGAGCACCACGCCATCCTCGACGGCTGGAGCGCCTCGACCCTGCTCGCCGAGCTGTTCGAGCTCTATTCCTCCGAGCCCGGGCCGGCGCCGCCGCCCACGCTGTTCCGCGACTTCATCGCCCTGGAGCGCCAGGCCCTCGAATCGGAGGAGAGCCACCGCTTCTGGAGCGAGCGGCTCGCCGGACATACGGTCCTGGAGCTGCCCCGCTGGCCGGGACGGGAGCCCCAGGCACGGCGGATCGGGAAGGCCGGCGCGGAAATCCCCGCCGCCACCGGAGAGGCCCTGGGACGGGCCGCCGAGTCCGCGGGCGTGCCGCTCAAGAGCGCCCTGCTCGCGGCCCACCTGCGCGTGCTCGAACGGCTCGGCGGCGGCGCGGACGTGCTGACCGGGCTGGTCTCCAACGGCCGGCCCGAGGTCGAGGGGGGCGAGCGCGCCTTGGGCCTCTTCCTCAACACCCTCCCTCTGCGCCTGCGGCTGGAGGAAGGGACATGGGCGGACCTGGCGCGGGCCGCGTTCGCAGCCGAAACCGAGGCCCTCCCCCACCGCCGGCTGCCGCTCGCCGAGCTTCAACGCCGCTTCAATGGAGGCGCGCCGCTCTTCGAGGCGACCTTCAACTACACCCACTTCCACGTGCTGGAAAACGCCCGGGTCGAGGTCCTCGACGCGAACCTCGTGGCCGAGACGAACTTCACCCTGACCGTGCAGATCACCCGCGGGCTCCGAGGGCAGATGCGGATCGACTTCCAGTACGCCGCCGCCGAGCTGCAGGAGGAGCAGGTGCAGTCCTGGCTCCGGCTCTACCTGCGCGCGCTCGACGCCCTGGCCCGCGACCCCGGCCAGCCCTGGGCCGCCGATCCCCTGCTCGGCGAGCTCGCGGAGTGGAACGACACCCGCGCTCCCCTGCCCGCCGCATGCCTCCACGAGCTGGTCGAGGCGCAGGCCGACCGGACTCCGGAAGCCGTGGCCGTCGTAGCCGGGGACACCGCTCTGACGTACCGCGAGCTCGATCTCCGCGCCAACCATCTGGCGCACCGGCTGATCTCGCTCGGCATCGGACCGGACGTGCTCGTCGGGCTCTGCGCCGAGCGTTCGCCGGAGATGGTGGTGGGCATGCTCGCCATCCTCAAGGCCGGCGGCGCCTACGTGCCGCTCGACGCCGAGTACCCCCGCGAGCGCCTCGCCTTCCTCGTCGAGGACTCCGGCGTCTCCGTGCTGCTGACCCAGCGACGCCTGACCCTGCCCGCCGGGACCGCCCGCGTGATCCTCCTCGACGACGAGACCGGTGAGAGACCGGACCGCCCCGCCGGCGGGGCCACATCGGACAACCTCGCGTACGTCATCTACACCTCGGGCTCGACCGGCCGGCCCAAGGGAGTCCTGGTGCGCCACGGCGGCGTGGTGAACCGCATCCTCTGGGCCCAGCGCACCTACCCCGTGACTCCCGAGGACCGCATCCTCCAGAAGGCCTCGTTCAGCTTCGACTTCTCGGTCTGGGAATGCTTCGGCCCGCTGATCACGGGAGCCCGCGTCGTCCTCGCCCGGCCCGGCGAGCAGCGCGACTCCGCCTCCCTGGTGCGGACGATCCGGGAGCAAGGGATCACGATGGTGCACTTCATCCCCTCGATGCTCCAGGCGTTCGTGGACGAGGAGGGGCTGGAAGCCTGCACGAGCCTGCGCTACGTCTTCTCCGGCGGCGAGGCGCTCTCCCTCGATCTCCAGCAGCGCTGCCTTGCCAGGGTCCCGGCAGCCCTGCGCAACCAGTACGGCCCCACCGAGATCTCCATCGACACCACCGACTGGGTCTGCCGGCCCGAGGACTCCCGCCTCGGCTTCGTGCCCCTGGGGTATCCGCTCGCGAACACCGCCGTGCACGTGCTCGACGGCCGCTTCCAGCCCACGCTGCCCGGCGTAGCCGGAGAGCTGTTCGTCGGGGGCGAAGGCGTGGCGCGGGGCTATTGGAAACGGCCGGACCTCACCGCGGAAAGGTTCCTGCCGGACCCCTTCTCCACGATTCCGGGAGCCCGGATGTACCGCACCGGCGACCGCACCGTCCGCCTGCCCGACGGCAACCTCCAGTTCCTGGGCCGCGCCGACCATCAGGTCAAGATCCGCGGCTTCCGCATCGAGCCCGGGGAGATCGAGGCCGCGCTCTGCGCCCACCCGCAAGTTCGGGAGGCCGTCGTGATGGTGAAGGAGTCCGCGGGAGGCGACCGCCGGCTGGTTGCCTATGTCGTGCCCGGCCCGAGCGACGAGGGAGATCTCCGCAATTTCCTCGCGGGCTCGCTCCCGGCCTACATGATCCCCTCGGCCTTCGTTCCGCTGCCGGCGCTACCGCTCAGCCCCAACGGCAAGCTCGACCGCACCGCCCTGCCCGACCCGGCCCAGGCGGTCCGGCCCGAGCGGGAGATCCTGGCTCCCCGCGACGAGATGGAGCTGCGCCTCGTCCGGCTCTGGGAGGACCTCCTGGATGTCCGCCCCGTCGGGGTGCGCGACGACTTCTTCGCCCTGGGCGGTCATTCCCTGCTGGCGCTCCGCCTCATGGGAGGCATCGAGCGTCTCTTCGGCCGCAGGATCCCGCTCTCCGCGCTCCTGGAGGCTCCCACGATCGAAAGCATGGCCGGCCTCCTCCGCCAGGAGACCTCCGCACCGCGCTCCCTCGTCGTCCCGATCCGGACAGGCGGCTCCGGGCCGCCGCTCTTCCTGGTCCACCCAGTCGGTGGCAACGTTCTCTGCTACCTGCCGCTCGCCCGCCTGGACCGCCCGGTGTACGCGATCCAGTCGCCGTCGCCAGGGTCCCTGCCCGAGTGGACCGTCGAGAGCCTGGCAACGCTCTATCTCGAAGCCATCCGCGAGATCCAGCCCGCGGGGCCGTACCTGCTTGGAGGCTGGTCCATGGGCGGCGTCGTGGCCTTCGAGATGGCCCGCCAGTCGGGCACCGCGCCCCTCCTCTTCATGATCGACGTCGCCCCGCCCGGCCAGGGCGAGGTCAAGGAGCCGGACCCGCAGAGGGAGCTGGCCGGGTTCGTCGAGGACCTGAGAAGGCTCGGAGGCATCGAGGCGCCGGAGGCGATGGAGTCGGCCTTCGCCCTCTTCCAGGCGAACCGCCGGGCCCTCCAGGCCTACCGGCCCCGTCCCTTCGACGGCAGGGCCGTCCTGATCCGCGCCGAGGCCACGGCCGAGGCGGACCGGTCCGGCCGCTTCGAAGCCTGGCGCGAGCTGATCCCCGGCGGGGCGGAGATCCAGATCCTCCCGGGAGATCACTACTCGTTGCTGAGAGAGCCGAGGCTGGCCGAGGTGCTGGCGTCGGTGTGAGACAAGGACACCAAGGACGACAAGGACTCCAAGGACAACAAGGACAAAGAGGCCGGGCGCGTCTGTTTTTCTTCTCGTCCTTGGTGTCCTTGGTGTCCTTGTCGTCCTTTCCGGTTCTCTGTCGCGCAGGCTCCCAGTGAAACCGAGGGTAGAGGGGTCTACCCGTGGGGTAGCCATGTCTACCCGAGCCCTAATTCTACTTTGTCAGACCATGGACCTCATTCATGGCGGGTGGGGGTAGCGCCGGGTAGCGCCCCTTGTGGGCGCGGGCGCGTAGCCCCGGGTTTCAACCCGGGGCTCCAAGCGCCCATCCAACCCACGCCCCTTCAGGGGCGAGGGCGAGGGCGGAGCGGCACAGCCCCCGTCACCGCGAGCTCCACAGCACGGGCGGCTTTCCCTCCACCACCGTGCCATCGCCCCTGAAGGGGCGCGGCAACGAGACAACGCGAACAGGCCCCCGGGTTGAAACCCGGGGCTACGAGCCTGCGCCCGCAAGGGGGCGTCACCCCCGCCCGAGATCTGACAAAGTAGAATTAATCCGTCCGCAGCGCCGACATCGGGCTGACCCGGGTCGCTCCCCGGCCGGGGAGATACGCCGCGGCCAGGGCCACCAGGGCCAGCGCCACGGCCACTCCCACGAAGGTCATGGGATCGGTGGACGTGACCTCGTAGAGCATCGCCGAGAGGTAGGAGGCCGCCACCCGCGTCAGGAGGAGCGCCAGACCGACGCCAAGCGCGATGCCGAGGATGGCGAGCAGCCCGGTCTCCCGCACCACCAGCCGCAGCACCTGCTCGCGCTGGGCGCCGAGGGCCAGCCGCAGCCCGATCTCCCGTGTCCGCTGAGCCACGGTGTACGACGTGATGCCGTAGATGCCCACCATGGCCAGCACCAGGGCGAGGATCGAGAGCAGCGTCAGGAGCAGCAGGCTCAGACGGCTCTTGGTGATTGACTGGCTGACCACCTCCGTGAGCGGCCGCACCTGCGCCACCGGCTGGTTGCGGTCCACCGCGTAGACCGCGCGGCGGACCGCCGAAGCGAGGGCCAGCGGGTCTCCCTCCGTGCGCACCACGGCCGACGCCTGGTAGGGCATGAAGAACTTCGTCACCTGGTCCGGCGTCATGTACAGGGTCGGGCGCGGCTCCGAGTAGAGGTCCGAGTGGCGGAGGTTCTCCACCACGCCCACCACCGTGATCCAGGGCGAGTCCTTGGTGTCGCGCCGCTTGAAGCGCCGGCCGAGCACCTCCTCGCCCGGCCAGTAGGCCTCGGCCATGGCCTCGTCGACGACCGCGGCCATGCCCGCGTCCCGGGTGTCCGAGGCCCGCAGGAGGCGCCCCCTCTTGAGCGGGATGTCCAGGGTCTCGAAGTAGCCGGGCGTGACCATACGCGCGCCGACGATCAGCATCTCGCCGGGCTTGGGCTCGGGCTTGCCCTCGAGGACGACGGTGGTGAGGCCGTCGGCGCCGCCCATCGGCAGGTCCGAGATGAGGGCGGCCTTTTTCGCGCCCGGCAGCGAGCCCAGCTCGTGGTCAAGCCGCGAGTAGAAGCTCGCGAGCGCGTCCGCCGGCCGGTCCGACGGCAGGTCGATCTTGAACGTCAGCACGTTCTCGGAGCGGAAGCCCGGGTCGATGTCCATCAGGCGGTTGAAGCTCCGCAGCAGCAGGCCGGCGCCGATCAGCACCACGACCGCGATCGCCACCTCGGCCACCACCAGGGCGCTGCGGGTGCGGCGGCTCCCGGTTGTGCCGGCCCCCGCCCGGGTGCCCTCGCGCAGCATGCCCGCGAGGTCCGGCCGGGTCATCTGGAAGGCCGGGAAGAGGCCGGCGAGAAGGCTGGTCACCACGCACGCCAGCAGGGTGAAGGCCAGGGCGCGGGGCTCCAGCGTGAAGGTCGCGGCGCCCACCAGGCCCGCCGGGATGTCGGCGGCACAGAGCTTCAGGAAGGCCCAGGCCAGGAACACCCCGAACGCGCCTCCGGCGAGCGACAGGATCGCGCTCTCCACGAGGAGCTGGCCGACGATGCGCTGCCGGCCGGCGCCGATGGCCGTGCGCAGGGCGATCTCCTTCTGCCGCGACGCCGACCGCGCCAGCAGCAGGTTGGCCACGTTGACGCAGGCGATGAGCAGCACCATGGCCCCCGCCGCCCAGAGCACGAGGAGGACCGGCCGGAGCCCCTGGCTCATCTGCTGGACGATCGGCACCAGGCGGACGCTCCACCCCTTGGAGCGGGCGTGCACCTCCTCCGCGATGCGCGTGCAGATGGCGTTGAGCTCCTGCTCCGCCGCGCCGGGGGAGACGCCGGGCTTGAGCTTGCCGATCATGAAGCTCACGCGGTTGCCCCGGTCCGCCCGGTCGTCCGCGGTGTAGGCCCGCGGCACCCAGACGTCGGGATTGACCGGGAACCCGAGATAGGAAGGCACCTCCGACCCCCGGGGGAAGGCGAAGCGGGACGGCATCACGCCGACCACGGTGAGCGGCTTGCCGTTCATGATGAACGTCCGGCCCACCACGCCGCGGTCGCCGCCGAACCGCCGCTGCCAGTAGTCGTAGGAGAGCACGGCCGCGAGCGCCGTGCCGGGGGTCTCGTCCTTCGCTCCCAGCGTGCGGCCGATCAGGGCGGGCGTGCCGAGGACCTTGAAGAAGTCCGGCGTGACCAGGATCGTGCCGAGCTGCTCGGGCTCCCCCTGCCCGGTGAGGGCCTGCTGGTCGGCCTGAGCCAGGGCCAGGGTCTCGAACGCCTTGCCTTCCTCCTGGAAGTCGTAGAGGTTGGCCGCGGACGCCGGCAGGTCGTCGGAGCCGACCAGCTTGGCGATCTCGGGCTTCACCGCCCAGATCATCATCACGCGCTCGGCGTCCTTGAACGGCGGCTTCTGCAGGAGCACCGCGTCCACGACGCTGAAGATCGCGGTATTGGCCCCAATGGCGAGAGCCAGGGTCAGGATGGCGGCGCAGGCGAAGCCGGGCTGCTTCGCCAGGCTGCGGGCGGTGACGCGGATGTCGTGCATCAATTGGCTCATGTGGCTCTTCCCAGAGTCGGTCCGACGAGGCTCGGATTGCGACCGGAGAGTCTATCCCATCCCCTCCTCTAGAACCGGTGCCCTCCGCGGGAGAAAGCGAGCTTCGCGGCCTTCGCGCGCCGCCGCCTTCCGGTTTCGTCGTAGAATCCCGCGCCGGACGCCGATCGACCTTCCAGAATCGACCCTCCAAAAGGAATCGCGATGAACCTGAGACTCCTCGCCGCCGCCCTCGTCCTCTCCTTCATGTCCTTCATGGCCTGCTCGGGGAAGACGGAGGAGAGCACGGCCCCGTCCGATGCCGCCGCCACGCCGCAGGAGGAGACCTCCGCCGCCAGCGCTCCCGCCGGAGCCGGGGCGGACACGTTCGCCATGCCGACGAACCTCCAGACCACCCCGTCCGGGTTGCAGTACGCGATCGACCAGCCCGGCACCGGCACCAAGCCGCAGGCGCATCAGACGGTGACGGTCCACTACACCGGCTGGCTGACGGATGGCACCAAGTTCGACAGCTCGCGTGACCGCGGCGAGCCGTTCGCGTTCCCGATCGGGCAGGGGAACGTCATCCCGGGCTGGGACGAAGGCGTGGCCGACATGAAGGTCGGCGAGAAGCGGACGCTGGTGATCCCACCGGCTCTGGGCTATGGCGAGCAGGGCTCCGGCCCCATCCCGCCCAACGCAACGCTGGTCTTCAAGGTCGAGCTGCTGGGCGTCGAGTAAAACAGGCTGGTGCCGGAGGCGGGGATCGAACCCGCACGCCTTGCGGCGAGAGATTTTAAGTCTCCTGCGTCTGCCATTCCGCCACTCCGGCTGCCGGGCATTCTATCCGCTGCGCTGCCTGCGGAAGGAGACCGTGAGCGTCCGGGTCTCCTCGCCGCGCTTCACGGTAAAAACCGCGGTGTCCCCCCAGCGCTTCCCGGCCAGGAGGCGGTTCAAGGTCTCCTTGTCCGTGACCGGCGTGCCGTCCAGGGTGAGGAGGAGGTCCCCGGTCCGGAAGCCGGCCCTGCCGGCGGCCGAATCCTGGGTCACGAAGACGACCTTGCGCGCGGGCTCCCCCTCGCCCGTGCCCGTGGAGAGCCCCAGGTTGGGCCAGACCGGATCGGCTTCCGGCGGCACTCCCCAGACGAAGTCGGCGTAGGAAGCCTGGACCTTGTCCACGGGATCGCCGTCCTCGTCCCGCACCGGGACCGGGACCAGGACCGCGATCCGGCCGCCGAATTCCTTCTCGAAGCCGGGGGCCACCTGGCGCTGGATGCCCAGGCCATAGGCCACGTGGCCCGACCCGGCCAGGACCACCATCACCGACCCGGGCACGCCGTGCTCACGCAGGGCCTTGACGGCGTTGTGCCCCATGGCGGCGTCCCAGGTGGACTGGGCCGTGTACATGGCCTCGAACTGCTCCGGGCTCATGCCGCCGTGGAGCGGATCGTCGCCGCCGAAGAAGGAGCGGATCAGGGCGCGGTGATCCTGACTCGCGGTGTCCACCCGGCGCGGCAGGTGGGCGGCCTCCTCCGGGCTCAGGGCGTCGAAGCCCTTCTCGCGCACCGCGGCGATGGCTTCCCGCGGCGCGTTGACGGCGAACATCCGGATGCCGCGGTCACGGGCGAAGAGGAAGATGTCGCGGTAGTAGCCCCAGTTGTATCCCCAATTCTTGTACCAGCGCGAGAGGCGGACGAACCCTTCCTCGGTCAGCAGGCCGTCGATCCACTGGTCGAGGTAGCGCTGCTCGGTGTACGGGTACATCTCCAGGCCGATGAGCACCGGCCGCCCGGCCCGGTGCAGCTCCTCGATCACCCGGAGCTGGATCTGGTGGAAGTCGGCGTTGGTGTGGCTCTCCCCCACCAGGAGCAGGCGCACGCCGGAGAGCCGCGGGGCCAGCTCCGAGGGCGCCAGGACCTCGCCCGTGCCGGCGTCGGTGATGCCGTCGAGGACCACCGGCGCCTCGCGGTCCTTGCGGCCGAGATCGCCGATCGCGAGATGGAGGGACGGCTCCTCCGCGGCGAGCGGGACGGCAAGGAGCAGGAAAAGAGCGAAAACGGGTCTCATCGGTTCCTTCCAGTTTCTGCCATGCTACGCGCTATCCGCCGCCATTGCGCGGCCTCAGATAAAACCATTCCATGATCGCCGGCCGGCGCTCGGCCAGGATCTTTCTTCGCGCTGCCAGCGCGAGCCCCTCGAGCTCTGCGTAGGCATACTGTTGAGCCTTCTTGATGTCATCGATGGAGCTGTACACCTCGATCGTGTGCGTCGGCTCGAAGAGCGACCGCAGGTACGACGAGATCTCAAGATCGATGAAGTCGTGGACCTCGATCAGGAGCTCATGCCGGGCGAGGGCAGGGGCATTGTCTTCTGTAAACAGTTTCTTCTCGTATCCCTCGCAGTCGCTGATGATCAGGGCTCTCTTCGTGAAGGGGATGTTCTTCAAGGTTTCCGCGTCACAAAAGGATCCCGTGACGACCCTTTCCGAGACGCCGTTCAGCCGGGCCATCGCCTCGCACAGCCGGATCGCTTCGGCATTGACGTCGAACGCGAACACCGTCGCGGTCTTGACCCGGGTCGCCAGGCCGACGGCGTAATAACCCTCCGCGCATCCGACGTCGACGATCTCGGTATAGGGATGGGCGGCAAGCCTCTCCAGCAGCGGCGCGATCTCCTTCTCGTAAGAGCCCAGGAGCTTCGGATACAACGCGCCTCCCGCCGCCTTCATCGCCGGGTATCTCATTCCCGCAAAGACGCCATGCCTCACGGTCAGGTCCGAAAAGATGGAATGGACCGGAGCCAGGGCCAGATCCTGTTCCCGCTTTTCCTGCGCCTCTCGCTTCGCCTGCCGCGCGTCTCGCGCATAGGAGGCGACCGGGATGACCGTCCTGTCCAACAGATTCCACAGCCAGTCGACCTGGACTGCCTGGTCGACCGCTCTCTTGATCAGCGATTTCATGGCATCTTCGTCCGCTTGCCCTCCGCCCGATTCTACGCCGATCCAGGCAGCCGGCCCCGTGAGGTGCCCCCTTGGGGACCATGGAACCTTATCGGACGATTCGCCCCATCTCAGGGGTATTGACAGTTAAACAGTATTGCCTTAAAGTTTGCCAGGTACGCACTCAAGGCGAACCGACCGGCCGGTCCCGAACGCCGAATCATGCAGCCGGGATGCACCCGGCTCCACCCTTCACACGTTGGAGAGGAGGACGTGACATGGCTGTTTCTGGAACGTGGACCGTCTATTACGACTGGGGCTGCGATGGCAACCCGGGCCAGTTCACTGCGACGTTCAACGGTGATGGCACCTGGTCCGGCAGCGGCTTCTCGGGCACCTGGGTGCAGGTGTCGGGCATGCTGATGTTCAACTTCAAGAGCGGGCCCGCCATCTACTCGGGCAACACGGCTGGCGGGTCGATGACCGGCATGATGACGACCTTCAGCGGTCTGAACGGCTGCTGGTGGGCGCTCAGCCAGAGCACGGCGAAGGCCCTGGCCGCCGCAGAGACGCGGGTGGCCGCGGACGGCTCCAAGAAGAAGTAGAAGCGAGCCGGCATCCTATCCATCTCCTCTCGGCCGGGCACCTCAGGGTGCCCGGCTTTTCACCCGCCTGGCGGGCCCGACGCCCTCACCCTGGCTTCTTGAGCTCGACGAGGATGAGGTGAATCGGGGTCGTCCCGATGTTCTCGGCCCAGTGGGTGACAGGATCACGGTAGAGGACGTCGCCGGCCTTGAGCTCGGCCTCTGCCGTCTTGCCGTCGGCGAAGTGGTTGCGCACCGTGCCGCCGGCGATGACGTAAGTGACATAGGCAGGGTGCGAGTGCACCTGCTCCTTCTCCCCGGGCTCCAGGTTCGCTTCGAGGACCCGCACCCGATCGTTCTCCAGCTTGACGTGAACGGTCTTGGCGTTCACGACGGCCGGGTCCTGCGCCGAAGCGACTCCGGCAGACAACAGCAACCCGCTCACGGCGAGACCTGCCAGCAGGGACTTGATGGTCGGCATGTTTCCTCCTCCTTGCACTCTACTGCATGTCCATAACGCTACTCGCTGCCGCGGTCATACGACTGCTCGCCGCCGCCGGGAAAAAGGATGACGACACGCACGACTTTGCCGCTCGCATCCCGTTGGCAGCGGATCTCGAAGTCGTCGCGATCTTCCACCAGGAGGCGGTCCAGACCTACCGGGTGAAGCTGCACCCTGGGCCCGCCCCCCAACTGGCCCCAGAGTGCGCCGCCCTCCGCGGTGATCGCGAGCGGGCCGTAGTTGCCGGCGAAGGCCTGTAGCTCGGCGGCCGAGAGGTTGATGGGGTGGCGGCGATCCTCCATCACGTCGCGCACGAGCTCCACCGCTGCCTTCTGCGCCGGGTCGGTGATCTTCGCCGCGACCGCGTCGAGCGCGCGCACATGGGCCACGGCGAGCGCGTCCGGCGCCGCCACGGCGATGTCCGGCGCGACGCCGGTCCCCTCCCAGTCGGTGCCGGTGATCGGATTGACGGAGCGCCCGTACGGAAGTCGCATGAGCACCGGGTATCCCTTGACCTGATAGTTCTCGACCGGGTGGGCGCCGCCGCCGGTGGTCTCGCCGACGATCGTGGCGCGCTTCAGGCTCTTCAAGCTGTAAGCAAAATCCTCAGCGGCCGAAAAGGTGCGGCCGCTGGTGAGGATGAAGACCGGCACGGCGGGTAGGCGCGTGCCGGGCACCCACGCGTGGGTCCAGAACTGCTGGGTCCTGTCCCCCTTGCGGATGTAGAAGCTGCTGAAGTGGACCGGCTCGCCGGAAACCAGGTAGCTGGCGATGAGCTGAACCATGGTCGGATCGCCGCCGCCGTTGTCCCGCAGGTCGACGATGAGCGCATCGCTGCCGGCCAGAAAACCCATTGCCGCCACCGCGGTGCCGCCGCCGAGATCGGCGCGCTCGAAGCTGTCGAGCTTGAGATAGCCGACGTTGCCGGCCAGCCGCTCGATTCGGCGGAAGCCGTAGTTGTCGCTGCGCATCAGGGCCAAGTCCTCCGCGGTCGGCTCTTCCGTCTCCGGGGCGGGCGGCCCGGGAGCCCACATCACGGCCAGGTGCAGGTCGTGGCTGACCGACCGCAGGTCCTCGGTCAGCTTCTCCGTGAAGGTCTCCAGCGTCCCGAGACGGTCGTAGGCGCCGCTCCGGAGCTGGCGCCGCACCTGCTCCTCCATCCTAAGGGCGACGTCAGGAAAGACGTAGGTGTCGCGCAGAGCCGCTGCGATGTCGTCGACGATGGCCGCGCGATCCTTGGCATCAATGGACGGCGGCGCCTCCGGCGAGGCGGCCAGCGCAGGGACGGCGGCGAGCAGAAGCAGCAGCGGGACATGGAGCTTCATGGGCCCTCCGGTGGAAGCCTTCGCTGACTTGGACTACCTGCGGGACCTGGAAGTTCCAGCCTCGTTGCCCGAAGCCCAGCCTTCGACGAGCGCGGCCGGAGCGTGGTCCTCGATGAGCTTCAGCTCGATGCCGTGCTCCAGAAACGCCTTCAAGCCGGCGAGCACGAAGCTGAAGCCTCCGGCTGAATCGAGCGCCTGCGCCACGACCTTGTCCGCGTCGCCGTGGAAGCCCCAGTTCTTGACGGTGACGAACGTCCGGTCTTCGGCTTCGGGCTCGAACGTCCACTCGACCGAGGTCGGAGTGTCAGGACCGTTCCACTCGACGAGAATGCGCCGGTTCTCCTCGACCGCCTTCACGTCGACCGGGGCGGAGAAGCCGTACATCTCCCAGTCCCACCGGACCTGCCTGCCGGCCTCCAGCCGGCCGCTGCCCTTGGAGAACCAGAAGCGAGAGGTGATGGCGGGATCGACGAACGCCTCGAACACGCGTGCGACGGGCCTGCGGATGAGCATCTGCGCCTTGGCGACCGGCGCCTGAAGAGTGTCTGTCATGGCCTGCTCCTTCCTGTCCATGGTGGCTGGATCTTATCGGATGAGGCAGCCGCGGGTTTCCAGGTAGAATCCCCCGCGCGAATCGACCCCATCCTCGAAGGAGGCTTCTTGAACCGCACTCTCCCCGTCCTGGCAGCAGCGGTCTTCCTGTCGAGCGTCCCTCTCTCTGCCGAGGAGTCCGTGGACCTCGGCATGGTGACGCGCATCCGCGAGGAGGGCCTGCACCACTCGCAGGTCATGGAGACCGTCCGGCAGCTCACGGACGTCCTCGGCCCCCGGCTCACCGGCTCGCCGCAGCTCAAGGCGGCCAACGAATGGACCCGCCAGCAGCTCGCCGACTGGGGGTTGCGCGAGGCCCACCTGGAGCCCTACCCCTTCGGCCGCGGCTGGTCCTTCAGCCGCTCGGCCGTCCACATGGTGAAGCCGCAGCAGGCCCCGATCTCCGCCCTGCCCAAGGCGTACACGCCGGGCACCGCCGGCCCCGTGCGCGGCACGGTGATCGTCGCCAAGCTCGCCAAGGAGGAGGACTTCGCGGCCTGGCGGGGCAAGCTGGACGGGAAGATCGTGCTCGTCGACGAGCCGGTCGATCTCGTCCATCCGGCCGCGGTCGAGGCCCGGGAATTCACGGAGGAGACGCTCCAGGATCTCGGCCGGTTTCCGGTCCCCGAGGAGCGGGAGGGGGATCCCCACAAGGGATCGATCGAGCGCGCCAGGCTCCGCGAGGCCCTGAACCGCTTCCTCGTGGAGGAGAAGGCGCTCGCCGCGATCGACACCAGCACGCGCCCCTGGGGCGTGCTGCGGGTCGGCCGCGGCGGTGCCCACGATCCTGCGCTGAGCGCGGGCGTGCCCTCCCTGGTCATGGTCGCCGAGCACTACAACCGTCTCCGCCGCCTGGCCGAAGCGGGCCAAGAGGTCGAGCTGGAGATCGAGGTCGAGGCGCGGTACCACGACGAGGACAGGATGGCCTACAACACCGTGGCCGAGATCCCGGGCACGGACCGCAACGGCGAGGTCGTGATGGTCGGCGCGCACCTGGACTCCTGGCACGGCGGCACCGGCGCGACCGACAACGCCGCCGGCTGCGCCGTGGTCATGGAGGCCGTGCGCATCCTCCAGGCGCTCGGGGTCAAGCCGAAGCGCACGGTCCGCATCGCCCTGTGGACGGGCGAGGAGCAGGGGCTCCTGGGCTCCGCCGCCTACGTGGCCGAGCACTTCGGCTCGTGGTCCGGACCCGAGGACCCGGAGCGCCGCAAGTGGCTCTCCTCGAGCAACTGGCGGGGCGAGGGCAAGCTCTCCTTCAAGCCGGCCTACGAGAAGCTGTCGTCCTACTTCAACGTGGACAACGGCGGCGGCAGGATCCGCGGCATCTACGCCGAGGAGAGCGCCGCGGTGCGGCCCATCTTCGAGGCCTGGCTCGCGCCCTTCCGCGACCTCGGGGCCGGCACCGTGACCCTGCGCCGCACCGGCGGCACCGACCACGAGTCGTTCCACGACGTGGGACTGCCCGGGTTCCAGTTCATCCAGGACGAGCTGGACTACTCGGCGCGCACCCATCACTCGAATCTGGACGTCTACGATCACCTGGAGCGGGAGAACCTGATCCAGGCCTCGGTCGTGGTCGCCTCGTTCCTCTACCACGCGGCCATGCGCCCGGAGAGGCTCCCGCGGACGCCTCTGCCGCGGCCGAGCCGCTGACCTCCGAAAGCGAGAGGTGCGGCCGAAGATCGTCGGCCGCACCTGGTGACCTGCCCTCCTCTCGGCAGCTTCCTTCTTCAGGTGAGATAGACAGCTCCCCGGCGACAGTCTGATGGTGGGCAGTGCCGGAGACCGGCACGTCCTGGAGCATCAGCCGCTGGGCTCTCAATCAAGGGAGCGCCTATCTGCAAGGGGGTTTCAGATGACCGATTGGAGACCTCTCAACGTCGGAGACTCCACCGTGTTCACGACGCGCGTGGCCGGTCAGACCACCAAGCTTTTCGCTCTTCAAGCTCCGCTCGACCCTGGTGATTTCCCGCCGCGGTTCTCGTGGCACAAGGAGCTTTGCTGCGAGGACAACCACGTCGAGCAGACCAGGGAACCGGTCGACATCTCCGCCGCGGGCGCGCTCGTCACGGTGAGAAATCTCGACTTCCAACAGATCATTGTCAAGACCGATTACATCTGAAAAACGAGACCCGTTGAGTGACGCCGGACTCTCAATCCAGGGAGCCCCTACCTGCAAGGAGGTTTCAGATGTCCGATCGAAGAGTTCTCAATGTCGCGGACGCCACCGTGTTCTCGACGCGCGTGGCGGGTCAGACGACCTATCTCTTTGCAATACCGTATCCGCCAAACCCGGACGACCCTCTGCCGCGGTTCTCGTGGCACAAGGAGCTTTGCTGTGAGGACAACCACGTGGAGGAGACCGCCGGGCCGGTCGACATCTCCGCCGCGGGCGCGCTCGTCACCGTCAGAAACCTCGACTTCAAACAGATCCAAGTTTGGACCGACTGAAGGGAGAAAAACCATGAGCTACAACGTTTCCAGCCTTGCCGACGACACCTCGTTCCAGGAGCGTGCCGCCGCCCTCGGGGCCCAGATCTCGCGGGACCAGGTGCGCCCCCTTGAAGAGATGCTCGAAAATCTGCGTCTCTTCACGGCCGTCCGCCGCCGCGAGGTGCGGATCGCTCGTCTCGCACAGGCCGAGCGGGAGAGCGCCGCCGAGTGGCGAGCGAATTCTGAACGCCTCCCGGAGGCCATGGCAGGGTTCTCCTCGGCGCTCCGGCAGCTCTCCGAGCATGCCCGCTCCCTGCAGCCCTTGATCGCTCCTGCGCTGGACAAAGTGATCGTCCTCACGGCGGATGAGGAACATCCGCTCCGCAGGATGATTCACGAGACCGCCCTCTCGGCCGGGTTTTCCAGTGAAGAGGCGGACTGGCTGTTCGGCGAGCTCAAGGCCGCCGATTACCAGTCCGTGAGGTTCGTCTGCGCCAACGGCTTCGAGGACCTGATGACGCTGCTCTCGTGCATTTCGGTGGGAGAGAGCGGCCTGCTGGTCGCGGGCTTCGCTCGCTTCACCGGCGATTCGGACCTGGATGCACGGCTGGAGAAGCTCGTCATACGCCTGCGAGAAAAAGGCGTGACGGCGAGCCTTTTCCTGGCGCTCGCCATCGTCTTGTCGGCCCACGCCGTCGCCGCGCAGAAGCTTGCGCCCAAGGCGGTTTAACGCAGCTCGAACCTACCGAGGAGGCTCAGCCATGCGCCGGATCCTGCTCCCGTTGATGCTGTTTACGTTTCTTTCCTCTCTCGTCCTGGGCCAGGAGATGGCGGCTCCTGCCACGGGAGCAGGCAGGCAGGAGGCCTCTGCGTCCCGGCAGCCGTTGAGCCCCATCCGGTTCGAGGGCGCGGCGGATCCGACCGGCGCGCTGGTCCGGCGAATCGACCTCTCGCTGCCGCCTTTCCATGGCCTCGAGCCACGCCTGGCCTTGATCTATCACTCCCGGCTCGGCGATGGACCGCTCGGCGTCGGGTGGTCGCTCGCGGGCCTCTCCACGGTACAAACTGCGTCACCGGGCAAAGGGATTCCGAGCTTCGACGCGACCCGGGACGTCTACCTGCTCGACGGCGAGCTGCTGCACCCCTGCGTCGCCGGGATCCCGAGCCCGAGCTGTCTCTTCCCGGCCGTGGGAAGCTACGACTACTACTTCAGCGACATCGAGCGTTACAAGCGGATCGGTCGCGACGTCGCGACCGGCACGTGGGCCGTCTGGCTGCAGAACGGCACACGGCTCGACTACACGGAGCCCGTGCTCACGGCCCGGGGCGACATCTCGAGCCGGCTCCTCACGACGGTCACCGACACCTCCGGCAACCAGGTCGTGTATCGCTATACCGCGGGCGGGCCTGGCCAGGCGCGCCTCCTCGCGGGAATCCAGTACGGCAAAACGGAGATCAGCCTCCACTACACCAAGCGGCCGTACGTGCTCACGCAGGGCATCGGCGGGGGCACGGTCGTCGCGGACGACCGGCGGCTCGCGACCGTCGACGTGCAGACGAACGGCAGCCGCCTGCGCGCGTATGCGCTCGACTACGCGGAGAGCCAGGCCACGGGCAGATCGCAGCTCTCCGCGGTCCAGGAGTTCGGCCGCGATGCCAGGCTCGACGGCTCCGGGCTGGTCGACAAGGCCGCGAGCCCTTCTTCGCTCCCGCCCACCCGGCTGAGCTACAAGAGCGATCCCGATGGCGCGGATCCGGTGGCGATGCGCCCGGAGGCCTTCGGCGCTGCGGCTGGCACCAGCGTGGGATTTGCGCAGGACCGGGGAACGGGGGCTCTGACCGTCCGCGCCGAGGCCCTCACCCGGAGCTCCGTCCGGCACCTGACGCTCGATCTGAACGGCGACGGGCTGACCGATCACGTGATCATGCTCTTCGATCCCAAGGCCGTGGTGGGCGATACCACCGGCGCCTACCCGACGACCTTCCACGCGTATCTCTCACGTCCCGGCGGCTCGCTGAAGCGGCTCGCGCCGTTCAGCTTTCCCGTCGTCAATCCGGCGGACCCGTACCTCCAGATCCAGCTCACGGACGTCGACGGCGACCATCGGCCTGAAATCGTCCTCATCCCGGCGTTCGCAAGACCCACGCTGCACTTCGAGACCGTGACCCTCTTCTTCGACGCGGCCGCCGAGGTCTTTACGCATGCCGTGGTCGACCGCGCCTTCGCCAACGTCGCTTTCATCGTCCGCTTCGCCCTGAGCATGGACGCGCGCGACCGGCCGATCGATCGTGCGATCCCCTGGGGCGCGCACATGTTCGCCGGCGATCTCAACGGCGACGGCTACGCCGACCTCGTGCTCGCCAACCCCGACCTGCCGGACCGGCGCTACCGGCTCTATCTCGCGATCGGCCGGGGCGACGGCACGTTCGAGGCGATCGCCCCCTTTGCCACGAATCAACAGGCCTCGGTCGACGCGCGCTGGCTGCTCAGCGAGCTGAACGGCGACGGCAGGGCCGACCTCGTGTTCCTCGGTCCGGACCGCGACGACGGCCATCCGACCGCGCCGCAGGCGACCGACGGATCGCTCCTCGTGGTTTGCGGCGCCCTCTCGTCCACGGCTTTCGATGCGGCGTTCCGAAGCTCGCCGTTCTTCGTGAAGTGCCAGGTCACGGGGACGCCGGCATTCCAGAAGAACGAGGACTGCATGGTCAACGACCCCATCCGGCCGCCATACCCCTCCTTCTTCTTCGCGGCGCGCGACGGCTTCGTCGTCGCGGACCTCAACGGCGATGGCTCGCGGGACCTGGTCCGGATCGGCGCGGATCTCGACGTCGACACGTGCAACGACAGGCCGTTTCCGCGCGATTCGACCTACCAGGCCTATCAGAGCATCCTCTCGAACGGCGACGGTACGTTCAGCGTGGGCGCCGAGCACAGGCCGCGCCTGGTCAAGGGCACGTTCGCCCTGGCCGCGGACATCGAGGGCGACGGGCGCGACGACCTCTTCGCGATGCGCCCCGTGATCGAGGGTACCCCGTGTCTCCCCGGGCAGCCGCCCGACACCGACTGCGCCATCCAGGCCACGGTGATCCAGATCCGCTACAAGGGAATTCCGGGAACCGCCGAGGTCCGGCCGTTCGAACGATCCACTCCCCCCGGCCTGGTGTTCCCCTATGGTGGGTTCGCCTTCGGAGGCGTGGGCACGATCTTCACCACGCTCGCAACGCTCGAGGTCGGCGACTTCAACGGCGATGGGCACGCCGAGATCTCCACCTGGCACCGGGCCTACGACAAAACCCATTTCCTGGACAATTTCGGGTGGCTGGACGAGGCGCGGACGAGGCCTTGCACCACCGCGACCTGCCCGTTGTACGACGTGCTGTTCCGCGTCCGGACGTGGCAGCCGGGCGCCGAGCCGATCGACGCCGCCCGATGGAAGACCGCCGACGTCGACGGCGACGGCGACCCCGACTACGTCAAGGTCGAAGGCGCCGGGCCGGGGAGCCGCTCCCTCTTCGTGCGGCTGCGCCGGCCGGACGGCACGTTCCAGGATCTCCCCACGGAGAGCTTCAGCGCGCCTGAAGGGTTGGGGCCCGACACCCTGCGCGTGGCCGACGTCAACGCCGACGGGCGCGCGGACCTCGTCGGAGTCCGCTACGACGAGCCCGTCGCCGCGGGAAGGCCGCCGAGGTTACGGGTGGCCACGCTGCTGGCCGCGGGCGGCGGCGCGTTCACCCCGAGCCAATGGCTGCTCGAGGTGCCGCGCCGGATGCCGGAGAACGCGCACTGGCTCACCGCCGACACGAACGGCGATGGCAAGGCCGACCTCGTCTATCTCACCACCCTTCCCGGGGACCAGGCATGCCCGCGAAAGGTGCGTCTGGAAGTCTTCCGCTGGAGCGAGAGCTTCGAGGTCGATCCCCAGACGGGAGACCGCCGCCTCGTCTCGGTGTGGACGCCGGAGCCGCCTGCGGAGCTGCCGGCGTGCGCGGCCGGCAGGAACAGCCCCGACTGGTACGTCTACGACGTCGACCGCAACGGCACGCAGGACTTCGTCGGCGCCTGGCCCGCGCCGGGCTCCCCGGTGATCCGTTACGCCGTCGTGAGCCTGCTGGCCGGCCGCGATGGCAGCTTCCGCTCGGTGAATGCCTCCGCCACCAGCAATTTCAACCATGCGCCGTCGCGCTGGACGCCGATCGATCTCAACGGCGACGGCCTCCCCGAGCTCGCCTCGATCGTGAACGACAACATCTCGGACTCCAACACCCGTTTCCTCGTTCGCGTGCTGCTCTCGAGCGGCGACGGGACCGTGACGTTTACGCGCGCCTATGAGGAGGGCTCGCTTCCGGCCTCCCGGGCCCGGAGCTTCGCCTTCCTCGAATGGAACGGCGATGGCCGCACCGATCTGGCACGCCTCTGGTTCGAAACGGGAGGCCACCTGTCCGCCGTGCCGCTCGTTTCGGACGGCAGCAGCTTCACCGCCGCCGCGGGCGTCAAGGTCTTCAGCGCGCAGCCGTTCCCGGACGTCGTCCACCTCCGCGCCTTGACGGTCGACGGCAGCCAGCGCCAGGGCCTGGAGTATCTGGGTACGGGATTCCCCACGCCGGAGATGCACGTCCGCACGACCACCTGGTACCAGGCTCCGCGCCTGGTCGCGGACCTCCTCGCCAGGATCGACGAGCCCTTCGGCACGCGCACTTCCGTGGAGTTCGATCGGATGACCCAGGCGACCCGCACCAGCGATCCGGCGGGCGGCTGCCAACTGCCGCCTGGCCTCGGTTATGTGGTGTCGAAGGTGACCATCGAGCCGCGAGGGGATGCAGTCTCCGAGCAGATGGTCTACGCCTGCCCGCGCTACTCGCCGGTCGAGCGCAGCCTCTGGGCATGGCAGGAGGTCACCCGCGGCGAGTCGACGCTCGCGAACCGGCCCGCGCGGACGACCGTGCAGACGTGGAACACCGACGACCAATGTGGCGCCCGCCTGCGCTCGACGGTGCTGACCGGGGGCGGAAGCGTGCGGCAGATGACCCTGACCTCACGGCCGCCGGGCCCGAAGGCGCCTTACCGCTGCGAGACGACCGAGACCGTCACCGTGGACACCGACGGCAGCGGCACGCGGACGCGCTCGGAGTCGTTCGCGTACGGCGAGCTCGGCGGCATCGAGGAGCACCGGGAGCTCGGCGACACGACGCGCACGGGCGACGAGCGCACGACGCACGTGACCTATGAGATCGCGCCCGGCCCGTTCATCGTGACCACCGCCACTCGCGACGTGCACGCGGGGGCGGGCACGGCCGGGCCCCGGCTTCTGCACACCGAGTCTTGCTACGACGGCGTGCTGTGCAGCCACCGCGCAACCAGCCGCGGGCTCTTGACGGCCGAACGGCGCTTCCATGACGTGGGCGGCGGCCTGGTCACCGTGCGCAGGCTCGCCCATGACGCGCGCGGCAACGTGACCGCGATCACGGACGCGAACGGCGCCACCACGACGATCGATTACGAAACGGCCCTCGGGCTCTACCCGGAGCGCATCCGCAACGCCGCCGGGCATGTGACCCGGTTGGAGTGGGACCTCGTGCTCGGCGAGCCGACCGCGGTGATCGATCCGAACCTTGTCCGGCTGGAGGAGCGCAAGTACGACGCGCTCGGGCGCGTGGCGTCGATCGAGACCGCCGACAGGGGGCTGACGACCTTCCAATACCGTTCCTGGGGTCTTCCCGCGCAAAACGTGCTCACCACGATCGCCGACGGCTCGCCCTCCGGGCTGTGGTCGGAGATGCGTTTCGACGGGTTGGGACGGACGACGCAGATCCGCCGGAAGGATTCGGAGACCGGACCGGCGTACCTGTACTCCCTGCGCTACGGGGACCTCTCGGACAACCCGAAGGAGCTCTCGCACGGGGCGCTCGAAGGCACGGCCGGAGTGCCGGTCGAAACGCTCACCTACGATTTCCTGGAGCGGCTCGCGTCCGTCAAGCACCCGGACGGCTCGGCGCGCGCGACTCCCGTTCTCGCGCTGCGGACAAGCGACGTCGACGAGCTCGGGCACCGGCGCGACTTCGCATACGACGCCTACGGTAACGTCAAGTCGCTGACCGAATCCGGGAAGCTGACCGCGACGTTCGAGCACGATCTCCTCGACCGGTTGACGAAGATCCAGGACGCCCGCAACAACACGATCACCGTCGAGTGGGACTCGCTGGGCCGTGTGGTGCGTGAGCAGGATCCCGATCTCGGCGTGCGCAAGTTCACCTACGACGCGGCGGGCAACCTCGCCACCGTCCTCGACGCGAAGCTCAACGAGACCCGGATCAGCTACGACAGCCCTTGCCGTCCGCTCGTCCGCGCGGTGAAGAGGCCGCCGATCGTGACCTGGAAGTACGACGAGCCCGGCCACGGGCATGCGATCGGCCGGCTCACGTCCGTGATCGACTCCCGCTCGGGCTGCGCGGTGGCGCGCAGCTTCGACTACGACGCGATGGGGCGCGTCATCTCGGAGACGCGCTGCTGGGACGGCATCTCCTACACCCTCGGGAGCGCCTACGACTCCCTCGGCAGGCTGGCCAGGCTGACCTACCCCTCGGCTCCGAACAAGGCGCCAGCCGACGGCGAGGTGCTCGTGCCCACCTATCAGGCCAACGGCTACCCCGACAGTCTTCCGGGCATCGTCGCGAAGAGTGTGCACGATCCCGGGGGCCGCATCCTGTCGCGGGCCTTCGCCAACGGCAGCACCGCCGCCTACACCTACGATCCGCAGCGCGAGTGGCCAGCCCGTGACACCTTCACCCTGCCGGCCGCGGCGCCCTACGCGCTCACCTACAAGATGAGCACCGACGCCAGTCTTGCCGGCGTCTCGTTGACCACCCCCACACGAAGCATGGACTGCAGGTATGGGCTCGACGATCAGCACCGGCTCGTGCGCGCCGAGAAGACGGTCCTGGGCACGACGGCGGTAGAAACGTTTGCCTACGACGAGATCGGCAACATGACCGCGGCCGGCGCCGAGGTCTACACCTACCCGCCCTACGGGCCGGGGAACCGCCTCGTCCATGCCATGAAAACCGGCGGGAGACGGACCTACACCTACGACGACGCCGGCAACCTGACGAAGATGATGAACGCCGGCACGGACGAGGAGCTTTTCAAGTGGGATCACGAGGGGGCGCTCCATTTCGTCGAGGTCTGGGACGGGACGGCCTTCCGGCAAACCCAGTACGACTACGACGTCGAGGGCCGGCTGATCAAGGTGCGCACGCCCGACGGGAAGGTCTTCTACGACTTTTTCGACGAGGTGCAACAGGACGGCGCCGGCCGCATGGTGAAGTCCTACTATGCCGGCGGCGATCTGGTCGCCCGCCGTGATGGCGTAGGCGCTCTCAGCTATCTCTACGCGGACATCCTCGGATCGGTCCGCCTGGTCGCGAGCGACGCGGGCAGGGTCCTCGACGAGCTGGACTACGGTCCCTTCGGCCGGATCGAGAAGGGCGACGTCGCCAAAACCGGCGGGTACGGCTTCACAGGAGCGCGGCACGACCTCTCGACGGCGCTGCCCGGCGTGGCCGGCAGCGGCCTGATCAATCTGGGAGCGCGCTCCTACGATCCCTTCAGCCGCCACTTCGTGTCCCCGGACACCGTCGTGCCGACGCTGCGCGCCTCAGGGGGCCTGCTGCGCTACGCCTACGCGCTCAACAGCCCGGCCCAGTTCGTCGACCCTTCGGGTCATAGCCCCGAGAACGTCGTGAGCCCGGGATTCGGCGGGGACTTCGGCGGCGGGCCTCACTGGGGAGGCGCCGGAGGGCTCCCCCCCGGCCTCGCGAGCCTGCAGATCCATCCGGCCTCGTACCCCGTCGTGTTCAATCCGGCTTTCTCGGAGCAGTCTGCGGCCGCCGCGATCCTCGGACCGCCCGCAGCAGCGCTGGCGGGGTTGGGCATCGCAGAAGTCGGCGCCTTGGCGTACTCGGGCACGAACCTGCTCCTGCTGCGCGGGATGGTCTTCCTCGAGGCGAACTACCCCTCCGTCATGCCCGTGTTGCTCGCCCTCGTCGGTGCCACCTCGCCGCAGGCCCCGCCAATCAAGGGCCTGCTGCCGGCATTGTCAGCGACGACCAGGGAGCAGTTCTTGCGCAGTGCGACTCAGCAGGTAGCGAGAGGAGGAGTGACGGCCATAGGACGGGCGATCCAGAAACACGCCGGCCGTCTTGGAAGCTTCTTCAGCAGCGGCCGGAACGCCGCGGAAAATGCCCGTATCGGGGACGATTTCATCCGTTCCCTGCTGGAGAATCCAGCGAGTAGAGTAACGACGGACATGACGAAGGCCTTTGGTCCTGTCGTGAAAGTACGCTTGCCGGATGGTGCAGGGGCATGGTTCACCGAGGCAGGCGAGTTCATCGGTCTGCTCGAGCCCTACACAAGGAGGTGACCTTGCAGCGAGAATGGCTGGCAGAGATCACGAACGACCCTCGCCGCGACTATGACCTGTGCATCGTGATCAGCGAGTCGGATCGGCACCGGGGAACCATCGCCCGAACGGAATCAGGGGAGCTGATCTTGACGATTGACCCGTTGGAAGCACCCGTTGAGATTCCTGCAAGATGGCTTGCCGAAATCCTGCTGGGTGCAGACAAGGATCTGCCAGGAGGAGAATAGCGACGAGGCCGGACCCTTTTGCCGCGCTGATCCGTATAAGATCTCTGCCAACATGGGAGATCGACGGATGCACACACGGAAACTGGCGGTCCTGGCCGCTGCCCTGATCCTGGGCGCCCAGGCGCTCGCCGCAGCGACCCTGAAGGTCGCGCCGCCGGAGCTCAAGATCCGGCAGCACCAGCTCGGCAACGGGCTCAAGGTCATCCTCCACGAGGACCGCTCGGTCCCGGTGGTCAACGTCCAGGTCTGGTACCACGTCGGCTCCAAGGACGAGCGCCAGGGGAGGAGCGGCTTCGCTCATCTCTTCGAGCACATCATGTTCAAGGGCTCGGCCAACGTGGCGCCCGAGGAGCACATCAACTTCCTCAACTCGATCGGCGGGCGCTTCAACGCCACCACCGACTTCGACCGCACGCTCTACTTCCAGACCTTCCCCAGCCAGTACCTGGAGCGCGTCCTCTGGATGGAGGCCGACCGCATGGCCTCGCTCGACGTCTCGGAGGAGAACTTCCACTCCGAGCGCGACGTGGTCAAGGAGGAGCGGCGGATGCGGATCGAGAACCCGCCCTTCGGCCGGCTCTTCGAGGTGGTGCTCGACAAGACGTTCACCACCCATCCGTACCGCATCCTCCCCATCGGCAGCATGGCCGACCTGGACGCCGCCACGATCGAGGACGTGCGCGAGTTCCACCGCACCTACTACGTCCCCAACAACGCCACGCTCGTGGTCTCCGGCGACTTCCAGGCCGACGAGACCCTGGGCTGGATCGAGAAGTATTTCGCGCCGATCCCCCAGGGGCCGCCGATCCCGAGGAACGTCCCCAGGGAGCCGGCGCAGACAGCCGAGCGCCGGACGGTCGAGTACGACGCCAACACGCCGCTGCCCGCGGTGATCTTCACCTATCACATGCCCGAGGCCGGAAACCCCGACCTCTACGCGCTTCAGGTGGCTGCGAACGTCCTCTCCAACGGCCAGAGCTCGCGCCTCTACCGCAAGCTGGTCTACGACCAGCAGATCGCGCTCCAGGCCGGCGGCGAGACGATCGTCCTGGAGGATCCCGGGGTGTTCTTCTTCTTCGCCATCCTCCAGGCCGGCAAGACGGTCGAGGAGGCGGAGAAGTCGCTGGCCGAGGAGGCCCAGCGCCTGATCGACGAGCCGGTGCCGCAGGAGGAGCTGGAGAAGGCCAGGAATCAGCTCATCGCCACCCAGGTGTTCGAGCGCCAGACCGTGCAGGAGAAGGGCGTCGCCATCGGCTACGCGAGCGTGATCCTCAAGGACGTCTCACGGGTGGACAAGGACCTCGCCGAGCTCCAGAAGGTCACGGCCGCGGATGTGCAGAGGGTCGCGAAAACCTACTTCCGGCCCGAGGACCGCACCGTCGTCCACATGTTGCCCGCGGCCATGAAGCCGGGCGCGCAGGAAGGCGAGAAGGAGAAGCAGCCATGAGGATCGTCCACACCGCCTTCGCCCTCGCCCTCGTGGCCACTTCCGTCACTGCGCAGTCGGCGTCGAAGCAGACCCCTCCCCCCCCGAAGCCGGCCAAGGAGATCCACTTCCCCGCGTTCGAGGAGAAGACGCTCGGCAACGGCCTGCGGGTGGTGGTGATCGAGCAGCACGAGACCCCGTCGCTCAGCCTGCAGCTGCTCGTCCCCGCCGGCAAGGTGCACACGCCGCCCGGCAAGGCGGGGCTGGCCGATGCCACGGCCGCTTTGATCCGGGAGGGGACAGCCACCCGCTCGTCGCAGCAGATCGCGCAGACGATCGACTCGGTGGGCGGAGAGCTGAACACGGTCGCGACCCTGGAGTCCGGCTTTGCCACGGTGCGCGCGACCTCGGACCAGCTCGACCTGGGGTTGGACCTGCTCTCGGACGTGGTCCTGCGGCCCAGCTTCCCGGCCGAGGAGCTGGAGCGCTGGCGCAGCCAGACGCTGAGCGGCCTCCAGATCCAGCAGGCCGACCCCAACTACATCGCGGACGCCGCCTTCGAGCGCCTCGTCACCGGGGGGCACCCCTACGGCCAGCCCGCAGCGGGCACGCCCGAGTCGGTCAAGGGGCTGACGCGGGACGACCTCGTCGCCTTCCACAAGCGGCAGTACGTGCCGAACGGCTCGATCCTGGCGATCGTCGGCGACGTCAAGGCGGCCGACGCCTTCGCCAGGGCGGAGCGCTCCTTCGGCGGCTGGCCGAAGGGCGAGACGCCTGGCATCCCGCAGGTGAAGCAGGCCGAGGCGAAGCGGCAGATCGTGATCGTCGACAAGCCGGACGCGGTGCAGACGCAGATCCGCGTCGGCGAGGTCGGGCTCGCCTACCGCGATCCCGACCACTTCGCCGCCGAGGTCTACGACGCGGTGGTCGGCTCGAGCTCGAACTCGCGGCTGTACGAAGAGGTCCGGCGCAAGCGGGGCCTGTCCTACGGCGCGTTCAGCGAGTTCCGGATGCCGAGCGAGCCGGGCTGGTTCGTGGCGAGCACGTTCACCAAGACGGAGTCCACGGCCGAGGCGCTCGGGCTGGTGCTGGAGGTGCTCGAGGGCATGGGCAAGACGCCGGTCCCGGCCGCGGAGCTGGAGGCGCGCAAGACCTACCTGACCGGCGCCTTCCCGCTGGAGATCGAGACCCCGGACGGCATCGCAGCCAAGGTGCTCGAGGCGATGAAGTTCGGCTACGGCCGGGAGTACCTGGAGAGCTACCGCGACAAGCTCGGCGCCGTGACCGCCGATCAGCTCAGGGATTTCGCCGCACGCCGGCTCCATCCCGACCGCCTGCTGATCGTCCTGGTGGGCAACGCCAAGACCTTCGCCGCGGACGTCGAGAAGCGCTTCGGCAAGCCCGAGGTCATCCCCGCGGCCGAGCTCGACCTGCTCCAGCCCGGGTTGCGGAGCGCCAAGGCTTCCAAGTAACCCACCCCACCGCTCTCCCTCCGCCACCCCGCCGGGTGGCGGAGGGAGCTTCTCCGCTGGCATACCTTCGCTCCAGAACGACCCTCTGGAGACCTATGCCCATGATCGCCCCGACCTGGACTGAAATCGCGGAGCCCCGCCCGATCCTCGACGTCGCCCGCAGCCTCGGAATCGACCGCCGGCACCTCGTCCCCTACGGCGACGACAAGGCGAAGATCCGCCTTGCCGCCCGCGATTCGGGCCGGCCGCCGGGCAGGCTGATCCTGGTGTCGGCCATCACTCCGACCGGCGCGGGAGAGGGCAAGACCACGACCTCGATCGGCCTCGCCCAGGGGCTGGCGAGCCTCGGCCAGAGCGTCTGCCTGGCCCTGCGCGAGCCCTCGCTGGGACCGACGTTCGGGATGAAGGGCGGAGCCACCGGCGGCGGCAAGGCCGTGCTCGTGCCCACGGAGGACATCAACCTCCATTTCACCGGCGACTTCCACGCCGTCACCTCGGCGCACAACCTGCTCGCCGCGCTGCTCGACAACCACATCCATCACGGCAACGCCCTGGACATCGATCCCCGGCGGGTGCTCTGGCGGCGCGTGCTCGACGTCAACGACCGCGCCCTGCGCCATGTCGTGATCGGCCTCGGCGGCGTGCTCGAAGGGGTGCCGCGGGAGACCGGCTTCGACATCACCGCCGCCTCTGAGGTGATGGCCACCCTCTGCCTGGCCGAGGACGCCGAGGATCTCCGCGCCCGGCTGGGCCGCCTGCTCCTCGCGCTCGACGTGCGGGGGGAGCCGGTCACCGCGGCCGACATCGACGCGGTCGGGGCCATGATGGTCCTGCTCAAGGACGCGCTGATGCCGAACCTGGTCCAGACCTGCGAGGGCGTGCCGGCAATCGTCCACGGCGGCCCGTTCGCGAACATCGCGCACGGCTGCAACTCCGTGATCGCCACGAAGATGGCGCTCTCCTACGCCGACTGGGTGGTGACCGAGGCCGGCTTCGGCTTCGATCTCGGCGCCGAGAAGTTCTTCGACATCAAGTGCGCGTCGGCCGGCCTGGACACCGCGGCCGTGGTGCTCGTCGCGACCGTGCGGGCGCTCAAGCGGCATGGCGGCGTAGCCAAGGAGAAGCTCCAGGAGCCCGATCCGGCCGCGGTGGAGCGCGGGCTCGGCAACCTGGCGAAGCACGTCGAGAGCATCCGCACCTTCGGCGAGCCGCCGGTGGTGGTGCTGAACCGTTTCGGCACCGACTCCCGGGAGGAGATCGAGGTCGTGCGCCGCGCCTGCGAGGAGCTGGGCGTGCCCTTCGCGGTCTCGGACATCTTCGAGCACGGCGGCATCGGCGGCATCGAGATGGCGGAGACGGTGATGGAGCAAGCCGAGCGGATCTCGCAGCCATTCCAGCCGCTCTACGACCGCGCGGAGCCGGTCAAGGTCAAGATGGAGAAGATCGCCCGCCAGATGTACGGCGCCGGCGAGGTGATCTACACCGCGGCGGCGGAGCGCGACCTGAAGCTCATCCGGAAGCTCGGCTGCGAGGGTCTCCCCCTCTGCGTGGCGAAGACCCCGACGTCGCTCTCCGACGATCCGGCGGTGACCGGCCGCCCCGAGGGCTTCGAGGTCACGGTGCGCGGCTTCATCCTCGCCGCCGGAGCCGGCTACGTGGTGCCGCTCCTCGGCGACATCCTCCGCATGCCCGGCCTCCCCGCCGTCCCGCAGGCGAGCCGGATGGATGTGGTGGACGGCCGGGTTACCGGGTTGCTTGGGGGGTGACGTAGACTCTCCGCGTGAAGACCGCGGAAGATCCCATCGTCGAAGCCTTGAGGAGGGCATTGCGCGGACGCAGAGACGTCCGCCTCGCCCTCCTCTTCGGCTCGCGTGCAAGAGGGCGATCCCGTCCGGGCTCCGACGCGGACGTGGCCGTCCTGGGCAAGGACCTCGACTTGCTGGGGCTGGCGGCGGACCTCAGCGAAGCTGCCAGAGTGGAGGTCGACGTGGTGAGCCTCGCCGACCCCGGTTATCCCCTCCTCAACGCGCTCCTCCGCGACAGCATCGTCCTCCACGAAGGGGAGCGCTACGCCGCGGCCGCCTGGCGGTCGCGCGCATTGCTCCAGGCCGAGATGGACCGGCCCGGGTTCGAACGCATGCGGGACGCTTTCCTCAAGCGGCTCGCGGAGGGGCGGCATGGTTGACGCGAGCATCGCGGCCATATCGGCTCCGAGTCCTAGGAGCCTGCGCGGCAGAAAACCGGAAGGACGATAAGGACACCAAGGACGACAAGGACAGAAGGAAAGGACGCCCGGCTTCGCTGTCCTTGCTGTCCCTGTTGTCCTTGCTGTCCTTGGTGTCTTTGGTTCTTTTCTGCCGCGCAGGCTCCTACCGCGGCGGCTTGTTGCGCCAGACCCGCCAGTCGTCGTTGAGGAGGATGCTCAGCACCAGGGCGAAGCCGCAGAAGGCGGCGAGGAGGAAGAGGATCATCGCGAGGCCGGGGTAGCCGAAGAGGGTGAAGCGGGTCCTCACCTGCATCAGCAGAGCGGCGCCCACGATCAGGGCCGCGAGCACCAGGCCCGACGCGATCCGGTTCGCGATCTTCTGCAGGTTGTCCATCAGCCGGCTCTCGTCGAAGGCGTTCACCTTGACCTCCAGCCGGTTGCCGATCAGCGCATCGAAGAGCTTGTTCAGCCGGCCCGGGAGCTGCTGCGCCAGCTCGTACATCTCCAGCGTCGAGGAGAACAGCGCGCTCGGCGACAGCCGCTTGAGCATGTGCTTCTGCATGATCGAGTCGCTGTGGCGGCGCACGCTCGCCGTGGGGTTGAACTGGGGATCGAGCGCCCGCGACACCTCGTCCATGTGCAGCAGCGCCCGGCCCAGCAGGGTCAGCTCCGCCGCCGGCCGGATGCCGTTCTCCGCGGCCTTGCGCGACAGCCCCATCACGATCCGCCCCACCTTGACCTGCTCGGCCGTGGCGTCCTGGGCGATCCCGACCAGATCGGAAATCTCGCGCTGGAAGCGCGCCTCGTCCGCCCCTTCCATACGGGTGCCGAGCTGCATCACGATCTGGGCCGTGTCGTTGCCGCGCCCGTCGGTCACCGCCAGGATGAGCTTGAGCAGCTTCTCCTGCATCTGGGGATCGATGCGGGCGACCATGCCAAGGTCGAGGAGCGCCAGCCGGCCGTCGCGGGTTATCATGAGGTTGCCCGGGTGCGGATCGGCGTGGAAGAAGCCGTCCACCAGGATCTGGTCGAGGTAGGCGCGGCAGAGCTCGTCGGCCAGCGCATGACCGTCGAAGTCGATGCGGGCGAGCGGCGACATCTCGGTGATCTTGGTGCCCGGGACGTAGTCCATCGTCAGCACGCGCGAGGTCGTGTAGTCATCCACCGGCTGGGGGACAACGAGCCGCTCGTAACGCCTCAGGTTGGCGCCGAGGGTGACCAGGTTCGTGGCCTCGCGGCGGTAGTCGAGCTCGCGCAGCAGCGCTTTGCGGAACTCCTCCAGCATGTCCTGGAAGGCGTAGCGCCGGCCGACGTCGGTGTGCTTGTCGAGGAAGCCGGCCATCTCGTGGAACGCTTCCAGGTCCTCCAGGATGGTCTTCTGGATGCCCGGGCGCTGGATCTTGACCACCACTTCGCGGCCGTCGCGCAGCCGCGCCCTATGGACCTGGCCCAGAGACGCGGCGGCCAGCGGCACGTTGTCGAAGTCAGCGAAGGCCTTGGACAGCCGCACGCCCAGCTCGGATGAGACGATCTCCTCCACTTCCGCGAAGGAGAAGGGCTCGATGTTGTCCTGCAGGCGGGCCAGGGCTTCCAGGTAGGGTTGCGGCAGGAGGTCGGACCGCGTCGAGAGGAGCTGGCCGAGCTTGATGAAGGTCGGCCCCAGCTTCTCCAGGTCGCGGGCGAGCTGCTCGGGATCGCCGGAGATCGAGCCCGAGGACTCGTCCTGCGGCAGCTCCTGATCCACCTGGATGGCCTGCGCCAAGTCGGCGCGCCCGTGCCGGATGAGCAGCGAAGCGATGTCCTTGTACCGCTTCAGATGATGAGTCTTCAAAGTTCCAATCATCGGATGTTGGGAAACTGCAATGGGTGTGCCATGGGGCTCCGGGTAACCTCCGCGGCGCTCCGCGCCGGCGCTCGGAAAGGACCCCAAGGACACCAAGGACCTCAAGGACAAAAGCTCCGGTCTTACGTCCTTGATGTCCTTGAGGTCCCTGGTGTCCTTGACGTCCTTTCCCTGTTCATCCCCCGTTCACACCGCCCGTCCAGACTGCCGTCCATGAAATCCCGTCTTGCGCTCCGGACTGCCTGGACCGACTCTCGCTATAGCCTCGCAGCCTGGCTCATCGCCGGCCTGATGGGCGTATCGCTCGCCGTGCGCCTCTCCCTTCTCGTCCTGCAGCACGCCTTCGCTCGCGACGGGTTCCTCCCGGTGCTGGCGTCGATCGGCGCGGGCGAGGTGTTCGACACCGTCGTCGCCCTCTGGCTCGCCGCTCCGCTCGTCCTCTACTTGGCCCTGGTTCCCGAGCGCTGGTTCCGTCACCGCGCCCAGCGTGCCCTGGTCGTCGGCATCACCGGCCTGTCGGCGTTCGCCGTGCTGTTCGTGGCCGCGGCCGAGATCTTCTTCTTCCAGGAGTTCAACGGCCGGTTCAACTTCGTGGCCGTGGACTACCTGATGTATCCGACCGAGGTGGTGGCGAACATCTGGGAGAGCTACCCGACCGGGCTCATCCTCTCCGTGCTCGCCGCGGCCTCCGCCGGGGTCGCGGCCCTCCTCCGCCAGCCCCTGCGCAGGGCCTGGCGGCAGCCTCTCTCCTTCGGCCAGCGCAGCGCTGCGGCGCTCGCCTTCTTCCTGGTCCTGGCCGTGCTCACGCTGGAGGTGCCCGCCACGCTGGCGCACGTATCGGAAGACCGGGCGCTCAACGAGATCAGCTCGAACGGCTACCTCTCGTTCTGGCGCGCCCTGCTCGGCAGCGAAGCTCCCTACGAGGGGCTGTACGCCTCGCGCACGCCCGCGGTGGAGTTCGGCCGCCTCCGCCGCCTGCTCGCCGAGCCCGCGGCCGTGCCGGCCTCGTTCGTGCCCGGCTCGACCCTGCGCCACATCCGGCCGCTCGCCCCGGCGCGCCGCCTCAACGTGGTCGTGGTGCTGGAGGAGAGCCTGGGCTCGGAATTCATCGGTGCCCTGCATCCGCGCCCGGTCAGCCTCACTCCCGGCTTCGACGCCCTGGTTCCCGAGGGCACGCTCCTCACCCGCGCCTACTCGACCGGCAACCGCACGATCCGCGCCCTGGAGGCCACGACCTCGTCGCTGCCGCCGCTTCCCGGCGTCTCGATCGTGCGCCGGCCGCAGTCGAAGGACCTGTTCACCCTCCCTGCCCTGCTGCGCGAGCGCGGTTACCAGACGCTGTTCGTCTATGGCGGACGGGCGCTCTTCGACGGCATGGGCAGCTATCTCCGCAACAACGGGATCGACCGCATCGTCGAGCAGAAGGACTTCCCCGACGATGCGTTCCACACCGCCTGGGGGGTCTCCGACGAGGCCATCTTCGACCGCACCCTGACCGAGATGGACGCCCTGCACGCGCAGGGCAGGCCCTTCTACACCCTCGTCCTCTCGGTCACGAACCACCGGCCCTTCCGCTTCCCCGAAGGGCGGATCGCCTGGGACGAAAAGCTGAAGAGCCGCGAGAACGGAGTGCGCTACGCGGACTGGGCGCTCGGCCGCTTCGTGCGCCAGGCGCGGGAGCACGCCTTCTTCGACGACACGCTCTTCGTGCTGATGGGAGACCATGGCGCGCGCGTCTACGGCGCCTCCGAGATCCCGCTGGGGAGCTACGAGGTGCCGATCCTCTTCTACGGTCCGGGGATCGTTCCCGCCGGCCGCCGGGTGGACACCCTGGCCTCGTCCCTCGACGTGCCGCCCACGGTGCTGGGCATCCTCGGCCTCGAATACGACTCGAAGTTCTTCGGGCAGGACGTCCTGCGCGCGGACCGCTCGGCCGGGCGCGCCCTCATGACACACAACAACGAGATCGCACTGATGCGCGGCTCGCGCATCGCCGTGCTCGGGCTGCACCGCTCGGCGCAGCTCTTCGACGTGGGCGCCGGCGGCGCCTTCCGCCGGGCGCCGGCCACGGACAGAGCCGGCCACGAGCTGGTCGAGGATGCCATCGCCTACTACAGCGGCGCCGACCGGGAGTACCGGTCGGGCGCCTATGCCATGACCCGCCCCCCCGCCGAACGGCTGGCCTCGCAGCGATGAAGGAGAAGGGGATGCACCGCCGTTTCGTTGTCGTCGCGGGCCTGCTCTGGCTCGCTGTTCCGGCCGGCGCGCAGGACGTGCCCGCCGTGCCTCCCGACGAGGTGCTGGAGAGCCGGGGCGCCGTGATCCGGGAAGTGACGGTCCAGGTCGGCGACGTGTTCGATCCCAGCGTCCCGGAGGAGGACCGGTCCCTGTTCCGGCTGGCCAACCACCTGCACCGCACCACCCGCGAGAGCGTCATCCGCGATCAGCTCCTGTTCCGCAGCGGCGACCGCTATTCACACCGGCTGCTGGAGGAATCGGAGCGCCTCCTGCGCCAGGACCGCTACCTCTACGACGTCCAGATCCGCCCCGTGCGCTATGACGGCAACCAGGTCGACCTGGAGGTGGTCACCCGCGACGTCTGGACCCTCAATCTCGGCGCCGGCTTCGGGCGCAGCGGCGGCGCGAGCACGAGCCACATCCAGGTCCAGGACACCAACCTCCTCGGCACCGGCAAGAGCCTCAGCCTGCTGCACTCCTCGGGAGTGGACCGCACCACGTCCCTGCTGAGCTACGACGACCCCGGGGTCCTGGGCAGCCGGGTGCGGCTGGGACTGCAGGTCGCGGACAACAGCGACGGCGACCTGCGCCTGCTCGACGTGAGCCGCCCCTTCTATTCCCTGGAGACCCGCTGGTCCGCGCACCTGACCGCGCTTGCGCAGAGCGAGGTCAACACCCTCTACGAGCTCGGCCACGCCGCGGAGGGTTTCCGCCGCGACCAGGAGCGGTTCGAGCTGCAGGGCGGCCTCTCCAGCGGGCTGGTGGACGGCTGGACCGACCGCTGGACCGCCGGGCTCACCTGGCGGCGCGACCGCTTCTCGCTCGCCGACGGCTATGCGCTGCCCGCCTCCCTGCCCGGCGAGCGCATCCTCTCCTATCCCTGGATCGCCTGGGACCGCATCGAGGACCGCTTCCTGGAGGCCCGCAACCTGGACCAGATCCAGCGTACCGAGGACCTCCAGCTCGGCAGCCGGTTCCATGCCCGCCTGGGCTTCGCCGCCCCCGCCTTCGGCGCCACGGAGAGCGCGGCCGTCTTCGACGCCGCCGCGGCCACGGGCTGGAAGCCCGGGCCGGACCAGACCCTGCTCCTCTCCTCGGACCTCGGCGGCCGCTGGGGCAAGGACGGCGCCGAGGACCTCCTCGCGAGCGCCGCCGCCCGCTTCTACTGGCGCGACTGGGACGAGCACCTGCTCTTCCTCACGCTGGAGGGGGACGTGGCGCGCAACCTCGACCCCGAGCGGCAGCTCCTGCTGGGCGGCGACAGCGGCCTGCGCGGCTATCCGCTCCGCTACCAGGACGGCGACGCCCGCATGCTCTTCACCGTCGAGCAGCGGTTCTTCACCGGGCTCTACCCGTTCCATCTTTTCCATGTGGGCGGCGCGGTGTTCTTCGATACCGGCCGCACCTGGGGCGGCGGCGCGAGCCAGCTCGGGCTGCTGCGCGACCTGGGGTTCGGCCTGCGCCTGTCGTCGAGCCGCTCGGGGCTCGGCAACGTGGTCCACATCGACCTGGCCTTCCCGCTTGACGGCGATCCGTCCATCCAGCGCACCCAGTGGCTGGTGACGACCAAGGCGAGCTTCTGAGGCCTACAGCCGCGCCGCCGCCGCCTGCCGCTGGAGCTGCATCACCTTGGCGTCCGGGTCCGCCACGACCGTCTCGGGCTCGAACGGGCAGCGGATCCGCGCCAGCTTCTGCTCCCCCGCCGCGAGCACGAGCGTGACCCGCGCGTCCTCGTAATCGGGAGAGACCCGGCCGTCCTCGCCCCAGCGCGGACCGGCCACGGCCGCGATCTCGACCGGCATGCGGCCGGTGCCCGCGTTCTTCACCCGCACCGTCACCTCCCACTCCCCTCCCCGCTGCTCCTTCTTCGCGCCGCTGAGCTGGTACTCGGGGATCACGATCCCGAAGAACCACTGCCGGGCGAAGTCGTCGAAGGCGGCCTTGTCCGCGGCGTGGCGGCGCATCACGGCCACGAAGTCCTGCACCACCGGATGATCGGAATTGTTGTGATAGGTGCGGAAGTAGTCCCGCGTCCCCTCGAAGAACGCCTCGCGGCCCATGTGATGCATCAGCATCCACATCGCCCAGCCGCCCTTCTCGTAGATGACGAGCGGGTCCCCCGGCCGGAAGCGGTAGGTGCCGGCGAGCGGCTTCTCGTCGCTGGGCTGCCGGAATTCGCCGTAGGCGGCCTCGCCGCGGGTGGCGAAGCCGATGCTCGGCTGCGGCCCGCGGAGCTGCTCGATGAGCAAGCGCGTGGCGAAGTTGGCGGTGCCCTCGGACATCACGATGCCGCCGGGACCCTCGCCGTCCTGGACGATGTGCCCCCACCAGGAGTGGGCCGCCTCGTGCGCGGCGATCCAGAAGGCCGTGTCGTGGTCGGGCATCCGGCGGGTGAGGAAGCCGATGCCCTCGGAGAAGAAGATGTTCGTGGCGTTGCCGCGGCCGTACTGCGCCAGGTTCGGGAACTCGTTGAGCCGCAGCTCGCGCCAGGGGTACGGATGGAACCACTCGGGGTACCAGCGCCGCGCGCCGTCGAGCGCCTCGAGCATGCTGTCCAGGTTGGCGGTGTGCCCGGGGTGATGATAGATCACCGTGCCGTTCTTCCCCCGCCGCTCCTGCCAGCGGCCGAAGGCGATGTTGAAGACCCGCACCGGGTAGTCGCTCACCCAGACCACGGTGCGGTGGCCGTCCTTGACTTCGTTGCCAGCGAGCGCGCCGGTCGAGGTCACCATGTATTGCGCCGGCGCGGTGATCCGCAGCCGGTGGGTGAAGGCCGACTTGTCGATCTCGGCCTCGGTGACGCCGCGGTACCAGCCCGGCGGATAGGTCTTCGGCTGGTGCGCGCGGCGCTCGTTCTCGAGCGGGTTGTCCGGATCGGCGCCGATCCTGGGGTCGTACTTGATCACCGGCACGAAGTCGGAGTTGCGCGCCGTGACGATGCCGCCGGCCGGAGTGATGAACTCGCCCAGCCCGATGGGTCCGCCGTTGCGCGAGATTCCGGGCAGGAGCGTCCCGCGGTAGCGGAAGCCCAGCCGCAGCGTGCCGCCCGGAGGCAGCGGCCGGGCCAGCCGGAAGACCAGGAGGCCGTGGCTGTCCTCGGGCTGGACGGGCCGGCCGTCGAGCGTCCACGAGAGGTCCTGCCAGTGCATGCCCGCCGTGACCGGGAACCAGGGCAGCGGGCGCTCGTGATCGTTGCGCAGGTCGTAGAAGCCGCTCACCCGGAAGCCGCGGGTGGCGGGCTCGAGATCGATATCCATCTCCACGTTCGCGAGGTACGGCACCGGCTCGTCGAGCCAAGTGGCATGGTTGAACCGCCAGTAGTCCTCGCGGTGCCTGAGGACCGGGCCGCCCTGGTAGCCCCGGTTGATCTGGGACTGGAGGAGGAACCCGAGAACGAGCGGGACGGCCGCGAGCGCCGCGGCGGTGAGGAGGGTCCGCCGCCGTTCCCCGGGCCGCCGTCCGAGGAGCGGGTGCAGCGCATCCCGGTCCTGGCGCGGGAAGAGCCGGAAGGCCAGGTAGAGGAACAGCGCCGCGAGGCCCAGGGCCATCAGCCGGTTCAGGACCAGCGCCGTCCGGTCCATGGGGAAGGTCGCCATGTCCGTCCAGTTGAGCGCCCCGAGGAGCATCCAGTTGCCCACCCAGGTCATGTGGTTCCGCGCCACGGCCCAGGCGCTCAGACCGAGGGCGGCGAACCCGGCCGCCCAGGTGCCGTACTGGCTGCGGGTCACGGCATAGGCGGCCAGCAGGAACGAGATCCAGAGGATCACGGTGGGCGCGAGGAACAGTCCCCAGACCAGGAGGAACGGCCCGGGGTCCATGGCGATGACGCCACCCTGGTCGATCGTCACCATCCAGGCCGTGACCAGGGTCGCGAGCAGGGCCACGAGCACGACCGCGCCGTTGGCCAGTGCCTTGCCGAGCAGCAGCGACGTGGTCCGCATCTGCGTCGTGTAGACCACCGCCGCCGCGCCCGTGGCCGGCTCCCGCCGCAGCGATTCCACGGTGTAGAAGAGCAGCAGCAGCAGGAGAGACACGGTCAGGAGGCCGAGCGAGCCGGACGCCGCGACGCCGGGCGTGAGATAGATCTCCGTCTGGAACTCGTTCTCGAACTGGGTGACGAAGAAGACCGAGACCAGGAGCAGGAGGATGAAGGTGAGGATGTACAGGGGCGGCGAGGAGAACAGCTCCTTGATCTCGAACCGGGCCACCGTGAGGACGCCGGAGAGCGGTCCGCGGGGGCGGGAGGACATGCCGAGAACGCCGAGCGGCTCCGCGGCCGGAACCGTTGCCGGGGCCTCCGCCAGGGCTTTGCGCCGCCAGCGGGGAGCTTTCTTCGCCGTCTTGAGCCGGCCGGCGAAGTGGCGGCGGGAGAGGTCCACCAGGGCGAGCCCCACCGCCGCGATCCCCAGGCGGCTCAGCAGGTACGCCGCCGACCAGTCGATCGGCCGGTGGTTGTAGTAGGCGATGCCGCGGTCGACGGTGAGGAACGTCTGGCGCAGCCAGCGGAACCCCGAGGGATCGATCATCTGGAACCAGAACCGGGCGGTCGGGCCCATGTCCTGCAGCCTCCAGCCCCAGAAAAAGGACCAGTAGAAGACAAAGCCGGCCACCGGCAGGAAGAAGACCAGGATCAACCGTCCGCTGATGCGGCCGAGGGCGAAGGCGGCCCCCGCGATGAACAGCGCCGCCGGCACCAGGATCACCAGGACCGGCACCACGTAGATGCGCAGTGAAAAGGGTCCGTAGGCCTCGGGCCGCTCCGGGTCCGGCATGCCGTGCGTGAACAGGATCGTCATGGCGACGAAGAGCGCGAGGACGGCGAGGGTGGTGCCGAACGCGCCCAGGAACTTGCCCCAGACGTACTCGCCCGGGGAGAGCGGCGTCGCGTGGAGGATCTCCCCCACCTTGTTCTCGGCGTCGCGGATCAGCGGCGTGCCCGCCGCGATGGCGACGAAGAACGAGAGGACGAAGAAGCCCATGATCGCCGCCACGTAGGCGATCTGGAACTCGGAGTTGACGTAGGAAAGGTTGCCGCCGAGGGAGGTGCTGTTCGACTGGATGAGCCAGGCGCCGCGCGAGACCATCCAGGAGTTCCAGGCCATGAAGAGCACCCAGAACCAGAAGAACGGGCGGCGCAGGGATTCCTGGAGATCGAGCTGCGTGACGAGCCAGAGGCGACGGATGCTCAAAGGTAGTTCCTCCCCCAGCCATTACGGCGGGAGGACGGACGGGTTTCAAGGTAGGATCGGGGCAACTACGAAGGAGAGAGGACATGTCCCGATTCCCGTTCGCATGGGTGTGCGCCCTCGTTCTGGCAACCGGGTGCGCGACCGCGCCGCCGCCGAAGACCTCGGAAGACCTCTGGGCCGAGTACGCCAAGGCGGTGGAAGCCGCCAGAATTCCGGTCCAGGCCCACGTGTCCACGGGCCTGGCGCCGATCCTCCAGACGAGTCCCGGGCTGCGCTGGGACCAGGGGCGCGTGCTCATGGCCACCTGGACGAAGCGCCAGTACTACGACGGCAAGGTCGGCCAGCCCTACACGCTGCCGGACGGCGTGACCGTCTGGCTGACCGCGGTGCCCTATCTCCAGGACGACTGCCGCGCCTGGGGTCTTCCGCCCGACGGTCTCCCCCTGCGCATCGCCCAGGCCCTGGGCATGCCCCCGCCGCCGGCCACGGGCGGCAACGACGCCTTCGTGCAGATATGGGTCGATCCCAGGACCTTCTTCCGTCCCTGTCCGGACCCCGAGATCACCGACCACGAGTGCCTGGTGAACGTGAACGGCGGTCCGGCCGACGCGAGCGGTGGCTGCCCGTGGTCCACCGACCAGGTCTCGGGAGCCTTCGTCACCATCTCGGACGAGCACCTGACCTGGATGTGCGACAACTGGAAGAGCACCTACACCGGAGATCCGAAGACCAGCTACCCCTGGACCGCGCTCGGCTACACCTACGACTGGAGCGACCTCCAGCACCCCAAGGGGCAGAGCGAGTACGTGGTGCCTCCGGGGACGACGGTGTGGATCGAGGGGATCTCCTCGGCGGAGGAGTACTGCGGGGGCGGAACCCGGACACCCTGACAAGCATCGCGAGAGGGGGCGGCCACGATCCCTCAGAGGGCAACAGCCGTCCCGCAAGGGGCCGCGACCGTCCCTTAAAGGGCAGCGACCGCCCTCCGAGGGACAGCGGCAGCCCTTTGAGGGATAGCCTTCGCCCTTCGAGGGGCAGCGCCAGCCCCTCAAGGGACAGTCTCCGCCCCTTGAGGGACCGTGGCCGCCCTTCGAGGGACAGCCTCAGCCCCGCGAGGGACAGCGACAGCCCTGCGAGCCGGTTACGCTCGGGCTCTTACAACTACGAAGGTGACGTCGTCGTTTGGGGGTTTTCCGCCGGTCCAGGTGCGCGCAGCGTCGGCGAGGCCGGCGATGACGTCTTCCGGAGTGCCGCCACCCTGCTCCTGGAAGCGCTGACGCACTCGCGGATAGCCGAAAGGCTCGCCGTGCTCGTCCTGCAGCTCGGGGAGGCCGTCGCTCATCAGGAGCAGCGTGTCCCCGGAGGCGACTTCCAGGCTCAGCTCCTGGTAGTCGTAGGCGAGACCGCCCAGCGGCATTCCCTCCAGGGCGATCTCCTCCACTTCTTTGGAAGCTGCGCGGTAGAGCAGGGAGGGGGGCATGCCGGCCGCGGCGAGGGTGAGGGTCTTCCCCTCCATGCGGGCGAGGGTGAGGCTCATGGCCATCCGCTCCAGCTCCATGCGCTTCACGGCCACGGCGGCCTCGGCCAGGAAGTCGCGCGGGGCGGACCTTCCGGAGTCGGCGGAGAACAGGCTCTTCACCACCGTGACCATGGTCCCGGCCCGGGCGCCGTGTCCGGTGGCGTCCCCCACCGCCGTGGTCAGAACGCCTTCCTCGGACAGGTGGAAGTCGTAGTAGTCGCCCCCGACCTCGGTCGCGGTCTGCATGGAGACGGCGATCTCGAAGCCCGGATGGGCCGGCAGGGTCTTGGGCAGGAGGGAGAGCTGGAAGGCGCGCGCCTCTTCCAGCTCGCGGGTCTTGCGCTCGTACTCGCTGCGCAGGAGGCGCTGCTCGGTCTCCTGCTCGACGAGCTTCTCCTGGTTGGTGTGCAGGTCCCCGGCCATGCGGTTGAACGCCGCGGCCAGCGCGCCGATCTCGTTGCGCGACCGCACCGCGACCTGCGTTCCCAGGTCCCCCTGCGCGATCCGCTCCGCGCCCTGCTGCAGCACGCCGACGTCGCGGGTCATCCGGTTCGACAGCGGCAGGATGCCCACCAGGGCGAAGGCGATCAGGGCCAGGCCGTAGCCGAAGTTGCGCGCCGCGGTGCGCTTGACCTCCTCCAGCGACTGCCGGATCGGCCGCGCCACCCCGAGGGTGAGCCCGCTCTCCGCGTCCTTCGAGGTCACGACCATCCAGCCGTCGAGGATCTGCCGGTTGGAGTCGACCAGGCTCCGTTGGATGGGGAGGGCCTTGATCTTCTCCAGGTCTTCTTCGCTCGCGGCGTGGAGCCTGCCCTCGGCATCCACGGCGAAGGGGATCTCGCCCCGCTCGCGGCGGGTCCTGCCGAGCACCCGGCTCAGGACCTCCTCGGGGCGGACGTGGACGCGCACCCAGCCGATGACGCGGCCCCGCTCCTTGACCGGCGCCTCGATCTCCTTGCCGATGACCAGCCGCGTCTCCCTGCGCTGCTTCTCCAGCCGGGCCTCCAGCTCCCGGTGGCGGGCGTCCAGAGCCTCCATCTTGCGCTCCAGCTCCGCGGCGTCCGGGATTCCTCCCGCCGCTGCCTGGGCCGCGATGCGGGTGGCCTCCTCCGTGATCTTCTGGACGTCGAGGATCACCGGAGGCACAGGCGGGGCCGGCGGGGCCGCGGCCGGGGGTACGGCCGGGGTGAACTCCAGGGAGTCCACCAGGGGGGCTGACTCGCCCATGGCCCGCAGCACCTCGGGAAGCTCGCGCTCCAGCTCCGCGGCCGCCTGCCGGTCGAGCGTCGCGGCGAACGGCATCGCACCCACCCGCTCCACGCTTCGCCCCAGCTCCGCCCGGATCGTGGCCATCCGGCCGTTCATCTCCTGGTTCATCTCCTCGGCCTCCGCCTCCACCGCCTTGCGCACCGCCCGCTGCGAGGAGGCATAGGAGTAGAGGACGATCCCGGTCAGCGGCAGCACCGAGAGCAGAAGGAAGGCGAGGACGAGCTGGGTGCGGATCTTCATCAGAGGTAGTTTACGGAGAGTCCATCCCCGGGTTTCCGGGACGCGTTTTCAGGGATCATATCGACCTGCTAGAATAAGGGCATGAACAAGGGCATGGCTTGGCGGGCGGGCACTGTGACAGCTCTCGCCGCCGCTCTCGCTACGGCAGCGGCGGCGCAATTCCCGACCCATGCCCCCGGGCATGGCTCCCAGGTTTCCAACGTCTCCCCGATGGGCTCCGCGACCGGCAGCGGCCTCCCTGCCAACAGCAACGTCCTGCTCGTCGACCTGGACAACGACGGCGGGCCGTTGGAGATCGTCGTCGGCACCCAGACCGGCCGGTTGTACGTCTTCGACCACCACGGGACCATCCGGCCGGGCTGGGGGCCGAACGGCAAGCAGCTCCCGACGGAGATCGGTTCCAGCCCCGCGGCCGGCCAGCTCGACGGCGACACGCCGCTGGAGATCGTCGTCGGCTGCGGCACGGCAGTGCCCGGCCACACGTTCGGGCAGCTCACCGCATTCGAGGCCGACGGAACCGTCAAATGGGTGTTCGCGCCGGGTGACCGCTTCCCGCCCGACGGCCTGCCCGACTCGGTCTACTCCACGCCGGCCCTCGGCGACCTCGGGGGCAACCCTGCCGTCGACGACGTGGCCTTCGCCACGCTCGGAGGCTGGATCTATGTGGTCAACGGCGAGACCGGCCAGCTCCTGCCCGGCTGGCCCTACGACGTCATGGAGTCGATCTGGAGCTCCCCCGCCCTCGCCGACCTCAACGGCGACGGACAGCTCGAGGTGATCATCGGCTCCGACGTGCAGTGGGACGAGGTGCCGAACGCCCAGCCGCCCGGCGGTGGGATCTGGGTGTTCCGCCGCAACGGCAGCTACTTCCCCGGTTTCCCGAGGTTCGTCAGCTACACGCCACAGACGCCGTACGTCGGCATCCAGTCCTCGCCGGTCGTCGGCGACATCACCGGCGACGGCTGCCCCGAAATCGCGGTCGGCACCGGCCAGCCGGTCAGCGACACCACCAACATCGGCCGCCTCCTCCACGTCTACCAGCGCGACGGCTCGATCCCGCCGGGCTGGCCGCAGCCGCTGACCGGCCATGTGGTGGGCTCGCCCGCGCTCGCCAACCTGGACGGCGACGCGGCCCTGGAGATCATCGCTCCGGTCGTGAAGTTCGTCCCCGTGGGCGGCAACGTCACTCCGCAGGAAGGGTGGGTCTATGCCTTCAACGGCAACGGCACGGCTGTCTTCTCGCCCATCCGGCCCAAGACCTTCACCGGCGTCAACTCGGTGACCATCGGCGAGCTGGCGGTCGCCCAGGTCGGCACCAACAACCCGGTGATCCTCACCGGCTGGGTGGGCTTCGACGTGACGCTGATCTCCAAGACGGGGGTGCAGCTCTCCGACGACGGCACGCATGGCGCGGGCATGCTCACCTATACCACCATGAAAGGTGTGAAAGGCCCCGCCGCCGCCGATCTCGACGACACCAACGGTGCGCAACTGGTGATCGTCGGCGCCTCGGGACGCCACGTCAGCGACGACGACGACCTCGGCATCTGGGGCTGGAACGCCGGCGCGGTGGGCTCCCTGCCGTGGCCGCAGTTCCGCCAGAACGCGCGGCGTGCTGGAGCGGCGCCCGGGGTGACGCCGCCGTCGTGCGCCGTGCCGCCCGTCCCGCAGGACTACTTCACGGTGACGCCCTGCCGCGTGTCGGACTCGCGCCTCCCCTTCTTCAACAAGACCTATGCTCTCCCCAAATACGTGGCCGGCGAGCAGCGCACGATCACCTTCCACGCCAATTCATTCAACCCGTGCACCAGCATCCCCGCCACCGCCAAAGCGGTGGCGATCAACGTCACCGTGGACCAGCCGACGCACAGCGGCTTCCTGCGCCTCTATCCGGGCGGTGATGGTCTGCCACCCACGAGCACGATCAGCTTCACGGCCGGGAAGGCGCGCGCCAACAACTCGGTGATGCCGCTCTCCTTCGACGGGCGCGGCAACCTCACCGTGGCCGTCGACATGCCCCCCGGCGGGCAGGTGGACGTGATCCTCGACGTCTTCGGCTACTTTCAGTAGCGCCACGGGCTTGATGCGCCCCGCCTGCCTGGCCCTGGCCCTGCTGCTCGCCGCCTGCCGGGAGCAGCCGGAGCCCCCTCCTCCCCCGACGCCCCGGCCCGCGGTCAAGCTCCAGGGGGAGACGATCGACCTCCGCCAGGCCATGGCCCACCTGCGGACGCTCGCGGCAGGCCCACGGCCGACCGGCACTCCCGCGGAGGCGCGCGCCGCCGCCTACGTCGAAAAGGTCCTGGCGGCGGCGGGCTACCGGATCGAGCGCCGGCCGGTCCCCCTGCCCGGCGGCGGGGAGACCGCCAACGTGGTGGCGCTCCCCTACGGCTTCGATCCCGCGGCGGACCGCCACCTGCTCGTGGGCGGCCACTACGACACGGTCGTGGGGAGCCCTGGGGCGAACGACAACGCCTCGGGGGTGGCCGTCGTTCTGGAAGTGGCGCGGGCTCTGGCGGCGCGCCCTGCCCGGCTGCCGGTGATGTTCGTGGCGTTCGGCGGCGAGGAGGGCCGGCCCGGTCCTCAGCCCCAGAATCTGGTCGGCTCCCAGCACTACGCGCGCGGCATGTCCCCGGACGAGGCGCGCCATCTCGTGGCCATGATCAACCTGGACATGATCGGCCATGGCGACGCGCTCCTCTCCACCCAGCGGATCAACATGAAGCGCGGCGTCCACAGGCGGATGCTCGCCCTCGCCGGGCGCCTCGGCGTGCCCGCCCGCGAGTACCTGACCCCCCAGGTCTCGGACTCCGTGCCCTTCGCCAGCCGGGGGATCGAGACGGGCTGGCTTTGGACCGGCGTCGAACCGGCTTATCATTCTCCTTTGGATACTCCGGAGAAGATCACCCCGGAGACCCTGGACTGGGCCGGGCGCCTGACCCTGGCCACCATCCGATCCTATGTGAATGAATGAGGGAGGTTCGAAGGAGATGAACGATTACGAATCCGATGCCCACGCGGCCATCGACTCCGCCCGCAAGCAGGCCGCCCTGGAGGGCAAGCGGGTGGCGGTCGTGTTCGGCGCCGACTGGTGCCCCGACTGCTACGCCCTGAACCGGGCGCTCACCCACCGGCTCGTCACCCCCATCCTGGAGCCGAGCTACATCGTCGTCAAGGTCACGGTGGGGAACCGCAACCAGAACCTGGACCTGATGGCCGACTACGGCATGGACGTCGTGCGCGGCATCCCGGCGATCGCGATCCTGGAGCCCGACGGCACGCTCGTCAAGGCGCAGACCGACGGCGAATTCCGCAATGCCAACGCGCTCCTCTCCGTGGCCGAGATCGTCAGCTTCTTCCACGCCTGGGCGCCGAAGCCGGTTTGACCTGGATACCGTCCAGGAACCGCTCCATCTCCACCCATACCTCGTCCCGGGCCAGCAGGTCGTTGTGCCCGGCCGAGGGGACGGGGACCCAGCGCGCCGCGAGAGCGGCGGCGATCTGCTTGCCGTACGGGGCGGGGATCACGTTGTCCGCCTCGCCGTGGATCACCAGCGCGGGCACCCGGATGCGCTTCGCCGCGCCCAGGGAGTCGTACTTCTCGCGCAGCATCGACTGGACCATGAAGCCGGGGAAGTGGATGCGGGCCACGTCCGGAAGCGAGGTCCACGGGCTCAACGCGATCAGCCCGCGCAGGGGCTCCGCATGGTGCGCTGCCGTGCCGATGGCCGCGGCCGCGCCGAGCGACCAGCCGCAGAGGACCAGCGGCCGGCCGGGGTGGTGCTCCCGCGCCCAGGCCACCGCGGCGTCGGCGGCGGCCATCACCCCCTCCTCCGCGGGCTTCCCGGTGCTGCGGCCGTAGCCCGGGTAGTCGACGGCGATCCAGGCGACCCGCAGCCGGGCGAGGTCATCGAAGAGCCCGGCCATCCGCATCGTCTCCAGGTTCTCGCCGTTGCCATGGAAGAAGACCACCGCCGGCCGGCCTTCCGGCAGCGCCGGATCGGCGTGCGTCCAGGCCACGATCCGCTCGCCCGTGGCGAGGTCCAGGGCCACCTCCTCCAGGGGAGCGGGGGCCGGGGGAACCCTCACCGGCGGGGCCGGATAGACGGAGTTGCGAACGAAAGCGTCGAGCATGCGTAGAAGGACGAACGAGAGCGCGGCCAGGACTCCGAGGACGACCAGGACCTTTCTCATCGACGGGAGGACTCTAGCACTCCTGGGCGCAGGATTTGCTTGTAGAGTCCGCATCCATATGGATGCCGCCCTGCTCTCGCTCCTGCTCCTGGTGATGCCGTCCGTCTTCCAGCCCGCGGGCCCGCCGCGGGCCGCTCAGCTTCTCGACCTCGGCACCGACCTCTTCCGCCTCACCTCGGTCACGAGCGCCGGGGATGTCGGCGATCATCGTCTCTTTCTTACACAGCAGACGGGGCTGGTGCACGTCTTCGCGGGAGGCACCCTGCGGCCCGAGCCGTTCCTGGACCTCCGGGCCGTGGTCAGCACCGGCGGCGAGCGCGGCCTCCTGAGCCTGGCCTTCCACCCGGACTACGCCAGGAACGGCCTCTTCTTCGTCTGCTACACGGACCTCGACGGCGCGGTCGTCATCGCGCGCTACCGGGTCTCGGCCGATCCCGACCGGGCCGATCCCGCGAGCGGCGAGGTCCTGCTCCGGGCACCCAAGAAATACCAGGAGCACAACGGCGGCCAGCTCCGCTTCGGGCCGGACGGCTATCTCTACGCCGGCCTCGGCGACGGCGGCAGCGAAGGGCACGTGGGCGGCGATCCGGAGTGCCGGGCGCAACAGGGGGAGACCCTGTTCGGCAAGATGCTCCGCCTCGACGTGGACCATGCCTCCGGAGGGAAGCCCTATGCCATCCCGCCGGACAACCCGTTCCGCAACCGGCCCGGCATGGAGGAGGTCTGGGCCGTGGGCCTGCGCAACCCCTGGCGCTTCTCCTTCGACCGCCGGACCGGCGACCTCTACATCGGCGACGTGGGCGAGAAGCTGCGGGAGGAGATCGACTTCGAGCCCGCGGGCAGCTCCGGCGGCCGCAACTACGGCTGGAACGTCATGGAGGGGACCGCCTGCTTCCCCACCACCGGCTGCCCGGCCGACACCCCGCCCTGCGGCTCGCCCGCCTACACTCCGCCGATCCTGGAGTACGGCCACGAGGACAAGCGCTGCTCGGTCACGGGCGGCTACGTCTACCGCGGCACGGCTCTCCCCCACCTGTACGGCGCCTATGTCTTCGGCGACCAGTGCAACGGCCAGCTCTGGGCCGCGGAGCGCAAGGGCTCCGCCTGGGAGGTGCGCGAGCTGCCGCAGCGCGCGCTCTACGTGACCGCCTTCGGCGAGGACAGCCGCGGCGAGATCCATCTCACCACCCTGGCCGGCCGGCTCCTCCGCCTCGCGCCGGCGCACCCGGTCCACACCGTGGCGCTCTACGAGCCCGCCACGGCGCGCCTCCTCGTCAAGGACCTCCACCTCTCCGGCCCCGAGGACCGGATGGTCCCGGTGGGCGCCCCCGGCAAGGGCCGGATTCCCCTCGCCGGCGACTGGGACGGCGACGGGCGGACCACGGTCAAGCTCTACGACCCGCGGAAATCGGTGAAGCCAGGAGCGGTGCCCCTGGCCGGCGACTGGGACGGCGACGGCAGGGACACGGTCGGCTTCTACGACCGGGCCACCTCGACCTTCCAGATGCAGGCAGACCGGGCCGACCTCTCCTTCCGCTTCGGCCCGCCGCGCAACCGCTGGATCCCGATCGCGGGCGACTGGGACGGCGACGGCAGGGACAGCGTCGGCTTCTACGATCCGGCCCACGGCCTCTTCCGTCTGAAGAACGGGCTCGACGGCGGCGACGCGGACCTCGTCGTCCGCTTCGGCGTGCCCAAGGCCGGCTGGCTCCCGCTCGCCGGCGACTGGGACGGCGACGGACGGGACGGCATCGGTCTCTACCTCCCCGCCGCCTCCGTCTTCCTGCTCAAGGACGGCTTCGACCGCGGCCCGGCCGACTGGGAGATCCACTTCGGTCCGCCCGCGGCCGGGCGCATTCCGCTGCGGGGGGAGTGGTAAGCTCGCAGGAACTTTCCTGAGGAGCGCCCATGACCCTGCGCCTGTCCCTCGTCCTGCTCCTGTCCTCCCTCCCTGCCGCCGCCCAGGACTACGATGTGATCCTCCGCGGCGGCACGATCTACGACGGCAGCGGCGACAAGCCCTACGTGGGGGACGTCGCCATCCTGGGCGACCGCATCGCCAAGGTCGGCGAGCTCGGCAAAACCAGGGGCAAGACCGAAGTGAACGTCAAGGGCCTGGCCGTGGCGCCGGGCTTCATCAACATGCTGAGCTGGGCCACCGACTCCCTGATCCACGACGGCCGCGGCCAGAGCGACATCCGCCAGGGCGTAACCCTGGAGGTCATGGGCGAAGGCTGGTCCATGG
>Ga0268265_10000154_pt1 | contig 84324 bp, 140 predicted proteins | sample KBSSwiS52_FD_190355 | JGI IMG/M metagenome (GOLD analysis project Ga0268265, IMG submission 190355) | Switchgrass rhizosphere microbial communities from Kellogg Biological Station, Michigan, USA - KBS Switchgrass S5-2 (SPAdes) (version 2) | ecosystem: Host-associated > Plants > Roots >... | reverse complement strand
GAGAGCGGCGCGCGGAACGCGCCGCGTTTTTCTTCGCGTGTTTCCTCCTAGGTTAGAGCTCAGTTTCGAGCGCGGGCATTCCGTGGCCGTTGCTCTTCACCTCGACCACTTCTCGCCCGACGATTTTGTTGTAGAGCGCCGGAAACTCTTGAGCGAAGCGCTGCCTATCCTCTCCGGTCCAGCGATAGGTGACCCAGTCGATGAAGACTTGCACCTCATAGGGCGCGAGGTTTCGAGCGTGGTTCGGGATTACTTTGATCGCGCTCATTTTTCTCCGTCGTCGCGATGTTTCAGCGAGTAGGGTGTGCCGTTCAGGTGCTCGCGCGCCCAGCGGATCGCGTCCGCCTCAGTTTTGAATGCACCGCGGCCGATCGGATCGAATGCGAGTGGATCGAATTCGCGCTTCGGGTGCCACTCAGTGGCGAATTCCGCCGGCACGCTGGGCACGATCACAGTCCAGTAGCCGGCCATGGTCAGAGCTTGCACGCCGCGAGAAAGCGGGCGCGGTTGAATCTTGGGTTCACGAGTTGAAACGACGCGCAGAGCGTGAGTGCTAGTTCGCGGCGCTCAGCCTCGCTCGAGATCTCCGCGACGACCGCGGCGATCCGCACGAAGTGTTTTCGGGACATGGTTGCTCCTCTCGGGCGAAGTAGGGCAGTCGCTCAGCGGGCCGTGTCACGGGCACGCGCGAGCGCGCGTTATCGCGCTACTTCTCCCGAGCGGAGTAACCGCTCGTCAACCCGCGTAGGTCGCCCTGCTGGCTCGCGTTCGCTAACATGGCGACTTGCCTCGTTTTTTCTTTCTGCCGGTTCCGCCGGCTCGCATGGGGTATATGCACGGGGCATACCACATGGCTAGGCCCCATGCCGTACGTCTAACCCCGCGAGATCATTCGTTATACTCTGGCTGGAATGGTCCGGTGCGAAGCCTTCTTCGCGGCCTGAGGCTGAAAGAGGGTTTTAAGGCTGTTTTTAGTGCCACCTTTGAGTCGCATATGAGCGAAGAAAGCTACGCGGATCGTCGGGGGCAGCTTACCCCAAGCCTCACCAGGGTCAGCTGGCTAGAGGTCAAGCGGGACTAAAAAAGCGCTTAGAAGCCCTCTAGCCCGGGCCGGGCCGGACCTTAGCTCGGACAAGGCTAGCTTGTGAGCGGGCCCGCGCCGAGCTATTGTGGCGCAAGTAGCGCGCCCATGGCCCGCCCCCCCACGATTCTGTCCTACGCTGAGACGTTGCGGCTGGTCTCGCAGTATCCGACCGGCGCGACCGCTACGGAGCTTGCGCGGCGCGCGTGCGGCGCGGCGGAAACACCTAAAAAGCGGCGCGCTTTTGCCGGTTTCCTTGGCTTACTCGCTGCTCGCGGCGTGATTTCCAAGCGCGGCGGCTTGTTCTTTCCGGCCGTCATTCGGGGCGCGCCGAGCGCGCCGATGCCGCCCCCTGGTTGGTACCCTACGCCGCACGGGCCGCGCTATTGGGACGGCTTACGCTGGCTTTAATATCCTGCTAGGATACTGCACATGTCGGAACTGAAAGAGGACGGCGCCGTCCTGGACATGTGCTGCGGTAAGAAGCGTTGCCCCGTTTTTCGCGAAGTTTCCGATGGTTTTGAGCTCTCGGACGAGGGCCAAACCGTGAAACTCACGCGCGAGCAGGCCGAAGCTGCCGCGGCGTGGCTCGTCATGCGCCTGCACCGCGACAAGTGACCGAGCTTTTTGCGCTCCAAGCGGCCGCGATCACGCTCATTTTCGTGCGCGGCAGCATCTTCGAGCGCGTTCGCACGAGGGGACCCGCGCTCTGGCGAGAGCTCGCGTCGTGTGCGCTCTGCTCGGGCTTCTGGATCGGCCTCGCGTGGTTCGCGCTCGCGTCGTGGCCGCCGCGCGGTTTTGCAGCGCTTCTCTGGTGTTTTGGCGGCGCCGCGCTCTCCGCGGCCGCGGCGCTCCTCCTAGTGCGCGTGCTGGACGCGCTCGAGGGCCTGGCGGGTGACTGAGCTCTGTGCCGCGGGTGACATTGCGAGCTTCATGGAGCCTGTTTCTTGCCCGCGCTGCGGCTCCGAGCTCGTTAGTGCGCTGCGCGAGGCCGACGGCGCCGTGCGCCTTGTGTGCCGCGGCGTGATTGGCGGCGTCTCGTGCTTGCACATGTGGCGGTCGAATGTTGAAGCACCGCGTCAGACCGCGTCAAAATCGCGTACTTGATAAGTCTCGCAATCTAGTAAACACTACCAGAAGTGACACTCCCGCTGGTCGTGCCACCGTCCGAGCTCGTCGCCCGAGAGGTGACGGGCATCGCCGATCGATCGGGAGCGAAAAACGACGAGGGTCTCGTTGATATTTGGGTCGCGTCGCAAACGAGCCCCCATACGCGTCGGGCGTACCGTTTCGACGCTGACGGCCTGCTCGCGTTCCTGGCGCGCCGCGGTCTACAACTGCGCACCATGAAGGTAGTAGACCTGCAGGGCTGGACGTCTGAGCTGTCAGGTTCGCTCTCGAGCCAGGTTCGTCGCATTGGGGCTATCAAGTCGCTGCTGACGTTCGGGCAGGAGACCGGCTACTTGACGTTCAACATCGGAAAGGTCGTAAAGCCGCCACCGTTGCCCAACAAGCTCGCCGAGCGCATCTTGAGTGAGCGCGAGGCGGCCGCGGTGCTCGAGGCCGCGCAGGCCGATCCCATCATCGGCTTCATGTACGCTTCGGGCGCGCGCGTTTCCGAGGCGTGTGCGCTGCGCTGCGGCGAAGTCCACGAGGGTCCGGACGCTGGTGCGACGGTCACGCTGCACGGTAAGGGAGGTAAGACGCGCCACGTCGTCGTGGCTGCGTCGGTCGCGACGGTGCTCCGGCGGCTCTGTGAGGGCCAGGGAGCTACGGTGCCCGTCTTTCGCACGCGTACCGGACGTCCGTTGCACCCGGCGAACGTGCACAAACTCGTCCGGCGCGCCGCCCGCGCCGCGAACCTGGACAAGAAGGTATCGCCGCACTGGCTGCGGCACGCGCACGCTAGTCACGCGCTCGACCATGGTGCAAACCCGGTGCTCGTGCGCGACAGTCTCGGGCACGAATCGCTCGCTACGACGAGCAAGTACACGCACGCCAAGCCCGGGGACGGTTCGAGCCTCTACTTGCCACTCCTGCGCGATGAGGATTCGTCGGTGTAGAGAGCTCTGAGCTAGAATAGGAGCCGGCGCCGCCGCTCCGCCAACGCCACCAAGCAACCCCGGGGCGTCGGCGCTGTTTTTCGTGTAATGTTGAGGGCAGCACCGCCGCGGAGCCTTATCCCGTCCCCCGGAATTGTCACTCCCCGGCGGTGCCATTCAAATGAGCGACGTAGACCAGGACAAGATCGACACGAAGCCCCCGCCGTCGCGCCAAAAGAGTGCTTCGGAGTGGAGTTGGCCGCGCGTCATCGTCACGGGGGTCAGCACCGGGCTGCTCGTCGCCGGCGGAATACTAGCCAAGATTCCTGTAGGTCTGATCCTCTTCAGTGTCGGCTACGGCGGCGCCATTCTCGCGCTGACCTGGTCTCGTCGGTAGGATGCTCTCGCTCCGATTCAACAGGTGTTTCACTCCCGAGATCCTGCGCGAGCTCGAGCCGCTCCTGCCCGCGACGTACGCTTGCATGGACGAGCTCGCTCCGTGGCGGCGCGGCCGCTGGCCGACGCGCATCCACTGCATGGACGAGGTGCGCATCGTCGAGGGGCGCAAGCGCGGCGCGGGGCACGGCTACACCTACCCGCGCGAGAACGGCATCTGGATGAACCACCACATGACGCTCGCCGGGCACTGGCTCGTGCTCGTGCACGAGAACCTGCACCACGCATTCCCCGACGCGACCGAGAGCGAGCTCAACAACGTGCTCGTGCCGAAGGTGTACCAGTGCACGTTCGGCAGGCGCATGGATCGCGCGTGGGCGCGCCGGCACGGGCTCGGTCCGCCTCAGCCGGGCATCGGTGACCGCGGGTTCGTGAGGTGATCGAGATTTTATTGCAGAACGTTGCGTGGTTCGTCGTGGTGCTCCTGGTGGTACGCTTGGTGGTGAAGTGAGCAAACCGCTGATACCCGAAGCGCTGCTCGTGCTCGACGATGAGCAGAAGCGCGCGTTCGCCGCGGCCTACTGGCTCGGCGTGTGCGTTGGCGAGCTCCTAAACCTCGGCGCAAGCGAGGAGGACGTGCGCGCCGGCTTCGAGCGCGCGATTGCGCAGGGATTGGCAATGCGGAAGGCAGGTACGTCGTGAAAAAAGAATGGGGAGCGTGGCGCCTGGAGGCACAGCTGCGCAAGTTCTTCGAGCGCGCGGATCTCTTGCTGCTGCTCACCGTCGGTGAGGGGCCGAGGGGCTATGCCGTCGTGGCGCTCGAGCTACCAGAGACGGTCGTCAACGGAAATGCTGAGGACGTTTTCGATGCTCACGCTCACAAGCTCGTCGGCACCTACGAGACGCTCTCGAAGGCGATGATGGCTGCTGACTCGTTCGGCGAGGCGTGGGTAAAGAGCTACAAGAGCACGCGCATCGAGCAGTGCGATTGCGAGCTTATCGAAGCGTCCGCGTCCAGTACGCCTCGGCGCGGCAGTCGACGCTCTCCCAGCGCCCGCGCCTGACGCAGTCGCGCAGGAAGCTGTCCGTCTTGAGGTGCGATTCGTAGTAGCCGCGCGCCTCCTTCTTGGTCCGGCCGCGGAATACGTGCTCGACGATGGCGTAGCGCTCGTTTTCGTAGATCTTGATGTGCAGCGCCCACATCAGTCTTCCTCGAGTTCCTCGTCGTCCTCCTCGTCGAGCTCGTCCTCGTCCTCCTCATCGAGCTCGTCCTCGTCTTCGTCGAGATCTTCGTCGTCCTCGTCGTCGAGCTCGCCGAGACCGAGCTTCGATCGCATCTGCGCGACGCGCGTCGACGCCTCGATGGGGTTGTCGAAGAGCTCGGCCTCGCCGAGCACGTAGTTGTCTGCGCCGTCCTCGCTCACCACGTAGGGATTCTCCGGCTTGTTGCCGTTCTTGAACACGAAGCCGCGGCAGCCCTTCTCGACGATGACGACGCGCTCGTATCCCTCTGGATACGCGACCCACTTGACGTCCCCCGGTCGGTAGCGCTTCGCCACCTACTTCGGTGCCTCGGGCTGCTTGTAGACCTTCTTTTTCTTCCTCCGCCGAGCGCTGCCGCAGCAGCTCCGAGGAGGAGGCATCTTGATTTTCTCTGCCATCACGCGGCTCCTTCCGTAGCGAGTTGCGCCTTGATCTCGGTGAGCTTTCGCTCGAAGCGCCTGAACGTCGCCGCGCGGAGCTTCGCGCTCTCCTTGAAGCACGCGCCCCCGGTGCCGTACGCGGCGAACGTCATGGTCAGCCAGTCGCCCCCGCGGTGCTGGTAGGCGCACATGTTGCGCGAGACAGAGGCGATGCGCCCGGCGACGAGCGCGGCCCGCCGCGTGCTGTCCTCGTCGGTCCCGGCGAGGGTCTGCCACATGCGCTGCGGGACGAAGGCGTTGGCGTGTATCTGCCACAGGCTCGCGGCGCGGAAGCGCACGACGTCGCCGGCCCGGTTCTTCACCGCGTCGCACTGGAACGGCTTGCACTGCCCCGCGTGCACGTCTGCGTCGAAGCCGCTCTCGTGCCACGCGATGGTGGTGAGCACGAGCGCGAGATCGCGCGTGGAGCCCGGCCACGTGCGCCTCCTGCCCGTCGACAGCGCCTCGCTCGCGTCCGCGACGGCGTTCGCGACCGCGTGCATGCGCGCCTCGCGGTCGCCCGAGTCCTCCGCCGTGTACTTCGACGGCGGCAGGCTCATGAGCAGGTGGAAGAGCAGGATGCGGAGCATGATCAACCCAGAAGGTTCGGGAAGCGCGAGAACGCGGGGTGCGGACCGCCGATGATTCCGGCGACGAACCAGTGCCTCTTGTCTCGTGAGCGCTGGACGGTGATGGTCTCGAGATTTTGCGCGCCCAAGACGATCAGCTGCTCGTCAGGCATCTCTTCGACTGCTTTGGGGCCGAGGCCGCGGTTCATTGCGACCTGTTCTCCAACTTCCAGATACTGCTCGTCGGTGGGACCGCGACGCAGGATTCTGTCGGCCTCTTCTGCCGCGGCTCTCTGCGTCCGAAAGGATCGGGAGAGCGAGATCCAGCTGCGAGTTCTTCTTGCCATCAGTCCATCCACCTCACGCCGCTCACCGCGGCGGGCCGGAACGCGCAGAAGTCTGCTCGGTACGCGGTCGACTCGACGGGCTCTCCCGTGTCGTACGTCCAGAACTTGCCGTCATTCGTCACGACGACGATGCTCGCGCCGCTCGTCACGAAGCTTCTCGCGAGCGCGCTGTTCGCGGGCAGCGGCGGCGCCGCGGTCGCGGGCAGGTAGACCGCGCCGATGTTCTTCGTCGTGGCCCAGGCCTCGAGCCTGGCGAAGTCCTTCGCGGTCTCGAGCGTGCACGCTGTAGCCGGCGGGGGCGGCGTCATCGTGGCCGCCGCGGCCTGCTTCGGCCGGAAGATCGCGTAGAGCGCCGCGCCGGCGAACGCCGCGAGCACGAGGTAGCCCAGTGCGTTCGGCGCCGGCGTCTGGTTCGCGAGCAGCGGATTGCTGAGTAGCGCGCCGGGGCACCTGGACATCACCCTCTGGTCGCCGTTTGGCATGTTCACGATCGCGACGTCGCAGCCTTGCGCCCGGAGCTCGGCGATCCTCCTCTGACTCTGCGCGCGGGTGAGCTGGGGTACGGCCATCACGGCCCTCCATAGCTACCCGAGCCAGGCTGTGGTGCTTGGGGAGACTCCATCTCAGTGTTGTAAAAGTACCATCCTGGGTTTGGGTTAGGGGGGGCGAGCCACACCCAGTCCACCACCGCGAGCCAGTTGTCTTTGTAGCGCCAAGGATCGATGCCCGTGAGCTCTCGCAACCAGTCAGCTACGTACCCGCCGGGAACAGCGAGGTTGCCGGGAGGGTAAGGGGCAATCTGCTCGGATATTTTTTTCCACGTGCGAGAACCTGCGTCCCAGTACAAGAACTGGCGCGCAGTGTACGCCCACAGTTCTGTCCGAGGTTGACCGAGACCCTGCGTAGTTCCTGACTGCGGGGGCTCGGGCGGTGCGATCTGCGGTGGAGGTGCATCGGGAAACGCGCAGTAGTCGGCGCGCAGGTTGTTGGCGCGGCCCGTGCTTGGCGGATCCTGGATGTAGTACCAGAATGAGCCGTCGGAGAGCACGGCGACCGCCTGCTGGCCAGCTGTGACAACGGGCGCTTGCGGATGACTGAAAAACTCCTCGATGGTCGGCGGCGTCGAGGTGCGGGGCAGGTAGAGAACGCCAAAGCCGCGTGCCTCGCCCCAGCGGTCGAGCTTCTGGAAGTCGATCGGGCACGTCCCGGGCATTGCCGCTGTCTTTGCCTCCGCGCGCTTGGCGAACAGGAGGTAGCCGACGAGGGCAACGGTGCCGATGATGAGCGCCGTGCCGGCGCCGCCGAGCTCGTTCGCCTCCAGGCACTCGTCGCACTCGGCGGGCATCTCCCGTAGTATGCCCCGCCTCCCGCGACCAGGTCCACCGTCAATGCCGAAGCAGCCACCACGCCAGCAGGACCGCCCCGCCCGCGGCCGCGACCCAGGGCCAGCCGGGCGCCTCGGGAGCCGGGGGCGCTGGCGGTTCGGGCGCAATTCCGGGCAGGTACGCGACGTCGTCGCCGTCCAGGTAATCGGGCGGTAGCACTGAGCTCGAGGGGCAGCGCGCCGCCTGGCCGAGGTGGGCGTACATTTACCTGAGCAGGCTCAGGGCGACGACTCCGACGGCGAGGCCGATGAGCGCCGGCACGACGAAGCTCGCAGCCGACCGCGTCTCCGCGACGCAGATGGGGACGGCGTCGATGGCCTTCTGCATCTGCGGACGGTTTCCGAAGTAGCCGCCCATGATGGCGGTGCACTGCGGCTCGGGCAGGTAGGGGCCGTCGGCGTTGCCCGCGCAGCTCTCAGCGCGCTGATCCCAGCACGGCGGCAGGGCTAGCAGTCCCGCCTGGAAGAGCTCGGCGCGCTCGGCGGCCGGGATGCGCGCGGCGCGCTGGTCGATCTGCGCCGGCGTCATGGCGCGAAACTCCGCGCGCGTTGGCAGCGCCGTCGCCTGCCCGAGCCACTGGATCGCGTTCATCTTCGTCTCCTTTACGCAACGTAGCAGACCGCGCCCGCGTTCTTCGGATCGATCGCGTTCCAGCGCGCGGCGAGGAACCGGCCGACGACGATGGGCAGGATCACCCGGGCCTGGTAGATGTGGTCGGCGTAGCCCTGCGGGTCGACGTTGTCGTAGCCGAGCACGATGAGCCCGTTCAGGCGCTTGGGCAGCTGCTGCGCGGGCCGCGGGTACTCGACTGTGTACGGCCTCGTCGCCGGCGGTGAGCCGACGCGGATCGAGGTCGGCGCCGCCTCGATGCCGCGCACGGCGGGGAAGTCGTGATACTTGTCGCTGCCCGTCGCCCGCTCCCAGATCTGCGCCGCGGTCGCCGTCGTCGAGGCGTACGGCGGCTCGATGGAGCTGTGGGTGATGACGCACAGGCGCTCGGCAGCGGCCGCGAGCGTCGCGAAGCTCACCCAGGGCGTGAGCGCGACAGGGTCGGGGAGCTTGCCTGGCGCGGTGTGAATGCCGTCGACGGCGACCGCGGCGTCGATGCGCGCTCCGTCGCCGGACTTCAGGAGGCCGAGGACGCCACCGCAGCTCTCGGAGAACCCGAGCGCCGCGACGCGGAGCGGCGTCACGCCGGGCGCGTAGCGCTTGAGAATGCCGCGCACGGGCGTCGGCCAACCGAGCGCGCGCAGCTGGTCTCCGTACTTCCTATTCGCCGGCGTCGGCAGCGCGATGAACGTCGTCGGGCGCTGGAACGCGGTCTGCACGCTCGCAGGTACGGGAGCGAAGCTCCAGGAGACGACGACGTCAGTCTCCGCCATGCTCTCACGCGAAGATGAGGAGGGCCGCCACCGCGGCGGCCGCGAGCCCCGCGACGATCGCGGCCGTGCTGATGCCCTTCTTTTTTGCAAGCGCTGCAGCAGAAGGAGAAAGAACGACTTTGAATTCGTCTTCGGTTGTGAACAGCGTTGCCGTACTTGCGTCGCGCGTGACGACGACGTCGATTCTGTCGAGGGGCCTGCCGGCGGTCAGGGCGTCGACGGGCGCCGCGGTGTTCTCGTCCGCTAGCACGTACGCGCCAGTCGCCGTATCGGGGTAACCGGGCGCCGCAGGCGGCGGGGTGCCAAAGTTGACCTCGTAGCTTCCGGGAGAGTACGCCGTGTAGCCCGAGGCGTTGGGCGCTGATTGCGAGGCGTCCGGCACCCAGATCATCGCGGCGAGGTTAGCCGCAATGCTCTGAGCAAGTTCCGCCGGAAATGCGGTCGGCGCCTGACCGACTCGACCTACACCGGCGATGGCGCGCACGGCGGCATCCGGCGGCAGGAGGGAGAAGTAGGCGTAAGGCAGGGTGTGGGGCGGCCTCATGGAGCAGAGTCTACCACGCACGACTCTGAGGCAGAAGCGCCCTACTTGCGGGGGCTTACGCGATGCGACTTGTACCGATTCGAGCGGCGCGACTCGCTGAGCTGGCGCTTGATCGCGAGCCGCTGCTTGGCCCGCTTGTCGGGTGCGTACGTGACGTGGTCGTTCTCCTTTGGATCGAAGAAGCCTACGTAGCCACCGGGCGTTACGCCAAATGATCTCAGAGGCCGACGGAGGAAGTTCGTGTGCGCGCCCTTCTCCTCTCCCTCCGTGAAGTAGAGGGGCAGCACGAAGTTCGAGACGCTGATGCGGCCGATCTTGTACGTCTGGTCCTGTACGGCGTCGCACATCTCAAACCAGTGGAATACCTTGCGGCTGTTCTTGGGATGAGGGCCCATCGCGAGCAGGTTCACCTGTGGGTCGGCAATAATCTCGAGCACTTCGTGTGAGAATGTCACGCTCCATGGCTCGCCGAGCATCGCCGACACATCCGTGAAGACCACGCCGAAGGGCACGCCCGCCGCCGTGCGATCGTGGTAGCCGAGCACGTCGTCTACGTCGACTTCCTTCTCGATGTAGATCACGGCCGTGTCTAGCGAATCAGTCGGCGCATCGAGGTGCTTGAGTGTGCAAGGCATTCCCCAGTGCGGCACGAAGTCGCGCTCCAGTTGCTTGTTCACGGCGTTGATGGCGGCCATGAGGCTCGAGTGCTTCATGATCTTCTTTCGCTGCACAACGCTTATGATCACCGTCGCCTCCAGTTTGCGTCGAAGAGCCTACCGGCGCGCCAGTGCGCGGGGTTGCCCTGCATCTTGAGCCCGTGCGTGCTCGGCAGCATTCTGTTTTCGGCGAGCACGGGCCTGTGAAAGAAGACGCGCTTGCCGAGCTTCCACACGGCCCGCGAGAGTGCAGCATCCTGACCGTACGTCTTCGAGCTCCGGGGGCGTTTGTTCTTTCTCGGGCAATCGCAGGTGTCGAGTGCGCAACCGAATGTCGCGGCCCACTCGCGCACCAGCTTGAGGGCCGCGGTGGCGACTTCTCGCGGCGCGGCGACGCAGAGCGAGCCGTACATCACCTCCGAGTTCCGGTAGTGCTCGAGCCCGCTCGAGGCGGTGTGCATCGTGTCGCTGAGCGCGGCCTGGGACACGTAGAGCCAGCCGGCACCGAACAGGGGGTCGCGCAGCGCCGGCCACGTGAGGAAGTTGTGGACGAGGTGGCGGTTGACGAGCACGTCGTCCTCGAGCCTGATGACGTACTGGGCGTCGCATGCCGCCATCTTCTCGAGCAGTTCGGCGAAGAATTGACACTTTGGCACGCCGCGAGGGTGCGTGTGTACCTCGAAGCCGTCGCGGATGTCCGACTCCCTGACGCTCTTCAGCGTCTCCTCAACTCCGGAGGACCTCTGCGGACAGGTCTGAACGAATACGGCGACTTGTCTCATACGGCCCTTGTCAGGCATCATAGCAGAGCGTGTCGCTTCGTCGTCGCCAACGAAAGAAGATCTACAAGCAGCCCGCTCAGGAGCAGGTTCGCAAGGTGCAGGCCAGGCCCCGGCGCCCGGTCAGTGAGCCACTACCACGACCTGCCTACGTTTACTCCCGGCCCGTGCCGAACGTACGGCTGTTCTGTTGCGTTCCGTACTCCCCCGACGGAGATCTCGGCGGAGCTTACAATCGTTTCATGCAGCTCTTGCCCGAGGACGGGTGGGCATGCTTCCTCGACCATGACGCGATCTGGACGACGAGGCACTGGTACGATCAGATTGCCCGTGCGATCACCGCAGTACCGAATGCTGGAGCCATCACGGCCGTCACAAATCGCATCGGCAATGCGCGGCAACTCGCCCGAAGGGCTCCGGCCGATCACGACATGCGAAAGCACCGCAAGTTCGGCATGGTGCAGTTAGTCCAGCACGGTGAAAAACTCGTCGACATCACGAACGCGGAGCCGATGAGCGGCGTCGTCATCATCTTGTCGAAGGTGGCGTGGCGCGCGTGTGGTCCGCTGCCGTCGGGCCTCCTGGGCGTTGACAACTACCTGCACGCCGCGCTGAGGAGGGCGGGCAGGCGCGTCTTTCTCATGCCGGGGCTTTTCGTGTATCACTGGTACCGTGGAGACGGGGACAAGAGCCACATCAAGCGTGCTCGAGCTATCCCTCAGCCGAGGAAGTGGTGATGGCGCATCCCATCGTCATCGAAGGATTCCGTTACAAGGATCTGCCGCCACTTAACCCGAGGAAGGTGCCCATCGAGGCAGATCTGTCGAGGCACGACGTTCACGTATTGCACGAGCTTTGCCGGGGTAAGACGGTTGTCGAGTTCGGTACGGGCGGTTCGACTCTCTTGCTCGCGAGATTCGCCCGCGTCGTCGTCTCGTATGAGCACGACAAGGAGTGGATAAATTTCGTTCACCGCGCGGCGGTGCGGAGGCGCAAGGCAGGCACCCGCATGTGCCGGATCATCTTGGAGCACGTACCCGACTGCATGCCACCTCGCAGTGTGCCGCGAGTGGGCGTGGCCTTTATCGATGGCCGCAGAGACCACCGCCACTTCTGGGTCGAGTTCGCGCTCCGGCGCAAGATAGCGCCCGTCATCGTTTTGCATGATTCGAGGGCGGAGAAGTCACCCATCGCGGCGTGCCAGTCTCTACTCACGTGGCCTCTGACGCTTCGGATCGATCGGGTCGCCTACCACTACAAGAATTCGAATCACCTCGTAGTCTGGATGCGAGACAGGCCTGCGCTCTACGAGAACTGGAACCGCATCGAGAAATCGGGGCGACTGCCTCACCTGCACAAGCAATGAGCGAGCTTGCGGGACAGGAGCTCGTCATCGTTTTAAAGAGGACCGTCAAGAAGCTTCTGTCGACGAGAATACTACTCGGAGGTTTCTCTCCGAAGCATGCGGGGGTCACGCAAGCACTCGACGTTCTGAGGCAACTTGGAATTGCTTGCACGTATGAGGAGGACCTGGGCTCTCCTGATGTGCGCGCCTTCAAACCCGACGTCGTGATCATCTACAGTACGCGGAAGGATTTTTTGACAGGTGCGACGCCTCACCTGGTGAAAATGAAGTGCCGCCGAGCGCTATGGTACTGCGATCTTCGGCCTCCGAACGTCGCAGCTATCTGCGCCGGAGCATTTGACGGAGTCTTTCTCCCTTGGTTTGGCAGGTTCAACGATCAGCGCTTCGGCCTTGGTGACTGCGACGCCGCCGCGTGGGCGCGCACCATGCGGGCTCGAGTTTGGCACATGCCGCAGGCAGCAGAGATTCGTGTGCCTCAGGTCGATCTCGCACTCAAGGAGCGCGTCGTGTTCGTGGGTGACTTGTCTTTGCCGTGCCATCGAGGCCGGCGCAAACTTTGCGAATCGCTCGGGGCTCGCGTCCTTAACTCGCATCACAGAGGAGAGCGCAGCCACATCACGAAGCGATCCTGGTCGCTCTATCCTTCGTCGGACTTCTCCCTGTCGCTGTCGCCGCCTGCCTCGGGCTACACGTCAAATCGCACGTACAACATCCTCGCCTGGGGCGGCCTGCTTCTCTTGCAGTACTATCCTTCGTTCGACAGACAGTTCGAGAGCGGCAAGCACGCCTTGGTTTTTCGTACTGAGGAGCAAGCTCACCGCAGGGTCTCCCATTTCTCGAGGCAGATAGAACAAGCAAACCAAATTCGCCGAGATGGGTGGGAGCTTGCGCGACGCAAGCACGCCTACGCGCACCGGATCCTGAACATTGCGTCCAATGTACTCGGTATGGACGCAAGTTACTGGGGAGACCTCGAGCATGAGTCGAACTAGAGCGCACCCTCTCCGGCCCGTGCTCATTATTGGCACGGGCCGCTGCGGGACAAAGACTGTGGCAGCCTATTTGCAGCTTGCAGGTCTCGATGTTGGTCACGAGAAGGATAGGCCCGATGGAATCGTGGCTTGGCGCCGGGCATGTGATGTGCGTCGCACGTACAAGACCATTCTCCACGTCGTCCGCGAACCTCTGGCGACGATCGCGAGCTGGACATACACGGTGAAACCTTATTCTCGGAGGTTTTCAGAGCAGCACCTTGGTTTGCCACACGACTGGACCGCGATGCGCAAGGCGCTGGCGCACTGGGTGTTGTGGAACGAGCTCTGCGAGGCAAGGTCATCGTGGCGGTTTCGGATTGAGGACCTGCCAAGAAGGCTGCCCAAGCTCTACGCTTGCGTCGGCGTGCACCTACCACTCCGAAAGAAGCTCGAGCTCCGCGGTGGGGAACGGGTGATTGTCAACGATCGCCAGCATCCTGAGGTGTCCTGGGACGAGCTGCGACGTGAAGACGAGGACTTAGTAGATAAGGCGCGCCGGCTTGCAGAATTGTACGGCTATGGAACCTAGCCTCGTCTCGGTCATCATCCCGACGATCGGGCGGCCGTCTCTCAAGCGCACGCTCGAGTCCGTGCGCGCTCAGACGCATGAGCCCATCGAGGTGATTGAGGTGGTTGACGTCCGCAGGCGCGGCGCCGCCTGGGCTCGAAACGACGGAGCTCGCAGGGCGCGCGGCGAGTTTCTGTTCTTCTGCGACGACGACGTCCGGCTGGAGTCCCGGGCACTCGAGATGCTCGTCGCGGCTCTCAGGCGTTTGCCGAGCGCCTCGTACTCGTACGGCTGGTACGTGATGGGCCCCCACGTCATCAGCCGCGTCAAGTTTGATGCGGTCAGGCTCCGCAAGAAGAACTTCATTTCGTCGATGGCTCTTGTTCGCGCCTCGCACTTCATCGGCTTCGACGAGAAGCTGCCGCGCTGGCAGGATTGGGATCTTTGGCTCCGAATGCTGCGTTACGGTCGCGTTGGCGCATTTGTGGACGCCAAGATCTTCGAGACGACATTTGATCCGAAGGGGATCAGCGGCAACGCGCGCGCTCTAGAAGTGGCCCGGGGCGTCTTGCTCAAGCGGCACGGGATCCAGCGATAGAGCGCGTCCAATTGGCGAGGCTACGACCGACGTGCGCCGCTCGGTGCCGCTCCCAGCCCGGCCAGGTCCGCGTGCCGCACGCTTGCTGGCCGCGGGCCGTCTGCATCGCCTCGACGAGGTCGTCGAGGTCGTAGTCGATGTAGGTCGCCCCCTCACCCCACGGGTAGCTCGGGTCAGCGGGGATGAGACCAGTGGCCGGTATACAAATGTCTACTTCCGGATCGAGGAAGTCCTCGGGGCCGCCGCTCGCCGTGCAGATGAGGCGCCGCCCTGCGAGCTTGGCTGCCCAGGCGCCGAGCTCGAGGCCCTCGCCGCGGCTCGCGCTGACGTAGACGTCTCCGTCGGCGTGCACCCCGAGCATCTCCTCGCGGGAGAGTCGGCCCTCGACGATGCACACATCTTCCCACACGTTCGAGCCGGTCCAACCATTTCGATAGACGTCGGGCTGGCCGAGCTCGTAGTCGACGATGCGCCAGGGGCTCGGGTACTCAGCGATGTGCTGGATGGGGCTCGTCTTCAGCGTGAGCTTGGACTCACCCGGGGCGAAGGCTCGCAGGAAGGCGCGGATGATGTTGTCCGGGGTCTTGCGCGGCTCAAATCTGCCGATGTTGTAGAAGTGCTTCGGTTCGCGAGCAGGCTTGTCGAGCTCGAGGTGCGGGTCGTCGTCGAAGAAGGGGTAAGGGATCAGCGCGACGTTGTGAACGCCGGCCTCGCGGAGCACGAGCTCGTTCATGCGGCACTGCACCCACACGCCCGAGAGCTGGTTCATCTTCTCGACGAGCGCCGGCTCGATGTAGCGCCTCTCGAACACGCAGTAGAAGGCCTGCGGTTCCTTGTTCGTCATCATTGCGTCGAGCACGCCGAGCTTGTCCGAGGACAGCAGCGCGCAGGAGAAGACGTGCAGGTCAACGCCGCGGAGTTGCTGCTCCGTCGTCAGCATGGACAGGGGGTGCTCCCCTGTGAGTGCAGGAAGGAGCTCGTTGAATAGCTCCTCGTCGAGACCGACGGCGTTTGGTCGCTGCCAGTCGCGGAGCAGCACGTCGAGACCGCCGAGCTGCATGGCCCGGGCGTAGGTCCTCGACGCGATGGACCAGCCGTCGGCTGGGTGCATCCACGGCGTATTGAAGAGGACCTTCAACTAGTTTCGCTTCTCTACGGCGAGAGAGGCGAACACCGAGTCACCCGCGTCACTCTGCGCCACCAGCTGGATGACATCTCCCGCGTCGAGCTCGACCAGGACAGTGATCGCTCCGGATCGGACGCCAGGATTCTCCGCGGAGTCGAGGGCTATCTGAGAGCCGTTGCGGAATATGGCGATGATGTCCAGACCCGCGCCGCTCCAGAAGTGCGTCGCGTAGATCGCGTAGACGCCGTCTTGCAGGACGTTGATCGCGTCACTCGCGAGGTCAGGCTCGAGCGCGGGGCCGATGTCGAAGTCGATGGTGTCGAAGTCGACGAATCCGCCGCCTCCGGGTGGTGTGAAGGGGGTGGCGTTCGAGATCTTCGTCGCGGAATATAAGGCTGCGCTGGGAGCGCCTCCTCCGGGAGAGCAGATCGTGGGACAGATGGGGGCTACCATGACATCACCCTACGCACGGCCGGAAGATGCTGAGCGCCGCGCTGTTCAGGAGCACGCCCTCGAGCGCGCCGTTTTGCATTACGAAGAGTTGGACGAGGTTTCCTGAGCCGAGAGCAAGAGATGTAGCCACGCTCTGTGTTGAAGGCGCCGGGCCCAGTGCGTGGACGAAGGCTGCCCTTTGGACGCCGTTCACGTAGATGAACGTCGTTGCGAAGGCTCCGGGATCGCCCGTCGCACCGAAGTTCATCGTGAAGTTGACGGAGTAGACGCCGAGTGCGCCAGCCACCACGCCGTCGTTCGGCAGGTCGGCGAAGCTCGGAGGAGTCTCGAAGTCGACCGTGTCCATGTCCACGTCACTGAGCCCACCGTTTAGGAGAGCCTGTGGCGTCGACGAGCTCACGCCCGCGCCGGTCTCTAAGCAGGGTGTGCCTACAGGTCCACAAGGCTGAGCCACGGTGCTGCAGATGGTATTCGTGATGGGTGTGGGCATGTTGAACCTTCTTTAGATGCGGCTGGCTAGGATAATCAGCGCCGAGATCAGGGTGGCGTACTCGCCCGCTATGAAGCCGCCAATAGCGACCTGTAGGGTATCTCCCGGTTCGAGCGAGAGCATTTTGTCGGCAGATCCTGAAAATGACAGAAAGAGGTTCGCCGAATCGATCGTCCCCTGCTGCACGGTGTCTAGAACGATTTCTCCGTTCTTCCGCAGCATAGAGAAGAAGGGTGTTTTTGCTGGAGAAGACGTCACGGTGATAGAGATCGCGTAGCTGACGCGCGCCCTGAGCGCCGCGGTGCCCACGTATCGAAGAACTCCGGGAGCTGGACTGTCGAAAAAGTTACTCTCGGGACTGAGGCTGCCCTCGGGCACCTCGTGCGACTCGGAGGCGGCTTGAGTGAAGTTGAACGAGGGAGGCGTCGTCGAGGCAGAGAGGGAGAGCTCACCGACGACGAAGGGCACGCCGCTCCTGGCCCCTGGCGACGTCCCCGTAGAAGTGTCTGCGATGGGAATGGTCATCGTCAGCTCCTCGTGGCGACGATGCTGAGCCCCGAGACGAGCATGCTGTAGGTCGACCCGGGTGTGAATGCCGCCAGGCCTATCTGGAGCGTGTCGCCAGGCTGCAGGGTGAGGAGTGTGTCGCTCGAGCCCGTGAATGCGATGTCCCCCTCGGCGCCGATGTCGAGCGACATGAGCTGCAGCGTCGAAAGCACGTTGTCGCTGTTGAGGATGAGATTCGATAGGAAGAGCGACGCTGTGACGCCGCCAGTCGCGGAGAGCCACACGGCCGAGAGCGCGTAGCTCACGCGGAAGCGCAGCGGCGCTGTTCCCACGTACTGCAGCGTGCCAGGTGAGGGGTTCGTGAAAAGGTTGCTGTTTTCTGCGTCGAGCGTGCCAACCGTTACTGGGTGCTGCTCGCTAGCAACCTGCGCGAAAGCGAATGCTGCGCCCGTCATGTCCCCGAACGAGACCTCGCCGGCGACGAAGAGGGGTCCGCCACCAGCGCCGGGTGAACCTCCGCAGATCGTTTCGCACTTCATCTTTTTACGCTCCCGGCATCAGACTGTACGCGATCACGGCGGCTACTCCAAGTACGAGCGCCGCGGCTCCCTTGTTCGGAGACCTGCTGCCGAGCCAGTACGCAGCCGTGAAGATCGCGAGGTCGGTCGCGACGTTGAGCGGCGACTCGGGCCTCTTACTTCCGAAGAGCACCGAGCCGCGCGGCCACTCGTGCGCGTACTCGACGACCTCGTAGGCCACGGCGCCGCCGAACGCGGTGAGGGGAGAGACGCCGAGCAACCCCGCGGACAGGCCGGTCAGGCCGTGCACGGTGCTCCAGGCGTCGAGGGCGGACTCGTTGATCAACCACCACCTGAGATGATGTCGACGATCTGATCGCGGATGCAGTAGCTCATCTCGAGGTCCCATCGGTACGTACCAGCGGCTCCGTCGACCTGAAACTGGAGCGTGTTGCCGCTGACGTTGAAGGCGGTAGCCAGACCTGCTGAGGGCGCAGCGAACCGGGCAGCAGCCTCCTCCTTCGGCAGCTACGGCTTGTTGTGCAGGGCTGCCGCAGATTGTGCTGCACTGGGGGGCTATCATGGTTTTGATGGTACCATGACCCGCATGAGGCACACCAGCAGCCGGCGCGCAAGGAGGCCGGACCCCCTTGCCCGGCTCCGAAAGATCGCCGATTTAGCTGAGTCCGACCCCTCTCGTTTTCGTGAGGAGTGTCGGCAAGTGGCGTCGAAGCTCGGCGTGGGCGTCGAACAGCTCTACCGGCTCGAAAGCGATCCGGAATTCAGGAAGGCCCTGAAGGAGATGGCCGTTAATGCGGCACTTTCAGGTGCGGTCAAACTCGCCCGGCGCGCGCTCGGTATCTAGCTTTAGACGAGCCCGGGGCCGTAGCGGGCCGTCACGTAGGCATCGAGCTCGGCGAGTTCTTGAACGGTCGGCTGCCTGTCGAAGATTGCGAAATCACAGACCTCAATGTTGGCGAAGGAGGACAAGTTGGCCGCGGCGCCGAGAACGAAGTTTGCAGCAGGATCGGTGTTACCGGCGTTCGCAGTGGTTTGCGTCGCGCCACCGACCTTGGTGTAGTCGCTGACGCTGCCCGAGAAGTAAATCTCGAGCCGCTTGTAAACGTTGAGCGTGAGCCCGCTGTTCGGGTTTACGCCAAAAGCGCCAGCTCCGGCGTCGTTTCTCATTGCAATGACGGGCGTCCCGCCGGGCATGTGCTGCAGCACTGCAAGCGAGCTATTGTTGCCGACACCGGCTCCCCACAATCTGTCGCCGCCGGTCCAGGTCACCTGGCGCAGCACGGCCCAGTAGAAGGTGCGAGTCGTGGCAGGCGCGGGCAGGTCGAGCAGGGCGTTGGCGACGTCGTCGTTGACCCCGTCGAAGAGGACGGATGGCGTGGCGTTAGGTCCGCCGGTCGCGTTGAACGTCGGCTGGTTTGCCCCGACGGCTTGGATCAGATCGAAGCCGTTCCCGCTTCCGTCGGTCCACGAGCTGACGGTGCCCCCGTTGAGTACCAGGAGGTCGCCGCGCCACCAGGCGACCGTACTGGCGCCCATGATGCTCGCGGGTGTTATCGGAGCGGGCGGAGGCACCGGGGGAATCGGCGTCACCACAATTCTGTTGCAGATCGTCTCGCAGGACTGCGCGCAGGACGTGCGACAGGGTCCGTCGCAGTTAATTTGACAGATCATTGTCCTCGTTTCCTCTGCTCCGCGAGCTTCTTGTCGGCGTCCCTCTTGATCTCGTCGAGCATCTGCTCGGCCTCGCCGTACTTGCCGACTTGCTTTTCTATCCCCTTGACGACGCTCGAGCGTATCGATCTCCCCGACGGGAGTCTCTGCGGCAACTTGTCTTCGGGCATGCGGCTTGATCTTATCTGCGCTGGAGTAGCGCTGCAACGGTGCCCTTGAGCTCGCCGATCTTGTCGATGAGTCGCTCGCGCCGGTCGCTGTCGAGGTTCGTGTAAGCTGTAAATTCTTCGACCGTGAGATAGTCCTTCAGGGCGTGTTCCACGATCTCGCGCACGCGCTCGTCGGAGAGGGTCGGCAGCCTCTTGTCCTCGAGCTTCTTCATTTCCTCCCGGAGAAGCTTTAAGTCCCTCTTGTTTTCACGACTTACGCGCGCCTTCGTCGTGAAGTACGTGCTCACGGCCGAGCCCAGGGCGACTCCGACAAGGGTCGCTATTTGGGCGGCGTCCATGTCAGCAGTGTAGCCTATAAGGAGCCTGCGTCGGTTGTCCTGGATCTTTACAATCCATACCTGCTCGACAAATAGCTGTTGAGGGACGTCGTCTGCCCCGCGGTCGGCACTGCGTCGAAGATGGCGACCTCTACTACCTGAATATTCGCGAAGAGCGTCTGCGGCCCACTCGCGCCGAGTGTGAACGTTGCCAGCGGATCCGTATTGCCCGCTGATGCGCCAGTCACCGTGGTCGCGACGAGTTTTATGTAGTCGCTCGTCGACCCCGAGAACCCGAACTCACCGCGGCCGTAGGTGTTCACGGCGAGCGCGTTGTTGAGGTTCACCGTCGTGAGGTTCTGCATGCCGATCTGAGGCGTCACTCCGGACTGCAGCGCGCCCATGTGCGTCGCGGTCGTGCCGAAGCCGAAGAGCTTGTCGGTGTTCGTCCACGTCACCTGCCGAAAGACGATCCACACGACCGTGCGCGTCGTCGCCGGAGCGGGTCGGTTGATCGCCGCGTTGACAAGTCGGTCGCTTACCCCGTCAAAGAGAAGGGACGGCGTGCTGTTCGGTCCGCCGGTGGTGTTGTACGTTGGCTGATTCGCCGCCGTCGCCTGCACGAGGTTAAAGCTGCCTGGACCCTGGTCCATCCAGTTATTGACGCCCGCGCCGTTCGTGCCAGGGTTCACGCCGAGGTCGGAGCGCCACCACGCGACCGTATTGGCGCCCATGATGCTGAGCGGCGTGGTCGGCGCCGTGGCGCCCTCCTCGAGCAAAAACTGCAGCCGAGACGTGACGACGCGGTTTGCGCTGAGCCCTGTCGCGCGCACCGTGATCTTGTCGCCCACGGTGACGCCGACTATCGAGCCGAGGTTAGTAGCCGGTCCGGCGCTGCCGCTGTTGAGGATGAGCGCGAGCCCCGTCGCCACGTCGTTCACCATCACGGTATAGACGATGTCGTCGGCGCCGGTCGGCGTACCGTGCGTTACATAGAGCGCGTGAATGGTCCCGGTGAACTGCGCGGTCGTCGCGGTCGCAGCGCTGAGCGCCGCGCTGCCGGTCGAGAACCACGGAAAGAGCGACCCCGTCCCGGTGTTGATCTGATTCGCGCCGAAGGCGTAGTGGTGAAACCTCGTACCGCTGATGACCGGCGGCGCCGCCCAGTCCGCGGCATTCGCGCCCGTCACGGTGAGCACGTCGCCGACGTCGCCCACGTCCGCAGCGTCCGGCAGCGTCCAGCTCGACGGCACCCAGAGCACTCCGTTCCACTGCAGGAAAGTGTTCGGCACGACTCCCGGGGGCAGCGTGCCGCCGGGCTCGCCCGGGCCTAGAGGCGTGCTGCTCGGCGACGCGAAGATGGGGGTGCGGCAGGACATCAATACTCCAGGAAGAAGTAGGCGCTGATGCGCACGGTCCTGTTGCCGGTCGCGCCGGCGCACCGCATGCTGATGAGGTCGCCGACGGACACTGGCACGCTCACGGTTAGGTTACTCACCGGGCCGGCAACGCCGGAGTTGAGCGAGGCAGAGAGCGCGGTGTCGACCCCATTGACGACGACGGTGTACGTGAGGGCATCCGCGCCCGTGGCCGACGAGTGGAAGAGTCGCAACCAGCGCAGGTCTCCTGCTAGGAGCACGACGGCGAAGCCGGCGAGCGCCGACGTAGTGCGGGCGGCCAGGCCGAACTGCCATTGATTGAGCCAGACGTCGGTAGCGCTCACGCTGAGTGCGCTGTTGTTGTAGATGAGGGAGTTGCCTACCGGAGTCATGAACTCCGAGTCCTCGCCGGTCGCCGTCAGCACCTCGCCGGTCTCGGGCGCGGCTACGGCGAGCGGCAGCACCCAGCTCGACGGTACCCAGAGCACGCCGTTGAACTGCAGGAAGGCACCGGGGTCACCGCCGGCGGGCAGCGTGCCGCCGGGCTCTCCTGGTCCCAGGATAAACGGCGGGATGATCGGCGGAGTGCACTCCATCTCAGTACTCGAAGTCGAAGCTCACGCAGGTGCGAAGCAGGCGAGTCGCCGTCGCGCCGTCGGCGCGGATGCTGAGCAGATCGGCGGAACCCACGTCGACGACGTCGACTAGGTTCGAGGCCTTCGCGGTGCCGGTATTGATAGTCACGGCGAGCGCAGTGTTTGTGACCTGATTCATGACGAGCGTGTAGGTGATGTTGTCCGTGCTCACGACGGGCGTCGCGTGCAGGACGCGCATGTTGCGCAGTCGCCCCGAGACTGGGGGGATGAGGAACCCCGCGGCCCCGACGGTCGTTAGCGCGGCGGTGTCGAACTGCCAGGCGACGAGCCAGATGAACGTCGCGGATATCTGCCGAGCGCCAATCATCAGCGGACTCTTCCGCTGGAAGAGCGGCTGGAACTGCGAGGCTCCGGCCGCGGTGACGGTGAGCACCTCGCCGAGGTCGTTCTGGTTTGTCGCAAGCGGCAGCGTCCACGCGGATGGCACCCAGAGCGTGCCGTTCCACTGGAGGAAGTCGCCGGTGTCGCCGTCGGGCAGCGTGCCGCCCGGTTCACCTCCGCCGGCGGCGAAGCCGACCCTCGTGCTTCCGCAGGGATCGCAGTCAGCGCAGTTCATGACAGAGGCTGCAGGACGATCATGTGGGTCGCCCAGGTCTGGGTGTTAGTGTACGTGCTGTCCTTGTCGCCGGTCGAGCCGGCTGGCAAACCGTCGTCGTAATCGGCGTTGAACGTCGTGTCGATGGGGCTGCCGGGCAACGCAGTCATGCCTGCCGGGCCGGTCGCTCGGTTCTCGGAATCGGAGGCCTCGAAGCGAAGCAGCAGCGACCCAGCGCGCGCTACGGTGCAGCTCGCTCCATTCGCCGTCGTGCCCGTCGTTCCGCCCGCGGCCACGGGTCTCGAGGTGTTGCCTCCTGCCGGCACGGGCGTCACGTTGTCGACGTGCTGCACCGCGACGAGCCAGACGTCGGTGTAGCCTCCATTTGAAAAGTCATACGACGCCGGCTCGGTGCCGGCATTCGTCACGACCTTCAGAAACAGTTCTGTCTCCCAGTTGAAACCGGCAAACCCTGAGTCGAAGTTCGCAGAGTTGCCCTGCTTGACGAAGCCCGTAGGCGGAGTGAGGCCGCCTACGTTGTGACCCACGCACGCGATGAGCACCGTGCCGTCGACGACGCCGGCGGGCTTCGCGACCGTGTCCGTGCCCGATGGATCGATGAGGGTCGTACTGTCGCCGAGCGTGACGGCCAGCACCGCGGAGACGGAGTCGGTGACGCTCACGGAGTCTGATGCCGAGCGGCCGAATGTTGCTGTGCGGGCGATGGAATCTGTGACGCTCACGGAGTCGGACGACGAGCGGCCGAATGCAGCCGACTCCGCGACCGCGTCGGTGACCGAGACCGAGTCGGCCAGTGTGCGCGAGAAGCTCGAGCTGCTCGCCAGTGAATCTGTGACGACCACGGTGTCGGAGGCGGATCGACCAAAAGTTGACGACGTCGAGGAAGAATCGGAGACGCCGATCATATCCGACAGCATGAGCTGGATGAGATTCGCTCCCTCGATAAAGAGAGCGTCGCTCATCATCACGGCGTCGGATAGGCCGATGCCGAATGTCATCTCTCCGCTCTGGTTGTCTTCAGCGCCTACGGAATCGGAGAGCGAGATACTGATGAGCCGTCCCGCGCGACTTGAAACTCGGTTGCAAACAATGTCGCACGTCGTTTCGCAGGTCAGCAGGCATCGCATTCCATCACTTGAAGGAGACCCACGCCGAGAGCGTCCCGGGATTTGCTGGGTCTCCGACCTCCGTCGCCGTGAAGAAAACTCCCGATTTGCCCGCGGGCACCGACAGGGACAGGTCCCACGCGACGCAATCCGGATCCGTCGCTGTTGGGCTCAGGTAGACGGTAAAGCACGTGTCGAACTCGCCGCACGTCGCGGTCTGCTGAAGAACACTCTCCTGCGTTGTCGGCACCCCACCCGCAGCGGTCCAAAAGATTCGAATCTCAACCTGGTTCGGTGAGATCTGACCGGCGTTGGGGCAGAGCTCAAAGGTGAACGTCACGCAGTCGGCGCCGTTTGGTACCGAGGCCTCCTCAGACGTTATGGGGGTTGAGAGGGGCTCCTCGTCGACGACGATGGTGGGCGATCCGTTGAGATTCACATTGCAGGGCATCTACGCGATCCTCGGCGAGGAGGGGGACGACGGTGTGCTGCGACGGGCTACCCTGGCGACCTCGTCGATAAAGGCCTCCCAGGGGAAATTTTTTCCTGGGTCGGTGTGGGTGCTCTTCTTGAACGCCTGACTGACGTCGACGTGGCCGCAGATGCCGGGCACATTTTTCTTCAGGTGCGACGGGCCGAGCCTCTGGATGGGCAGCTCCCAGCGCTGGCAGATGCCTGCGACGAGGACGGCCGCTCGGGCGAGCATGCCCCGAGAGTACAGGTCATCCCACTGGCTGGCTACCTGTCCAGAGCGGCCGGCGCACTCGACGCCGATTCCCCTGGCATTTGCGCCCGGTGCGTGCCAGGCGACGTCGTGCTCCCGGACGCTCTGCGTGACCGAATCGAGGTCGACCGCGAAGTGCCAGGAGGCCTTCGGCGCCTGCGGGCCCGCCGCCCACGCGGCGAGGTTCTCTGCGGCGTTCATCACTTCAGAGCACTCGGCCGTGTGGATCACGACCCAGAGGACGTCACCCAGGCGCCGGTGAGCCCTTGTGTAGTTCTTGGCTTGCCGCAGGGGCACGCCGTCGAGGTCACCTTGAGCAAATTTCGAGGGTAGGACGAGCATTCTCGAGCCTACCTCCTCGACCTTTGCCGACCCGGGCGTTGAAGTTCGACGCACTTGGGGCAGGTGCGGCGTTTTGTCGCCAGTGCCCACTCCGGAGGCGCGGGAATCAGGTGACCGCACTCGAGCCGGAGATACGCCCGCCCCTTCAAGACGTGCACTCCGACGACGCGCTTGCGACCACGTTCAAGCACGGAATATACTGCAAAGTAGCATGCCGGACGACGCCAACGCACCCGACCTGTGGGATCGCATCTGGCGGCACGATGGCGAGGCAGAGTGGAGGCGGCGGGCCCTGGCAGAAGTCTACGCCCGAGTCTGCCGACTCGTGCCGGAGCGGTCTAAGGTGCTCGACGTCGGCGGAGGGGTGGGAGTGCTGGCGCGGAGGCTGCGAGACGAGCGGGGCTGCGACTGCGTCGTAGTCGACCAGAGCCCCGAGGCGGCGCGGCGCGCGGCAGACGCCGGCGTCGCCTCAATCTGCATGCCCTTCGAGGACGCGCTCGGCGTGATGGCCGAGTGGCTGCCCGACGTCGTCGTGGCGACGGAGTTCATGGAGCACCTCGACTCGCCGCTCCGCGCCGCCCTGCTCGAGTGCGGCAAGAACGTAGGCTCAGCCCTCGTCTCCGTGCCGAATAACCGGCTCGGACCCGACGAGGAGCCGCAGCACAAGGTGAAGTACACCGCCGCGGAGCTCCTCTTTCAGCTCCGCAGCCACTTCGGCGCCGACTGCCGCGTCGAGGTGCTTGGACCTTACCTGCTCGGGGTGTGCGGAAAAATCGCCCACAAGGGTTTCACGCTGAGCGTGTGCTTCCCCGCGCGCGACGAGGCCGCCGACATCGAGGCGACGCTCGCGAGCTTCCGGGGCGTCGCCGACCAGCTCATCGTCGGCATCGACCCGCGGAGCTCTGACGAAACAGAGGAGATCGCAGCGCAGTACGCCGACTTCACGTTCAAGCTCGACTCGCCCGAGGGTCCCGAGAGCGATCGCGCTCCCGAGGGTGGCGTCCACTTCGCGCACATTCGAAACCAGTGCATGAATCTCTGCAAGGGCGACTGGATCTTCATGACGGAGGCCCACGAGAGACTCGTCGCCGGCGACGACGTCCTGCTCGCTCTCGACCGAGCAATGCCGCGGGGGGCGAAGCTCGGCTACGTGGTCCGGACGGGCAACGGCCAGGCGTGGGCCTTCCCCTGGCTCACTCGGAACGAGCAGAACATCCGCTACTCGAGGATGACGCACAACGTGGTCGACTACCCCGAGGGGGCCCTCCACGTGCGGTTGCCCACCGTCCGGACGCTCCATGAGCGCCACCGCGACCGCGAGCTCGCGAGGCAGGCGCAGCGCACGGTGCAAAACCGAAAGACGCTGCTCGAGGATTGGCTCGTCCGCGAGAGTCCCGCATCGCTCCACTACCTCGGCGCCGAGTGGCGCGAGCACGACGAGAGGCGCGCCATCGAGCGGTTCGAGCAGTTTTTAGCCCTGCCAGCGAAGAACGGCCCGATGCGGTACCATACCCGCCTGATGCTCGCCAAGTGCTACGCGCGCGCCGGCCAGAAGAACGACGCGCGCTCGGTGCTCCTCGCCGCCGTGGGCGACGACTGGACGCGGGTCGAGCATTGGCTGTGGCTCGGTGACCTGGCTTTCGAGGCCGGCGACTTCGAGGAGGCCCTGCAGTTCTACCGCTACTCAGCAACCGCCATCAACGAGCCGCCATTCGCGCTCTGGTGGATCGACCTCGCGACGTACACGTACCTGCCGGCGCAGAGGCTCGCCATGACGTACGGCGAGCTCGGGCGCGGCGACGAGGCGCTCCACTGGGCTAGACGCGTGCGGGAGCTCCTGCCGACGAACGCGCCGGCCGAGGCGTTCGACGAGGTCGACAGCAACATCCGAATTCTGGAAGAGGCTCTAGCAGCCGCATGAACACGCGATGGTGTGCGTGGTGCGGCGACGACCTCGACAAGAGCAATCGGAAACTTCGGTTGAGCAAGAAAAAGACTGCGTCGTTCTTCTGCAACAGCCGATGCGAGCGAGATTTCTGGCACGACGTCTACCGAAGTGGAGATGACGTCGATACCGTCGCCAAGTCGTTTCTGGTCATCGGGGCGCAGGCATGATGTACCGGATGAAGGCGTACGTGCTCGTCGAGGCCGACGACATGAATGAGGCGTTCGCTAAGATCGGTGAGCACCTGCTCGCCGTTGCGCGCGACGAACCAAGCCAGGCCCTGCTGCCCGGCAGCGAAATCGCATTTGACGAAGTCGAAGGAGACGAAGATGGAGACGCTGCAGCAAGAAATTGAACTGAAAAAGTTCGGCGGTTATGTGACCGCCGAGGTCGTGCGGGACGGACCGCGGGGGCCGCGAATCATCTCGCGCCGCATCACGCACAACCTCATCGTGAACGTAGGTAAGAGGCAGATCTGGCGGATGGTGAGCGGCCTCAACACGCAGACGTTCGACCAGATGCGCATTGGCACGTCCGGTGCCGCCGCGGCGAGCAATCAAACGAACGTGCTGTCGCCCGTCACCGGCACCATCAACACCGTCGACAGCAAGACGCTGCTCGCCGGCACTCGCACGATGCAGTGGGTGATCTCCTACCCGTCGGGCGCCGGCAGCAAGAGCGCAACGGGCATCAAAGAGGTCGTGCTGCTCAGCCAAAACACGTCGCCGGGTGGCTCGGCGATGATGCGCTCGGTTTTTACCTCTGTGAACAAGACCACCGCCGACAAGCTCAAGATCACCTACAGCTCGAGGATAACGTGAGCCACAAGGACAAGATCGGCGTCAGCGACGTCATCAATGTGCAGAGCATGTCGCCGGCGGAGCGGCTCAAACTCAAGCAACTGCTCGCTGATGTCGCCGTCAACCCGTGCCCGAAATGTGGCAAGGAGACGAGGCCGTATAAGAGCGAGGGCTCGTGCCCGTCTGACGAATGCCCACACGAGAAGAAGAAGCGAATCTGCACGAGCGCGAAGTGCCGGAACGTCTTCGAGGAGTGAGGCCCCGTGGGGCGCCTCCACCTGCCCCTCGTCGACGAGACCGTCAATCGAGATAACCGGGACGGCTCTCTCTGGCGCCGCCTCGGTGACTGCAACAGGTGCGGCGCCTGCTGCCGCTCCGGCGACCCGTTCAACGGCGAGCGCGGCGATCCCGAAGTAGCCGGCGCGTGCGCGCTCTACGCCGAGCTGGGGGGAGTTGGCACGTGTAAGGATAGGCGTGACCACTACTACCTGATCGGCTGCGCGCTCTGGCCCTCGCTACCGCGGCACATCGCCGACTATCCCCGGTGTTCGTACACTTTTGAGCGGATCGGCTGATGCCCAAGACCTGGTACATGACCAATGCCACGGGCAACGGCTACCAGGAGCTGTCCGAGACGGCGCCGGGGAGCGGGACCAGCAGTCCCAACGTCGGCTGGACCGTAGCGAAGGTCGCGGCGAGTAACTTCTCGGACCTGCAGGCCGGGACCGAGCGAGCTTCGGGAACGTTCGGCGCGACAGTGCTGCCCGGGACGACCTTCGTAACGTCGCGCGGCTTCCGCACCGACGCCTTCACCATCAGCTTCACGAGCGCCAACTGGACTTTCACGTTCGAGGTCACGGCCGTCAGCGCCGCGGCGGGTCAGGACGGGCGCTTTGGGCTGCGCATGTGGCGGAGCGTGAACGCGGACGGCACGAGCGCGACGCAGATAACGAGCGCGCGGCAGGTAACGACGAGCTTCACGGACCTGGGGACGGGGGCGACGACCGAGATCAGCGTCACCTTCAACCCCGGAGCGTTCTCGCTCGCGAACGAGTTCTTATTCGTCGCACTAGCCCACGAGATCACGGGCGCCTCGACGAGCAACAGCGCCGACGTAATCCTCCGCATCGGAGCGAATGAGACGCGCATCGTCTCGGCCCCGTTCGCTCAGACCGTGAGCCCGTCGGACTCGGTCTCGGTGACCGACGCAATAGCGCGCACGGCCACCTTCGGTAGGACGCCGTCGGACTCGGTGAGCGTCACGGACGCGACGACGCGCTCAACGAACACCTCGCGATCTCTAAGCGACTCCATCAGTGCCACTGACACGTCGAAGATCAACCTGACGAGAACTCAGGCGATCAACGACACGATCACGGTGTCGGATAGTTCCGCGTCGTCGGCCTCCTTCGGGCGCATCACGAGCGACTCCGCAAGCGTCTCCGACTCGGTCACGGCGGAGATCTTCACGAGCGGCATCAGCGTCGACGTCAGCGACTCCATCAGCGTCACCGACGCGACGAACCGGACCGCGGATTTCGGGCGCAGCGGCTCGGACAGCGCGAGCGCGACTGACTCGTCGACGATCAACCTCACGCGCGACCAGGCCGTCAGCGACACGATCACCGTCGGCGACAGCTCCGCGACGGCGGCGAGCTACGAGAGGCTGCTCTCTGATTCCGCGACCATTACCGACTCCGTCTCGGTATCGACCGCACTCGCGATCTTCGCGAGTGATGCAATCTCTGTTTCAGACTCGTCGACGATCAATCTGACGCGGGATCAGTCCGTCAGCGACACCATCACCGTCGGCGACGACGCCTCGACCGCGGCGGAGTACGCGCGCTCGGTATCGGACGCCGTCTCGGCAATAGATTCGGTGACGGCGCAAATCTCGGCTGCTGCTATCGAGCGCACCGTCAGCGACGCCATAAATGCGACCGACGCGCTGGTCGTAAACTTCACGCGCAATCAGTCGATCGACGACGTCGTCACGGTCGACGACGGGGCTCTGACCGCGGCTAGCTACTCGCGAACGTCGTCAGACGCGGTGTCCGTCACTGATTCAGTCACGGCTCAGATCGTCGGCCTTATCACCGTCGAGCTCTCGGACTCGATCTCCATCACCGACGCACTCGCGGTGCAAAAAATCGGCGTGCATGATGTCGTGGGAGGCGACGTTATCGGAGTCGGCGACTCGACGAGCGTGGACGTCATTCGGCCGCGTCCCCCCGTCCCGCCGAAGCCTCCGAAGCCAAAGCCGAAGAAGAGGCCCAGCCAACCCTCCACGTCGTTCAGCGGCGGCAGCGCCTCCGCCGGGCTCGGTGCTGACTTCCTGCTCAATAACCTCCTAGAACAGCTAGCGAACGACGTCTGCGAGCCCTCGGCACCACTGGTCGTCGTCGAGCAACCGCAGCGTTTCAGACCTCCTCCTCCGCGCGAGGTGCCCCGCCAGCTCGTCTACATCGACAACGTCGATCAAAGCCAAAGGCACACGCACAACTTCGTCGAGAACGACCAGCGCGTGATGAACTTCAATTTCGCGCCGCTTGAAGACAGTACGCTGAGGACCGTCCTCCTCATCGCGCTCGGCGTCGGGCTCGCCGCGCTCATCTGGTCGATAGCTACTGCTTCGCAGCGACCTGCTCGTCCACCCAGGCGCGAAGACGCTCCTTGAGCTCGTCGGGGAGCTCCGTAGCGAGCAGCCCCGTACCGGAGGCTCCGCTGTAAGTAATATGGGCGCTCTGCAATGCTCTTCCTTGCTTCGGTCGAGCCTTGGCTCCTTTGGCAGACACTGCAGTTCTACGCTGCTCGAGTTTTTTCACTGCCTCGTTGATGGGTCCCTCGAATTCGATGGATAGGCGCAGCATCTTTTTCTCCTAGTTTCAAACAAAGGTCGGGTTGCCGAGCTCCAGCAAGTGGACGTAGGCCAGCGCCTGGGCGGTCGCGTCTCCCGCGGCTCCGGTGAATGTGAAGCGAACGACGGCGCCGACGGGCGCCACGGTGATCGTCCAGCCAGTCACGGGTGACTCATTGTCCGGCGGCGCCGCTGCTGGTGCTCCAACCACGGTGGCGACGCCGCCGACCATGAAGGCGAGGAAGGAGAAGTCCCACTCGGCCCAAGCCGTCGCCGCCGCGTCCGTGGTCGCGTTGCGGTTGTGGGCAATGAGCTCGACCTTGAACTTGTAGACCTTGTTGTCCTCGAGAACGATCTCTGCGTCGCTGAAGGAGGCGGCGGGAAGGCCTCCGACGCCCAAGTCCACCGGCGCACCCGCGGCGCTGATGCCGAAGAGACTGACCTCCGTATTCTGCGCGTCACCCTGCACGGTCGACGCCATGAGGCCGTGCGCGTGAGATAAAAAGAAGCGGCCGCGCGCCGACGTACCCTCTACGTGAGATCCGGTGCCGCCAACAGTCGTGACGAAGTCGCCTGCGACGCTGTTGTTTTGCTGTCCCTCAACGTGCGAGCCGAGCGCTTCGGCGATGTTGAACGCGCCTTCGGCGTGGGTAAATAGACCAATGGCTTGGTTATTTTGTCCTTCTGCGTGACTGGCGTCGCCGCTCGCCACAGTTGTAGTACCCTCTGCGTGAGCACCGATGCCGGAAGCGGTCGTTACCTGACCCTCGGCGTGACTGAAGTCGGCGCTCGCCTGCGTCTGTCCGCCTTCTGAATGGGCCGTGAAGCCCGAGGCGATCGTATTGTCTCCTTCGGCGTGCGAGGCGAAGCCGGACGCCAACGACGTTCCCTCCGAATGCGAATCGTCACCGGAGGCCGTCGATTCATTCTGCGCAAAGGCTTCGAAACCTAGGGCTGAGCTATTGTTAAATGCGGCGCTGATGTCGCCGACCGCGCCCGAAGTGTTCGCAGCGAATGAACCAGTTCCAATGCTGTCAGCGCTGTTAAACGCAGCTGACACATCACCGGTCGCGTCGCTCTCGTTACCAGAAAACGAACGTACGCCTGAGGCAGTTCCCGGACCGATACACGCTGCACCGTCGGCAACGGCATCAGCAGTCAGACCAATGGCTACTGCGCCGTTTCCCTCTGCGACGGAGCTGTTGCCCAGGGCGACCGCGGCAAACGTGGCGCTCGGATTAGTTTCGTCACCGACTCTGTTCCCCTCACCCGCAGCAAAACCTGCTTGGCTGTGAACCTCGTTGATCTCTCCGCCGGCAATCGTTCCTACGCGACCTCCCGGACCGACGAAATTGCCGATGCCGCCACCGATGGTACCGTAGTCGGCCTGAACGCCGTCATTCGGGTCCGGCTGAAAAGAGGTGCGGGTTCCGAGGTTTATGATTCCGGTCTTCGTGTTGTCTATGGGCGACTGCTCGTCCTTGCGATTGGTGCGGCCGTTCTCGCTCGGGTCGCCGCCGTCGAAGACGAACGCAAACCTCCCTCCTCGGATCCACGCGCTGCCTGCGGGAACCGCGCCCGGACCCGCTGGAAGCGTCGACTGCTTCGACAGCTCGTAGAGCGTCTGCTCGGAGATGACGTACGCGAGCGTGCCGTCGGGGAAGTTTTGAGTGTGCAATGCGGCAAGAGCTTCCAGGTCGGGCACCACGATGAAGAACCCGAAAGACGCGCCGAAGGGTACTCCCCGACCCGAACCGCACGATGTACTACAGGTTGGCGTCGGCATTTTTCACCTCTTGACCTTCAGTGTACCCCAGAACAGCGCCACACCGGCGGCCACGATCAAGAGCGGCGGCAGGAGGCCGCGCACACTGATTCCTCTGCCGCGGCAAATCTCGTAGATAACCGCGATGCGCTCACCACCCGGCACGCGGTTGATGATGTTCTGGCGGAGCTCGCCGACGGTGATGACGCCGTCGTCGTCGAGGTCGAGCCCCCTGTTCTGGTCGTACTCGGGTGACCCTCGCCGGTAAACAGACGTGCCTGCCGGGCTACCTAGGAACGCCGGCGCCAGTACCGCGACGTACTCGTCACCCGGCACGCGGATGCCTCCACCCGCAACGCGACGATAGAACTGTTCGACGAAGTCGAGCTGCTCACACACGCTCATGCCCCGGAGCTCGCCGACGCTCGTACCGAGCGAGCGCGCCGTCGAGGGTAGGAACTGGATGAGTCCCGTCGCGCTCGTCCTGGGGTTAGAGATCGCCGGACTGAACGTGCCCCCGGTCTCGAGACTGATGGTCGCCGCGAGTAGGTCGGGATCGGCACCCACCGCCTGCGCTACTTGAATGAGCTTGTAGCGCTCGGCGTTAGTCAGGCGCGACACGCCGCGCACGCGCGCGAGCGAGAGCTCGGCCTGGCCGAGGTGGGAGTACACGTGCATCACGCCAATCTCCTCGAGAAGATCCGCCACGCGATCGCTGCTGCGGCCGTGAACAAGAAGAGAGGAAGGACTGGGAAGCTTGATCGACGAGGCGGCACAGTAATCTCGCGTGCGATCGCCGGCCCTACCTCCGTGAGCTGAGCGTTGTGATCGCTACTCGAGTACCCCCTCACCTCGACACCGGGTCCCGAACCTGTTGCATGCCACACAGCTAGCGAGCAAATAGCCGGCGCGGGGTGAGCTGCGCTGTACGTCATGACGAGCCTTGCGCGCTCCGGATTTGCGTTCGCCTCTCTGCCGTAGGCGACTACTCCTGCGTAGGGTGATAGGCTGCACTCGTCGCCAACAGCCCCGTACAGCCCGTCGAGAAAGACTGCGGCTGACACCGCGGCGCGGTTTTCTGGATTGGTCAAGTAGCGTCGCAGTGCCCACGCTCCTGCAGAAAACGCGAACACGAGCAGGCGCTCACCCGGTGTCACATCGGCCAGGTCTGCGATGCGCGGCACCTGAGCAGGTAGCGCGTCGTAGGCGGCGACATCGCTGCGTCGAACGACAATCACGCGGGCAGACGCCGCCTCCTCGAATCGTCGGCGAGCTTCTTCGTTACCGTGCAGGAGCAGGATCACGGTCATGCGAGAGCCCCCGAGATCGCCCGAGCCCACTCGCGGTAGCCCTCGGCGGTGAAGTGGACGCCGTCGGCGACGCGGTCGAAGTCCGAACCCGGCACGAGCACTGGAGCCCCTGTCGACCTCAGCCCGTGCTGCACGATCGCGAACCTCGGCGACGGCCTGCTCGGGGGCTCGAGCAGGATCGCCTGGGCGCCCGCGGCGCGCACCTTGTCCACGACGGAGCGAATGTTCGCGGCAAACTCGCGCGTAAGCACGTCCGATGCCGCGTCATTTCCGCCGAGGTTCACGATGACAGTCCTCGGACCTCGCGCAAGCACGCGGTCGATGCGTCCGACCCACTGCCGCGCACTCGTGCCGACCTCGGCGTCGGAGAAGAACGCCAGACCACGGTGGCCCATCTGCTCGCCGAGCGGACCCGACAGCCCAACGGCGATAGAGTCGCCGACGAGTGCTACGGGCGGAACGGCACGCAGAGAAGGCTCAGACTGCGACCTGCTGAATAGAAACAGCAGAACAACTGCGGTGATACCTACGAGCCAGGGCATTACTTGCGCCGCCAAAAGTACCAGGCCGCGGCGATCGCGGCGCCGATTGCGAGCCAAGGAAAACGTGCTCCACCTATTCCGCCACCCCGCTGGGCCTGCAGGAGGTAGTCGTAAGGGTCGACCGTCTCACCCTCGGGCGTGGACATTTGAAAGTGCAGGTGTTCGGGACCTCCCTCTGCGTTTCCCGTGCTGCCCATGTAGCCGAGCACGTCACCTGCCCCGACCCGCCTCGGGAAGGCGCCCTCGTAGCTCGACAGGTGCGCGTAGTAGTAGTGCCAACCGCTGTCCGCCTTCAGGTAGACGACCTGACCTCCCCGCGGATCATCGTCGGTCCTGGCAGAGCCCGATTCAACGGCCACGATGGGCGCGTGCTCGACGGAGAATATGTCGGTGCCCCGGTGAGAGGCGTTGAACGCGCGGGAGAAGGTCGACGGAGCGGCGACCGGAAAGACCCGCGCGACCGCTGCCTGGCCGAGCCACTCGACGCGCGAGCCCATCAGTAGATCGTCACCGACGCGGGCACGAGCGCCGCATAGGCGTAGGGCGCCCCGTACGACAGCGCCTGAACGCACGACACCCTGACGTAGTGCACGTGCGGGGAGCCCCCGCGTCGGGCATCCCTTGAGGTCACTTTTCTCAGCGTCGCGCCGTAGCCGAGCGCGAGCACGTCCTGCTCGGTGAGCTCAACTGAGTGCGAGTGATCGTTGTCGACGCTCGTCCTGTAGACGACCTGCCCGAAGGACAGGGCCTCCCGGGGGATGAGGAGTCGGTGGGCGTGGTCGACGTGGTAGCTGACTTCCGACGGACAAAATCGACTGCGTCGCAGGGGTGGGCGGCGCAGGGCGACGGGCCGCACGGTCGTCGTCGTTGTGACGAGCTGCGTCCGCAAGAGAAAGGGACTTCGGAGCGTGACCTGACCGAGGTGAGCGTACGCGTGCATTTTTACTTCCTCGCTTTCGCAACTGCGGCGATGGTCCGAACGAGCGCGAGCCCGAGCAGGATCAAGACCACGGGGTTCTCGAGCGCCTGAGCTAGGGTAGCGGGCTTACTCGCGGTCGGCGCGGGTGCTGGAACCGGCGCCGGCGCCGGTACCGGAGCGGGCGCGGGAGGAGGTTGTGAGAGCGGAGCGGCCGGCGGGCGCACCGCGGGCGCCGGCGGCGCCGCTGTAGGCTGAGGTATCCCAATGGGGCACTCCGCCGGCCACCAGGGTACGAGAGCCCACGACGGCAGCTCTACGCCCGGCAGCGGCGGCCAGGGCAGGCTCGTCTGCCACCAAAAAGCCGGCGCGGGCGGCGGCCAGGGCAGGCCCGTACCCTCCCAGCACGGCGGCGACAGGGGCCATGGACCCTGCCAGCCCGGCGGTGCCGGCGGAGGCGGAGGATTCGGCCACGCCAAAAGATCCGGCCACCCCGCGGGCTTCGGCGGCGGCCAGGGACGCGTGCTCGGCCAGCCGGTAGGCGCCGAGCCGTCCGGAGCCGGCGAGGGCGGAAACGGCACGTCGGCGGGCCAGTCCACGGGCTTTGGCGGCAGGGTCGGCAGGAGCGGCGCTTGACCGAGCCAGGTAATCACAACTGCCTCGTCAAATCCCACCTCGAGCCATTCCAACTCCACAGGCGGAAGATCCTGCCGTACGCGAAGTAGCGCACCTTCACGGCGCCGAGTTCGGCGAGCGCGTCGCGCTCCTCGAGCACGAGCGTCTCCCGCTGCCCGTAGATCTGCCGCCACGTGCCGGTAAACTCCCACACGTCGACGTAGCGGTACTGGCGACCGACGCCGAAGAATCCTCCCTGCGAGAGCATCACGTGAAGAACACCAATGCAGCAACGGCTGCGATCGCACCACCAAGTACGAACAGTCCCAAGGAATTAGAGCGAGGTTGAAGAGCCGCCCCGGGCGGAGGAGGAGAAACCCGGGGCAGCTCCTCAGGCGGACGTGGCGGCTGATTTTCAACCCGCTCCGGAACTGCCGTGCGCCTCGACGGCGCACGCAGCCCGGGTACCCTGCGCGGCGGAGGCGGCGCCTCGACCACAGGGACGCCACTTCCGAAGTTTTGCACCCAATAGTGCTTGTACCTGCCGCTCTCGGTCTTGTAGTAGCCCACGCCAATCTGCGTGAGCGCGGGGTTCATGATGTTGTCGCAGTGGTGCTCGCTCTTCATCCAGTCGTCGACGACTTTCTCCGCTGTCGGCTGCCCGGCGGAGATGTTCTCCGCCATCGTGGTGCCTCGAAAGCCGGCCGCCTGCATGCGCTCGGCAGGGCTCCTGCCCTCGGGCGTGAAGTGATCGAAGTAGTTTCGCTCCGCCATGTCCTCGGCGTGGAGTCTCGCGGACTTCGTCAGCTGCTGCTGGCGCGTGAGCGGCGGCGCCGGGCCCATGCGTCTGGTCCCGCACGTCGCACCCGCGGCGCGGCGCTGGTTGACGAGTTCGATGACCTCGCACTCGAGCCTCTGCCACTCGGCGCGCCACGCGGTGCCGTCACTGCCGCACGCGGGCGCTCCAAGCCAGGTCAGGTTCATGAGAGGAAATAGTAAGCTGCCGCCGCAACAACCGCGGCTCCGATGAGAATCGGCGCAGCAGAAGATTTCTTCGCCTGCGCAATAGGCGTGGGACGCGGCGGCGGCAGCTCCCCCGGGGGAATCTCTGCAGGCGGCGTCACCGGCGGCACGCTCGGCTGGCAGTCAGGAGTAGCCTCCCAGTCTCCGAGCTCAGCGGGCGCCTTGAGCGCCGTCCAGCAGACGTAGTTCGCGGCGCGGTTGTCGCCGGTCCAGCCACGCTCACGACAGTACTTGACGATGCCCCGTTGCTCGGGTGTGAGGCACGCGGGCGGCGCGGGGACAGTGGCCGGCGGATCGCAGAGGGGCAGGTCGAAGTAGCCAGCCTCGAGCGTCTGCCGACAGAAGTTTCGAAGTGCAAGAATGTCGACGCCCTGCACGAGCTCGGGTGGACCGATGTAGTCGCCCCTCGCGTCGAAGTAGAAGCAGGGCTGCGCGGCGATCACCTGCTGCGGGCTCAGGCACTCGCCCGGCGCGGGCGGTGGTATCGGCGCTGCGATGGGCTCGCACTGCTTTGTCGTGCGGTTCCTCACCTGTCCCGGAGGACAATTCGCCCAGCAAATTCCGGTATCGGTATCACGCACTGTATTCGGAGGGCACACATAGGGTACGCATCTCGTACCTGCTCCTGCACCTAAGATCTGATCGGGAGGGCACAAGCGTCCTGCGGCGCCGACGCCTCGGCACTTTACGCTCCTCGACGCCGTGTCCCAGTAGGCTTCTTTGCCCGGACCGCAAAGGATATTCGTCTCCTGGAGGCACTCCCCAGTGGAGGCAATGCGAACGCTACCCGCAGGGCAGTTTACGGGTACGCAGCCGTTCGGTCCGACCGCCTGCCCCGGGCACTGCCCTATCCTGATTCCCCCGGCCGTGGGTATGTCACGGCAGCGAATCTCTTGGCGCTGAGGATCCCAAAAGGCCTCGAGGTCGGGACCGCAAGAAGCGTCTTGCCCCAGCATTCCCCTCTCTCTCGCCGAACCGAGCCACTGGATCGCCATCATGCCACCTGCGTTACCAAGTAGATGCCGCCGAGCGCGGCTGCGGCGAGCAGGAACAGTCCTCCCGCCCCGATTCCGCCCTTCGAGGTCGTGGTCGACGCGCCCACCCTGCTCGGAGTGACGCGGTCGGGGCACGTCGTCGGCACCGTCATGCCGCCCGGGCACTCGGGAATATCGAAGGGGCTGCCCGGACCTTCAGCCGGCACACCTTGCACGAGCGTGAGGAAGTAGAGCGCGCCGCACGTGACAGAGTTCCATGTGCCGTCCACGGGGATCGGCACGTAGCCTCGCGCAGAGAGTTCTCCGTTGATGCGCCGCTGCACCGAGCGCACGGCGTCGCTCACGGCGCCGAACTGGACGACGCACTGCTCGAAGGGGTTTTCCGGCGGAGCCTGAGGCGGGGGCGGTGGAGGCAGAGGGGAGACACCGCGACAGAGATTGTTCAGCTCAGGGTGCGCGAGCACGAGGTCGGCGAGCTGAGGGTCGACAGTGCCGAGCTCATTGCGAGCGATCTGGAGCAGCCGGTCACACGTCGCCTGATCGAGGACGCCGTCGTCGCGGACGGCGGGTAGATTGTTCCTCGCGAGCACCTCGTTCACGAGCACCTGCATCGTGAAGAGGTCGAGGTTGAACGTTCCCGGAATCACGGGTGCGGAGGCCTGGCCGAGTGCACCGTCCTCTTCAGGAACGCTGTTTTCAGGTACGCCAGACAATGAAAACCCATATGAAGGTAGAAGAATGGGTGTCCCCTTCGTGTGCGCCCCCGTGGTGAAACGGTATACGCCATTGCGCGAGGCTCGAATCTCTAGAACTCTGGAGTTCGAGCGACGCCAAATGGTACGAGCCTGCTCGGTCTGATCTAAGGTGCAGACCGTGGCGGCAGTGCCGACGAGGGCAGTGCCTTCTGGCGTCGAAACTCCAACTGCGATGTTGTATAAAAGCTCCTGGGCGCTGCGTCGCGCCGCAGCCGTGTCGAGCCGGCGCGGTCCACACGTGAGCACCGTGCTGCCGTCGATGATGACCCGGAACGTGAACTGCCCCGGTGGCTCAGTGAGGTGCGGACGCATGTACGTTGGAGCAATGCTCGTTACGAGAGGAACACCAGGCCTCGCGAAGGTCGGCGACTTCAGCGTCACCTGCCCGAGCCACTGCACGGGCGCGCCATCTTCTTCGGATGTACCTGCCACCACCTGTGATCGAAAACTTTCTTTCGTTGGTGGCCACGTAAACCTGTAGGCGCCGTTACGGTACGCTGCGATCGTGACCGGCTGATGAATGCGCTGGTAGATCTCGCGCGCCTTCAGGAGCACACTGGAACATCCCTCAACAGACCCTCCGAGAGCTACCGAGCTGTAGAGAAAATTTGCAGAATTCTGCGCAGCCGTCTTCTCCATCAATGCCGGTCCGCACGTCCCCATCAGCTGTGTGCCGACCTTGATCTGGAACGACCACTGCCCCGGCGGTTCGCGCAGAGAGGGAGTAGGACGGCTGAGAGGCATGTACAACTGATTGGGACTCCGGAGCGTCACCTGTCCGAGCTCTCCTTCAGCAGTGCCGATGATCGTCGCGCACCCCGGAGGGCGACCGACGAACACCTTCGTCGCAGTGATAGCGGTGCCCCGCTGCATCCTGAGCTCGAGCCCCTCGCCCGGCTCCTCTACGACCGACACATTCGAGATGATCTGCTGAAACCTTGCCTCGGCCTGCGCGCGCGTCATGAAGCGCGGTCCCTCGCTCCACGAGACAAGCTCGCGGCAGTCGCGTAGAACGCGCACGAGCACGAACCTGTAGCTGGCCGGCGGCTCGCGCAGAGAAGCGGCACGCCTCGGAGATCTCAGAGTCGCCTGCCCGAGCCACTCGATCATCACGCCACCTGCGTGATGGCGTAGATGCCGGCGAGCACGGCGGCCGCGAGCAGGGCGAGGCCTCCGGCGCCGACACCACCAGCCTTCGCGACAGCCGCAGGGGGCGGCGCCGTCCCCGGCTCGACGATGGGTGGCGCGGGTGTTGCGCACTTGTCGCCGACCTTGATCTGCCCGGGCGGGCAGTCGACCGCGCCCTGCGGGCCGCAGAGTCCCTGCGGCCTGTTCTCCCACTCGGCGCGGTGCTGCTGGCACGTGACGGGAAGCCCCGCGGCGTTCACCTGGTTCACGGCCGCGCACGTGATGGGGCCGAGCTTACCGTCTTCGGCGATCTCGCAGAGGCCATAACCGTTGTTCGCCGCACGGGCGGCGAGGATGCGCCTGTTGGTGTCCGCCTGCAGCGCGCGCGTGTCGCGGCTGGTGCGGAGCCACGGGTAAGAAAGACCCGAGACCTCCTCCGGCGGGCAGAGCTGCTGCACGCACTCCTCCTCCGTGTAGCGCTGGTGAAGGGCCCGGATGCAGTCCTCGATGTCCTGCAGGCTCGTCTCGGGAATGAACGCCGCAGTGCAGTCATTTCGCGCGCGCTCGAAGGCGTCGGCCTGGCAGTCCTTGAAGCCGGGAACGTCCCAGCAGACCCCCGGAATTTGGCCGAGCCTGCCGGTCCTCACGCTGCCGAGCCACTGCACGGGCGCGCCCTCGGTCCTCGCACTGCCAAGCCATTGAATCTGCGTCATCTTCTTCTCCTCAGAGGGGCGCCCCGCACTCGGGCAGGAGCTCGACCGTCATCGCCCCCGCGACGCGGCCATAGATCGCTTGCTGAAACGTCGCGAGGAAGCGGTCCTCGGGCCGGAGCGCGCCCGGGTCCGCCGGCGTCGTGACCAGTCGCCCCGTTGGATTGGGTTGATGCACGCTCGCGTAGAACACGAGGTTGAAGGGACCGCGGATGATCTGGTGCAGCCGCCAGTCCGTGTTGTCCCACGGAAAGCGGATGTCACGCCACGTGTCGAGCCACTCGAGAGGGGCGCCCGGAGGAATGCCCGCGTTCGGCGCCACATAAGGGACAAGCGGCGGCGTGTAGAGCAGCGCCGAGTCGAGCGCGCCGGAGAGGTTCGGGTCGGTGCCGGGCTGCTGCGCGGGATCGACAACGAGCGCGGTCATGACGCTGCGCTGCAGGCGCAGATGCCACGAGATGTTGCCATCGGAAAACGACCAGAACGGCGAGGTCACCTCGAGCTCGTTTGCGGTGAAGTTGCAGTCTTGATCCACTTGCTCGCAGCGAATCGTCACCGCCTGCCTGAGACCGTGCAAAATGATGCCGCACTTGTCCGGCACCTGGACTCCGACGAGCCGGATCAAGTAGCGGTTGCTCTGCGACGTCGTCGGCGCCGCTGGCACGCGCACGCCGGTCGACGCCATGTCGCCGACGTACGGGCTTGAGCCGATGCCCGCCTTGTCTGGGTCGAAGGAGCTCGACGAAATCTCGACGATGCTCCTGCAGCGCCAGCGCGGGTCGCGCGCCGACAGGAACGACGAGTGCGGCGACCCGTTCTCGCTAGCCGAGCCGACTCTGTGAGCGGTGGCTCCCATGGGCCACCGTCACACGCAGCATCCGATGCCCCGCGCGGCGAGGGCCGCGATGGCGATCTCGAGCGAGATGTCATAGCGGCGGGGCAGCGTGATGGCCCAGATGACGATGCAGACCTCGTAGGGGATTTCGTCAGCGGCGAGCGCCCGCCTGAGGGTGAAGTCGGCCTCGATCGTGGCCGCGCACCCGAGCACGAAGCCGATGGGGCACACGCACTCGAACACGAGCTCGATGGTCTCGAGCGGCGTCGGCTCCGAAGCGATCACGTAGTCCGTGAAGGACTTGACCGTCAGGCGAAAGTCGACGTTCGGGTTCAGGCGGTTGTTGACGTCCGACTGGGCCTTGAAAATCGAACCGGCGAAGGCGTTCGGCCGCCGCACGGTGTAGGTGATCTTCCTGACCCAGAGGTCGCGCGTGATGAGGCTGCCGAACTGCGCCGGAATCGTCTTCGGCTCGGTGCTCGTGAAGCTCGCGCAGATCGGCACCGACTTGAGCATGAAGGCCGGGCAGGTATCCGCGAACAGCGCGAGCGCGTCGATGTCGGCGAAGCCGTCGTGCATGCCCACGCCCACATCGCGCCTGGGCGACGGGGGCGGGAGCAGTGCAGCAGCCAAGCGCGGGTCGTGCGCCGCAACCTGCCCGAGGGTGACACCCCCGGGCAGGATGAAGTTCGGACCCATGGGCTCGATGAGCCCGGCGGGCTTCTCTTTCGACGAGTCGGTCATTCAGGGTCCGATCAGCGCTCGGCCCCCGGCAGGCCGGCGAGGTTGCCGCTGGCCAAGCCGAGGAGCGTCTTCAGGCGCGGGTCGTCGGCGCTGTAGTCGGTGCGTGCCTTGCCTGCGAGGCTCTGCACCCAGGGAGTGCCGGCGATGGTGTTGAGGATCGGCACGCGGTCGATGACGTACTGGTGGAGCAGGTCCACGCAGAACGCGTACGACACGCGGAAGCCCATCAGCCGGATGCCGATGGTGACCTTGCCGCCCGGCCAGTGCCCGGCACCGATACCGACGCCGCCCGTCGGCGACGCCGACGTGAAGCACTCGCTCGGGCTGATCATGCCGCACTCCTGAGCGCCGAGCGCCTTGGAGCCCGGCACGGCCGCCGCGCGCATCTGGTTCTTGAACACCTCGCTGTTGGTGCCGAGCAGATCGAACTCGACGCCGAGAGAGGTGACGGCGGGCACGAGGATGAGAGGGTTCTTGAAGCGGAACAGCTTCGGCTGCCGGCCCGAGAACATCGTGTGGCCCCACGTCACGGCCGCGCTCGGGGGCGGCGCGTCGATGGACGCGCAGACTCCGTTGCAGTCGGTGGTCAGCAGGGTGTTGACCGGCAAGAACTGGCAGTCCAGGCCGTTGTCGCGGGCGTGCTGGTTCGTCTCGCGGATCTTCGGCATCGTGCCGATGCACGAGTCGCCCGCGCCGCGGAAGCTCGGAGCAATCTCGCACATGCCGATGTCGCTGGCCGGCAGGTCCACGACGAGGCACTCGTCGTTGATGAGGATCTGCAGGTTGTACGTGCGGAAGAACGCCTCGATGAACTCCCACGTGGGACCGCCCCAGCTCATGACCGCGGGCACCTGACCCGGCGAAGCGAGCGCCCCGCCGTCGCAGCCCGAGCCCATGACCGCCGGAGGAGCGACCGCCGTGCCACCATCGGGGCAGTCGACGAGCACGCCGCTCTGGCAGAAATTCTGGCCCTCGCCGACGGCCACGATGCACATGCCGCAGATGATCGTCGGAGAGATCGTCGTCAGCAGTGAGAGGTTCGTCGACACGTTGCAGACGCCGTCCTGGGTCGGCGGGTTGAACTTGAACAGGCCGGTCTCGAACCGCGAGAAGAAGGAGTCGAGCTGCGCGTCGGTGACGGGCAGGCAGAGCGTCTCCTCGTAGAACACGAGGCTCGGAAGCAGGTTGGACGCAACCTGGTTCAGTTGCCCGAGCCCGACGCCCTGACCGAGCATCGCGAAGTCGTGGGGCATCGTGCGGATGTTGCGCCGCTTGGGCGCCGATCGAGTGATGTTCCTTGCCATTTTCTCTGTTCTCCTGGTTGCCCCGCTCCACATAGGACCCCGGGGCGTTGAAAATTACGGATTAAAAACTCTGACTTCTTCTCTTCACTCCTGCTCGGGAGCCTCGGTCAAACCGAAGGGCATCTCCCTTTCCCCGTTGGGCGTGCCGTAGATGAGCCCTGGTCCCGAGGGGGCGACGACGCCGGGCGTGAGCGGGACACAGTTTCCGGTCAGCGGATCGCGCACCATGCCGGGCAGACAGCCAGGCAAGCAGCGGCCCGAGATCGGATCGGCGTAGTGCCCAGGTGGGCACGCGCCGGGCGCCATGGGCGCGCTCTCGAGTGCCCGACAGAAGGCGTACGGGAGCACGACCCTGTTGCCGACCACCCAGAACCCCGGCTCATTCAGTGCGTTGACCTGCGCGACGTCGATGCCGTACTGCGCGGCCATGACGGCGAGGTCGTCGCCGGCCTGGACCACGTACTCGCACCGCCGCGCAACGAGATCGTCGGTGCAGTCACCGCACATCACGAGGTCCGGGCAGTGATCCCAGCACCCGCGCTCACCACCGCACGAAGGGCATACGCCAACGCGCCCAGTCGGTACGATCGTCGCGGGTTGACCAACCCGCCCGTTCGCCTCAGCCGACTGGGCCCGAGCTTTTCCCGCGGGTACTCCGTTGCCCTTGCCGTTACCGGCGGGGGCACCGCGACCGAGCGTGTACGCCGGGCCCGTGGTCGGGACCGGAGCCACGCCGACGATCTGCGGCGGGTCCTGCTGGTTGAGGTTCAGGTTCACCGTCGTCGCCCAGTTCTCGAAGAGCCCGTCGACGACCTCCTGCACCGTCTTCTGCTCCATCGGGTACATCCGGTTCGCGAAGGTGGCCTCCGAGCCCGACTGCACCTTGAACACCATCGGCATCGCGTACCAGTTGAGCAAAAGCTTCGTCAGGTTCGCGAAGAAGCCGACCGCGGTACCTCCGACGAGGAACGGCAGGATGCTCCTGCCGCGCACGGCGTAGGCGAGTGCGACGCCGGCAACGCCGCCGGCAGCCTGCGCGCCGAGGCGCCAGGCATCGGGACGACGATTTTGAGCCGCCGCCGCGTTCGCGCCGTAGTACGGGTTCTTGCCGTTCGTGGGCTTGCGGGTCGCAACGAAGCGGTCCGCCATGTCCGCGAGGGTGAGGCCGATGCCAACGCCGAGGCCCGCCATGCCGAAGGCGCGGATGGCCGAGACGCTGAAGGTCTGGTTCTCGAGCAGCTCACCGTAGGGATTCTCGAGCAGAGCGCGATCGCGGAAGGTCATGCTGCCCGCGTTCTCGCGCATGATCGAATTCTCCGAGTAGCGGCGGCGCGTCGTCCTGCGCCGACGACGCCGACGAGGATTCTCCTGCAGCGCAGCAGCACGCCGGCGACGACGCCGACGGGGGCGAGGGGTCTCCTCGATCACGATCGGCTGCCGCGACTGCGGCACCCTCACGAGGCGGACGCCTCCGCGACGAGAGCTCACGGCGCCTGTGCGACGACGAGCTCGCCTGCGAGTCCGACGAACAGCGCGACGACGGCGACGACGCGGTGCCGCAGCGGCACGAGCTCGACGCCTACGACGCCGACGAGGAGCCGCAGCCACTGCTACGCGGCGACGACGCCGACGAGTCTTCCTCGCACGACGACCTCCGCGCTTGGTGCGACGCTTGGCGCGTGCCTTGCGCAGGTTACGAAGTGACGCTGCCCTCTGCTTGCGTGTTTGAGCCATTCCTTTACCTCTCGGATTTTCGAGCAAGGGTTCTGCGCGCAGTGCGGGAGCCTGCTCGACTTCCTCGCGCTCGCGCGCGTGATCGTCGATTTCCTTCTTTACGCGCAGCCATGCTTCCGTCGGCTTCATCCCAGCACTCTGCGTCGGACAGTCGCATGCGCGCTCAACGCTGATAACTATGGACGAACAAATCCCCTGCTGTCAATCACGCAACCTTCGGGTAGCGGCAGTCGCCACGCGAGAGGTCGCGTCGTCGACATCAACTCGACGGGCGGATCGTAGCGATGCTCGAACAGCGTCGCGAAGCCGAAGCGACGGTAGCGGATGAACCGGATGAGCGCTTTCGGAGCCCAATCTCCGCCAGGAAGCGTGACGGAGCCTCCGCGAATAGCCGCCTCGGGACCGAAGTAGTTCTTCGCCACGCGCAGGTCTGCGCGATGTATATCCGACTCAGTTTGCAGTCTTCCTCGACTCCAACGCAGCACATATATGTCGCACTTGGACAAGAGCCTGCCCGCGGCGTCGTGCACGATGACGTACGAGGGCGGTAGGCGAATATCGCTCGGCATTTGCCGAGGATCTAGCTTGTGCTCGCCCACGCGCTCGGCCTGCTCGGTCGACACAAAGCTCACCTGATCACCGCGCACGAGGAAGTGAGCGAGCTCGCACGCCTGCTCGTCGCAGACCTCCACTTCGGCGACGCGCGGCTCACCGCCGGCGGTCGGGTCGATGTCCGACACCGCCGCCGGATTCTCGCACCCGCATTCCTCTTCGTCGCTCATCGCCGCGGGCACCCGATGACTGCCTCGACGCGGTCGCTGAGAGAAATCGTGCGGAAGCTGCCGCGCGTGAAGTGCGAAGGTGATCGCTGACGCAAACGGTACTTGTTCGCGGTCGTGTCGACCTTGTGCGCGACGTAGCCGTTGCGACGCGCCCACGCAATGGCGCTCTCGCGCGTGAACCTGTTGCGATCGAAGAGCAGCGTCTGCACCTGCGTGCCGCGCGCGCAGCGCTGGTTATCGAGAAGGCGCCGCCGCGTGTCGCCCTTTTCTGATCCGAGCACGGCGCCAATGCCGCCGCCGACGATCGCGCCGGGCAGCCCGAGCAGGAGACCGCCGAGCAAGATGCCGACGCCTCCGCCAATCGCCATGTTCGCTCCGCGCGATGGATTCTCTTCGTACTTCTTGGGCATCGTTTTACCTCTGGGCCTGCGCCCTGCGCGTGACAACGAAGTCGCCGCGCTCGTTGGTCACGCCGTAGGCGTAGATCTCATCATTCTCATTGGCTCCAAAGGAAAGCGCAGCGCGCGCCATCTCATCGTACGTGCGCGAGCTGTCGACCGCCTCGCGACCCCGCCAGTACGGCGAGGCGCGGAGCTCCTCGAATCGCCAGTGCCCGCCGGGCCACGAGACTGTGCCGGCGTAGTCGTCCTCTCGGTCGCGATACTTGATGTTCACCCTGACGTCGCCCGAGTGACGCACGGGATTCTCGAGCAGACGCGCGGGCGCGAGTGCTCCACCTCCACCGCGCCGCGAGAGCAGCTGCGCGACGATGTAGAGAGCCGCGAGCCCGAGCGCGATGAAGCCTACAGTGCGGATGGTCTGCGGGATCTCTGACTTGCCCTTCGTCTGCTCTATCGCGCGCGCCTTGTGAATTTGAGCAGCGCCCTCGTAAATTGAATCGTTGAGCGCTTTGACCTGTTCAGGACTTGCGCCCGCCTCTAGCTGCTTGGTCGTCTCGATCTTCATCGTCTCGACCGTCTTCTGTTCAGCGACCTTCTCCACGGTCTCGCAGACCTCGGCGACTGCGAAGTAAGCTCCGATAATCGCGGCAACCACGATGACGCCGACGACGATCGCGGGCAGCGCACTTACCGTGCCGGTGATCCTGATCGGCTGGTTCGTCGCGTTCTCAATCTCGACGGGGCGGCCGCCGCGAATCTCAATGCGCGTCGCGTCGCCTTCGAGTCGCTCGAGCCCGAGCGCGCCCTGCGCGTCGGTGCCGAGCTTGCGCTTGCCTGCGATCGCATCGTCAGCGAAGCGCGTCAGCGTCGCGACCATCGAGCCGACCTCGAGAAACTGCTGGTCGAGGTCGGCACCCCACGCACCGAGCGGCGACTGGCCCTCGCCGGACTGCTCGGCGAAGAAGGGCAGTCCGAGCCTCTCGCGCACGCGCTTCAGCGTCGCTCGCGCGTCGCTCGCGCGCTGGAAGGCTACGTTCACGTCGTCGCGCAGCGCGCGCACGTAAGCTTCCCACGCCGCCGCGGTCGCTGCGGTGTCAGTAGCTTGACCCAACCACGTCACTGCGGACATCTCGCCTCCGTAGGATTGCATAAATTAGGTAGGTAGCGTTAACGAGCACCCCGAGCAGCAGAATCTTCTCGCTCCGGCTCCAGTGATCATCCTTGGCTTGCGCCTCACTGAGGATCGGCAGCGGCGCACCATTGTCGCCGTCCTGGCCGAGCCAGACTACGCGGCGAGCAGTAGCCATGCGACTCCCACCGCAACTGCGGCAACGATCACTACCGGCAGCGCAGATGTCTTCTTTGATGACGGGGGCAGCTTCTGCTGCGCGATAATTTCAGAGACGCGCGCGCTCTCCGCAGTCGCAAGTTTTTTCAGGTAAGTGTCAAGCCCGTCCTCGCTGAAGTACGGACGCCAGGGTCCGCGCTCGGCTTCCGTGGGCCCGCGGCCCGCGGCGAGAGTAGCCCCCGGAACGCCCCAGCGCTCGAGTGCCTTTGTCTCGACGAGGATCTCCTCGTTCGGAGGGGTTCGCACGCCCAGCCGCTGACTCGCGAGCCGAATCGCTGCTTTTCGCGTTCGTTGGTAAAATACGTGGTCGTACTGCGGCGCAACGAACTGCTCGCCCGCAAAGAATCCTTCGAAGATGTCGTAGATGGCCCCGCCGAGGTACTTGCCGATGGCCTCGCCGATGTCGGAGCAGATGCCGAGCGCCGACGCAATTGCAGTTACCCCTCCCGTCTCTGCGGCTAGCGCGACGCACGTGGCGTCTCCTGCGGCACTGCCCGCAGCCTTGCCGATATTCTGCACGTCGTCGCGCTTGGGCGGCCAGTCGGCCTTCAGCGCCTCGTTGTATGCCGCGTCAGCTGCAGCATCTTCCGGGCTCTTCGGCTCCTCCTGACCGAGCCACTTCGGACGACCGAGCCAGGTAATCATCCTCGCCTCCCGAGCCACCAGATCTCGCGCAGGCGGTGCGGATGGTCGACATCTGCGCGCCTGAAGCCGTCGACGCCGACGAACATGCCCTGCTGGACGAAGCCATTTTGATCCGGATCAAAACTTGTCGGATTCGTCAGACACGCGGTCTCGTCGCAGACGACCTTCACGACCGGAACGGACAAGAGTCTCTCGCGCGTGAATGGCTCGCACTTGCCGAGCGGAAAATCGTACGACGGGTCAGCGTAGAGCCACTCGCCCTTGATGCGGCACGCGCAGAGTACGTGCTGAATAGCCCTCGCAGATCCGTAAGCGTGGCCGACGATCATCGTGTGAATGCCCACCGAGAGAAAGCTCGCGGCGAGCAGAACGGCCATGTCGTCGCAGTCACCCGAGTTGAAGCACGGCCCGTGCTTGTCGTCCTTGCTGCACGCTAGCAGGTGCGCTCCCTTGATGTACTCGGTGCCGACGGGGTCAGGTACCCACGTCTTTGTCTGCTGCACGGCGCGGAGCAAGATCTCGGCCCGCGCTCGGTCTCCCTTGACGACCTGACCACCGAGGCGCGCGCCGTGGATGTGCTCCCCAGCCCACTCCTTGACGCGCGGGTGGTTGCCTCCCTGCGCGGACCGCTTGGCGACCTCCTCGAGCGAGCTCCTGACTCCTTCTTCGCCGAAGGGGTGGGCCCGCTTCTCTACTTTAGGGTTCCACTCGCCGGGGGGCACGCACGCTAGTCTGCCACTTCGGCGGGCGACTCCACAACCTCGGCCTCAAGGACCGGCAAGTCGACGGGAGGGTCGATGGGCGCCGGTGGCGGAGTTTCCTGCGGGGCTACGCGCGGTTTGCTGAACTTCTCCCACGGGTGTTCGGGCGGCGATTGTTCGGGTTGCGGCGCGACAGGTACCGAAGGCGGCTGCCAATTCGGAGTCTGGTGCACGTGAGGCTGTTGCTGCTGCATCTGTGGCTGTGGCGCTTCGTGACCCTGCAGCGTTTTCTGCTGTGAGGCGCGGTTGGAGATAGCCTCGGCCTGCTGCATCAAGTGCACCTGCTCGCGCATGACGCGCATGCGGTCTTCACTGATGTCGCTGAACAGCTTCTTGACCTTGCCGAGCAAACCGTCGAAGAGGCCCTCGTACTTGTCCAAGTTCATGAGCAGCGGCGCGGTGACTTCACCGTCGGCGTTCGCGATCATGCGCACGGGGCCGAAGTCCTTCACCTTCGTAGGGAAATCGGGATCACTCTGCGGCGGAGGCGGCGTCTCGGGTTCGGAGTCTCCTCCGCCGCCAAATGTGTTCACGAGACTGTCTCGTATCGAATTTACCTGCGTCAGCATCGCGCTCATCTCGTTGAGCTGCTCGATGGGCCCCTTGGGAGGAGGCGGCGGAGGCGGGGGCGGCATCTGAACCTGCGGCGCGGCGGTGGGTTGCGCGTAGTACTGCTGTGCGGTGAGCGCGGCATTTCGCGCGTTCGCGTCGTTCAGCTGCGTAATGAGCGTGGTCAGGAGCGCGCCAATGGTCGGATCGAGCCCGGGCGGCAGCTGGATCGGAGGCGGCGCCGGCATAGGCGGTGGCGCCTGCTGCTGCTGAGGCTGCTGCTGAGGCTGCTGCTGGATATACACGGGAGGCGGAGCGTAACCCTGCATGGGCGGGACGCCGTACGGCGGAGGCATCTGCGGCGAGTACGGAGCGGGTCCGTAGGGAGCTGGTGGCTGTTGTCCGTGTCCGTATCGTCGCATCTCGTCCTCGCGAAGTTGGATGTTACCGCTGGCGAACGGGTAGCGGCCGCCGTGCACCTCCCACCGGAACACTGCTCGCTCGCCGTTCCACAGGTCCTGGACGATGTGCGACCGCATGAGCTCGTAAGTCCTGATCTGCGACAGGTGCTTCTCTCCGAAGCTGTGGTCGACCTCGGGCTCGAGCTGGTAGATGCGCACCCGCGCCTCGGGGTGGATGTCGAACATCGCGTTGTATTTGACCGGGTCCGGAGCGTTGAACGGTACGCCTTTTTCTCCTGAGCTCTTGCGGGAAACCGCCTTCTGATATTCGGCTGCGTATCGCGAGCCCTCGGAGTCGAGGGGCATGTGCTTCGCCTCCTCTGCGGAGATCTCGGCGTCGTTTAAGGGAGCGCCGAAAGCGTCGACCGGCGTACCCTCGACGAAGAGCGGCCCCTCGTCTTCGGCACTTCCATTTCGCTTCCTTTTTCTCGCCATGGTCGCCGCTACGTAACCACGGGCTCGGCCGCAGTCACGACGGCCGGCACGAGCAAGTTCAACCTCGCGCGCCAGAGCTGTCGCGTCGCGTCCATGATGGCGTCGGTGTTCGGAAAGAGCTCGTCGCCCTGCGCGTTCGTCTGCAGCACCACGGTGCGCTCGAGGAACGGCGCCTCAGCACACTGGGGATCCACAACGACGACGGTCACGTCGCTCACGACGTCCATGCCGAGCAAGTCGAGCTCGCCGGTGTTGAGTACGATGGCCTGGACTCGGGCCAGGAGCGCCGATGCCCGAGCGAGCCCTACTCGAATCGCGTAAGCCAGTGTGACGGTTGCCATTTACTTCTTCTCCTTGCGCCGCCGCCCGTTAGAGTGCAAGAGCGGCTCCTCTCCATGCATTCGCGCGATGGCGAGCGAAACAACCGAAGTCTGCGGAATGTGCAGCGCTTCCGACAGCTCGGTCATCTTCTGAATTATCTCGCGGTCCAAGTGAAATTGTCGGCGGAGTCCGGGTCGACCCTTAGGTCGGCCATTCCTAGCGGGCGTCGGGTCCATTAGGTGCTCCAAGTGCGGGGGCGTCGGGAGTCGCTTCGTCTTCTTCGATCTTCTCGACGAAGAAGTCGTGAATGATCGAGTGCGCCTCCTTGATCACTACGATCTCTTCAGTGAACACGACCATCGACGCAAAAACGCGGCGGCACACGACATTTTTCGCTGCCTGCATCTCGTTCAAGAGCCTCTGGGGGTCGGGCTTGATCTGCGACTGCTTGCTGACGAAGGCGCTGATGTCGCGGTAGTACTGAAACAGCGCCGCGCAGAGATTCTCAGGTAGAAGCCAGATCTCGTACTGCGCCGCCGTCTTCTCAGTGGTCTGCTCGTCGAGCTTCGAGAGTTCCTCGGGACGATCGATGATGAGGCCTATCGGGCAGCCGTCCTCCTTGAACCACTTGCTGCCGACGCTGAGCGACTTGCCAGACACGAGCTCGAGCCGGGTAATGAAGGTCGGCATGCAGAGAAAGGCTACTCTGCAACCCCTAAAAGAGTCAAGTTAGCGTCGGATACGCAGCGTAACTTGGTCCTGCTGCTCTTCGAACGGCGGCTTCAAGTCCCGCACGGTGTCCTGACCACTGGGCGGCGGCTTGAGGTTCAAGAAGACGAATTTGCGGTTCAAGGCCTCCTTCTCGGGCACGGGCGGCGCGGCGATCTTCTGAGTACGGCGAGTGCGCTCGACGAGCTTTCGGTAGAGCGTCATGCGCACCCTCGGCGTCTTCTCGCGAGGGTTGCGCGTCACCTCGTCGAAGCTGTTGACGAATCGGTCAAAAGCTCGGCGCTCGGACTCGGACGCAACCCACACGCCGAGCAAATAGAAGAGCGCCGGCGCGACGACGATCAGAAGTATGAACCACTCACTCACGCACTTGGTGATCGCACTGGACCGCGAACGCGCAAGGCGACCTAGTAGCAGGGATACTCACACGGAAAATTCCCTAGCCTTCGTCGAGGTTTGTCTGCGAGTCATCCTGCACCGTGGCCGGCCGCCGCGCTTCGCACTCCTCTTCCGCTCGCATTCGCGCGAGCACATCGTCGACCAGGTCGGCGTCGTACTTCAAGGCAAGAAGCTTCTTCCGGAGTTCTTCGAAGCCGTCCACGCTAAACTCCGATCATGACTGCTGAGGAAGATCTCGTCCAGCACGCGGAGCGCGAGGTTATAGACGCGGCAGTCGAGTGGGCCAGGGAACAGCAGCGGCAGCCGCCGGTGACGCAGTCGCCATCAGCTTCCCGCCTGCGCACCGCCTGCTACATGCTCCACCGTGCGCGCACCATCACGGGCAAGGTGCGGATGGAGGAGATTGAGCGCGCGATGTCCGACGACGAAAAGAAGAAGCGCTAGGCCGCGATGCCGAGCTCGGCGAGCGTCTGTTCGGGCGGCTCCTCGCCGAGGAAGGTGAGGTCGCGCACGAGGACGCCGTGGGCTGCGGCGTGATCGCTCTCTCGCTTCATGCCGCTCGAGACGCGGCCTCCGACGAGCCAGATCTCGTCGCAGCGCTCGACGGTCGCGCAGTCGACGGTGAGGCCGAGCTCGCGGTTTTCCTGCGTCTCGCTGAGCTCCTGGGAGAGCACGATCCAGGTCGCGACCGGCGCGAAGCCCTGGCGGGCCGCCCACGCGCACCAGCGCGCGGCGCGGCGGCGGTTGAGCCCCATCTCCTGCTGCGTCGGGGCGGCGAGCGCGTGGGCAATGTAGACGACCTTCATTTTTTGAAACCCTCCATGAAGAGCTCGTGCGTGCGCGGAAACTTTTCGCGCACGAAGTTCAGAATCTCATTGGCGTAGACGCGGATCTCGTACTGCGCGTTCTTCGCCGCGCGCAGCCGACAGAACCCGAGCCAGCCTCGAAGGTTTGCCGTCGCGCGCATGCGCGAGTATCGACCGACCGGCACCGGCAGACGCGCGAGCTCCTTCGGCACGCCGAGCTGAAGCCCGCGCTGGTACACGCGCTCGGAGGCAGCGTAGACGAGCTCTAGCTCGCCGAGCCACTCCTCGGCATTGTCCCTCGTGCACTCGCCCGCGAGCGACGCAGCCTGCCGGTTCTTGGTCGCGCGCGAGCCCTCGACGATGCGCTCGACGGTCGGGCAGTAATTCTCGTCCGGCAGCGGTACGTAGCGCGCGCTCATCTCGTTGTAGCCGAAGGGGACACGGTGTCGGTGCCACTCGCGGAACACCATGATCGGCGCCTTCACCTCCACGGTCATGCCCGCCATCTCGAAGGGCGTCGCGTGTTCGTTTTCCCAGAGGTAGCGCAGGAGCTTCTCGTCACCTGGCTTGTTCACGTGGCGGCCCGTGCCCCAGCAGGTCCTGCAGTTGTGATTCGGACCGTAGCCCGGTTCACGACCCGTACCACCGCACCCGTTACACTGTTCTTCGCCGCCCCACCCGAGAAAGCCCTTGTTCGTGCTCATGCGGGCCGCCTCGATGATGCTCTGGTCTGAGCCCCAGCTCTCAACGAGCTCGATGCTGCCGTGGTCGAGTACTTTCATCGGTTCTTGTTCTCCTTCGCGAACTTCTGCTGCCTCTCGACGGCGAGCTCGACGCAGCGCACCGGGTCGAGCCCGAGGTCGTCGCACCAGCGCACCATCGAGAAGACGATGTTGCCCATCGCCGTCCCGAGTTCGTCAGCCGACAACATCTGCCGGTCCTTGTCGGCGCCGCGCGCGATGCGCGCGAGCTTGCCGAGGTCGACGCCGAGCCGGACGACGATGCCCTCGAGCGAGAGCTTGTCAGGTCCCCAGATCTCGCGGCCGAGCTCGAGCATGTGCGACAGCGGCCACCTGCAGCTCAGCAAAAGCTCATTTAGGTCACGCGCATCGCGGCGGAGCCTCTCAAGCTCCTCTTCCCTGCTCTCGATCATGACAACACCAAAGGAAAGGGCCGCGCACTACCAGGCACTCCGCGCGGGTGACGAGGTAAGCCGTCCTTCGTCAACGCGAGCGCATGCGGGACCTTGCCTGCAGCGAGCACGAGCTCGAGCACGCGCGTACCTCGTTCTCCTGCAAGATGGCCGTAACAACAGACGACGAGATCGGCTTCGTGAGCCGCATCCTTGATCCAAGAATCAGTCTCGGACCCTATCCCCTCAGGATCTGCTGGAACGTCTTTCGGATTAGTTGAAACATATGATCGCGCATTAACCATCTGCAGCCAACCGAAGCCGAGATCTTCGGCTAGATTTCGCAAACGAGAAATCGTCGGGTCAGACAGAATACGGCCGCGTTCAATGCGGCCCGCCTTGCTCGGGTTGGCTCCAATGCTCAGCAAGACGCGATCGTTTTCCAATGACGTCGGCCACGCTAGGAAGTATCTATACGGGCCTTCAAACACAGCATAAGGCTCGCGCCTCACGGCTCATCTCCGTACACGCGCTCGAGGCGCGCCGCTGCCTGGTCCGCACCATTGTCGAGCGCGTCGAGCTCGAGCCGCTGGATTACGCGGTCGAGGTACCAGCGGGCCTTCTTCAGGTCCTCGAGCTCGCGGCCCTTGTGCTTGGCGCGGGCCACGTACTTGACGACGTTGCCCTCGTGGAAGCCGAGCTTCCAGTCCTCGATCGCGTCGATGACTTCGATCTTGCCCGTCGTGTAGTGCGACGGATGATTGACCGCATCACCTTCTTTGCCACTCGGCCACCTACCCGGCATGTCCGTTCGCCTTTCCATTCGACTTGGTCTTCTTCTCGAGCTTCGGTGGCGGAGGCCTCGAGCACAGCGCCCTCAGCCCCCAGCCGATCGAGTCGGCGAGCTTCTTCGTCAGGTGCTCCGAGTGAAAGACGTGGCACTGGCTGTACGAAAGGCGCTGGCCGTCGCGCATGATGCCCGAGAGCTCGTAGGCCCGGTACGCCGTCTGCGCGAGCGCCTCCTTGCGGTTGAACGTGTCGTCCTGGTCCACGACGACCCACACGACCTCCGTCGGGGGCGGCGGGGCGAAGTCGCGCTCGGGCTTCTCACTCAGGACCCTGACTGCTCGGGGCTTCATTCAGTTCCTTTTTCAGTGAAGACGACGCTCATGAGGGCCCAGCCCGCCTGCAAGCCGAGGATCGGGCCGAGGAGCATGTGCGTGACGGTCACGCGCGCGTAGCGGCCGGTGTAGGACTTCTTGTCGGGGTCCCACTCGCGGAGGTGGAGCTCGTCGTGCACGCGGAACGGTCTATCGTAGCGCCGAAGCTCGTAGCTCTTGGTTCCCTTTACGATCAGCTCGAAGAACGCGGGCCAGGTCTTGAGCTCGTGGATCACTCCGACCTCGGAAGGGCGTGACTGCTCACGTCCACGGCCTGGTGCACCTCGGGCAATCCGACGCCGACGTCGAGGAGCCCCTTGGCGGCGTACGCCAGGAGGTACACCCACACCGTCGCCACTGTCCTCTCGTCGGGTACACCGAACCTCGCGGTCAGGTCCACAACGTCGTGGACGTCGGAGACCGGCATGCCGCGCTGCAGGAGCTCGGCAACCGACAGCGTCAGCACGCAGCCGAGCGTGAGCCGCGCCGAGCGCTGCGGGTCGCCCCTCAGCCCCTCGAGCAGCTCGCGCGTCTTCTCCTCCTCCGTCACGAGGAACCCGCCTCGCTCTTCACTTCCCTGCGATCGTCCTGCGGGAGTTCCGGCAGCGCCTCCCAGCGGTGATTGTCGTCGTCGAGGATCCAAGCCCTGCCTCGATTGTCGAGCGCGACGACGTCCTCGCCGGCGCCGCAGACCTGAGTGATAAAGTACTTGTTCATTTGTTGTTCTCCTCTTTCTTTACGATCCATTGGGCCTGCGACGGAGCTCCTTGGCCGCCTCGGCCCGCACGCGCGTGCGCTTCCTCGCTGCTGGGCGCGGCACGAGGCGCACCTGCACGTCGAGGTCAAGTGCGCGGGCGCACCGCTTGAACACGCGCTCGGTGATGCTTGAGCGGCGGAGCACCTGATAGGCCCAGCTCGGCGCTTGCCCGACCGCGCGCGAGAGCTCGGCGTGCGAGACGCCCTGCTTCTCGCAGGCCTCCAGAATGATCTTGGCGAACGACTTCATGCTCTCCTCGACGAAATGACGGACTCCTTGCGGACGACGATGCCGGGAATGTCCGGCTTGCCGTCCTGGGCGCGCACGGCCTCACCGATCTTCACCATGTCAGGCGTCAGGTACTCGCGCGGTATCTGAGAGGCATCGACGATCTCGAACACCCAGATGAAGCGCTGCGAGATGCCGCGAGGCAGCTCCGCTCGCGCGACAGTGGCGAGCGCCTCGTTCGCCTGCGCGGGCGTCTCAGCCGCGGCGGCAGCCTGGATGGCGCGGAGGTTTTTCGCCTCGCTCTCGGCGAGGTAGCCGGCGATGCGCGACTTCAAGTCGCGCTCGGCCTCCTCGAGCGACCGCTTCATCGGCCGGAAGAGCTCGTTCACCTCCCGCAGGGCCTTATTGAGCGGACCCGTAATAGCCGTTCGCTTCTCCTCCACCTCGGAGAGCCACTGCTTGACCAGCCGAAGTCCCTGCGCCGCGAGCTCCTTCTCCTCGTCGTTCGAGATCTCCTGCGCCCGCACGAGCTCGAGATCGTCGCGGTGCGCGGCAAACTCCGTCGTCGCGACCTTAGCTTGAACTATCGCTTCCATCAGGTCCTCACGACGAAGACTTCGTCGTCGGCTCCTACTCCCATCGACTCACGAATTCGGGCGGCCTGTTCGGACTCGCTCGAGCGCTTCAGCTTTCCTTCGAGTACTACATCCTCCTGAAACTTACCGATGAGAACCTCGTCATCGGGTCCTGCCCCAATCTCCCTGCGAATTTGGGCGGCCTTTTCTGACTCGCTCGCACGCAGCAATTTTCCTCCAGGCATTTTTAATTCGACTCCTCTCGCCTCTTCTTCATAGCTTCTTGCAACACGTGGCCGACCGTGCCCGGCTCGAATGGTTCACGGCTCTTGCGAGCCTCCATGCACTCGGCGCACACGCAGCCGAGCTCGTGGCCCCTCTTGTTCTTGGTCGGGAACCCAAGCAGCTCGAGAAACTTCTTCACCGCATCCTCCCGAGCTTCCAGAGTCCAATTCCCACAGCGTCCAAAACGTTGTGGTCATAGTCCCTAGCGCGTGGCCTCTTGGGCAAGAGCTTCAGCTCGTCCGCGCTCAGCGCTGCGAGCACGCGCTTGTTGTGGATGTCCTTCGGCACCGTCCCCTTCCAGGTGCGAGGGTAGACGAGCTCGACATTTGCCTCGCGCTCCGCGAAGTGTCGCTTCAGCTCGCCAACCAGGACGGATAGATCAAGTAGGTCATTCGTGTCGACTCGGTGCTCTCGTGGATACCAGCGCGGCGCCTCGATGACGGCGATGCGCGGAGTATTCTCAGCGTGAAAGGGATAGTAGCCGGGCACCATCAAGTCTTCGGACGACCACTCGACCGTCGCATCAGCCAGGCGATCATTTGAGAACAGCGCCCAACCTAGATTTGCTCGACTTTTCCGCTGACCGGGGTCAATGGCGAGAAGCTCAAATTTTCCATCCCAGTCGATCACGCCGCCTCCTTGACCGAGAAGTCCCACGGCACGAGTCGGCCATCGACCCACACAGGTTTCGCACTCTTGCTCCACTTCCTGCAGAGCAGGGGCTCGGCGACGGGCGGCACGTCGGGCAGGAAAGGCTCGGCGCCGACGACCATGAGCCTCGCGAGCTCGACGGCCGCATCGTGCGCGCGCTCGTCGTCCGGAACTTCTACTACCAGCTCATCGTGGATGAAGTTCACGGGCCGGCAGCTGAAGAGCGGCGAGTGCACGTCGACGTAGCAGGCCTTCGCGACGAGAAAGCCCGCGGCCTTCGCAGCGTCCGCCGCCAAGCTCTGGAACATACCGTTGGCCGCCTCGGTGAACGTCACGTCGCCGCGGTAGCGGTTCGAGAAGAGCTGCTTGATGGCGGGCATCGGCGCGTTGACCTGGGAGTTCACCCAGTCGAAGTAGGGATTCGCTTCGGGCCACGCCTCGAACCAGAACTTCTTGAGCTCGTCCTCCTTCTCCGGCGTGAGCACGACGCCGTAGTTCTTCCGCGCGTAATCCATGTGTCGCACGGCTCCGAGCCCGCCGGGATATCCGAAATTGGCAGATTTTGACGCCTGCCTCGGGTAGTACACGCGACCGTGTGGGTCTTTCTTGTAGTCGGCGCGCGCCTCGTCGTACGAGATACCAAGGATGCGGCACGCGAGCTCGATGTGCGGGTCGACGCCGGAGTTCAGCGCCTCGGCCATCTTCGAGTGACCGAGCACGATGAGGCAGACCTGCGCCCAGGTGCGGAGCTCAAAGCCGGAATAATCTGACACAGCGTAGACGCAGCCCGGGCGCGGGCGAAAGCACTCTCGCACGCCGACCTCCGTCGGCAAATTTTGAACGTTGGGGGTCGACGCCGTCCTGCCCGTCGCGAGCAGAGACTCGTAGCGGACCTTGAGCGGCGTGCGCACCGCCTGCTCGAGCAGCGGCACGTCCGTCGAGAGAGTCTTCTTCAACGACGAGAGGTCGGCGTACTTCTCGAGCACCGGATCGCCCGAGCGCTCGCAGACGTCGGCGTCGGTCTTGGGCTTGCAGTTGCCCGTCTTGCCCCCGGTCGTCATCTCGAGGAAGGTCTTTGCTCGCGTACCATCCGGTCCAATGAAGATGGTCTTCACGGTTTTATGCTCGACGACGCGCTGTCGCTCGAGAGACGATGCAAAAGTGCCGAGTTCGTCTTGAGCTCGCTTCACGTAGGCCGAGACGACTCTGTCCTGCACGGCCTTGATATCGCGCGTGCCGTCCTTCCTCATGAGCCCCGCGGTGACGAGCTCCTCGGCGATCGAGTCGTACTTCTTCTGCGTCTTGCGAGCGAACTCGCGCACGCCCTCGGGGTCGGCGATCATCCCCCAGCAGCTCATGAGCTGGAGCCAGAACGCGGCGCGCGTCTGCCGGAACTCGTCCTCGAGAAAGCGCGGGTCCTCCTCCTGACGCTGCCAGACGGCGAGCGTCGCCGCCGGGTCGGCGATTGCGTACTCCACCGCGTCATTCGGCCACCAGTCGATCGGCACGTCGCGGAGCTCGCCGAAGCGGAGCTGCCAGGAATCTTCGTCCGTCTTGGCCTTGTCGAGCTCAATGCCGCAGTTGCGCCGAGCGAGATCGGCGAGGCTGTAGTTGAGCTTCTCCGTCTTGCCGTCGACGCGCATGAAGCCGCGGTAGATGCCGAGCGCGATGTGGTTGAGCTTCTCGCGCACCTCAGTATCGGAGACGCGATCGGCCTCGTAGACCTCGAAGATGAGGGGCAGCAGGTCGGGCCACTCGGCCGCGAACACGGAGAAGTCGTAGGCGACGTTGTCGCCGACGAGCAGCGCGTCATCCTCGAGCAACGCCTCAATGACCGGCTTCGCCTCTGTGTGGTGAAAGAGGCGGCAGGTTTGAGGATCAGCGACGCCGACGCACACGAGCGGCGGCGCGAGCAGTCCCGGCTTGATCAGGTCCGTCTCACTGTCGAGGGCGGTTGCGTTCCTCATATACGCACCCACCCGAGAGCGACCGTGAGCCAGCCGGCGAAGAGACCGAAGGCGAACGCGAGCATGCCCACGATGACGAACGACAACATCTTGCTTTCCTGCGAGTCGCACTGCGGACAAGACAGCACGCGCTCGAGAGTGCTGCCGCACTCGCACCGGGGCGGCGGGGGTCTCGGGACCTTATTCGGCGTGGGCCTCACGTCGACACACTCCCGAGCTCGCTGAACACGGCGCGAAACCTCTCGATGCCCTCCGGCTCGTAAGGCAGGTAGGCGATCACGTTGCCGTGCGTCGGAGCGGTGCCCGGCTTGCCGTTGCTCACGAACCGGATCCTCTTTTCCGGAACGCACAAGGGAAACTCGAGCATGCCGGGCCACGCCCTCTCTCCCTGACTCGCCTGCAGGATGTCGATGCTGAAGCCGACGAAGACGGCCTCGTGCGCGTGCTGTTCGAGCCACTCTTCGAGGAGCTTGCGCCACCACGCCACGGCGCGACTCTTGGTCTTCCACCGCTCCGCCTCTTCGCCCCACTGCTCGGCTAGCTCCTTGGCCCCGGCCTCGGAGAGCTTCATCTTCTTGCGCTTCTTCTCCGTCATGATGAGGCTGCCGCCTGGCGGGTTGCAAAAGACTCGCCCATCCCAGTCGAAGCTGAGCCCGTCGTGAGGTGGCGCGTAGTACGTGATCGCCCGCACGATCTTGTTGGCCTCCTCACACGAGGCTGGATCGAGGTCGATCGTGCCGAGCACCTGGCGCGAGGGCTCCACGATGTAGCCCGGCGTCTGATGGTCCTCGGACTCTGAGAGGTGCTGAGGGATCACGTCGGCTTCCTCGTGAACTGCTTGAGGCTCAGGCGCGCACCCTGGCGCTTGCGCGAGTCGCGCTCGACCTTCTCGAGGAAGTCATTCAGCTCGAAGGTGAGCGTCCTGATCAGCCAGAGGCTCGTGTACGCCTTCATCTGTGAGCCCACTTCCCCACAGCCTCCGCCGAGCCCGGCGAAGCACCCGTGACCTTCACGTTCTTCGGCCAGTAAAATACATTTTCGTGCGAAGGAAACTCACACAAATCAACGGAGCCGTCAGCGTGCACGTAGGTCACGATGGCCGCGTGCACGCTGAGCTCCGGCGTCGTGTAGAGCACCGTGTCCCCGAGCTTGATCACAACAATCCTTTTTCCTCGGCCAGCCAGACGGGGATCGCGAGCTCGCCCGCGTCCCCCTTCTCGTTCACCTGGCTGTCCTCGCGGATCTGGCTCTTGGGGATCCACTCCTCGGCGCTGTTCTCGAAGACGCAGAGCAGCGCTCGGTCCGTTTCCGCCTTCACTTCGGTTACCTCAAAGTACGCAGTCTCGTACCTCTCGCTGCCCATTGGCTACGCTGCCTCGTTGTACGGCGTGAAGTCGTACACGGTGAAGTCCGTGTCCTTCTTCGTCTTGCGCGTCCTCGTCGAGAGCCTGAGCCTCGTGCCGACGAAGTCGTTCGTGTCGGGCTTGTTGCAGGCCTCGTCGAGGAGCTCGGCGAGCACGGGCCTTCCGTTCGCCGGATTCTTCTTCGTCTGCAGCTCCTTGATCTCCGCCTTGTGGCTCTTCTCCATGCCGAGGCACGCCGCGACCCACTCGAGCACGGCGCCAAGCCCGATATCCAAGTCGTTCATGCCCTGGTACCAGCTCATCTTGCTGCCGACGGGGTGCGCCTCGAGATTCGTCTTCTCGACCTCGAGCTCGACGATGAACGCGACTCCGCTGGCGCGCGTCTGCTTGTAGATGGTCTTCACGACGCGCACGACTCCGTTGAAGTTCGGTTCGGCGAACCTGCCGCGGTCGTAGATGTTGGCGTGCTCGATGCCGTCCCAGACACTTCCCTGTGTTTGAATCATGACCCTTGCCTTCTTTTTGTTTTTGTTTTTGTTCTGCGCGGGCGAGCCCGCTCAGTCTTGGTCCTCGACGGCAAACCGCGCCGGAGGTGAAGAGTCCCGGGTGAGCAGCTGCGGCAGCGTGAAGCCGGCGGCGTTGCGGTGCCCTCCGCCGCCGTACTTCTTCGCAATCTCACTCACGTCTGCGCCGCCCTCGCCGCGCGAGCGGAGCGAGTACTGGAACGTGCCGTCAGACTTCTGAAACCAGCCGACCGCGAACGGCGCCTCCTCGGCGAGCAGGCCCGCGGTCACGCTCGCGAGCGTGTACTGGACGCAGACGAACGGTACATAGTAGCCCTCGAAGTGCACCCAGCGCGCAGTCTCCGCGGCCTTCTTCGCGCACATCGCCTCGAAGGCGAGCGCACCTCTCCCGAGCTCCTTTGCCGCGCCGAGACCCCTCTCGTTGAGCTCGGTCCACGCTCCCAAAGTCATGGGCGTGCACGCGACGCCGGCGTTGACCTCCTTGGAATGCGGCAACCTGAAGCGCCAGAGATCGCGATCCTCGACGTAGTTGACTAGCCACAGCCTCGTCTGATCAGAGAAAAAGTCCCACGCGAGGCCGGCTCCGCTGCGCTCCATGTCGAAGATCGCATACGGCAGGCCGCGCAACTCCGCCTCCGCCGTCTTGTGGTGGTCGAGCACCTTGAAGATCGCCGCAACACGAAACAGGCGCTGGCAAACCTCGCGCTTGAACGAGAAGTCGAGAACGTAGACCTCGCGGTCGCGCACTTCGTCGTCACTCGGAGGCTCGTCCGTGTAATCCATGGGCCTGAGCTCCGCCTGGTGCAGGTGCCTGCTCGCCACCCACGCGGCCGTGAAGCCATCCGGGCAATTTTTGTGGAACACGATCAACGGCTTACTCATGCTGCTCTCCTCCACCACTTGTCCCAGCGCGGCTGGCCCATCTTCTGCGCGAGCTCGTCGGCGCTCATGACGTTGAGCCCCGCGAGCAGGATCTTCTGCGGCGAGCCGCTCGTCTGCTCGACGTATCGGCAGTCACTCACGGCCTGCCACACTGAGCCGACGTGCTCGCAGCATGATGTCAGGACGTCGAAGCGGACCTCGTCCGCCTCCTGCCCGTCGCGGTGCGTGCGACCGATGAGCTGCTCGGCCTGGAGGCCGTTCGCGGGAAACGCGGTCACCAGATTTCTGCACCACGCCTGCAGGTTCTTGCCGCGGTGGTTGCTGTCGAAGCTCGCGATCATCGGTCGGTCTGCGGGGTGGTCCTCGATGTACCTGCCGTCGGCGGTGCGCCCGCGCCGACCGTAGTACGGAAGATGCGCGTCTCGCGCGAGCCTCTCGCCGAACGGCACGTGGCTCACCCAGATGATCCCGGCGTTCTTCTCCGCCCACGCGGCGCAGTGGTCGATCATGAAGTCGTCGAGCCACACGGCGATGGTGTTCGGACGGAAGTCGTCCTGCACGCGCTGCCACTCGAGGAGTTCTTTTTGGTGAGGGTGCGCGTCGCGCACCTGGCTCTCGCTGTCGAGTGAGCGGCTGTGGCTCAGGATCTTGCGGCAGAACTTGTGCCATGCCTTGCGTGCCTTCATCCAATGTAGGGGCGCCCTAGAGCGTTCCCTGAAGGTACCGCACAGCTCTAGCCAAACGCTCAGAGCTATCCCCGAGAGTCGCAATTGCTCTGTTACAGGGAAGGCAAAGCAAGCCTCGTATACGGCCAGTTTCGTGGCAGTGGTCAACTGCGAGTCGTTTTTCTTTTGGGAGACGCCCGCAAAGCCAACAGAGCCCTCCAAATCTCCACCAAAGTTTTTCGTACTCTTCAATGGAAATGCCGTAGAGCATTTTGAGTCTCCACGCGCGCTTCTTTTCAGGATCTCGATTAGGGTTGCGAGCTCTGTCGTAGGCTCGAATTCTCTCGAGATTTTTTGCACGATATTCGCGATTACGCTCTCGCTTGCGCCGGATTTGGTCAGCTGTGTAAGTGCGCTGCTTAGAAGAGGTTTGCATTTTTCGGCCTCATCTTCATCAACCCAAATATAGAACAGGCCCATGCAAAGCTCGAGTGCGTGCGCCCGCATGCGAAGGCCATCAGCGAACGTGTGGCCATCAGGTGTTGCCCACTTGTCGCGCAGCGTCTCGAACGCCTCCTCGACGACGCGCGGCACCTGCGGAGAGACACCGTTGATCGTCAGCGTCGCGTCGCAGCCACTCTCGAAGCTCGCGACAACGCCCTCGGTCTCGATCATGCGCCGGCGGAAGGCCGAGCGCGCCGCGGCACGCGGATCGCTCTCCCAGAGCTTCATCTCGTCCTCATTGCAGAGGACCTTCAGCGCCCCCGGCTCGGCGCGCTTGACCTGACCCTTTCTCTCATCGAGCGCATCGGCCCAGAACTCGAGATCGGTGTAGTTCCTCGGAACGAACGAGCGCTCCGACGGCAGACTCCAGTTGGCGAGGTGCGCGAAGTCGTGCAGAGACCGCTTGGTCAGCGTGCCGCTCATCACAACCACGATCGTCTCGGGGTGATCGTGCATGAAGCGCCGCACGCGCCGCGTGACCGCGGCCTTCAGGTTGCTCACGCGGTGCGCTTCGTCGGTGATGATGCAATCGGGCAGGTACGCCTCGAGCGCGTCGGCAGCCTGCGCGCGACCGAGCCAGTCGTATGTCATCGTGCGCGAGTGCTCGGGCAGATCCCAGTGGCGCGAGAGCTCGCGCCGGTCGCGCTCGGTCTTCTCGGCGAGGTCTGCCGGGATGAGTAGGAGCGGCCGCGTCGCGAACAGCACGACGGGCGCGAGCAGCGACACGAGCGTCTTGCCGGAGCCGACGCGCAAGGGTCCGAACAAACCTTTGTGCAAACCGAGCTCGTAGAGGGCGAGGGCCTGCAGCGGTCGCAGGCGCATCTCGCCGCCTGGCGCGCGCAGGATCGAGGTCATCTCGTCGGCGAGCTCCTCGAGCTCGTCGGCGGACCACGTCCGACGCGGCATCTTCAGGATGCGGAAGAGCTCGTTCGAGAACGGGACCTCGACGGCGGCCTGGGAGGGGAAGAGCTCAGGCACGCCTTCGACGCTCCTTCTCGAGAGCAATTTGCAACCGCCATCGAGTTCTATGAAATTCGTGCTGATGCATGTCATAAGGAGCCGTCGCAGCTGCGGCCAAAAAGGCGTCTTCCTCCAACAGAAAATCCCTTCTGTCTAAACCACCGTCGTGCAACATCTGAAGCAAACCGGAGAGCCTCAGAGAAGCAGAACCAGCTGAGCCTTTCGCACCACGTGGATACAAGAACATCATCGCGACAGTTGCTCGTTCGATGTGTGTGCCTTCAGACAGTGCCTTCTTGAAGAGCGCACGATGCTCGGGCTTCGCAATGAACGGCGTTATGTTTGAAAAATCCGCAAAGCCTAGAGCCTTCTTTGCGGCATCAACAAAGACTTCTGGATCGCACTTCGACATCCAGTAGGTCACTTGCGCCGCCTCCTCTTCGTGCCGCTCACGACGGCGAGCACCTTGATCTTGCGCGCGCACTCGGGCGTGTGATGCGGGCACGGCATCGGGTAGCCGCACTCGAGCCTCGGGTTGTGCCGGTCGGGGCAGGGGCAGAACTTAGGCACAGTCACCGTCTTCCGAGCCAGTTAGCTCGTACAAGAACTTGCGCGACATCTTCTTGTGCGCAGCTTGCAGAGTTCTCACTTCTCTCTCGTCGCGACAAAACCCTTCGTCAATCAAATGCTGCCCATCTTCCAACACGTTCGTGACGTCCTGCACGCTGAAGTGACCAACGTCTTCTTCGTTGTCGTAGTCACCAAGAAAAACCGTCAGTAGAGAGTTCTGTTTTTGATCGAACAACCACTGCACGTAGCGATCATCTTCGCGACCAAAACCAGACACGCTCAAGGGAGGCACAGCTATCGCTGAGGATAGTTCACGGAAAAAATCAAAGACCCTTCGTACCTGACCATCGTCGCAGAGCGCTTCAGCACGTACACAATGAGGCTCTCCGCCGAACGCCAGGATGTGCCACTTGGTTGGGTGGCGCCAAGTGTGAAGATCTCTGTTCACGTCGACACCCTCGCCTCCTCAACAGCCTTTTCCAGCGCCACGACGTCGAACGGCAGCGCCTTGGCGTCCTCGATCGCCATCCAGCGGCTCCACACAGTGCCGTTCCAGTGGAAGCCCGCGGCCTTGACCAGGTCCTTGTCCTTGTACGCCGTACGCGCGATGAACTCGGCCTTGGGGCGAGAGGCGCGCTGCAGCGCCAGGTGCAGCCGGTCCTCGGCGTCGTCGAGCCGCTCGAGAAGCCTCGAGAGCAGGAGGCAGTCGTTCACGGCACGGTGCGCGCTCGTGACCGCGACGCCGTGGGCTAGCGCGATGGCGACGAGCGAGCGGTACGCCGACGCGACGGGCCAGACCATGTCCTCGAGCGTGCAAACGAAGGGCAGTCGCGAAAGCTCCGCAGCGCCCTCGTAGCGGGCAGCCTCACGCACGACGAACGCGCGGTCGAAGTCGGCCTGGTGGGCGAGGATGAGGTCGGCCTGCTGCGCGGCCTGCCCCGCGATGGTCCACGCGATCTCGGGCTCGGTGCCAAGCGCCCGCGCCGCCGGCGGGATCGCGTTGAAGGGCTCGGCGGCGTTGCCCTCGCCGAGCAGGAGGGCCGAGTAGCACTCGATGATCGTCCGCTGCTCGACGCTCCAGAGCACGTAGCCGAGCTCGACGACCTCGTCCTGGTCGCGGTCTAAGCCCGCCGTCTCCAAATCCACAATCATCACGGTCTTCATTTTTGCACGCTCCAGAACATCCACAGCACGATCAAGACGAAGAGTGCGTAGGCGAGCTTCTCCGGATAGTCCTTCTTCACTCTGAATCCCTCTTCCTCTGCTCATTCCGAAGCCGCACGACGCTCGCGAGGTAGGCGTCGGCGGCGTCAAACTTGCCGTCGCGGATGAGCTTGAGCGTCTGCCCCATGGTCTCGACGCTGCAGTAGCCCGAGCGCACGAGCGCGTCGCCGACCTGCATTGCGTCGCGCATGACCTCGGGGCTCGGACGGCCGCGCGCCTTCCTCATGTCTCTTCTTCTCCTCGACCAATACGACGAAGCTCTAAAACAACCAGCATCTCTTCGCGTCGACGCTCGTCGTAGCCGTTTGACTCCCGAACGTACTGCTCGATCACGTCTGCTGCTCGCAAACAAACAGCTCGTTTGCAGAGCTGCCGCGCAGCGAGCTGCTCCGAGCTAAGTTGAACCTTCTTCACGCGCCCCGGAGCTCCCGCACGAGGTCGTCGACATCGCCTACCCCTACGGCATCGGCCAACCCAGAAAGCGCGTCGGCGGCGCGCTTGCACAGAGCCTCGAGCTCGCGCACGCGCTCGAGTAGGCCGTTACGTAGCCAAGCGTTTTTGGCCGCCTCAGCTTGATCTGCTTTTCCTCTTTGAACTGCGTAGACCAACATGCTCTCTGCGCAAGCATCTGCTTCTTCCAACACCTCTTTTTCAGTCATACGCAATCGTGCACGCAGCAGGACCCACTGCTTCACCAGCAGCCAGGCGACCGGGTCGCGGCCGAGCAGGACGAACACGGGCTCGTCCGGCTCGGCGCGCGAGTAGCAGTCAAACTTGCCGGGGTTGTTCTTCGTGCCCATCAGAACCTCGTCGGCGTCCTCGGCGCCTTCGGCGACGGTCGAGGACCGCCCTCGTCGACCCAGGGGGCCGAGTTCCGGACGGGGTTACGCTTGACGATGACCAGGCGCTGCTCGTCGAACTCGACGTTGGCTGCGACGCCGCCCTCCTTCGTCAGCTTCGTCGGCTCGACCAGGATGCGCGTGCAGCCGTAGAGCCAGTCGGTGCGCGCGAGGGCGGTGCCCTGAAACCCCGTGTAGACATCGCGGACGGTGTCGCCCAGCAGAATGGGGTTCGTATCGACCGCTTGCGCGCGTACGACCCGGCACTTTTTCTTTGCCTTCATGTCAGCCCCCGAACCGCGACAAGTACTCCTTGAGCATCGCGTCAGCGCACTGCCCCGCCGTCTGCGCAACGCCCTCCAGGCTCTCGGGCTCGACGAGCTCCTGCAGCTCGAGCTTGTCGATGATCGCTGCCTGAGCAGTCGAAGCGTACGCCGACCACATGTCCGCGGGCGTCGCGGGCTTCTGCTCGGCGGCGGGGCGGCCGCGGCCGCGCTTCGGCGCCTCTTCAGTGTCGGCCGGCGCCGGCTCGGCTACCGGCTCCGCGACCGTCTCCACGACGACCTGCGGCGTTGCCGCGGCGGCCGCGCTCTTAGCCGCCAACCGGGCTGCGAGCTTGTTCGCCGGCGCCGCGGCGACGGTTCCGGTCTGGGCCGGCGGGGGCGGCGCGGCCTGCTGCTGCGCGGGCGGCGCGGTCACTGCGGGCGGGTTCACCTGCCCGGGCGTCGCCGGCGCGCCGTTCTTTCCCTTGCGGTTGCGGAGCTGGGCCAGATACTCCTCGGTGCTCGTGCTTCTCTGGGTCATGACTGCGACGATCCTCTCTTGCATTGTTAGATTGCATTTCTCAACGAACGGACATCCCCCGTACGCCCCGCAGGCGGTGGCGTCGTAGGGCACCTCGAGCGCGGAACCTCCGCCGTCGAGGATGAGCTTCATCTCCTTGGCGCTCTGGACGGTCTGCTCGACCCGCGACGAGACGTCCTCGCGGCGGAGCAGCGCACGCACGGCACGCGCGTCGGGCGCGCCCTTGGTGAGGCCGTACGTCCACTGCACGGCCACCTCGCTCGAGCCGGTCTTCACCATGGCCCACGCGGCGTAGAGCGTCGCCTGCACGTCCTCGGCCATCAGCTCGGGCTTGAGCGCCCAGTCGAACGAGCTCGTGCTCTTGTGGTCGTAGACCGTCGGGGGCGACAGGTCGGGCATCCACAGGTCGAGCGCCATCGCGAACTTCACACCGTCGAGCTCGATGCCGACGTCCATCTCGACGTGACTCGGGTCGACCAGGTGCGGCGGCGGCAGATGCGGCAGGATCATCTGCGCGACCTTCGCCTCCTTGCTGCCCGATGGGGGCAGACGCTTCTTCAACCACTTCTCGAGGTGGTCGTGCACGCCAATGCCGAAGAGCGCGCCCTTGCCCTTCGGTTTTCTCAACCCGTCGAGCTGCTGGAAGGCCCACTTGCGCGGGCAGAGCTCGTACTCGGAGACCTGGCTCGGCGAGCTCTCGTAGACGAGGGGCAAGCACGTTACTTTTTCTCTTATATCGCTCACTAGATAATCCGTCAAATTCTTTTTGCGGCGCCGATGTGCAGGTGCTTCGTCGCGACGCGAACGGCGCGGCTACGAAATTTCTCACCGCTGGCAGCAGTCAGGATGATCCACGCCTTCTTATCGGCGGGGCAGAGCCACCACCAGAGCAGATTCGCCAGATCCCACCAGCGCACCGAGACCGTGATCCAGACCGACTCGTCGGGGAACACGACGGCCAGGCCGTGCACGGGGAAGGAGTCGACGTGGACAATTTGATGCATCACTCCGCCGCCTCCACACACGAGCCGTGAAAGTAACGCCAGTGCCCCTCGAGCCCTCGCTCGTAGCCGAAGGTCCTGCGGCAGAGCACGCACGCGCACGTCGCAGGCAGCGGCTCGATGACGTAGCGCCGGCGCAGGAAGCGGTCGGCGTGGCGGGCGAGCTTGGCGCGCTCGGCTTCTTTTTGGAGACGGTCACGCTGAAGGAGGGCTTGCTTGTAGCTGCGGCGCTCCCGGAGATGGGACGGGACGTGCGCAGCTTCGGCGAAGATCTCGAGGATGGTGGCGACGTACGCCTCAACGCGCAGCTCATAGACGTCGTCTGCCATCAGATCCTGGGGGATTCTGCAATCACTTGGTTCTTGCAAAAAGAAGTGAATTCATCGCCGAGCTGCACATGCATCGCTCTAGGCCACAACATGCGTTCTTCCTCTGCAGTGATAGGCCACGGTGAGGCCAGCACCCAAGGAAACTCTCTCCAACTATATGTCTTTGAGATGTAGGAATCGTACAACGTCAGTTGGCACAAACAGTCTCCAATGCTGATCTTTTCTATCTTCACCTCAATAAAAATATTCGGAGCACATAGAGGGTGATGGCTAGCAAAAATTATCAGATCAACGAAACCGATCGTCGTCTTGTATTGGTTTTCGCCTTTTTCAATCGGAACTTCGAAAGCAGAGTAAGTTGTGCCCATCAAGGCATCGAAGGAGTTCGCAGACTCTTCAGGTGCTTGCATCTTCTCCGCGATCATAAGAACTATCGATTGCACTTTTTCGCGGTCTGCAAGGTACTGACACGCGAGATCGTGCTGCGAATTCTTCTTATCCGGATCGGCAAAGCCAAGCCTAGAAAGTAGCGTACGATCGTGCGAATGCATTTTTAGTTTAATCCCTTTTCCTTCTTTTTTAGTACGTTCACCTGCGTGTCGCGCGACAGCGCCGCCTCGATCGCCTCCTTGTCTGCGAAGCCCGTGCGCTCGGCCCACGCGATGAGGTTGTCGACGTTGAAGACGCGGTAGTTCACGCGCTTGCCCTCGTCGTTGTCGAGCCGCACGCGCGGCACGTTCTTGCAGAGCGCGATGAGGTCGCTCGAGAGGTGACCTGTGAACGGGCACTTCTCGTTCTTCACGTAGTGGTCCCAGCACTCGATGATGCCCTGCGCGTTCACGAGCAAGCGGTGGTTGTCGATTCGGACGAGGTTGTGCCCGCGCGAATCAGTGTCGAACTTGCCCGGGCTCATGAGGTAGCCCGTGAGCCACTGACAGATCGCCGAGCGCACGCCGGTGCGCGTGACGAGCTGTCGCTGTAGTCCCTGGTCCTCGACCTTGATGAGGAACCTGCCTCGCCTCTCCCACGGGTGGTTCTGGACGAGCCAGAGCACGTGCTCGGCGATCATGTCGCCCTCGACCCACTTGTTCGTGTCGGTGTTCTCCAGGTACGCCTTGGCCTCGGGCTGCGTCGGCACGTGGAAGTAGCGGTCGATGATGGCGTCAATGTCGAACGCGGAGAGGTTCTCCTGCGTCGAGAGCACGTCCTCGTTGTTTGCGGCGACGATGGTGCGCGTCGCTCCCTCGAGCGTCGCGTTCGGCTGGAACTTCCTCTTGAGCGGTCGGCGCGTAGCCTGGATGTGAATTCTCAGGTCCGCGTTCTTCGCAAAACCTCTCGCGTCCTTCGGTAGCTGCTCATCGGCGAAGCAGAGCGGACAGCTCGCCAGCGTCTCGTTGAAGTCTCCGAAGACCTCCTCGAGCGGCGTCGGCCGCGACGTCGTCCAGATGCGCGAGACGCCGAGCGCGAGCAGGCTCTTGCCCGTGCCCTTGAGCCCCGTCAGAAACAGAGCGACGCACGGCTCCTGCAGGTACGTCACGACTGCGAGCCAGGTCTTCAGGTCCTCGTACTTGTCGCCCGCCATGAGAAAGAGCCAGTCGTCGATCTCCTGATGGAACGTGGGATTGATGCTCCGCATCGGGCAGGGCGCCTCGAACAAGGTTCGCGAGGCGTCGTCGTAGCGCGCGACCTGCGCGCGCAGGTCGAGCACGGTCTTCTGCGCCACGGTGCCGTACTGCCTCACGAGCTCGACGATGCTCTTTGGCACGACGCCGCCGTCCTTGCTCGTCTTGTAGAGCGAGACGCCGGCGCTGATGGCGGGCGCGAGTGCGCGGTCCGCCGACGCCAGCATGTCGTCCTTCGTGTACGGTCCCTCGTAACCGCCGGCGACGAAGAAGTAGTAGCTACCACCACGCTGGATGATCCAGCGCTTGCTGATGGCTTCGCCGAAAGACTCGAGCTCGCCGAGCGAGTACGGGTCGCTCCTGCCATTTCTGAACGCTTCACGGATGCGCTGAGCCTGCTGATCCTTTTCTTTTTCTTTTTCAGCGCGCACCTTCTCCTGCGCGCGACGGACCTTGTACGCCATGCGCTCAACCGCCTTGGCGGCCCACCCGGACGGCTCGCCGTGGAGCTTCTCCATCCGGTCTAAGCTCAGCAGAAAGTGCTCTGCGACGGACTCAGGCGTGCAGTCGGCAAAGCGCTCTCCGAGCACGAGCGAGAGCTTGAAGAGCGCGTCGTCTCGCTGCCCTGACTCGGCGAAGCTCTCGCCATTGAGCACCTTGAGCAGGAGCTCGCCGATGTCGCTCCGGTACTCGTCTGACTTTTTGCGCGCTAGGTTCTTCGCAAATTTCTCGAGCTGCTCGCGCTTGAGCTTGCTCTGGGGCGCGGCGGGTGCGACGGCCACGACCGCGGCCGCGTCGAGCTTGAGCACCTCGTCGACGTCGAGCGCCTCGCCGTCGAAGACGCGGACGAAGTTGTGCTCCTCGGTGCCCGCCGGGGCGAAGGGGCCGAAGTAGATCCGGCTCGCGTCGCGGCACAGCGGGTCACAGAGGCCGGGGAAGAGCGACGCGGCCCGGACCCAGAATCGCTCCCAGGAGAAGCCCGACACGGGCCGCGAGAGCGGGATGATGACGCGGAGCTTGGACAGGGGCGCCGCGGCGACGTGGCTCCAGGTCGTGTAGAGCACGGCCCGCAGGCCGAGCTGCTCCACGGACTCGAACAGGCGCAGGACGGCCGCCTCGTCGAGGTTGTCCGCGTCGATGACGAAGGCCGAGACCTCGACGACGCGGCTGGCCTCCCGGGCCGGGCAGTTCGGCGGGTAGCAGGCCGGACTAAACGCCGGGCACTGCTCTTTTACCGTCTTATTGTACCTGTGCTGGCTGAACTCCCCGACCAATTCGTCCCAGTCAGGCTCCCACGGGCGCGGAACCTCGTCGAAAGCATTCGGAAAGAGGGAGAATCTCATCCCTCTTGACCCAAAGACGTGACTTTGTTACCGTAAGTATCGGTCGAGCACGGCATTGCTCAGACTTCTCCTCGGGCTCTGGGGCTTCCAAGTTTCCCAGGGCCCGTGGTTTTTTGTGGGGATCTAGGACGCGAGCTTTCGGTTCTACACGAGCCGGCCGCCGCGCGTCAAGACTTCGGAAAACGACGCACCAGTCGGCGCAAATTCAGCTTGACCTGGCTGGTGTCGGCTGGCAGGGTGGCCGATCTGCGTTGAGGTTTTGCTCGACGCAGAAGGGTTGCCGGACCCCTACCGAGAGTAAGTAGCCGACATCGCTCACTTCGTCTCATGTCTCACCGTGTCTCACGGCCGTTTGAGACACTTTTGATAGGCTATGTGAGCGAGATCGCTGTACTTGTCTCAGCGTCTCACGCTTTCGCGACTTTCCGTAGGGAGAGAAAAAACTACTCTATTCAGATCTCTTCTATACTCTTTTTCTTGTGAGACACTGAGACAATGAGACGTCATAAAGAAAATCATATAGTTAAGTAATAGAAATCGTCTCACGAGTGTCTCAATCCTACCTTTTCGGTCAAGATCATTGAGACAAAAAGAATTGTTTTGCAAAATGATTTGCGCGTGAAAAATCGACGCGGCCATTTTCTTTTTTCAAATACCTCGCTCAGGCGGCCTCGGCGGCGATTTTGGTTCTCTAAAGGTCTCCACGCGCCTCACCCGCACCCCGGCCTTGTTCGCGATGCGGGCCATGCCCTGGGTGCCCCGCCCCCCGGGCAGCAGCGCCGCGACCACGGCCACGTCGTAGCCGTGGTCGCCGAGGATGAGCAGGAGCCGCAGCATCTCGCGGTTGCGGGCCATGCCGGCCGCGTTCCGGTCGCCCCTCGCGTCGAACTTCTCCCACTGCGCCGGCAGGGGCACGACGGAGACGTAGTGGCCGAGCTCGAGCATGATGGAGACGTAGCCCTCGATGATCGGGTCGGAACCTGGCGGCCCCGCGACCATGGCGTCCGCTCCCGTCGGGCAGTCGCCGTGGATGATGACGTCCGGGTCCTCCTCCAGGATGGCCAGGTGCAGAGCCTCCTCGTCGGCCCACTCGCGCGAGCCGGAGACGATGATGGCCTTCACGGCGGAGACCCGTCCCCCTTCGTGCGCTCGTGCCGCTCTAGCTCCTCGTCGAGCTCGCGCTCGTCATCGGCCCAGTCCTCCTGCAGCGCGACGAGCAGCTCCTCGATGACCCTAACGGCCAGGCGCCCGTGCCGCCGCGTGCGGTCGTAGCCGAGCTCGGCGTGGGCGGTGTTTTTGACGGCGTCGACGAGGGCGATGGCCTGGGCGAGCCCAGCTGTTAGCTCGTCGATCTTCTGCTGGTTCACCTCTCGTCGTCCTCGTCCTCGTCGTCCTCGTCTTCGTCAGCGAATCCGTCGAGCTCGTCGAGCAGCGCGTCGGCGTACTCGACAGCCCAACGGGCGGCCCATTCAGGTTCGAAAGGATTTTCGAGATCCGGAGGACCGATGGCGGTTAGGAGCCCCTGCATGCACGCGATCGCGACCCGCTCTCGGCGAGCGGCGTCGAGCAGCGTCTCGCTCGCCCTCTCAGTCGCGCGCACTCCGCGCTCGATGGTCTTCCTGTTCGTCTTTCTCTTCGTTGCCATGTTCACTCCTTTTTGGTTTCTGACTCGTCCATGCGGCGGGAATTGCACCCGCTTGCTCGGTACCGGCCCGGGCTTGAACCGGGAGCCTCGGCGGTCGTAAGAACCTGCTGGTTGGATGTTCGGCGCCCTTGTCGCCCATCCCCCACCTTGCTGTCTCCCGGCGTTGCCGCCGGTCGTGGGTTTGATTTTCGAGCCTGCTTACGATCAGTCGCGTCGCTGTCCGCGATGCGCATGGATTATTCGGCCTCGAACGCGGCGTCGAATGCGGCCTTGGCGTCGCGGAGTCTCTCCGCGCATTTTTGAAGTTCTTCTTTGGCCTCTCTTGTTCGCTCTGCGGCCCGCAGGAGCGCAGCATCAGCTTCGACGAGCAGCTCCGCGTGCAGCCGGTGGTCGTCGCGGGCGGCGCGGAGCTCGGCGTAGAGCTCGTCGGGCGTGGGCGGTTCCGATTCGAGCTCTAGTTTGACGGATATTGGGTGCTCCTTGATCACCGTGCCGTTGGCGAGGATCGTGTCGCCCTCCCTGACCACGGTGCCGTCGTCGAGCCTGCCCTCCGGGGGAGGCCGGAACGGGTAGGTCACGCCGTTCTGCTTCGGCGGCGGCCACTGAAAGCCGGATCTTCTGAGCTGCGCCACGGCGTTCTTGACGGTGCGGTGGTCGCCGGACAGCCCGCCCGCGAACGTGACCATCTTCTGCGCGGGGTCGGGCGGGTAGGCCTTGTAGTGGCCGCGCTCGGTGCGCTCGACGGTCCAGCCCTGTCTTCGGAGCTCCCCGACTATCTCGCGCGACTCCTTGGACTCGGTCATTGTCCGATGTTCTCCTTGATGTCGCGCAGGCAGAGCGCGCACGGCTCGTAGAGGTCGACGCCGTGCACGCAGGGCTCGGCCGTGTATAATTCTCTCCACCAGTCTCGGTGGCGGCCGACCACCCGCATGTTGTCCTCGCGCCGCCCCATCAGCTGCTTCGCCGCACGCGTCAGGCTCATGCGCGCGGGCGTCGTTGCGGGGTCCTGCAGCTCGCGACCGCAGAACGGGCAGAAGCAGATGTAGACCGGGTCCTGGTCCTCGTCCTTCCAGCCCTCGCCCCACCACTCGGGATCGCCGAATTCATTGACGACTTGCTGCACGCCGAGGTCGCCGCAGCCGGGGCACTTCTTGGCGAGGTCGGTCACTGGCTGCTCCTTGCGTCGAGGAAGTCCAGATCGATGACCTTTCCATCCTCGAAGACCTCGCGGTACCTCACGATGACGTGTTGCCCGATCTTGAGTCGGGACCACAGTGCGCGCTGCTCCTCGCCCTGCACTACGAAGCGGCCGTGCTCACACTCGAACACGACGGCGTAGCGCGCCGGGATGCTCACCGACGTGAAGACGACGCTGCCCTTGGAGGTGAAGCCACTGCCGGATCCGTGTCCGGCGGGGACGAAGGGCAGGTCAACGACCGTCGCCGGCTCCGTCTTCTCGGGCCCGTAGGTCTCCGAGGAGCAGCCGGCGAGCAGAGCCAAGAAGAGTGAGCAAAAGGCCTTCATGTTCCTGTTTCTTTCCGCTCCACGAGCACGAGGGGGAAGTTCTGGCGCTGGACGACGTCTGGCCACTGCTCGCACGCGAACGCGAAGGCCAGGCGCGCGGCCTCGTTGGCGCTCTCGAAGTTCAGCTCGTCGGGCTCGAAGCCGAGCACGTAGAAGCCTGAGTTCGAATTGCCGCGTCGGTCGCCCGATCGGTCCCACCAGAAGAACGCGAACCAGAGAGGCTTGCCGCCGCACGCCCAGTGCACGCGCCCGTCCGGGTCGTCGGGCACCTTCCTGTTTAAGAGGAGGCCCGTGTCGAGCAGCCAAGAGTCCCATGGAAAGCCAACCAGGTTGTGCTCGGGAGAGTAGATGCGCGGACCTGAATCTGGCTGGTGCAGGAAGTGTCCACCGCCTCGGTGCGTGTAACCGAAGTAGAGGGCGCACCTCATCCTCGCCACCCCTGCTCGCGCAGCACGCGCGCGACGTCGGGCGGCTGCCACCCCTCGGGCTTCATGATTTTTCCGTCGGCGCGCTTCTCGCCGCCGATCTTGGCCATGTTCGCGCGCTGCACCTCGGCGAGCACGGGGCCGCCGTCGATGCCGAACTCCAGGCGCGTCCCCTCTACCACGTAGTCGAGGTCGCAGAGCGCGTCGGCGAGCGCAGGCAGGTCGATGATCACCTTGCAGTCTCTGATGTCTTCGAATACCTGCTCGCGCGTGTCGGCGAGCTCAGGGTCTCGTAGCGACGCCTCGAGCGCCTCGAAGAACTCCTCGGCGATCAGGCGCAGGCGCATTCGCACGCGGTCCTCCGGCGGCACCTGCGGCTCGCTGAGCACGGGCTGGTCCATGACGCGGTGGAACTGCAGGACGTTGGCGCGTATGTCGCGCGCCCGGCCCTCCTCGCGCAGCCGCGTGTTGGCCTCGAGCAGCTCCTGCTCCCGAGCCCGCAGCCGAACTACTTCTTTACGGAGATCGAGAACTTGTGCGACGACGGCTTCGGTTTCAGATTTCATGTCGGTGACCTCGGCCTGAAGCTCTCGTTAGGTTTCTCAGGTGCGCAATCCCCCTCGTGCCCCTCGCGCAGCGTGCAGCGCAAGCCGAAGTAGGTCCTCTTGCACATGCTCACGACCTCGCCCGTGGCGGCCACGACGGCCTGGCCGGGCTCGGTGCCCTGCGGGCCGCCGTACTTTGCGGTGACGTAGGCGTCGAGCTGCTCGCGGGCCTCTTTCGGGTCGACCTTGAACTCCTCCACCGTCACGTCCGCGAACGGAATCTCCCGGGTCTGGAGCACCTCGCCGACCGTGGTGACGACCGTGACCTCCTCGCCGAGTCTCGCGCGAGCCGCCTGCAGCTCGATGGTCAGCGCGCGGATGACCGCGCCGCGCTCGGCGTCGACCTCCCGCGACGTCGCGAGGAAGGAGGCGAGCCAGCGGGGCAGCTCCTCGGGCGTGACCTTCGGGTTGCCCTCGACCATGGCGCCGACGACGTCGCACGCGAGCTGGAGGGCGTCGCGTTCCACGTGCGCTCGAGCATCAGCGACCGCTAGACGTGTGAGCAACCAAGTGACGAGGTTTACCAAACCATTTTTTGAGCGCTTCGCGCCTACCAGTCGCATTGCTTCGGCGTAGAGGCCGTGCCGGTTCGTGTGCAGAGGATGTGCGGCCTTGATTTCCTCGTCTTCCGGTAGCGGTTTGTCAGCCCATTCCCCCGTTTCGGAATCTAACGCTCGAAATAATTCTTCGCCGAAGCTGAGATATGTTTGCACCCAACCCTGACTCCAATTGTCCACGACGTCGTCGTGGTAATCGGCGTCCTTGGGCACGTTCATCCAAGACAGTGCAAGTGCTCGGATGCGATCCACAACAGCTTCAGAGGCCTCGGCGCGGTCGTCGATGCGGTCGCTCGTCTTGAAGGCGTTGTCGAGATGCCGCGTGAGCTCAGCGACCTTGGCCTCGGCAGCCTCGGCGCGCCTGAGCATCTTGACGTAGTCGCCCTGCTCGAGAAAGGCGTTGCGCATTCGCGTCGCCTCGAGCTCTCCCTCGGCGGCCTCGAGTTTGCTTCGGGCGGCGTCGCGCTCTCGCAGGGCTCTGCAGTAAGGACAATTTGCCTCGCCCGGTGCAGGTGTGCCGCAGACGTAGCAGCGAAAGTAGCCCATGTCTTCTACCGCGACTTCATACGTCGCCTCGAAGATGTGCGCCTTGCACGGGTACTTCTCGCCCGCGGCGCCGGTGATGATCCACTCGCCGGGCTCGATGCGCACGGGTCCGTTCGGCGTGTGCACGACGGGATAAGGCAGGTGTATATCCGGTTTGGGGTCGTAGAACTCTTCAACGCCCTCGACCTCCCTGCCCGGGAACCACTGCTCAGCCTCGACCTCGATTCTCTTCTTGACGTACTTCACCTGTCACGATCCTTTCCGGAGAAGTTGAACGTCGGCCCGACGCTCCGACTGGGCTCCTTCACGGTGCCGGTGCCGCCGCAGCGTCCGCAGTCAGGCTGCGGCTCGCCGAAGTTTAGGTCGTCGGCGCACGCGCACCTCTCGCCGCGCTTCTGCTCCGTCTTACCGTCTTACTTTTCTTCACAGCCACTTGACCTTTCCTTTCTTGCCCTCGAGCGCGCGGTGCGCCGCGATCACGGCGCGCCCCTCGCCGACCTCCTCCACGAACCTCACGGCCTCGCTGTAGGCTATGCGACCGTACTTGAGCTTCACGGAGTGCCGGCCGTATCGGAGCTCGAGCCCGCGTAACAACGCGACTGAAACTAGATAGACGGCGTCGAACATTACGGCTGCGGCCCCTCGTCGTGCGGGTTCCTTCTCCTCTGCTGCTCGCGGCGCAGCACCTCGAGCCACTCCTGCTTGTGGTGGTACTTCTCCCACGCTGAGTTCATGTCCTGGTCGGCGTAGTACGCGGCCATGCTGTCGCCCGGGAAGTCGTGGGGCTCGGGCATCTCGGCGCGCTCGAGCATCGCGATGGCGTTCCGGAGGTGCTCGTCGCTCATCTCCGTGACCGGGATCTTCTGGCCGTCGCGAGTGGTCCAGATCTCGCTCACGGGAACAGCTCCTCGCCGTCAGGAATGCATTCGCTCGTAAGGTGTTTGTTCGCGTAGCAGAGTTTGAGCCACTGCCAGCACTCGTCGTGGCGCCGGCAGCGACCACTCCACGCCTTGTCAACCTGTTGCCGCTCCTGGTCGGTGTGGTTTGCCTTGAGCAGCGCCTGGATTGCCAGCCACATGCCGAACGCGACGAATCCCACCAAGAAGGGGAAGTAGTACCAGGGCGGTTTCATTCCCCGAACAGCGCCGCGACGGCCGCCGCCTCCCACGAGCCGGGCCTTCTCACGCCCGCGGCGAGTGACTGCGCGGCGTACTCGAGCACGCGCTGCACAGGCGGTTTAGTGTTGTTGACTATTGGGTATTTTTCTAGCTTCTCGAGAGCGAATTTTTCGAGAGCTTCGTAGTCTCCATCTATGAGCTCTATTGTGATCTGCCTCATCAGTTGTCCCCGTAGTGGTTCTTCCTGCGCCTCTGCAGCTTCGCCGCGGGCAGGTAGTCGCTGAGTCCGTCGAACTTGAACCGGCGCTCTTCTGTGTCGATGGCATGGATCGAGCGCGCAGCTCGCGCCTGTTCTGATAGCCACTTCGCGAGCCAGTTGGGCGCGAACACTCCGGTCGGGTGCTCGTGCCAGGCCAAGCCCTTACCCCGGAAGGTGCGCCCGTCGTCGAGCACGACCTCCTCCTCGCCGCTCGGCAGCCGCTGCCAGGTGAAGAGGCCGGGCCTCGTCGGCCTCGGCTTGAAGATCACGACCTCGTACACGAAGAGCAGCGACGTGATGAACGACGCCAAGAAGAAGCCCGACGCGAAGTAGAGCCACTCGTCGCTCATGATCTCTGTGCCTTTGCGCGGCGCTCTATTGCCGCGAACACTTCTTCGTTGCCGTCACTCAGTGCCGCTAGTTCGAGTGCAGTAATGGCGCGGATTAATGTACCCCGCAGTTTGAGGTCAGGTACACCTTCCAGTAGCTCGAGAACGATCGCTCGCAGAGCCTCGCGCTTGGTCACGCCAGCCCCCCGCGAAAGCGCTCGACAACGTTGCGAAGATACTTCTCGTACTCCTCTTCGCTGATGTTGAAGATGTCGAGCTCGTCGCACCTTCTCTCGATCTCATCTACATCAAGGGGAACGCCGGGCACTCCTCTGGACAGCTCGTAGACGACCGTCAGCACGCGGTCCTGCGCCTTTGTCAGTTTCACGCCTGCCCCACGACGCGCGCCCGACCCCGGACGAGCGCCACCAGGCGCGCGTCGAAGGCGTGCTGCGCAAATCTCACGGCCTCGCCCAGGCTCTCGCGGCTCTCGGCGGCCCCGGACAGGCTCGTGCCCCGGCGGTAGATGAGCGCGCAGTAGTAGCCCCGCTCGACGGTCGCGACGAGGTGGGCGTCGTTGTCCTCGAGCCACTTCGTGAGCGCGCCGAATTGCTCGGGATCGAGTTCCTCTCTGAAGCTATCGAGCCAATCTCGGAACGCTTGATTGGTTTCGGTCACTTCTTCCTCCGCGCCGGCGTGCACGCCGACTTGATGAACGCCCAGAGCTCGGGCTCTGCCTTGAACCATTCGGACTCCACGCGCAGGTGGGAGAACATGCCCTGGATGCGCATCTCGACGAGCATGTCGCCGGGCATCGTGCCGACGAGCTTCACGTTGTGGTGCATGCCCTCGCGCCGCTTTCGGAAGTCCTTCATCCGCGCCTCGGGGTCAGACGAGAAGCCGATCTTGATCAGGTCTCGTTCGGCGTCGTACGCGAAGTAGATGACGGACTTCCTGTTGGGGTCGTGCTTCGGCCCCATGCGCTGCTCGCGGCGGCGCTCGTCGATCCAGGCCTTCGCGACCGCGGCGTCGACGCGCACGCGCGCATGTCCGCCCTTGCTCTTCTTCTCGTGCCCGTTCCTGATGACGGGCATGCCCTCGTGGACCCAGCGCTTGACGGTCCCATACTTCGCGCCGATCTCCGAGGAGAACTGCTTCAGTGTGAGGATCATTTCTTCTTCCTCGCCTCGAGCATCGCGTCGGCGAACCCGTACGCCGTCTCGGCCATGTGCTGCTGGCTCTCCGCGACGAGGCGATCGATGTTGGCATTTGCGAACATGCCCGTGAGCGCCGCCATGGCGAAGCGATCGCGCAGCATCGCGCACTCGTCGAGCGTCTGACAGATGTCGTCTAGTGCTGCTGCGACAGAGTCGATGGATTCTGAGATCTCCTTCGCATTTTCGTACTCGCTCATGCCCTTTTTTCCTCCTCAATTCGCCTCGGCACCCACGCCCGCACGGGCACCTCACCCTTCGTCGCGTCCTCGATGGCGACCGCGAGCGCGACGCTCGCCGACTTGCGCTTGCCTGTGAGGATCTTGTGGAGCTCACTCGGGTCGTAGCCGATGCTGAGCGCGAAGCGGTGCGTCGCGAGCCCGCGGTCGGCGAGCCAGAGCTTGAGTAGCTCGGCGCCGGGCAGGTAGGTGGTCATTGCCTGAACTCCACGCCCTCTTCCGCGGCCCACATTCGCGCTTCCTTCTCCGCCTCCTCTGGCGTCGCGTATCGGCCGACCCCGGTGTCGTAGGGCTCGTAGAAGCCGCCCATGTCTGGGTTCTTCCAGACGAGCACGGCGAACCAGCAGCCGCTGATGCCCTGAGAGATGGTCATGTAGCGCTCGCTCATTGCCCGATTCCGAAGACCTGCTGGCTGACGCCGTTCTTCTGGATCTCGACGATGACCTCTTCTTGGTCGAACTTCGTCGCGATGAGCTCGGCCAGATCCTCGACCTGGCGCTCGAATTGCTTCGGCGTGACGCCCTCGGCCGTGTTGATGAGGATGACCTGCATGCCGGGCTCGTCCACGACCTCGCCGCTCTCGACGTGACGGTAGAGCCCGCGCTGCGTGAGGAACGTCGCGCCGGGGTCGCCGACCTGCGCCTCTCGCGTGCGGCGCACGAGGTGCACGAGCAGGTCCTCCTTGTGCTTGGCCTCGCGCTCGGTGATGCGGAGGGACGGGGGCGCGTCTTTGGGTCGGAAGCCGACGACGATGCGCGCCGACCAGGTGTCAGCCTCGCTCTGCCACCGGCGGGGATTGGTGAGGATCGAGCGGTCGCCGTGGCACGTGAGCCGGCCGCTCGGCGTGAAGCTTCCGCCGCCGTTCTTCTTGTTCCAGGACAGTCGCCTGGGGTTTACGTCGTATCGCATGGTCTCAGTTGTCCTTGTTGATCAAGAGCTTCTCGAGCTCCTCGTCGAACTTCTTCGCGTCTCGAGACCGCTCCCACTCCCGGATGAATTCCTTGCCCCTCTCCCAGTCGAGGTCGTGCCCGTCTGGACCGAACCACTTGAAGGGCGAGTCCTTGGGGTAGTGGGGGCCCGCGTCCTGCATGTAGACCTCGACCCTTCCCGTGTCCCAGCGCACGCACATGAGCCTGTTGCCGCGCTTGGGATCGAGAGTTCTGATGTCGACGTTCTGCAACTGGGGTTTCTGCCGCCTCGGCTTTTTTCGGAGAGCTCTGCGATGCAGCACGTCGATACCTATGGGCACTACGACGCATGCAATTGTCACGGCCGAGGCAATACTCACGAGGATCGTGCCTGTGACGTCCATCAGTCGCGCTCCCTTGACAGTTTCAGGATCGTGCCGGCGGCGAAGCCCGCGATCAGCAGGCAGCGTTCGAGGCGCTCTTGGATGATCGTGTTCGAGACCGAGAGCTTTCGGATCTCGTTGGCGAGCTCGACCATCTCGCAGCCGAGCGCCTCGGCGATCTTGAGGGGGTCCTCGAGCTCGATGATGCTGAGCTTGTTCATCTTCCTGCGTCTCCTCTGTCGCACTTGCAGAACACGAGCGCGGCGGCCTCCTCGTTGGAGGGGTGCGTCGCCACCTGAACCTGCATCACGTGCAGGCGGTTTACACACTGTTCGGAGTTTGGCGATCCCGAAGTCGTCGCGAGCAGTGTCGCCTCGTCCTTGCATGGTCCGTTCCACGCCTCGAGCTCTTGCCTCTTTTGCGCGGGCCTCCGGACCCTCGCACGCGGCGAACGTGAGGGCGGTGAGTAGAAGCCAAGCCCTCATCATCCGATCCCCAGGAACTTGAGCGCGTCCTCGCGCGCCCGGTTGAGCCGCACCATCGCGTCGTGGTCGCCGCCCTTGTCGGGGTGCGCCTCTTTCGCGAGGGCTCGGTAGCGCTCCTCGACGTCGTCGGCGGTGACGAACACATTGTTGAGCTTGAGCACGCCGCGCCAGTCTTCCTGTGCCTCTGTCGAGGCCGGTAGCGCCGCGAACCCCGTGAACGCTCGGTTCAGGATCTCGCTCGATCCCGTCCTCTCGAGCATGCGCATCGCCTCGAGCGCGAGGCCGACTGCGCGCACGTTCTCGCGCACTGTGCGCCACTTGTCGCACGCGATGACGCGGCGCTCCTGCTTGTGATCGCTCCAGTAGACGGCGACTCCGGGGTCGTCGGGCTCGCGCATGTTCGCGAGCGGCACGCCGTCGCGCCGAAGCGGCACGTTGCTCGAGATGATGACGTTGTAGTCTCGCACGCCCATGAGACCGAGCGAGTGCAGGACCTCGTCGCGCGCCCGCGCGAAGCTCACCTTGTAGGGCGAGTTTTTGCGCCGGTGAGCGTCGGTGCGCTTCCATCCGATGGGCCAGGTGAGCGGATAGGCGTCGACATCGTTCATTAGTTTTTTCCTTTTGGATCTGCAAACCACTGCGCCATCTTGTCCGCGCCCCTGGCGTGCGCCCGCGCGAGCTCGAGCGAGACCTGCTCTACGAGCTTTCTCCTGTGCTCGTCGCTCATGTGCGGCGCCTCGGCGAGCACGCGGTCGACTGCCTCTCGGAGCCAGGAGTTCTTCATCAGCTGCACTCGCAGTAGGCACCGCCGCTGGCGGCGACGCACTTCCATCGCGCGTAGTCGTTGCACGCGCACGAGCCGGAACAGGACGAGGGCTCGCAGGGGAAGGCCAGGAGGACCGGGCACTGCCCGCCGGGGGGCAGCGCCGCGTCGCCCGAGTCAGGCTCGGCGTCGCTCGCGACCGCGTCGCTCGGCTGGTAGGCGTCGATGATGCGGTCGGCGACGTCGGCGTCGACCTCGAGCAGCCCCCCGGCGCCTGCCGCGCCGTCCTCGAGCTCCGCGTAGCCCGGGCTCGAGACGTGCGACGAGCAGCCGATAGTGAATGAGATGATCAGGATTAGTTGTTTCATGTTGCTTTGCTTTTCTTCACGATGCCCTCGTCCACGCCGTGCGCGGCGCTACCTTGCCCTCGGGGTCGACGACCTCGACCCAGTCGGAGAAGCCCTTGAAGAGCGCGACGGCCCGGTCGACGTCGCCCTCGGCGACGGTCACCCGCTCGAGCTCGCAGCCGTCCCGGTCGAGCCCGACGACGAACCAGTGCTTCACCTGATCCTCCCCTCGAACGTCGAGCGCGCGAGCTCCCGCTCGATGCCGAGGATTATTTGCGGCGGCAGATTAGTAGCATTGGCGAGCAGCCAGCCGAGCACCCACCGCGCGCCCTCGCCCTCGGGCCTCCGGCGCATCGCCTCCTCGACCATCTCGGCGAGCCACTTCCTGGCGCAGGGGCAGAGGGTCATGGTCGCGCCTCGTAGCCGGGCCGCCGCTTGATCTCCCGGAGCTTGTAGTCCAGGGGCAGCGACACGTAGTCCTCGAGCTCGTAGCGGCGCTTGCTCACGGGGTCGACGCCGCGGAGGTGCCGGACCGCGAGCACTCCGCATCCGCCGAGCTCGTAACGAGCGGCCTGCAGCGCCTCGAAGTCCCGGACCTTGATGTCGCGCCGGAGCGACAGGCGCTTGACGAGCTTAGCCGCGGTGCCCCTCGGCGGCCGCGTGTACCAGAAGCGGCCGGGGTCGACCGTGCGGCGGTAGAGCACGCCGGGGCGCATGTTGTAGGCCTCGATCACGGAAGGCTCCCACGCAAGCGAGCAGCTTGAGCTACCCGACGCGCTTCACGTACCGCAGTTGACTTACTTCTGAATCCAAACGTCCAGCGATACTTGGTTCTGGCTGGTTCACCAAGAGGTGGTGCGAAGACGTAGAAGAGCTCCGCGGCCAGCACGAGCGCGTAGCAGTTTCGTGTGCGGTACACGATACGCGGATCGTCGGCAGTGATTATCTCTCTTTCGCTGAGCATCACTTGAATGCCTCCCTTATCGTGCACGAGTGCGGCTTGATGCCCTCGAGCCCGAACTCGTTGAGCAGCGCAGAGTTCCTTGATCTCGTGGTCGCCGAGAAATGTACCGGCAGTGTTCTTACCATCGCGCAGGTACAAGTAGACGTTGCCCTCGTGATTGGCGACGACCAAGAACTCACCATTCTTTATCGGAATCTTTCGTTCTTCGAATTTTGCCATCTAGTTCACCCGGGCCCGCCCGCGATCCTCCGGTCACGAGCGGGGCCTGGTGTCCTAGCTTGTTACGCGGCCTTCTTCTCGAGCACGGCTCCCGCGATGCGCTGGAGCTCGATCTTCCGGTCGGCGTCCTCGGTCTGGTTGGCGATCCAGCTGAGCGCATTCGAGAACCGGAGCGCCGTCTTGCCCTCGGGCAGCATGACGTTGTCCGGGCCCTCGAAGGCCTCCTTGGCGCGCTGCGCCTCGCCCTTGCTGAGCAGCTGCCCGACCTTCTTGAACGCCGCGTTCCAGGAGGTCTCCTGAGCGTGGGCCTGCCGCACGGCGTCGAGCCGCGCCTCGATGGCCTTGGGCGCCAGGATGTTGCCGATGACGTCGCGCGTGGCGCTGATCA
>Ga0268265_10000153_pt1 | contig 84364 bp, 74 predicted proteins | sample KBSSwiS52_FD_190355 | JGI IMG/M metagenome (GOLD analysis project Ga0268265, IMG submission 190355) | Switchgrass rhizosphere microbial communities from Kellogg Biological Station, Michigan, USA - KBS Switchgrass S5-2 (SPAdes) (version 2) | ecosystem: Host-associated > Plants > Roots >... | reverse complement strand
CGGCACCCGAATCGCTCACTACCGTTGCTTCCTTCCGGACCTGGCGGGATTCGCAAGCTATCGTCGCGGGGGAACCGACGGAGCCACCGTAGACTTGTGTCGGCTTCGTCGCGCGCGGCGCGAGAAGCGACTTCACGATTATCGCAAAACTGGCGGAGAGGGCGGGATTCGAACCCGCGAAACGGGGATAAGCCGTTTACACACTTTCCAGGCGTGCTCCTTCAACCGCTCGGACACCTCTCCGCATGGCTCGTGCCCGCGTTTTGCGCGGGCCGCGGAGGATACTAGCCGGGTCGGCCGCGCACAAGCAAAACGCCTCGCACGGCGGCCTCGTCATGCGGTCAGGAGCTCGACGCGGATCCGGCGCCCGAGCGCGGATGCGGCGCGGCTCAAGGTATCGAGCGTCAGCGCGGGATCGTCCTCGTCGAGGAGGCGATCGACCTGCGAGCGGCTCGTGCCCATGCGCTCGGCCAGCGCCTTCTTGCTGACGCCCTGCTTCTTCATCGCCTGCGCGAGCTTCCACGCGATGACGCGCTTGACGGCGATGGCGGTCGTGCCTTCGAGTTGTCCGTCCTTTTCGAGGAAGGCGTCGAAATTCGATCCGACGAATGTTTTCTTAGCCATAGAGCACCTCGTTCTTGCGCCGCCTTGCGGTAGCGAGATCGGACTTCGGCGTCGCGTTCGATTGCTTGACGAAGCCGTGCAGCAGAATCATCGTCGCGCCGAGCGTCGTGAAGAACACACGCGCGATTCCATCGGGGATATCGCAGCGAATCTCCCACAACCCTGGCTCCAACTTGCGCACGACCGGCATGCCGAGCGGCCAGCCGATCTGCACGGTCTTGATGTCCTCGCCGATCGCCCTGCGTGCACGCTTCGGCAACGTCATCAGCCAGTCGCGTACGGGTTCGTTGCCGGCCGCCGAAAGATAGAAGCGGACATCGAGCTTCGGTTTCCAGGCGCTGCACCAATTTTGGTGCATATGCCGCCTCCTGTCAATCCCGCGATGTGTCGAAGGCGCACATGAAGCCGACCCGACATTGCGTGGTTCGAAAAAGAGGAAGCGGCACCGTCAAGCATTCCGCGCGAAGACGCCTAAGAAATCGCCGACGAAACACGAAGTCCGTCCCAAGGCGCGCGATCCGCGAGCGCCACTCCGTCCGCGGACGGTTCAAATGAATCTCGCCGCGTGCAAGCCTGCGGCGCTCGTTGCGCTTGGGGCGCAGCGTTTGGGACGCACACGTCGGCACTTTCGCCGGCACGGCACGGGGAACTTTCAAATGTCGATGCAGAACGCTCTTCGCGACGGCGCATTCGCCTTACTGGCGGCCGTCGCGTTTCATTCACTCGATGCCGGCGCTGCGGACCAGTCCCGCGCGTTCTGGCAGAACGCGAGCGCGCACACGCTGCCCGCCGATGCGCCGCAAATTTCCGTATACCGTCCGCTGCATCTGGACCTCGCCGAGATGCGCTGGGCGATCGAGCCCGCGCGCCGCGGCGGCACCGCGGTCACGCTCTCGCTGCCGAATCCCGAGGGCGGCTTCACCGATTTCCTGATGATCGATTCGCGCACGATGCCCGATGCGCTGCAGGAAAAATTTCCCGGCATCGTCAGTCTCTCCGGCAGCGACGGCAACGGACGCAAGGCGCGCGTCGATATCTCGCCGCTCGGTTTCCAGGCGATGGTGTTCGATCACGACGGCGTTTGGGTCGTGCGACCCGAAACCTTCGGCTCGACCGATCGCTACCTGAGCTTCCGCCGCGCGGATCTCGCGCTGCCGGGACGCAGCTTCCAGTGCGACGTGCACGGCGACGCGCTCGATGCCTCCGGCCGCAGTCTTCTTTCGCACCCGGCGCCGATGACGACGACCGGCGCGACCGAGCGCGTCTATCGCGCGGCCGTCGCGGCCAATCATCAATACGTCGACGCCGTCGGCGGCGGCACGGTCCAAGGCGGACTCGCTGCCGTCGTCACCGCGATGAATCGCGTCAACCAGGTCTACGAGACCGAGCTCGGCGTGCACATGGAGCTGATCGCGAACAACGACGAGATCATCTACGCCACCGCGGCAGGCGATCCCTACAGCAACGACGGCAACGCGCTGGATCAGAACCAGTCCAACCTGGACGACGTGATCGGTTCGGCCAACTACGACATCGGCCACGTCTTCACCACCGGCAGCGGCGGCGTCGCCGGATTGCGCGTCACCTGCATCAACGGCCAGAAAGCCGAAGGCACGACGGGCCTGTCGAATCCGACCGGCGATTCGTTCTATATCGACTACGTCGCGCACGAGATGGGCCATCAGTTCGGCGGCAACCACACGTTCAACTCGACGACCAGCGCGTGCGGCGGTGGCAATCGCGCCGGCAACGCCGCCTACGAGCCCGGCAGCGGTTCGACGATCATGGCCTACGCGGGCATCTGCGGCGCGGACAACCTGCAGCCGCATTCCGATCCGTATTTTCACGCGAAGAGTCTCGACGAGATCAACACCTGGATCGGCGGCAACGGTGGCGCGTGCTCGGTCGAAACCGCGAGCACCGATACCGCACCCGTCATCGACACCGCGAGCCTGCCGCCTGAAGTCACGATTCCTTCGTCGACGCCCTTCTCGATGAGCGGCTCGGCGACCGACGCCGACGGCGATCCCCTGACCTACAACTGGGAACAATACGATCTCGGCCCTGCGACCACGCTCGCGCAAGGCGACACCGGCGACGGGCCGATCTTCCGCTCGTTCAACGCAACCGCGAGCGGCACGCGCATCTTCCCGAAAATCGAAACCGTGCTCGGCGCGCCTTTCGTCAAAGGCGAGACCTGGCCGACCACCACGCGCGATCTCTCGTTCCGCCTCACCGTGCGCGACAACCACGACGTGCCCGGCACGCCGCAGTTCGGCGCGACGGTCAGCGCCAACAACATCCAGATTCACGTCACCAACGTCGCGGGGCCGTTCGAAGTCACGCGTCCCAACACGGCGCTGACCTGGGGCCGCGGCGAGACGCATCTCGTGACCTGGAATGTCGCCGGAACCGACATCGCGCCCGTCAGCTGCGCGAACGTCGCGATCGATCTCTCCGACGACGGCGGCGCGACGTTCGCGTATCCGCTGTCGGCGGCATCGGCCAACAACGGCAGCACGCTGATCGTCGTACCCGACGTCGCCGACACGGATCAAGCGCGGGTGCGCGTCTCTTGCGCGGACAGCATCTTCTTCGACGTATCCGACGAGGATTTCTCGATAGCCGCGGTCGGCGATCCCGATCCCGGCAGCGCCGTCGCGAACGTTTCGCCGCCGGATCTCTCCTTCGATGTCGACGTCGGTGCGCAGGCGTCGCAAATGATCACGATCGGCAACGGCGGCGATGCGACGACGACGTTGAGCTTCACGGTCGGTGAATCGAACGATGCGTGCGCGACGATCGCGGATATCGACTGGCTGAGCGCGACGCCCGCGAACGGCAGCGTGATCGGCGGGCAATCCAACGCGATCGACGTGGGCGTCGATGCGAGCGCACTGGCAGCGGGTACTTACGAGGCGAACCTGTGCGTCGACAGCAACGATCTCGCGCATCCGCGCATCGCCGTTCCGATCACGTTGATCGTCGGTGCCGACGATGACATCTTCGCGGACGGCTTCGACGTCTCGGCGCCGTAGCGCCCGATTCCGAAGCGGAAATAAGCAAAACTTTTGGTCTCGCAGAGACGCCGAGGCGCAGAGAAAGCCGAAGGTTTGCTTTCTCCGCGTCTTTGCGGCCTTGCGAGCCCATTCTCTTTCGGGGTAGACGCCGACTACTGACTGGGATGCAGCCAACCCGATTCGCCGTCCGCGTAGTGCTCGTTCTTCCAGATCGGCACGCGCCGCTTCACTTCGTCGATGATCCAGCGGCAAGCCGCGAACGCGACGTCGCGGTGATCGGCGCTGACGCCGACCCACACCGCCATATCGCCGATGGCAAGCGCGCCGACGCGATGCACGCAGCGCGCGGCGCGCAGCGCAAACGTCTTGCACGCTTCGTCGAGGATCGCTTCGCCTTCGTTGTCGGCGAGCGCGCCATAAGCCTGATAATCGAGCCGCGTCACCGCGCGCGCTTCGTTGTGATTGCGCACCCAGCCTTCGAACGTGACGCAGCCGCCGGCGGCGGGATGCTCGAGTCCTGCGCGTTCCGCTGCGGCGTCGATCGGTGTGTCGCGAAGCTCGAAGCGCTTCATCCGCCGGACACCGGCGGCAGGAAGACGACTTCGTCGCCGTCGGCCAGCGCATGCTCCCAGCCGACCATCGCGCCGTTGACGGCGACGCGCACGCGCTCGGGCGCAAATGCGAACGCGTGCTCGCGCGCGACTTCGTCGTAGAGATCGCGCGGATTGCGCGCGTTCGTATCGCGCAGTTCCTCGGCGCGACCGGCGCGGTCGGCGAGGCTGGCGAAATAAAGCAGCTTGTAGGTCATCGGACGATCTTGCCTTTCTTCACGCGCCGCTTGCCGCCGCTCTTCTCGACGAGTCGCACGTCGGTAATCACGATCTCGTGCGAGAGCGCCTTGCACATGTCGTAGACGGTCAGCGCCGCGACGCTCGCCCCGGTCAACGCTTCCATCTCGACGCCGGTCTTGTGCGTGACCGCGACCGCGCAGCGGATCGCGAGCGTCGTGTCGTCGACGAACGCGACGTCGAACGAACAGCGCTCGATCGCCAGCGGATGGCAGAACGGAATCAGCTCATGCGTGCGCTTCGCCGCCATCGTGCCGGCGATGATCGCGGTGTCGACGACCGGACCTTTCGCCGAACGCATGTCCTGCTTGCGCAGCGCGGCGGCGATATCTGCAGGAAAACGGACGCGCGCCTCGGCTGTGGCTTCGCGACGCGTTTCGCGCTTGGCGCCGACATCGACCATGCGCGGACGGCCTTTCGCATCGACGTGCGTCAGCTTGCGCGCCATCGTCAGCCGCCGATCTCGTACATCTCGACGCGCTCGCGATGCTCCAGGCGCATCTCGCTGCGAATCTCGCTGTAGCGGTCGTCGCGCGCGTTCCATACGGCGCGGATCAGGCCGGCGAGATCTTCATCGCTCGCGCCGGCTCGCATCGGACCGCGCAGGTCGTGTCCCGATCGTGCGAAGAGGCAGGTGTAGAGACGTCCGTCCGCCGAAAGCCGGGCGCGCGAGCAGTCGCCACAAAAAGGTTCGGTGACCGAGCTGATGAAGCCGATCTCGCCTTGGCCGTCCGCGAACGCGTAACGCTGCGCGACTTCGCCGCCGTAGTTCGGCTGGAGCTCGACCAGCGGCCAGCGCGCGGCGATGCGCTCGCGCAGTTGCGCGCTCGGCACGACCAGGTCGCGCTGCCAGTCGTTGCAGGTGCCGACGTCCATGTATTCGATGAAGCGCACGATGTGGCCGGTGCCGCGGAAATGATCGACGAGGTCGACGACCTGCGTGTCGTTGACGCCGCGCATTACGACCGCGTTGATCTTGAGCGGCGAGAATCCGGCGCGCTCGGCCGCGGCGATGGCGGCGAGCACGTCGTCGACATTGCCGCGCCCGCCGGACATCACGCCGAATGTTTTCGCATCGAGCGTGTCGAGGCTGAGCGTGATGCGCTTGAGACCCGCCGCGCGCAGCGCATCGGCTTTGTCCGCCAGAAGACTACCGTTCGTCGTCATCGCAAGATCGGTGATGCCGGGCGTCGCGGCGAGCTGACGCACCAACTCCGCAAGGTCGCGGCGCAGCAGCGGCTCGCCGCCAGTCAAGCGCAGCTTGTGCACGCCGAGGCTGGCGAAGATGCGCGCGAGGCGTTCGATTTCCTCGAAGCGCAGGCGCTCGGCTTTGCTCAGGAACTGATGATCGCGCGGATATTCGTCTTCCGGCATGCAGTAAGGACAACGGAAGTTGCAGCGATCGACGACCGAGATGCGAAGGTCCGTCAGCGCGCGGCCGCGAAGGTCGCGTGGGTTGTCCTGGAGCACGATCGGGATCGCGCGGCTCATCAGCGCACCGCCTCGGCGACAGGCGCGTTCACGCGCGGCGCCGCGATCGGCAATGCCTGATCGCGCTCCGCGACGCGGTAGCCGTGACGCGCGAGCTCGGCCGCATCGTCATGCGATGCGAAGTGATAGAGAACGAAGCGTTCGCGCAGCTCCACAGGATATTCGCGCACGAGATCATCGAGGCCCGTGTGCGACGGATTGCCGACGAGCGCGCAATCGTGCGCGACGAGTTCATGATGCGCGGCGTACTTTGCCAGCATCTCGGGAACCGGGCGCGTGTCGCCGGTCCAGACGAAGCTTCCGTCGAGAGCAAGTCCGTACGAGGTGCCGGGCGCATGATGGCGCGTCGCGAACACGTCGAACCAGACGTCCTCGTGCCAGAAGCCGCGCGAGAGCGGCACCAGCGCGAATGCATCCCAGAAATTGGCGCCGCCTTCGGCCAGCACTTCGGGATAGTCGGCGACGCGCGATTGCAGATGCGGCACCAGCGCCGCGTGCGCATACAGGCGCACGTGGCCGCGCAGGTTCGCATCGAAGTAGATCTTGTAGAACAGGCGCTCGATGCCGCCGACGTGATCCATATGCGTGTGCGTGATGTAGATCGCGCGCGGCGGCGCCTTGTAGCGGTCCAGGTACGCGCTCAAGGCTTCCTGTCCGCAATCGATCATGAGAAAAGGGACGCCGTCGCGCTCGATCACGGCGGATGCCGATCCCAACTCGGGCGCGGCCCCTGCGTTGCCGACACCGAGGAAGCGCAGTGTCCAGTTCATCGTGCCGCTCCGCGCGCCGTCGCGGCGACCGGCTCGCGCGCGAGCGCTGCATGATACGCGGACAGCAGCGGATGCCAGAACCGCGCGTCGAAACCGGCGACGCGCTTCTTCGCGCCGAGCTTCTCGAACGAACGGCGCAAGCGCGCGAGATTCGCTTGCTGCCAAGCGAGCACAGGCTTGCGCAGATCGCCGCGGTCGAAATCGATCAGCCAAACGGCTTCGCGATCGTCGACGAGGATATTGTGCGCGTTGAGATCGGCGTGATACGCGCCCGCGGCGTGGAAACGCGCGATCGTGTCGCCAACACGTTCGCCGAGCGAAGGATCGAGCGTGCCCGAAGCGAGGCGCTCGGCCAGCGTGCGCACCACGGGAATGCGGCGCACGATCAAATCGGCTTGGTAGTACATACCGTCGCGGCGATAGCGCGCCGCTATCGGGGGCGGCACGGGCAGGTTCGATCCGGCGAGCTGGCTAAGCAGCCGGAACTCGCGGAACGCGCGCGTGCGGCGCTCGCCGGTCCAGAGGTATCGATCGGCGCTGAGCCGAGCCATCAGCCCGCCGCGGTGATAGTGCCGCAGCACGCAGGCGCCCGCCGGCGTATCGACGAACGCGACGCCGCCGCGCCCGCCGCTCTGCACCTCGGCCCTGCCCTGAGAGGCCCAATGCGCGGGATCGAACCAGGCGTCGTCCGGACGCGCGCTGCCGCACGCTGCGGGATCGAACAGGATCGCGCCGTCGCTGCCGGATCGGACTTGCGCCTCGTTCATGCCTCTGCCAAGTTCCCTGGAGGGATTTGGGTCGCGGATGGCGATACCGTTCATCCCGCCCTGTTTATCCCGATACATTCGTCCCCACATCGGGACTCCCACGAAGTCTAGCAAGACCCTCATGGATCAAAGGTCAAGCCTGAGAGCGCCCGCGTCGTTGTGTCTGCTGCGTACGTCGGCGATCGGCGACGTTACTCACGTCGTGCCCCTGATCCGCACTTTGCAGCGGCATTGGCCGGAAACCGCGCTGACGTGGCTCATCGGACGGCTCGAGCATAAGCTCGTGGGCGACATCGAAGGCGTCGAGTTCCTGGTCTTCGACAAGCGCGACGGCCGTGCCGCGCATCGCGCGGTGCGCGAGAAGCTGGCCGGACGCCGCTTCGATGCGCTCCTGCACATGCAGGTGGCACTGCGCGCGAATCTCCTCAGCCGCGCGGTCAACGCGCCGCTTCGGATCGGCTACGACCGCGCGCGCTCGAAGGACCTGCATGGCCTCTTCGTCAATTGCCGCATTCCCGCGCGCACCGGCGAGCACGTGCTCGACGCGATGGCGAGCTTCATCGAACCGCTGGGGCTTCGTCAGACCGAAGTGCGCTGGGATATCCCGATTCCCGACGAAGCGCACGCGTTCGCCACGCGGCATCTCCCGGGCGACACGCCGACGCTGCTGGTGAGCCCGTGCTCGAGCCATCGCCTGCGCAATTGGAGGCCTGAGCGCTACGCCGCGGTCATGGATCACGCAGCACTAAAGCACGGCTGGCGCGTCGTCCTCTGCGGCGGGCCGAGCGCGTTCGAGCGCGAGTTCGGCGATGCGGTGATCGCCGCGATGCACTCGCGTCCGCTCGACCTGATCGGCAAGGACACCTTGAAGCAGCTCCTCGCGCTTCTCTCTCGCGCAACGCTGGTGCTGTGTCCCGATTCGGGCCCGATGCACATGGCCAATGCCGTCGGCACGCCGGTGCTGGGCCTGCACGCCGCGAGCAATCCGGCCCGCTCGGGCCCGTATTCGGACCGCCGCTGGTGCGTCGATCGCTACGATGCCGCCGCGCGCCGCTTCAAGCGCAAGCCGGCCGAGGCGTTGCCATGGGGCACGAAACTCGAATACCGCAACGTCATGGACCTGATCGAGGTCGACGATGCGATCGAGCGGTTCGAGGCATTCGTCGCTTCGCGGACCGACGCGCCGACGACGCTCGCCTTCGATCGTTAGTTCCGCACGCGTTCGCGGCCGGCCGCAGGGCCGAAGCCATGCATCGAACGCGCCTTCACATTGGTCGCAGTGTGCGTCGATTTCGACGCGCATTGTCAGTACGCGCCGACATTTTTCGTATGAATCAGTAGGCCCGCGCCGCACCGGATCGGCGGCGTGCGCCCGGATGCGGAGCTTCCCGCTCCGCGGCATCACACACAAGCGAGGAGTTGAGCCATGAAATCCCTGAAATTCGTGGGCGGCGTTCTCCTGTTGGGGCTCGCTGCACAGCCGGCTTTGGCCGATCAGAGCTGCTATGGATTGCCGCGCTACAACACCCTCAAGGCGGCACTCGACAATGCCGTGAGCGCCGAAGAAAGCGGACTCAATCTTCAGATGTGGGCGACGATCGTCAATCGCGACGGCGTCGTTTGCACGGTCGCGTTCTCCGGCGACGACCGCGGCGCGCAGTGGCCGGGCAGCCGGGTCATCTCGGCGCAGAAGGCCAACACGGCGAATGCCTTCAGCCTCGATGCAAGCTCCGCGAGCGGCAACGATTCGGGCGCCCCGAACGGTCTTGCGCTCTCCTCGGCCAATCTCTATTCGGCCGTGCAGCCTGGCGGAAGCCTCTTCGGGCTGCAGGAAAGCAATCCGGTCGACACCTCCGTCGCCTACGGCGGCCGCGCCGAATTCTTCGGCACCGGCAACGATCCGATGGTCGGCCGTCGCATCGGCGGCGTGAACGTGTTCGGCGGCGGTCTGGCTCTGTACCGAAGCGGTGCGCGCATCTTCGGCGGGCTTGGCCTCAGCGGAGACACCTCCTGCGCCGATCACCGCATCGCCTGGCGCGTACGCAACAACCTCGGCCTCGATCATCTCCTGGGGGTCGGCGGCGTCAGCGGCGATCCGGATCGCCCGGACAACATCATCTATCTCGCCGCCGGTGAGGCGCCGAACGGCTTCAAGCACCCCGACTGCGGCGGCGGAGACGATCCGTCGGATCTTCCGGCCGTGAGTCCGTAACCGAAGCGACGAGCCCGGGCGCCGATCACCCGGACTCGTCCCGCGTTTCATCCTTCGCGTGAACTGCCCCACTTAACCTTTCGCCACATAACGCTTTTTGAAGCCGTAATGTGCATACTTCCCGTTATATTAGAAACGTACGATAACCAGGCATAAGGGGTTTCGCGGCACTCGGGATTTACGAAAAGCTCCGGATAACCGGACGTTTCCGCGCGCCGCTCCATTCGACGCCGTCTGTTTGAGCGTCATTTCTCAGGAGTGATCGATATGCTCGGTGCGGCTTTTCTGCTACTCGCGTCAGCTGTGGGTCCGTACGACCCTGTCTTCCACGGCGAATTCGAACTTCCCACCACTTGCCCCAACACACCGCTGACGCGCCTCGTCGTCAGCAACATCGCCTACCAGGGCGACGGCACCAACGGCACCCGCCCCAACGTCGACATGACCCTGTTCGACAACATCTGGGGACATGCCGATCCGTACGACGACGTCGTCTCCTGGCCCGGCCGGGCAAACTCCTCGCCCGTCATCAACGACTTCGGCAAAACGCAGTACCTTGCCGCGCGTTTCCATGTTCCCGACAACGCGGTGCCGAGCCTGTTCGGCTGGCTAGGCCACACCGAGTACATGTACGGCCAGGATCTGACTTCGTCGATCAGCACCTATTGCGGCGACTTCCGGCCGAGCTCCGCGCAGTGTTTCCTGGAGAGCATCAGCGGCCAGACCTTGACCCGCTGGAGAGCATCGACGTCGCAGAGCATGTGCGTGCTGCAACCCGGCCAAGACTATTACTACAACATCAAGATGACCGACCCGACGCGCCCAAGCTCGACGTGTCCGCAAACCGCGGATGTGTGCCGGATCGGAACATTGAACGCATTCGGCGGCGGCTGATTTCGCGGCACCGTTGCGATCGACGAATGCGGTTGCGCTTTTACGTGGCCGCATTCGAACGTAAGCTGCGCGTTAAAGAAATGTAGCCAACGGGAATTTTTCGCCATCGCGTTCATGTCACGGATAGGCGGGCTGCGATACTCCTATGGCATGCTCAATTACGCGTTCATCAGTTTGCGCGGTGCATCGACTCGAAGCGCCGCGAAGCGAGCCGGCGAGCTCCTCGCCGAAACTTTCCCCGGAAGCCGCGCCTGCATCGTCGACGAAGGTCGCACGACGGACGGCGCCGAATGGCTGGCGGTGCGTTTCGAGCCCGCATCGAACGTGCCGGCGACGAAATGCGTGCACGCCTATTCCGCTGCGCTCCACGAGCACGGCGTCGCATTCTGGCGCGTGATGCCGGAACGCGCGCGCGAAACCCGCAAGAAACAAGCCTGGCACGCTGCGACGTCCGCAGCCTAGCGAATCGCGACGATCCCGACCGTCGTTACTTGCGCGCGATCGTCAGCGCAACTTGCTCGGCTTCCTTCAACGCGTCGTCGATATTGTCGTGGACCGCGGTGCGTTCTTCGTAAGCCGGCAACGCCGTTCCGTTCTCGTCGCGCACCTTCAACGAGCGGATCGTGTATTGCCCGCCCGCGGTCACGTCGATCGACGCGTCCCACGCGACGCCGTTCTTCGTGCCCGATTTCTGGATCGTCTGCTCGGCCATGCCAATGTCTCCCTATCTGCGAATGCGACGGAGAGAATCATCGCAACGGCTGCATGAACGAAGCCAACTCGCTCGCGGCAAGACGGACGCGCCTCAGGAACCGTCGAATCCGTTCGCGAAGATCGCGTCCGGCACGCTCGACTGCAATTCGTACGCGCCGATATCGGCAACGGCACCCCAGACGCGCGCAAATCCCGCCCCACGCTGATCGTCCGCGAACGAAACCTCAGCGATAGTCCGCATACGATTTCTCCTCGACCAGCGTCGAGCCGAGCTTCGTATTGATCGCGCGCTTGACCTTCGCGCGCTCGTCATTGCGGATGTAGACCGAGCGCGCGAGCTCGATGAATTCCGCATCGAAGGCTTTCGCCTTCTCCTTGATTCGGATGCGATCCTCGATGTCCCACAACGCTTCGTTGACGCGGCGCAGCTCAGCGCGTTCCGCGGCGATGTCGCTGCGCGAGGCCGAATCGGCTTGCCAGGTTTCGTTGAGAAGATCGAGCTCGACGCGCACGTTGGCAAGCTTCGCCGAATCGGTAATGCGTTCGGCCTTGATCTCGAGGATCGTGATCTTGTCGATCAGCTCGCCATAGGCGATCGGGACGGAAATCTGGCTCATCGAGATAGCCTAGCAAAAATCGCCTCGCCATCCATCACTCGACCAGATGCTTGCGCATCGCGTAGCGCACCAGCTCCGCGCTGTTGCGCACGCCGAGCTTGGTCAGCACGCGGCCGCGATGGTTCTCGGCGGTCTTCGTGCTGATCTCGAGGCGCTGCGCGATCTCCTTGATCGTGAGCCCGTCGACGACGAGATGCAGCACCTCGCGCTCGCGCGCCGACAAGGCGCCGTACGGATCGGTCGGCATCCTTTGCGGCTGCTGCAGCTGCTCGGCGAGGACGCGCGTCGCATAGGGCCCGAAATGCACGCCGCCGGCGGCGACCGTGCGGATCGCATCGAGAAGCTCGGACGTCGCCGCGTGCTTGATGAGATAACCCGATGCGCCGGCGCGCACGACCTGCAGCACGTATTCCTCTTCCTCGTGCATGGTCAGCACGAGCACGCGCGTGCGCGGAAGCTCGGTCGTCAGGCGACGCACCACTTCTATGCCGTTGAGACGCGGCATCGAGATGTCGACGATCGCGACATCGGGCTTGACCGCGTGCGCCTGCTCGATCGCGCTGATGCCGTCGCCGGCTTCCGCGACGACGAGGCAATCGCCGCTCGAGCGCAATGTCGTGACCAGCGCTTCGCGCAGCACGGTGTGATCGTCGGCGATCAGGAGGCGGATCATGGCGCGAGTCTGCCAGCATCGGCCGACGGAAACTGCGCCTGCACCGTGAAGCCTTCGCCGGGTTTGGATTCGACGCGGAACACGCCGCCGAAAAGACGCACGCGATCGCGCATGCCGCCAAGGCCGCTGCTGTGGCCCGCGCTCCCCGCATCGAGCGACGCCGCGGCGTCGCCGCCGCGTCCGTCGTCCCGGATCGAGAGCGCGATGCCGGCCGCGCGCTTGTGCAACGAGATTTCCACGTGTTTTGCCTGCGAGTGCTTGGCGACATTCGACAGCGCTTCCTGCGTCACGCGGAAGATCAAGGTCGAAAGATCGCCGTCGACATCGACGAACGGCTGATCGACGTCGAGCACGACTTCGAGATGATGCGTATCGTGAAACGAGCGCGCGAGCCAGCGTAGTGCGGCTTCGAGACCGAGATCATCGAGAATCTGCGGCCGCAACAAGCGCGAGAGCGCGCGCGTATCCTGCAGCGTCGATTGCGCGACGTCGCGCGCCCGCGCCAGGCGTTCGCGCGCTTCGTCGGGATTCGCTTCCATCGCCGCCGTTGCCTGCGCGACGAGATGGATCAGCGCGGTCAGGTTATGGCCGACGCCGTCGTGCAGCTCGCGCGCCAGCCTGCGCCGCTCGTCTTCCTGCACGCGCCAGACCGAGCGCGCGAGGTGCTGGAAATAGTCCTGGCCGCGTTGCAGGCGTTCGACCAGATCGCGCTGCTGCTGCAGCACGTCGGCGAGTTTCTGCTTGAGCTCGGCGTGCTCGCCCGATTCATCGCGCATCGGCCGAGTCCTGCTTCAGGCGCTGATCGAGCTGACCCTCGAGCGTCGCGCGAGACGCTTCCGGCGCATCGGCGATGAGTTGCGCGCGCGTCGCCTGCGCCGCTTCGTTCGCGGATTTCGCTTCCGGAGCGTCGACGGGAAACGCGCGCGCGCCGAGCGCGTGCAGGATCGGCGCGTTCGCATAACGGCCTGCATCCTTCAGGAGCGGCAGCGCTTCGCGATAGCGGCTCACCGCATCGGCCTTGCGATTCATGCGCAGCGCGTGCGCGATCTCGAGCTCGATCAGCTCCAGATGCAGCGGCACCTGGCCGAGCAAGGTCGTGTCGCTGCGCAAGGCCGTCAGCAGCTTGCCGGTTTGTGCCATATCGCCGGCCGCAAGCGATTGACGCGCGCGTTCGAGCCGGATGCGGAAATCGAGCACGCCTGCATGCGCTTCCGCGGCGGTCTTTTTCGCCTCGTCGAGTTGGGTCGTACTGCCCGCGGCGTCTCCGCCGAGATACGCGCGACGCGCGGCGGCGAGCTGGCGCATCGCACGCTGCTCGCTGCTGATCTCGTCGGTCGGGATTGCGGCGAGCGCCTCGTCCGTGCCGGCCGCATCGCCGAGCGCAAGCATCGCGCGCGCCTTGAGGAGATTCGCCTCGGCCTGACCGCGCAAATCGGAACGGCGTACGAGAATGTCTTCGGCGTTTCCCGAATCCTGCAGCGCTTGGGCGTAGCGGCCTTCGGCGAGCGCGAGCTCGGCGAGATTGATGTACGCCGTCGCCGTCTGCTCGGTCAGCTGATGCGATTGCGCCGTCTGGAGCGATCCGTTCAAGCGCTCGCGCGCCGCTGCGAAATGGCCGCGCGCAATGTCGAGCAAACCCATGCTCTGCTCGATCTGAAGCCCGCGATTTTCGTCGTCGAGCTTCTGATACAGCGAAGAGGCCTGCTGCCAGTACACGAACGCATTGTCGAGCTGGCCGAGCTGGTACGCCGCGAAACCGACGTTGTTGAAGCTCTCCGCGATGGCGCTCGGGAGATCGAGCTGCTGGCGGATCGCCAACGCCTCGCGATAGGCCGTCAAAGCGGCGCTGAAGTCGCCCTGCTCTTCGGCGACGACGCCGCGATCGTTGTAGAGATCGGCGAGGCTCGCGCGATCGCCGATGCCTTCGAGCAGCACCTTTACTTTGTCCAGATTGCGCTCGGCCGTTTCGCGATCGCCCTTCACCGCCTGCACGATCGCAAGATTGCGCAGCGACTTGGCCTGTCCGCTCTTGTCGCCGAGCTTTTCGCGCATCGTCGCCGCGCGCGCATATTGCTCGGCCGCCGCGTCAAGCTGGCCGAGTCGTTCGTAGCCGGCACCGAGCGCGTTCCGCGTCTCCGCTTCGGCTGCCGCGTCGCGCGCGCGCGTGTTCAATACCAGCGCGCGGATCAGGTATTCGTCGACCGCCGGCTGCGCCTGGCCTTGCACGATCGCGGTGCGTCCGAGCAGGAACCACGCGCGCGCGTTCTGATCGTCCGTGCGAACCAGCCCTTTCAGCACTGTCAGCGCTTTTTCGCTTTCGCCGTGTCCGGCGAGCAACTGGGCGTTCTCGAGGATCAGCTGCGGATCGTGCGGATAGATCTTGAGCGCCTGATCGAGATCGCCGGTCGCGCGCTCGGCCTGGTCGGATTCGTCGTAGGCGCGCGCGCGCAGCGTAGCGGCGGACGGCGTTGGATCGTGGGCATAGCGCTTGATCGCTTCGTCACGCGTGTTCTGTGCCGGCAGATCCTGGCCTGCGTCTTCCTGCGCGTCGAGCAGCGCAAGATCGACCAGCGCGCTCGGCGGCGAAGCTTTCGACGCTTCGGCGAGATCGCCGACGGCCTGTTCGGATTGACGTTTGTCGAGCGCAACGAGACCCTGCCCGAGCTTGGACAGCGCAGCGGCCGCGATCGATGGCGGCGGACCGAGGCGCACATTGGCCGATCGCATTCCGCCGGCAAACGCATTCGCGTAAGCGGCGAAGAGCGCCGCGGGATCGGCGCCGCTGATCGAAATCGGATGCGTCGGCGTCGCCGAATCCGGATCGTTCCAGACGAGATCGAGCGTGAGGCTCTTGTCGTTGCGCTTGATGGCGCCGGTCAACCATTGCGTGGCGCCGGCCGCGCGCGCGACCGCGGGCAGCTGGCGAGCGAGCGCGTCACCCTGGAGCTCCGGCGCCGCGCGCGCGATGGCGTCCGCGACGCGCGGACGCGAGGCGACCGCGAGCGCGGCATCCATGCGTAGCCATTCCTGCGCGTGCGCCTCGAACGCGCGCGACAGCGCGACGAGCTCGGCGTCATCCGCCGGCGCGGTGAAAGGCAGCACGGCGACGCCCGGAACCACCGGAATGGCCGGCGCGACGAGCTCGCGCAGCGTGTTCGGGTGACGCCAAAAGTACGAAGCGGTACCGCCCGCCGCGACCAGGGCCAATACCGCGAAAAAAACCGTGCGCCGGTTGATCGGCGCGCGCGGCACGTGCTTGGTGTCGAGCGCGCGCAGCGCTTCTTTCGCGTTCGCGAATCGATGCGAAGGATTGACCTTGAGCAAGCGATCGCTGAAAGCGTGCATCCAGCGAGGCAGATCGGGCCGCGCACGCGCGAGCGAAGGCGGCGCGCGCACGATGCGCTGGATCACGGTCTCGGCCGGCGTGCCTCCTGCGAACGGCAGCGCGCCGGTCAGCATTTCGTAGAAGATCAGGCCCGTCGTGTACAAATCGCTGCGCGCGTCCGCGGCATCGCCGCGCGCCTGTTCGGGCGAAAGATATTCGGGCGTGCCGACGATGACGCCGCTTTGCGTCATGCCGGTCGCGCCGAGGCTGCGCGCGACGCCGAAGTCGGTGATGTACGCGTGGCCGACCTTGTCGAGCAGCACGTTCGCGGGCTTCAGGTCGCGATGGATCACGCCGCGCTGGTGCGCCGCGGAAAGCCCGTCGAGGAGACCGCGCGTAATCGCCAGCGCACCTTCGAGCGGAACCTTGCCGACGCGGTCGCGGTAGCCTTCCAGCGACTCGCCGTCGATGTAATCCATGCTGATGAACCAGCGCCCGTCGTGCTCGGCGATGTCGTGGATGCGCACGACGTGCGGGCTGGATACCTGGCGCGCGAGCAGCAGTTCCTTGCGGAACCGCTCGAACGCGCCGGGCCGGCGCGCGAGCTCGGGGCGCAGCAGCTTGAGCGCGACTTCGATATCCAGGGACAAGTCACGCGCGCGGTAGACGACGCCCATACCGCCGACGCCGAGCAGCGATTCGATGCGGAAACGCGACCCGAGTAGGTCGCCCGAGCGCAACTCGCCGCCCGCGATCTGCCCGGTCAGGGTGGCGGTTCCGGGCGTGGATTCGGGCGCGCGCAGGACGGCGTCGCTGGTCATGCGCGCACGATAGCGCGTCAGACCGCGGCCGGACAGCCGGGTGTTGCGCGATTCGCGCCGCGCGCTCGCCGGTCAGTTGCTCGGCGGAGAGTCGACCGGGCGGATGTCGGACCAGAGCGGCGCGCGAACGCCGGCATCGGCGGCCGAGCGGACGACGGCAGCGACATCGCCCTCGATGCGTGCCGCTTCGATGGCGGCGGCGGCGTGGTTGGCGACGTTCTCGATCAGCTCGAGATCGAGCTCGGTAATCGGCGGCCCCGGCTTGCGACTGTCGGCGTAGATCGCGCCGATCGATTTGTTCGAGAGCGTCAGCGGAACGCAGACCAGCCCGCGGATGCCGCCGAGGCGCACGCTCGGGCGCACGCCAAGCCAAGGCGATTCGGTCGCATCGCAGCAGACCACGCTTTTGTTTTCCTTGAGCGCGCGCTCGACCGCCGCTGCGCTGCCCGCGAAATGCGTGCTCGCGATGTCGTCGACCGCGAAGCCGCGGCTCGCGCGCACGCGCAGCTTTTCGCCGTCGCCCGCGTAGAGCACGAATCCGCGATCGAGACCCGAAAGCTGCAGCACGACGTCGAGCGTTTGCGGAATCAGCGCGTTGAGCCCGAGCGCCGGAACCAGCTGCTGCGAGAGCGCGCGCGATGTGGCGCGGCGCGTGGCGCCTTCGGCGCGGTGGCGTTCCGCCGCCGCGGCGTCGAGCAGCTCGAACCAGCAATACACGTCGCCTATCGAGAACCACGCGGATTTCTCGAAATCGGCGCGCAGCACCAGATGCCCGTCGACGCGCAACCCGTTCTTGCTGCCGGTATCGCGCAGCGACCAGCTGCCGCCGGCGCGCGAAAGCTCGGCGTGGAAGCGCGAGACCGAGAAATGCTCGACGCGCACTTCGCAGTCGCTGGCGCGGCCGATGCGGTAATTCGCGTCGTCTTCGAGCAAGCGGACCAGTGCCGCGCCGTCAGGCACGTAGGCGTTGAAGCGGGCGGGCATGGTCAGTTGGAAGGACGTGGATTGTTCTGCAAGCACACCAGCGGCAGGATCGGCGGCAGGCGTTGCATGGTGAAGCGAAGCGTCTCGGCTTCCGAGACCATTTCGCCGGCGTCGTTGACGACGTCTCGCCGTGCCGTCCAGACATTGGCGATTTCCGTGCCGGCATTCGCGTTGACCTCATCGATGAAGTCATCCAGCGCCGCGAGCGCAGCGCCGACGTCGATGAAGATCAGCGCCTGCACCTTCCCGAGCAAACGAAGCAGATCGAGCCTCAGCGCATCGCTCAGGATTGCAGACAGAATCTTGGTATCCAGGCTCAGGATCTTACCGAGCGCGACTAGGCATTCCACACGCTGATCGTCGGCGATGACGAACTGAGAAAAAGCCGGACCGCGGCCGCGAGCGCGCATGCTGCCGGCGGCGAGCTCGCTGGTGATGTCGTCGAATGCGCCGCCCACCGGCGCCTTCATCAACCGGTATGTGCTGTCCGAGGTGTATTCGAGACGATGGGTGTGGACTTCGATCTGGTAGTTGTTGAGGAACTCGAGGATGCCCTCGGTTCCTCCGCCGTCAAAGCCGCTGGCGAAAAGCCACGCGACATCGGGCGGTTCTACAGTGATCATCATCGGAAACTCCGGGCTGATGGAGGTTCCGGACGGAAGGCGTCCACCGATCGTCCCATCGCTGGGATCAACCAACTCCGCAGTCAGATTGAGACTCTGCGGACTCAAATTCTGCGGCGTATCGAAGATGATCGTGACTTCGGCGTCGTACGTGGTTCCGCCGCTGTCGGTCAGCGAAATCTCGGCGATCGCCGTGTCCCCATCGACGGTGACCGTGACTTGCGCCCATGCCGAAGAGGCCAGCGCCATGAAAAGCACGCTCGCCCACGCAAGAGCCCAGCCACGCCCCGTCCGAACCACCGTCATAAGATCCCCTGATCCGCGCCTAAGCGTCGGATTTGCCGCCTGGCGAGCAGCCTCGGCTGCGCAATGTGCGCGAAATGTGAACGCGCCAGCATTTGAGGGATTTTCCCCATTGCGCGTGAGGGTATCGCGAAATTGCGGAGGACCTTCGCGGCGAGTAACGATTTTTCGCCGGCCGCTTGGCCGACGCGCCGGACTCAAGCCGGCGCGTTCAGGTTCAGGATTTCGCCGAGCGGTACGACGAAGACGATTTCGGCTTCGGCGATGGCGCCGGCAGCGGGTCGAGTCCGTCGAGGATCACGCGAAGATCGACCGAGCGGTTGATGCCGTTGCCGTCGAGATCGAGCGCCGCCGGCGACTTGCGCGCGAGCGCCGCGCTGTCGATGTAAAGCTCCTGATTGAGCTGCGGGGGCCGCGTTGCGCTGCACAGCTTGCGGTCGAAACGCAGCAGGCTGGTGCCCGAGCGCCGCCAGGGCTGGTCCGGCGACAGCTTCCTCACCATCACGCTGTCGAGCTTGACGACCACCGACTTCTCGCTGATCTCGGCACAGCAGCCCATTCCGATGTCATACGCCATTTATTGCTCCACTGAACAAACAAAAAGGGACGCCTTCTACGTCCTTGGGCGCATTTTCCCACGAAATCGCGTAAATACGCGTAAAACCGTCGGCGCGACAACACTTTATTAACGAATGGTACAGCCCCGAGGCCGCAACCGCCGGGTTTTGGGCCCGGTGACCCGGCCATCGTTCGGTGCTAGCGTCACATCCACGAAGACCATCGTGGACCTGCCGCGATGTTGATGCCATCGGTTCTTTCGATCCTCCTTTTCGCTGCACCGGATTCCGACGCTGGCGCTCGCCTCGTCGCGCTGATGCCGCCGCCCGCGCTCGATGCGCTGTCGCCGGAACAACACGCTGCGATCGAATCCGTGCTGCGCGATCACATGCGGACGCTGATGCGCAAAGGCAAGCTCGCGCCGGTCGCACCGGCGGGATCTGCAAACCTGCAATGGCCCTTGCAGCCCGTGCTGGGTTTCGCGCCGTTCGACTATTACGGCACCGCTTATTTCGTCGACCACGATCCGCGCTTTCCGTCGTCGCTGCAGGATTACATGTGCGGCGAGCGCACCTACGATCTCGACACCGGCTACAACCACGGCGGCACCGACTATTACCTCTGGCCGTATCCGTGGCTGATGATGGACGATGACGCCGTGCGCATCGTCGCCGCGGCGCCCGGCGTCATCATCGAGCGCATCGACGGCAACTTCGACCGCGACTGCGCGATCCAGGGCAACGGCGGATTCAACGCCGTGTTCGTGCGCCAGGACGACGGTCTCGTTGCCTGGTATCTGCACATGAAGAACGGATCGGTGACGACGCTGCGCGTCGGCGATCGCGTCGCCGCCGGCGATTACCTCGGCATCGTCGGAAGCTCTGGACCGTCGAGCCTCCCTCATCTGCATTTCCAGCTCGAGGATGCTTCCGGTGCCGTCGTCGATCCGCGCGCCGGCGCGTGCAACGAGGCACCCGATCGCTGGACCGTGTTCCAGCCGTACGAATCCGCGCGCATCGACGCGCTGACGACGCACTCGGCGGAACCTGAATTCGTCGACTGCGGCGTCGCCGACGGAGTCCCGGTGCATGAGGATCCGCATTTCCGCGACCGTTTCGCGCCGGGCGATACCGTCTGGATATTCGCCGCGTACAGCGACCACCGCAACGGCGACGTCACGCATTTCAGCCTGCTGCGTCCGGACGGGACCGCGTTCGCGAGCTGGGATTTCGATCTCGCCAGCCAGAATCTGGAAAGGCCCTTCTATTCCGGCACCGGCTGGGACTGGAGCTATGCACTGCCGGCGGACGCTCCGCACGGAACCTGGAAAGTGCGCGCCGAGTTTGCGGACAGCACCTACGAGCACGAATTCGAAGTCGCGGCACCCGCGCTGCGCGGGCACAGCACGCACCGCCGGCCGGCGCGATGAGACAACGATCGATCTAGTACGAAGAATGTCGTTGACAAAGGCAATTTCGGCAAATTAGTATCCCGGCGAAGCTCAGCGAACCGAATGGGATCGGCAAATCGCTCGAGGCGAAGGTCATGCCACTTAGGGGTACGTCATGAACAAGATCATCGCGATGGCTATCGCGCTGTCGCTGTCCGCCTTTCATCCGGCGCTCGCCAAGGAGCACTACAAGGAACCCGGCGTCAAGGCGGATACGAAGGAAGCCTTCGAGCCCATCGCCGCCGACGTGCGCAAGGAAATGGAAGGCGGCGGCCGCTTCGAATACGTCAAACCCGACGAGCGCAAGACCGTCGACGCCAAGCTCGACGAGATGAACAAGCTGTTCGAGAAGAGCGGCTCGGTCTCGGCCATGACGCAGGACGAGAAAGTTGCGCTCTTCAATGCGCAGGAAACCGTCAACGCCATCCTGACGCGCCGCGATCGCGATCGCGTCATCTGCAAGAACGAAGCGCCGATCGGATCGCACATCCCCGTCACGAGCTGTCACACGTACGGCCAGGAAGTCGAGGCGCGCGAAGGCACCAAGAAGCAGATGAACGACTGGCAGCGCGCGCAGTGCGTCGGCGACAACCCCGCCTGTCACGCGCAGTAGGCATCGACTAGTTCCACCGTGTTTTGTGGGTCCGGCGCCGGAAGGCGCCGGTCGAGGAAAATCAGCAGCTGCGCCAGCGATTCGCGCGCCGACGGATCGGCCAGCGCTCCTTGCGCGTCGAATGCACCGTCTCCGCCCGCCAGATAGATCGGCGGCGCAGGCAGCACGATCGATTCCGTCGCAAACAAAGTCTGCCTCAGCGCCGCCTGCGCAAGACGCGTGCCCCAGCGCCCCGCCGTCGCGCCGATCACCGCGACGAGCTTCCCGGACAGCACGTCGCGATCGGGCGCCGGCCGCGACAGCCAGTCGATCGCATTCTTGAGAGCGCCGGGAATCGACTGGTTGTATTCCGGCGTCGCGATCAACAACGCATCGGCGGCGGCAACCCTTTCGCGCAATGCGCGCACGGGACCTTCTGCGCTCATCGCAAGCTCGATGTCTTCGTTGAAAAGCGGCAACGCGCCTATTCCGTCATCCAGCCTGATGCGAAGGCCCGACGGCGCCATCGCCGCAGCCGCTTGCAACAAGCGCCGATTGAAACTGTCGCGACGTAAGCTGCCTGCGATCGCGAGAATCTGCCGCGGTCGCGCCTGAGCTTGCGATGTTTCGATCATGAATCCTCCAAGTGGCATCATTCGTTCATCAGCAACGAGATCGCCGAAGCGATCAGCACTAGCCCCATGACGCGGTCGAACCAGGCGCGCGCAGACGAGGCTTCTGTGAGCCGCGACGCGAGGCGTCCGAGCAATGCCCACGCGCACAAGCACGCGAGTGAAATCAGGGCGAACAGCGCGGGCACCGTGGCGACGTCCAGCCATCCTTGCGGATCGCCTGCCCGCCGCGAAGCGCCGACGGCCGTCATCACCAAAACCCACGCTTTCGGATTGGCGAACTGGAACGCGAACATCGCCAGCACACCGCCGCCCGCGGATACGGCCGCGGTCGGCGCGCCCGAACTTCGCATCAGGACGATCCCCAAATACGCGAGATAAAGGCCGCCACCCAAGACGATCGCCGTCAGCAGTCGCGGACTGTCGACGACCAACGCCGCGAGCCCGGCCTCGGCCAGCGCAAACATCGCGACACCGCCGGCGACAATGCCGGTCATGGCCGGCACGGCCGCGACAAGGCCGCCGCTCGACGCTCGGCGCAACACGATCAGATTGTTCGGGCCCGGCGTGATCGCCGAAACGAACATCAGCACGGCAATGGCCGTCAAAGCCTGCATCACGGTCGGAGCTCCTCGTGATTTCGGAACCGCTCGGCGGACAAGGCCGCCGGTGCGCGGACGCATCATGAGCTTCGATGCTGGTGACACGTGGGTCAGAAATGGTCTATTTTTGTCACCATGGACAAACTCCCGTTGAATGCCCTCCGCGCGCTCGCCGCCGTCGTGGGTCACGGCGGCTTACGGCCCGCCGCGCGCGAGCTTGGGATTTCGCACTCCGCGCTGAGCCGGCATCTGGCGCAGCTGGAACAATGGCTCGGCGTTTCCGTCACGCTGCGAAAACCGGGGCAGCGCGACATCGTCGCGACGCCGCAGGGCGAGCGGCTCGCCGAAGCGACATCGAATGCGCTCGCGGACATCGGCCGCGTCGTCGCTGCAGTCCGCGAACGGCGCTCACCGTTTTCGGTCACGATCTCGACGACGCCCTCGTTCGCCGCGCGGTGGCTACTGCCTCGCCTGCCCTCGCTAGAACGTGCGCATCCGCGACTCGAAATCTCGGTGATGGTCGATCAGCGCATCGAGGATCCGAAGAATTTCGCGGGCGATTTCGCGATACGCACCGGCAGTGGGTCCTGGCCCGGCATCGAGGCGCGTCCGCTTATGAGCGATGCGCTCTATCCCGTCATGAGCCCGCGCCTCTGGGAGGCTTCCGGAAAGCCGCGCGATATCGCGAGCTTGAAGCGCCTGCGTCTCCTGCACGATCGCGATGCGCGCTCGACGTGGCAGCTTTGGCGCGAGAAACACGGTCCCGCCGATCTCGACGTGCGCGCCGGATCGCGCTTCGCCTCATCCGATCTCGTGCTGCGTGCCGCGACGCAAGGCATGGGCGTCGCGCTCGCGCATCACAGGCTCGTCAATGGCGATCTGGAATCCGGTGTATTGATGAGGCCGTTCGGCCCCCTGGAAATCCCGCTCGGTCCGACGTACTGGATCGCGGCTCCCGAAGGCACCGCGCTGCGCGCCGCTACCAAGACCGTCATCGCATGGCTCGGGCGCGAGGCCCGATCATTACCACCCTGAATTACGGCTGCCGTTACTGCTGAGTCCGCTGGCGAATTCCTGCACGACGGCAATCGAATTTCCGACAGACATCGATGCGTGTTCGGAATACGATGCGTCCGCGTCGGGCCGTTCCGAGTTCCTGCGGCATGGCCAACAAAAACCGACGCCAACAGATTGTGTCCTCCTCGATTGCAACGCCTCGTGCGTCGCCCCTCTTTGCGGAGAGTCGACATGCCGATGTCCATAGATCGTCGCTCGAATCTGACCAAAGCCGAATTCGAAGCGGAGTATGTTTCCAAATCGAGACCAGTTCTTCTGACCGACGCCATCGACCACTGGCCCGCGCGCGGTAAGTGGAATCTCGATTATTTCGAGTCGAAATACGCCGACAAGCGCGTGCGTTTCGACAAGAAGGAATGGCGCCTCGGCGATTTCATCCGCGAAATCAAGGCAGCCGACGGCAGCACGATGCCGCCCTATCTCAAGGAAGTGAAGCTCGACGAGCAGTTTCCCGAACTCTGGGAGGATGTCGGCGAGATCGAGCTGGCGAAAGGCAACCGTCTTAAGAGCCGGTTGCTTCCTAGGGCGATGCGCATCGCCCGCGGCATCGTCGCGCTCTTCATCGGCACCAAAGGCAGCGGCTTTCGCAAGCTGCACTGGGACTACAGCTACCTGCACGTATTCATCTCGCAGGTCCGCGGTGCCAAGGATGCCGTGCTGTTCCATCCCGATCAGACAAAACATCTCTACCCGAATCCCGAACAGAACAACCAGTCGCTGATTCCCGATCCCTACGTCGTCGACGCGCAAGCGTTCCCGGAATTCGCGCACGCCGAGCCGATCTTCCTGACAATCGCCGAAGGTGAAACGCTGTTCATTCCTGCGAACTGGTGGCACGCGACGCAGATCAACGAGCCCAGCATCGCGATCGCCGAGAGCACGCTCGATGCTCACAACTGGGAGGTGCGCAAGAATTGGTATCTCGACACCTACGCGAAGGCGAACGCGCCGGCCATGAAACTCATGGCGCTCGGTGCGTACATGAACGTCCTCAACGCGCTGCTTTAGCGGGGATCAGAGCCGCAAGCCGAAGCGCGGCGCGAGCCACGTCATCGCGAGATAGAGCGCGATCGTGAGTGCGCATCCGAGGACGAGCGCGATCCAGAACGAAACTCCGTGGCGGAGCAGCACCGGAATCAGCAGGAACATCGGGAGCGAAGGCAGCACGTACCAGAACGTTGCGTCCGCATGCGCGGCCATGTTCTCGGCGTCCGGCATGTCGCGCCATAGCCAGATCATGCCGAGTACCGAGACCAGCGGCAGCGATGCGACGAGCGCACCGAAGCCCGGATTCCGCTTGGCGATCTCGGAGACCATCGCGATGAGGATGCCCGAGATCAGCGCCTTGGCAGCGAGGTAGAGCATTGCGCAAGTATGCCGCACACCAGGCGCTTTCTCGCGAAATGTCTCAAACCTCGCGAAGACGGCGTTCCCCGTATCAGCCAAGCCTGGCTGTCCACTGGGGAGACCGTCATGACGCGCTTCGCGGCTCGGGTCGCTTTGCTGTTGATTCCGCTCGCCGCTCTGCCGGGATTGGCCGGTGCAGTGCTGATCTATACCGTCGGTAGCGGCGAGGGTTGCTCGCACGGCACGATCCAGTCCGCGATCGACGCCGCCGACGCCTCGCCAGGCTACGACGTCATCCGGCTGACGCGCTCGCTGACGTACGAGCCGGAAGCCAATTCGGTCGTCACGGATCAGGATCTGAGCATCGTCGGCGGATTCGAAACCTGCACTTCGCCGGCGAGCGACGGCAGCAAGACCGTCGTCAGCGGCCAAGGCGGCGCGGAGGAACCCGTGTTCCGCATCACCGCGAACGGCGCGGCGATCATCAAGCTGCGTCTCCTGACCATCACCAACGGAGACGAGGACGGTTCCGGATTCGGCGGCGGTATTTATTTCACGGGCACCGGCAATCTCGAGATCAGCGAGAGCGACATCACCAACAACACGGCCGGCTACGGCGGCGGCATCCTCGCGGTCGCAACGGGCACCAACACGGAATTGATCATCGGCAACAACACGACGATCAGCGGAAATACCGCGCGCTACAGCGGCGGTGGCATCTACATCGCCGGGCCGCTGGAGATGACCATGACCGCGCCATCGACGATCGTTGCGTTCAATCAGGCGCTCGGCGAGGACGGAAGCGGCTACGGCGGCGGCATGGAAGTCAGCGGGCCGGCGATCGCATACATCGGTTCTCCCGGCTCGTTCGGACTGCCCGCGTTCTACGCCAACTCCGCGCGCTATGGCGGCGGCATTTCCGTCACCGCAGGGAATTCCGACGGCGCGGACGCGAAAGTAGAGCTCTTCACGACCGATCCGGCGCTGCCGGTAAGCGTCACCGGCAACAGCGCGTCGGAATCCGGCGGCGGCATCTACATCAAACCTTACGAAAGCTTTTTCGATTCTGCGGAGGCGACGCTGTGCGCGACGGATTTCCGCATCGACGACAACCTTGCGCAGGAAGGCAGCGCGATTCACGGCGACGATTCCTTCGACGGCATCATCGGCTATAGGGGCAGCACGCTCCTCTTGAATGCGCTCGGCTGCACGCAGCCGAGCGCCGTGCAATGCGCGCCGGGAGTGCCGTGCAACACGATCTGGGGCAACGGAGCGAGTACGGTCGGCGGCGAGCCGACCGACGGCGCGGCCATCCGCATGGACTACAACGGCATCATCTATGCCTATCGCACGGATATGCGCGCCAATCGCGGCGGATATGCGATGCGCACGACGAACGTGACGACCGGATATGCCGATGGCTGCCTGCTGGCCGACAATCAGGTGAGCCAGCAGTTGATCAGCAACGAGCAAGTCGAGTTCGCGGCGTTCAGCATTGCCAACTGCACGATCGCGCACAACATCATCGGCTCGACAGACGTCATTCACGCCGAAGACATCTTCGTGCTCACGAACAGCATCATCGATCAGCCAGGCAACCTCGCCCTCGCCTTCTCCGGCGACGCCGATTACCTGCATGTCAGCAACGTCTTGTCCAGCGATCTCACGTCGCTGCCGTCCGATCCGAGCATCGTGACGGGCGATCCTGCATTCGTCGATGTCGCCAGCGGTAATTACCATCTGCGCCTGGCTTCGCCCGCCATCGATTTCGCGCCACCGGTGACCGGTGACGATCGCGATCTCGACGGACAACCTCGCGATCAGGATATGCCTGGCGTGCCGAACGAATTCGGCGTGCGCGATCTCGGTGCGTACGAGCGTCAGCAGGGACCCGGCGACTGCGGCGCCGGCGACACGATCTTCTGCGACGGTTTCGACGGACAGTAGCGAAGTGCCGGAAGGCGGCAGCGTTGCGCCGCCTTCCGTTCGCGCGCGTCAAGTGGTCGGCGCGGGTCCGAGCGGTCCGAGGTGGTAGAGGTAGGCGACGCCTTGGCCCGGATTGTTGCCGACGTCCGCGCCCCAGGACGAGACCAGCGCCGTGTCGTTGTCCAAGGCGGTGTGATAGCCGAAGACGTCGCCGGTCTCGGCGTCGGCGGGAGCCATCTTTCGACGCTGCGCCCAGACGCCGCCGCTCGATGCGCTGAAGACGTACGCCGCGCCTCGATACGAATTGGTGGCGTACGCGCCGACGAGGACGCGCGCATTGGCGAAGTTCACCGACGCGCCGAAGAAGCTGATCTGAGTTCCATCCAGTGCCGTCAATTTTTGCGCTTGCACCCAGTGAGCGCCCTGTTTCTCGAAGCGATAAACGGCACCTTGGCTGGTCGCATTGCCCGGAGCGCCGATGAACGCCGTCTTGCCCTGCAACGCCAGAGAGACACCGAAGTTGTCGCGCGCCGCGCCGTCGCTCGCGGTCAGCTTGTCGCTCAGAATCCAGTTGCCGCCGGAGAGAGAAAATACGTAGGTGATGCCTTGTCCGAGATTGCCTCCGACAGTGGAGGCATAGGCGCCGACGATCGCGGTGTCATTGGTCATCGCCGCAGCGCATCCGAAAAACGCGGTGTCGTCGTTGGGATCGGGAGCGAGGATGCGCTGGGTCTGATTCCACGATCCGCCAGTGTTGCTCGGTACGAAAGTGAACACGTAGAGCGAGCCCTTCACGTACTGGTTATTGGTCGACGCGCCGCCTGCGCCGATGAGCGCGTATTTAGCGTTCAGAGCGATGCACTTTCCGAATGTGCCGAACGCTTCGCCGCCGTTCGGCGTGAGCTTCTGCTTCTGAACCCACGATGTGCCGACCAGACTGAATAGGTACGCGGCACCGACCCACGTCTGTCCGCCGACCGTCGCGAGCGGCGCCGCGATGATGATGGTTTTTCCGTTGAAGAGCGTTGCGACCTGACCGAACTGATCGCCCGCTGCGCCGTCACTGGCGACGAGCTTCTGCGTCTGCTTCCAGATTCCGTTCACTCGATTGTAGATGTAGACGGCACCCTGGCCCTGATGACCGTTCACGGTGGCGTTCGGAGCGCCGGCCAGCGCAATGTCGCCGAACACGGCGACCGACATGCCAAACCAAGCTCTACCCTCGCCATCGGAGGGAGTGACTTTTTGCACAGCGGGAGTGATTGCGGGCATGAGAGTCGCATCCATCGACGAAAACCGTCGTTTGTTGGGCAGGGGGACGGGTGAAGCGCGCATCGCCGAGCACGCGCATCCGATTCCACCGCGTTGCGCCGCGCTCGCACACAAAGCCGGGCTAAGCTTAGGACAAATCTGTACTTCTCGCTATCGAGGGACGGATCCTCTGCGCCGCGCGAAGCGTTCCTCGATCCATTCGTACAGAACGGGCAGCAACACGAGCGTCAGCAAGGTCGACGTGATGAGGCCGCCGACGACGACTGCGGCAAGCGGCCTCTGGGTTTCCGCGCCGACGCCCCGCGACAGCAGCATGGGCACGAGGCCGAGGATGGCGACGCTGGCGGTCATCAGCACCGGACGAAGGCGCAGCGCGGTGCCGCGGACGACGGCCTCGCGCACGGACAGGCCCGATTGCCGCAGCTGGTTCAAGAAACTCACCAGCACAATGCCGTTCAACATCGCGACGCCGAACACTGCGATGAATCCGATCGCGGACGGCACCGAGAGATATTGGCGACTGATCGCCAGCGCGAGAATGCCTCCGATCGTCGCGAACGGAACGTTGGCCAGGATCAGCGCCGCATGCCGCACTGAGTTGAACGCGGTATAGAGCAGCACGAAGATGAAGAAGATCGTGATCGGCACGATCAGCGCCAGCTTCGCGAGCGCGCGCTGCTGGTTTTCGAACGCGCCGCCCCATTCGATCCAGTAACCGGCCGGCAATTCGATCTCCCGCTCGATGGCCGAGTTCGCTTCCTTGACGAAACCGTCGATGTCGCGTCCGCGGACATCCATTTGAATCACCGCGTAGCGTTGCAATTGTTCGCGACGGACAAACGAATAGCCTTCGCCGACGCTCACGTTCGCGACCTGTCGCAGCGACACGAGCGCACCGCCCGGCGCGAGCAGCGGAATGTTCTCGATGGCAGCGACGGACGCTTTTTCTGCATCGTCGAGACGGACGGCGATGTCGAAGCGCTTCACGCCGTCGAGCAGCGTCGTCACTGGATCGCCGCCGATGCCGTTGCGCACCACCGTCAGCACATCGTCGGCGTTGAGGCCATATCGCGCGAGCGCCTCGCGATCGACTTGGATCTTGATCTGCGGCTTGCCGAGGTTGGCTTCGAGCGACAGGTCCTCGACGCCGCGGATCTTGGCGAGCACGTTCTTGATCGTCCGACTTCGGCGATCGAGCTCGTCGAGATTCTCGCCGTAGAGTTTGAGGGCCAGCGTCGCGCGCACGCCCGAGATCAGCTCTTCGACACGCATCTGAATTGGCTGCGTGAAACTCGGTACCGTCGTCGGAACGACTTTCTCCAAGGTTTCCAGCATTGCCTCGTCCAGATCCCGGATCGAACGACCCGCCGTCCATTCCTTTTCAGGCTTCAGTGCCGTGTAGATTTCCATGTAATTGACGTCGGCGGTTTCGCCTTTCTCGGCGCGGCCGATCATGGCGAGCGTCGTCTCCACTTCGGGAAACTGCTTGAACGCCGTAGCGATCTTCTTCGAGATGTCGATCGATTCGTCGAGCGAAGCTGACGGGATCGACGTGACGCGCCACATGATCGTGCCTTCCTGCAGCTCGGGCATGAATTCCTTGCCGAGAAACGGAAACAGCGCGAGCGTTCCGGCCAGCGCGCCGCCGGCGATCGCGAGCGTCGTGCGCTTGCGCGCCAATGCCCAGTCCAGCAGTGGTCGATAACTGCGCTTGAGCCACGCGACGAGGCGCGTGTCGCGTTCCTCGCCGGGCTTCAGGATCAGTGCCGCCAGCACGGGAATCAGCGTCAGCGCGAGCAGCAGCGATCCGAACATGGCGAAACTGATGTTGAGCGCCATCGGCTTGAAGAGTTTGCCTTCGAGGCCTTCGAGGCTGAACAGCGGCAGGAACACGACGATGATGATCAGGATGGCGAATGCGATCGGATTCGCGACTTCGCGAGCCGACGCCAACACGGCTTGCGTCCGGTCGACGATCTCGCCGCGCGCCTTGCGTTCTGCCATCAAGCGAAACGCGTTCTCGACCATCACGACCGCACCGTCGACCATCATGCCGATGCCGATCGAAAGACCCGCGAGCGACATCAGATTGGCCGAAAGCCCGGCGTGTTCCATGCCGATGAACGCGATGAGCATAGCCATCGGCAGCGCGGCGATCACGACGATCGCGGAACGAAGCTCGCCGAGAAAGAGAAACAGGACGATGCCGACCAGCAACGCGCCTTCGATCAGCGCACGAACCGCCGTCGAGACGGCCTTGTCGACGAGATCGGTGCGCTCGTAGATCGGCTTCAGTGTCACGCCTTCCGGCAATGCGGCGCGCACGATGTCGAGCTTGGCCTTGACCGCATCGACGACGTTCTTCGCGTTCTCGCCCATGCGCGCCAGCGCCATGCCGAGCACGACTTCTTCGCCGTCCCGCGTGACTGCACCGAATCGCGGCGCAGGCGCTTCACGGATATCGGCCACGTCGCGCACGTACACCGGCGTGCCGTCTTCCACTTTGAGCACGATGCGGCCGATGTCTTCGGCATTCGTGACGAGACCGAGACCGCGCACCAGGAACTGCTCGCGCCCGATGTCGATGGAGTTGCCGCCGACCTGCCCGTTGTTGACCTGCAGTGCATCGATGACCTCCTTGAATCCGAGCCGGTGCTTGATCAGTTTCAGAGGATCGATGCGTACCTGATACTGACGCTCGCCGCCGCCCCAAGACGTGACATCGTCGACACCCGGCGCGGTTCTTAGAATCAGCCGCACCGTCCAGTCCTGCAGCGTGCGCAGGTCCATGTCGGAGATGCGGTCCTTGAGCTTTGCATCGTTGCGCTCGAGCGTGTACCACAGGACCTGGCCCAACCCGGAGGTGTTAGGTCCGATCTCCGGCTGACCGTAGCCGGCCGGAATGCGGTCGCCGACTTCCTGCAGTCGCTCATTCGCGAGCTGTCGCGCGAAGTACACGTCCATGTCGTCGGAGAAATACACCGACACGTACGACAAGCCGAAGAGACTGACGGAGCGTATTTCCTGCACCTTCGGCAAGCCTGCCATCGCCGATTCGACCGGGAATGTCAGAAGCTGTTCGACATCTTCAGCAGCCAGGCCCGGAGATTCCGTATAGATGTTGACCTGCACCGGAGTCACGTCCGGAAACGCGTCGATCGGTACCGTGCGGATGGCCCGATAACCGAGAAACGCGACCACGAGGAAAGCCATCAGGACCAGCACTTTGTAACGCAGCGAGAGTTCGACGAGGCGATTCAACATGCGACGTCTCCGATGCGGATCATCGTCGGCTCAGTCACCATGACCTTCTCCCAGCTGAGATTTCAGAAGTCGCGCCTTCAGCGCGTAGGCGCCTTGCACGACGACGACATCGCCGATCTCAATACCCTGGCGAACGACCGTTTGCGTTCCGCGCGTTTCGCCGACTTGAACCGGAACCGGCTCGAAACGACCATTGGCTTGCGATTTGAAGATCGTGGGCTGGCCTTGAACCTGCACGATCGCATCGGTCGGCACGCCGATGACTTTCGTGGTTCCGCGAGTCGCGATGAACGCTTCGACGAATTCGCCGGGGTGCAACGCATCGTTCTCGTTCGACACCTCGATGCGTATCGGCGTCGTGCGCGAGGCTTCCACCGAGCTGTGCGAGAACTGCACGACGGATCCCGTCGCGGTCTGATCGTGCGCGATCACCCGCGCGCTCGCGCCGGCGAGGATGCGATCGACGGTATCCGGCGAAACTTGTGCCTCGACCCATACGCGCGCCTCGTCGACCAGAGTGAAGAGGATCTTGCCGGGCTCGACGCGCTCGCCGACGATGAAGTCGTCGGTCGTGACGCGTCCCGCTTGTGGCGCGACCAACGCGAACTCTCCGTTCGCACGCTTCGAACCCTGGCGCGTCAGCGCGACGATCTCTCCCTCGCCGATGCCGTAGGCACGCAGCTTCGCGTACGCCTGATCGCGCGCGACTTGCGATTCGGAGTAGCGCTTGGCGGAAACCGCGTCGGCACCAAGCGCCTTGACGCGCAGCCATTCGCGCTCCGCAACGATCAGCGTCCCTTGCGCTTCGGCCGCCTCCACGCTCGATAAAGTCACCAGCGGCTGTCCCGCCTTGACGCTATCGCCGAGCTTGGCGTGCCGGCGCACGATCTGCGCCGGAATGCGCGGCGAAACCAAAGTCGTCGCGTAAGCGTTCGCCTTAACTTCGCCCGGCGCTCTGAGCTCGTCCGCCAGAACCTGCGCAGTCACGGGCGCAGTCACGATGTGGAGTTGCTTCTGCGTCGGCACATCGAGATGGAGAACGTTGTCGTCGCCCTGCCCGCCGGCCGCCGGTTTTTTTTCTTCGGCAGAGACAGCGAGGCTGACGGACATCGCAACGAACGCGCACAGGATCCAGAAAGGTTTCATCGCGGCAACTCCCCGGAAGTCTTCGCAAGCTCGTCGCCGATACCGAGCCAGGTTTCGAACTGGCCGGAAGCGTCGAGCCAATCCGCCCAGGCTTGCCACGCACGCGCGCGCAGACTCATCGCCGCGAGCTCGGTGTCGGCGCTTTGCTTGAGCTGCACGAGGTAATCGGCCGCGCTGATCTCGCCGGCCTCCCAGAGTCTTTGCAGCAGCTGCGCGCGCTCACCAGCGGAGGGCGCGCGACTTTGCTCCCACGCCAAACAAGCTGCGCGAAGTGCGTCGTAGCTCGACGCGGCGCGCTCGAGTTCAGCGTTGGCCTGCAGCGCGAGATTTTGTTGCGTCGCCTGCGCCGCGTCTGCGTTCGAGCGCGCTGCGCTGACCTCGGCGCTGTACGAGTTGCGCACGAACAACGGAATCCGCACGGCGATTCCGATCAGACGATCGTTGAATGGGCTCGTGACGCGTCCGGCAGTGAGCGCAATCGTCGGATCAGGACGGCGGTCGCGTTCGGCGACGGCAATGCGCGCTTGCGCGGCTTCGGTTTCCGCGCGCGCACGACGCAATGCGGGAAGCGAATCGATGGACGACGCCACGTTCGACGTATCGGATGACGCAGGCAATGTCGCCGGCAATGGCGGCAATCCTTCGCTGTGTCCGCCGACGCCGATCAGCGTCTGCCGAGCCTTGGCTTGCTCGGCGACGAGAAGCGCTTGCTGTGCCCGCGCTTCGTGAGCTGCGAGCGCGGCGAGGTCGCGCTCGAGCACCGCGATATCGCCTTCCCGGAAACGTCGATCGGCGAGCGTTGCGAATTGGTCGAGAAGATCGACGCGCCTGGCACCGACCGCCGCCTGCTCGGCGGCCATCTGAAGTCCCGCGAAGCCGCGCAACCAGTCGATCGCGACACGACGGCGAACCTCGTCGCGTTCGGCGGCAGCGGCGCGCACGTCGGCCGTCGCCGCCGTCTCTCGCGCCTGGCGCTTGCCGGACCAATCGATCGTCTGGCTGAGCCCGACGCTGCGCGTGTCGACGTCGGCATTCTCGGCGGCGAGATCCAGATCCGGGTTGTACAGCGGCTGCCCCGCGGCTTGTGCCTGCGAGTGCGCCGCGGCGAGCCGCGACTCGGCGGATTGCACGGCGGGATTGCGCGACCAGACATCGCGCACCGCGTCGCGGAGCGCGGGCGGCGCTGCATCGTCCGCGAGCGGCGGCGACGCAGCATTCAACGTCGTCGCCAGAACAAGTCCGACGACGGACCAACGAGCGCGCGAATGCGCCCGGACGAGCAGCTCCATGGATTACTCCTGATCAAACGATTCGAACGGCGCGGCGCATCAAGACACGCGCAGCGCGGAAGGCCGCGAATCGATCAGGCGATGGGTGGGCGCAACAAAGGAAGCAGAAGAACGTGATGCAGCGGCGGCGGCGGTAGCGCGACGCGTGTCCCGGCCTGCGGCGCACCAGCCCATGCGGAAGCGGTCACGGGCAGCGCGCACGCATGTACGCACAGGCAATGACAACCGCTGTCGCCGGCGTGCCAGCACGAGAGACCGTCGTCGTCGGCTTGCGCGGCTACGACTTCAGCCGACACGATCGTTGTCGCCGCTTCGGCGCGCGCATCCGGCGAGGTCAAACCGTCGGCGAGACACAGCGAAGCGAGCGTGCCCTTGGCCAGCACCACGAACGACAGCAGCCACACGCCGGTCATAAGACGGCGGCGCAAGCGAGCGATCAGCGGAGCGGCGGTGGACATGCTCAGAGAGTAACGGTCCGTCGGAGGGTTACACAATTGCACGCAATCAATTGGCGATGATCCTGAGCAACGTTCCGTCGGGATCGATCAACGCGCCGACGCGCCCTCCCCAATATTCGAGTCGCAGCGGGTGCAATCTCGGCCAGCCCGTCGAGCTCTGCGGCACGCCGGCGTCGCGGCACGCGTCGTGAAAAGCATCGGCATCGTCGAGCCGCAGACAGCACATGAACGAGCTTTGCGCGGGATCGAGGTCGGGAAACGGAAAGAACTCCAATTGCACTTTGCCGCGCTTGAGGATCATCCAGCGCTCGTCGCGATAGCTTTCCTGGAAGCCTAGCGGACGATAGAAGGCGGAAGTCTTTGCGAAGTCTCGCGATGGAAGGTTGGGCGTTGCCTGATTGGTCATGGACGTTCTCTCGAGGACACCTTCCTCGCTCGTAAGACGAATCCTAAAGCTCAAGACAAACCTTGCCAAAGTGCTTCTGGGATTCGTAATGCTCGAAGGCCGCGCCGATGTCCTGCAACGGAAACCGGCGGTCGATGACGGGCTTGAGACGATTCACCGTGATCGCACGGATCATATCCTCTTGATCCGCTCTGCTCCCGATCGAGATTCCGCTGATGCGAATCTGATTCGAAAAGAGCGCAGGGATCGCCACTTCTCCGGCGAAGCCCGTCAACACGCCGATCAGCGCGATATGCCCGCCCGTCCTGCATGCGGTTATCGATTGCGTCAACGTGTCGGGCCCGCCGACCTCGATCACATGATCGACGCCGCGGCCGTCGGTCAAATCCTTCGCTTTCCGGCCCCACTCCGGCATGGACTTGTAGTTGATGACGATGTCGGCGCCAAGTTGCTTGAGCTTTTCGAGTTTTTCTTCGGACGAAGACGTCGCGATGACTTGCGCGCCCGCCGCTTTCGCGAACTGCAGAGCGAACAACGAAACGCCGCCGGTGCCTTGAGTCAATACCGTATCGCCGGGCTTGACGCGCCCGCATGTCACCAAGCCTCTCCACGCCGTAACACCCGCGCAAGCGAGCGTCGCCGACTCCACCGGCGTGCAGCCAGCCGGTGCCTTCGTGAAGAAGTGCGCCGGCTTGCACACGTACTCGCTCGCGTAGCCATCGACGCTCTCTCCGGGAATATCGCGCTTCGTCGCGGGCGTCATATCGCCGCTCAGCCAATACGGCCAGAACATGCTGACGACGGGGTCCGCAATCTTGAGCTCATCGACGCCATCGCCGACCGCAACCACTTCTCCGGCGCCATCGGTCATCGGAACGCGGCCGTCGGCGCTCGGAATTTTTCCGCGCACGACCATCGCGTCGTGGAAATTCAAGGAGCAGGCCCGGATCCTGACCAGCACCTCGCCCGGCTTGGGTTCGGGAATATCTTCCTCGATGAACGCGAGATTTCCTAAACCTGCGGGCGCTCTCAACCGGACCAGCCTCATGAATTTCCCCTTTGCGGTGGAGTTGTTCGGTCGAACGGCGGTCAGCGTCGAGCTGATCCGCCGATCCGGTTCCGCTTCAATCCCAATTGAGGGAAATGTGGACATCGTCCGGAAACGGCGCGCCGTTGCCGGATTCGATGTGCGCTTTCATGCTCATCAGAAAGCTGGCCCATTTGGTGCTGCAGTGATGCATGAACTCGCTCTGCTCGCTCCAACCTTGATGCTTGAAGAGCACCGTGGTCTGCTCGCCTTCCTGCTTGAGCTCGAAGCTCACCTTGCTGCCGATCCAATCCGCAGGACCGTCGACCACTTGCCAGACGACGCGCTTGCCGGCATCGAGCTCGAGGACCTTCATGTCGACGCGGCCGCGCGTGCCGAAGTGGAACTCGATCACTCCGCCGAGATCGCAGCTGCCCCGAGTGTCCGTAGTCCACCAGCCGGCAAGACCTTGCCGCGTGGTCAACGCTCGATACGTGTCGTTCGCCGACGATTTGATTCCGACTCTGTGCAGGATGTCCGACATAGCAGTTCTCCTTGAGATGAATCGGTTTTCAACGATTTGAAAACCTGGAGACAGACTAGTGCCGGTGCATCGGGCGGTGAGAGTGACAAGTGTGTCGGGAATCCAGCCGTGGAGATCGTGGATCGTTCGGAATTCACGGGATGTTCGCGAGGCATCGGGTCAGCCGATCCGGGCTCGATGTTCGCGTTCGTCGGCTATCTATTCGCGATGATGACCACGCGCCTTGCAGACGGAATGCGGGCAGTCGCAAACCACTTCGGTCCTGGGTGGACCGCTCGTGGCCTCGTGCTCGCACCAGTCGGAACAATACGCGAGTCCTTCCGGCGGTATGCAGGTGCAAGGGCCGTGGGCGCATTTTGATTCTTCTGTCATAGCTCTGCCTCGTCTCAGCTACTCACGACGGCGGTGCTGCGTCGCTGTGGTGGTTCGTGTCGATGATCAGTCCGCTCGGCGATCTCTTTCTTTGTCGCGTACATCATATCCAGGTATCAGCTTAGCTGTTGCGGTCTGCTACCGACGCTTCGCGCTCTGATCGACTTCGAGCGCATCGATGAGCGCCGATGCATCGCTTTGCATGCCATCGACGACGATCGCGCTGATCTTCATGGTCGACATCCATTCGCGCAGGTGCTGAAGGAGCGAGCCTGACAAGCGATAGCTCTCGAGGAGTTGCCGCGCCTCGGGCTCGGAAATAGGACTCGGACAGTCGATCAAGTCTTGGCTCGCACCCTTGCCCTGGCGGAAACAGCTCGACCAGATGTATTCCTGGATTTTCCAAGGCGTAATTCCACGGATCTCCTGACGATATTCCGGCCGGTGATAGAGGATGTTGGCGCGCAGACCGGCGCCGCCCATCCGGTAGTAATCGGCAATTCGCTTGCGCAGCGACTCGTCGGCGATGAGCGCGAGACCGCCCGCGTCGCGCATCTCCAGAAACGTCGTGTCTTGGAGCTCGAACGGATAGAGCTGACTCGCCTGGTAATAGGCAAGCACGGTTTTCCAGGGATCGCCGTCGACCAGCGAAGCGTTCTCGCTGTGGCTCATGGCAGCTACACCGAACTCGCTGACCTTGCGCCAGAAAGCCAGCGCCTCGTTCATCGCCTTGCGATCGATGATGAGCTCCTCGCGCAGACGCGCTTCGAAGCGCGCGCCTCGCTCCCGATCGACACGGTCCTGGTTCCAGTTGCTCACCTGAAGCGCGAGAAGAATGCCCACGACGACGATTACGAACTCGATCGCCGCCGCCAGCCAATCGTGTTCGCGCAGGCGCTTGATCAGCTTGGCTCCCGACATCGTCTACCCCTCGACCATGGTCGTTGATCGATGGTAACCCAAGAGCTCGAGGTCACAGACGCAGCAGCACGGCATGCTTGCCCGAATAAATCCATGGAAGCGGCCGCCATCAGCCAGAGACGGAATGAAGCATTGGGCCGAGGGGCTTTACCTCATGTCCTGCATCGATCGTGCATCTTGGCCGAGCGCCAATGAAGGAGCGTCATGAAACTGTGGGCGATTGCGCTGAGTTGGCTGATGACCGTCGGAAGCGTGCGCGCGGACACCGAGGTCTGGCAACCGGCGGCCGGGCACACGCAGATACCGCTATGGCCCGGAACGCCACCGGATGCCAAGCCGATGCCAGGGCCGGAATACGTCAAGACAGGCACCCAATCTCTAATCGCCGGTAAACCTGTGGTGGTCGTAAGCAACGTGTCGCTGCCGACGATGACGGTGTATGCGCCAACAGAGAAGAACACGGGCGCCGCGGTCGTCGTGTTTCCCGGCGGCGGCTTCCAAATACTCGCGATCGATTTCGAAGGCACCGAAATCTGCGGCTGGCTGACGTCGAAGGGCATCACCTGCGTCTTGCTGAAGTATCGTGTTCCGAGCAAGCCGTATGTCTGGCAATGCGATTGCCGTCCGCACAATTTTTCGCTGTCCGTGCCGTCGCTGGAGGACGCCCAACGAACAATGAAGCTGGTGCGCTCTCGTGCGGCGGAATGGCATATCGATCCGCACAAGATCGGAGTGCTGGGGTTTTCCGCGGGCGGATATCTGGTGGCGGAAGTCAGCACGAACTTCAAGCGCCGCCTCTACAAGCCGGTGGACGCGGCCGACAAGGAAAGCAGCCGTCCGGACTTTGCCTTGGCGATTTATCCGGGGCATCTGGCGACCGATAACGACGCATTGAATCCAAACGTTCCGGTCTCCCACGAGACGCCACCCACGTTCTTGGCGCAGGCAGAAGACGACAACGTGGACGGCGTGAACCAATCGCAGGTCTACTACGCCGCGCTGAAGAATGCCGACGTGCCGGTGGAGATGCATCTGTATGCGCAAGGCGGGCACGCCTTCGGCTTGCGACCGACGCAGTTTCCGATTACGGGTTGGCCGCGATTGGCTGAGACGTGGCTCCGGACGATAGGTGTCGTGCAGGATTGAGAACTTGCTTTACGTCGCCGTGCACAGCGATAGAGAACCTACTCGAACCCGTTCGCGAAGATCGCGTTGTCGGCGTACCCGATGACGATCGAGTCGATGCCAGCGTTGTAGCAACCCTGGACGTGAAATTCGAAGGGACTAAGCGTGTCCACATCGACCTCGTCCACTTGCCGAATGAAATCGGCCCACGTCACGCCTGGGCGGAAATGCTCGGGATCTTCGATGTATCCGCCGGTCCAGCCCGGAGGCAGATCCGGGGAGTCGCTCGGGATTTCGAACGATTCATGCATCCATACGCCGATGTCGTCCGTGACCTGATCGCCGAAGGCATAGGCAAAGTCGTCGTCGTCGTAGTCGTCCGGAGTGCCGTGCGTCACAGTGAGGATCAGCATCAGGCGTTGATAGGCGCCGGGCTGCTCGCAGGTTGTCGGCTGGCGCTGAAAATCGAATGCGAACGAGGTCAAGCCATCCGAGAGCGCCGTAGCGAGCGGCGAGCCCTCCCGCGGCACGGAGCGGAAATCGATGCCATATCCAAATCTTTCCTCGCTGGAAAGCCAAGCGCCCGGGTTGCCGCCATCGACGACGATGACACCAGGAGCGTCGGAAAGGCTCCAGAGATCAGGATTTCTGCCGCCTTCGAAATCGTCGTGAATCTCGCCTGCGTGTGATGCGGCAGCAAGCAATAGTGCGGCAGCAGGCAACAGCAATCGCATAAACGCTCCGGAATCTTTGGGAGCCCGAACTCTAGGGCGGCCGCGGATGCGTGTAGTTCCATCGCGATCACCATGCGATTCCATTTGCGCTACAAGTGTCTGCGTGCCCCCATCAGCGACCGTCGCGACGGATTTCGCCGGAAACGTCGCTCTTTTGCGTGTAGCACCGGAACCACCCTTCCGAGTGCCACGCCATGTCCACGAAGACAAGCACGCCAACGCCTCCCGGCCGCCCGTCGCTCGCGATGTTCTGCATCGCGCCATTTGCCCTTTCATGCATCGCTGCGCAAGCCGGCACAGTGATCGGACACTGCGTCTCGACCGCGCAGCAACTTCAGAACGCGCTGACCGCATGTTCGACCGGCGGCCAGTACAACGGCAGCGACAACCGCATCAAGCTCGTCGGCGGTCTCTATCAGACGCGCCTGGTGACGAACCCGGGCCCCGGCGCCTTCTACTACGAAAACGACTCCGACACCGGCAACTTGTGGATCGAGGGCGGCTACAACAGCGACTGCAGCGCGCGCTCGCCCGACCCGCTGGCGACGCTGCTAGACGGCGATTCCCAATATCAGGTTCTGGTTCTGCGCAGCCAGAAGGCACAGATCAAGGTCAGCGGCGTCACGGTAGAGAACGGCGAATCGACGAGTGCCGGTGGCGGGCTTGCCATCAACGAACTTGCGCAAGACAAGAGTGCTTCGCTCGTGTTCGACACGATCATCCGCAACAACCACACGACGTATTTCGGCGGAGGTCTCTATGCCGGTTCGGATGGAGCCGGCAACAGCACGGTCGTCCACAACACCTTGATCATCAACAACAGCGCGGATCTAGGCATTGCTGCCGCGGAGCTTATCGGCAACGGCGACGGCGTCAGCTTCTACGACAACACCATCTACGGCAATTCGGGTCCAGCCAGCGGCACCGACGGAGCCGTCTATGTCAACGGCAGTGGCAATTGCGACATCGACAACAACATCATCTATCACAATCCGAATGGAGGACTGTGGGCGTCCTGCGCTGCCGGAACGCTGTATTTCAACGACGTCACGATCCTGCAAGGCGGCGGCACGCAGCAGGTGGGCAACGTGGCGGTCAACCCGCTTTTTGTCGACGAGGACAACGGCGATTTCCATCTGGCGAGCGGATCGCCGATGCTCGGATTTACTCCGTGGCTGGTCAATGTGAACGCCGATCTGGAAGGCACTCCGTACCCGGCTACCGGTCTGCAGGACGCCGGGTGCTACGAAGAAACGCTGTTCGCCGATCACTTCGACTTCAACAATGCGACTCGATGACGGCGCACGGGAATGCATCGTCCCGTGATTTGCAGCGATGGGTCTCCAAGCGCATGAAGGCGACGGTGACCGAGGTGGCGAGCAGCCATGTGCCGATGCTTTCGCAGCCTGATGTCGTCGTTGACGTGATTTGTAAGGCGGCGGCGACGGTGCATAAGCCCTGATCGGGCCTGCTCAAGCAAAGGAGAAGAGAGCGCGCACCGCGCCTCGCTGAGGCACGAATCTCTCTCTGTTGCCGCGCAATAGCAGCGCCAGTCGGCCGATCTGGAATGCGCGTGCACGTTCTGAAAATGTTCGGGTCGCCGCGGCCATCTGCGGAGACTCGGGCTAACGGGTCAGCAATCAAGAATCGGTGGACGACGATTCCGGACTTCATCCGCTTAACGAGGACGGGTCTAACGCAGCCGACCTGCAAGACCCGACGTGAACCGGCTTCCTAGTTTCCGATCGCGCAGCTCGCCGGGATCGGCCCCACTCGCGTGAGATCGATGTGGCCTTCGGCGCCGCCGAACGAGGCATCGAACGCATAGTCGAGCGTCGCGGTCGCGCAGTCCGCGTAAGTCAGAGTCGCCGTACCGACCGGCTCGGTCGCGCCCGCGCCGCCGGCGACGAACGTCCCAAACGTCGACGAATAGATCACCAGATCGACCGAAGGATTGCTGATATCGCGAGCGCCTTGCAGCGAGTACCAGCGCTGCGCCTCGAAGCCTCGGTCGTCGGAACCCGCAAACGCATAGGTGAACCAGCCGCCGAACACCTGGGAACCGATCGGATCGACGTCGATCATGAGGCCTTGTCCGCTCGTGTCCGGCGCATACCAGGCGCCGGAGAGCCCGAAGTCGGCCGGAGGTATCGGGGTGGCCTGCGTTTCGCTGCAACCGACGCTTGGCAAGAGGCTCTGGATCACGATCGAGCCGCTGCGCCCGTCGTCGAGGTCGTAATCGAACTCGGCCGACGTGCACGACCAGAAGATCAGCATGGCCGTGCCGACGCGCGTTGCCGTCGTCGTGGGCGGCGCATCGAAAGTCCCGCCGACGTTTTGGTAGATTGCGACCTCGACCTCGCGCGCGCCCGCTGGCGCGACGGCCTGCACCGAGTACCAGCGTTGCGTGTCGACGCCGCCGGGCGTCAGACCAAACGTATACCACGCGCCGAACACTGACGTCGCACCGGTCGCGGCGTCGGGCACGATCGTGAACTGGAAGCCCTGCCCGCTCGCGGCCGGGTCGTACCACGCGCCGGTCAGACCTTCCTGGGCGAGCGGGATGCCACCGAAGACCGTGTCGGTCGGACCGAACCCGATGCGATCGAAATTCGCATCGCCGCCTTCGCCACTCACCGTTAACTCAACCCGCGCGGCATGCGTGCCGTTCGGCAGCGGGTACCCATGGAAGCCAGTCCCGGACCAGGGCCAAACCGCGTCTGGGTCGACAGGCATCATCGTCGCGCGGCCGAGCTCTTGCGCGCAGTCCGTTCCCGCATAGAGCACGACGGCACCCGTGCTCGAGCCCGCACGGACGTGCGAGATGACCTCGAAATCGGCGTACTCCGCATCGATCGACATGCAGTCGGTTCGCGCCGTCGCGGCGGACGCGCCCGCCGCGACGGCGACGCGCATCGACGGCGCTACGAGCGTCCCGATCGACGTGTCGAGCACGAGCGTGCCGCTCATGGGATCGGCGAGCGACCAGCCGGCGACGTCGTGCGTGAAATCGGGATTGACGATGAGATTGCCAGCGCGTGCCGCGCCACCGGGAAGCACAAAAGCGATGCAGAACGCTGCGAACATCCATGGACGCATGGCCGAATCCGATCCCCAAGAGTGGAATAGTCCGTAAGTTTACGGAGTCCGGACCCAGACGCGAAATCGCGCTATGCGGCGCGATTCGTGATGCTTACCGAGGCTCTGTCTCCTATAGACAGTGGCGATGACGGAGAGGTGGGACTCGAACCCACGTTACGGTAAAACCGTAAACCGGATTTCGAATCCGAAATCTCACAACAATCAGCGAATTAAGCCAACCATTCCCAACTCTCGAATCAGCGACTTAGCTGACTTCGAAGACATGATCAGAGGACGCACCGATCACCTCGTCCTGGCGCCTGACCCGTTCGGTCAGCTCGCTAATCTGAACCTCTTGCGAGGCAAGCATGCGCAGGCTTTGTGCGGAAGTGAGCGTATAAAGGTCAGGAGGCTCAGCCATGACTACTAAAGACTATCGCGTATGGCAGCGGCTTCTTCGTCTGTTTCAGCCGCGATCCGCAAGGATGCATCGGTTCGGCTCTCAGTGAGAAGACCTCGAAAAACGACCTTCCCTCGCACTATCAACGCGATGGTGTGAAATAGGTGCGCCTTCTGGAACAACTGCAAAGCATGCTCATTGGGCGCCGCGAATGTCACGACAACCCACGCGCCAGTCTTGAGCCCTTCGTGAGTAACGCTTGCTTTCTGAATTGAGAGTCCGGAAAGCGTCGTCGTCTTGTCGAGGCACATTGCCGGCGGACCATTGGCAAGCAGACGTTGATTCACAGGAACAACCGCCTGCTGATCGGACGGGATGTTTTCGCACACAACTGACAAAGAGACATCCCCGTCAACGGCATGGGTAGTCGAGGATTGCAGTGAGAACATGGTCAGCGTAGAGACGAGCAACTTCGAAATCATCGTTACTCCCTAGGTCGCCATAAGATGCTCATAGTACAGCCGCCAACGATCGTCGAGGATCGAATAGGAATCGGCAAGGTCCGGCTGTGATCACGCAATGCGATCGAGCGGACAAGCAAGGGTCCCGAGATCGCCGCCGGCCAGCAAACTCCACGAGTATCAAAACGGTGCAACAGCAATCTCGCGCACGAATACATCAGCCGACGGTGTCGCACCGCCTCCGCCGTATCTGACAGGCATCAACTACTACAATGAATCGATTATCACGCCGTTTGCGGGTTCGCCGATCGACATAGTCACTAGCGGAAGTGCGTCGACCGGTTACGGCATCGTCGTCCCAACAGCCATCGCTGACTGGCAAAAGAACTCTTACACCAGCGTCGGCCCAAGCAACTGCACGGCAAGCGCATCGGCATCCTTCTATCTCACCGGTGGTACGTGCGGAACGGGCTTGGCGGGCTTCCTCTCGCTGACCAACACGCAATCGACCTGCATTAGTTCGCTCTAATTGGCTCGATCGACATCAAGGAAAGCACGAGGCCAACGAGCATGGGCGCGACGGCCTCGTGCGTGGCTACATGGTTGTGCCGTGAGCTGGCGGGACCGCGCGCACTTCTTCGCGGTCTCGGCGAACATGATGAGGTGCCTGCTCGTCGATCGCGCGCGCCAGTGGCACGTCCAAGCGCGGGGATGCGGCGCTGCACGTCAATCAATTAGATCGCGACCGTCGCTAGAGGGCATCCGTGCGAATCGTTTGCCGTCTCGGGCTTATCTGGCGTCCATCGGTAGCAGTTATACGGGATCTTCTTCTTTCCCAGCGCGCTATATAAAGGCGAGAGTGGATACGGGTCGGATTCGTCCTTCGATATGTAGATGTCGACTCGCTTGACCGTTGATGTGTCAAGCCGGCCAATCGCAATCTCCACGAACCCCGCAATGAGGTAGTGGCGGTCACCCACGTCGTAGGAGTGTGGCGAGACCACGATACGAAGGACGCCATCCCTGTCGATAGAGCGAGTAGGTATGGAGCATCCCCTGACTACTGTTGCGACCAGAATCGCAACAGCACTAAGCACTCTGTGCACGGGGATTTCCTCATCAAGAAGGACGGTTCGAGCCTGCCTCGAGCCTGCAGGGTCCCTCAATCACAGAAATTGGTCTTTAGGTAATTGATCGTTGCGTCGGCCTGAGCTAACTGTCCCGGCGGAACTCGCGCGGCTAACTCAGCTTTAGCCGTTTGCAGCACATCGAACTCCGCTTGATTCGCCTCGGCACTCCAGTCTCCTCTCGGCAACGCATCTATTCCACGCTGGAGCAACAAACTTTGAAAAATATAGTTTGATGTGGCGTCAGGCGATACCTCTCTAAAGCGATTGAGGATCGAATCGCCGCAATTGCCGGCGCCTACTTCGTCCAAGAGCGCGTTGAAGTCATCGTCCCGCTCATTTATATATTCCTCATAGTGCTCAAGGCGTGTGGCTTCAGGATATGCATCATCCAGAGTTGCGGCGAGCGCTTCGCGCGCGCCCGCGTCGCCGGACCGGGCCGCCCTTTTCAGCCAATCGTGCCAATCCTTGACGTCGTCAGCTGCAATGTCGTTGCACGAGTCTCTAATCTTTTTTTGGTTTTGAGCGAAGAAACTCACAATGGCCTGCGTGTTGCCCTGTATAGGCACCTTCGAATCAGCGATCTTGGCCTCGATGCCACTAATTTGCTTAGCGGCGCGTTCCACGATCTCATCATCTGTTTCCGAGGTCGCCGTTGAGCACGTGTGAAGTGCGGTCCCCAATGCGACCATAGCGCCCGGCACGCCTTTCTCGGCATCAGACTTCACCTGTTTAATGATCTGCCCCGGGTCCGTGAATGGCACATCGATCTTGTATTCGGCAGAGTCGTTGGGATGCGCCGTATCACGCGGCAGCGCCTTTGCGTACTTTCCGGCTGACTCCGCGGGAATAGGCCGGACAGCTTTGGGCGCGATCAGCTCATTTGCCGCGGGTGCGTTCGCGACATCGTCCGTGCGAAGGCCGCTTGCAAAGAGCCATCCGAGAAAAACCAGAAAGAAGGCGCCAATGAGGAACAAACGTCTACTCATCTCTCACCTATGTCGATCTACGAGGTCGACATGACGAACAGCAGGATCGGCCGAATCGCGAACAGTTCGAGCCTGCCGGCGATGTGGATATTCTGCAAGCCGCCGGGCCCGATGCGGACGGCTCAAGTCTCCACGCCCAGACGGGGAGACCCAGACTAACCGCTTAACAATCCCGAATGGCTCGACGCGGAGTCCGAACTTGCGCAATTCCGGGCCAGAAACTTCTGCTCGAAATCGAGCAATGGTCGGGTTGTGCCCCGCGAAGCAGTCCGGACCCAAAACGCAAAATCGCGCCATAAAGGCGCGATTTGCGATGACTATCGAGTCTCTGTCTCTGATCGGACAGGTCGATGGCGGGATTCGAACCCACGTTACGGTACAACCCACCACAGGGCGGCTAGTCGAAGCCGCTGCCGAACAGGCCGTCCATGATCGGCTCGACCGGCGGCGCGATCGCGACGGGTGCGGCGAAGCCGCCGATCGTCGCGGCCGTCGCGCTCGTCGTCGTGTCGACGACTTGCACGGCGCCGACGTCGGGTAGCGCGGCATAGACGAAGCGACCCTCGGGTTCGATCGCGAGCGCGGCCGGTGTGTCCGCGAGAGCCGTCCAGGAAAGCTCGCTGCCGTCGCTCGTGTCGACAGCGATCACGAAGGCGTCGTCCGGTGGCGGCACTTCGGTGCTGCCGCGCCCGACGAAGAGGCGGGTGCCGTCGGGCGACACGACGATCGGGTGCGCGGAGCCTTCGGTGTCGATGCCGACGCTCCAGGTGTCGACGATCGTGTCGGTCGCGACATCGATCTTGTAGACCACGTTGTTCATGCTCGCTGCGCCGTAGGCGGTCGTCCCATCAGGCGTCATCGCGAGCCCCGAGATGCCGGACGCGCAATAGATCGGTGCCGACAACGCGCCGGCCGCGGCGTCGTAGACGGCGATGTACACCCAGTTCGACAGCGAGATGTAGAGCTTGGCGCCGTCGGCGCTGAGTGCGAGTGATGAAGGCTTGGAGTTGGCATCGACCGCCACCGTCGAAAGAACGGCGCGCGAGCTCGTGTCGATGATCGAGACGCTGTCGCCATCGGTATTCGCGACATAGAGGCGCGTGCCGTCCGGCGACAGCGCGAGGCCAGTTGGATGGTGACCGACGCCGATCGTCGCGACCTCGCTGTGGATGTCGGCATTGACGACGGATACGGTGTCGTCGCCGCCGTTGCTGACGTAGAGCCAGCGGCCGTCCGGCGAGACGACGACGCCTTCCGGCAGGCGTCCGACATGCGAGGGCGCGCCGAGCGAGCGCGAGAGCGAATCGATCGCGACGACATCGCCGCTGTCGCTGCGGTCGGCGACGTAGAGCGGCACCGGCGGATCGCCGACGAAGTTGCGCGCCGAGCTTGGATACGATCCTGCGGGGAACGTGCGCAGCAGCGCATGTGTGTGCGCGTCGAGGACGGCGCCGTCGAAGGAGGGATCGCACAGCACATAGACGAGCCGCTCATCCGCGCTGAATGCAACGCCCGTTGCGGCCTCGCACGAGGACGTCGTCGCTTCGAGGACGCCGTGCTCCGCGTCGACGAACGCGATCACGCCGCTGCCAGAGTCGCCCACGATGATCTCGTTGCCATCGCGCGTGATCGCCATCGGAGTCGGCACGTCGCCGCCGGCCCACGGCATCGGGATCCGCGAGCGCATCTCGAGCGTCGTCGTATCGAACACGTCGATCGCTCCAAAGACGGCGTTGACGTAGAGCGTCGATCCGTCCGGCGAGACGACTGCGCCGCCTTCGGCGTCGCAGAACGATGCGCCGGCGGCCTTCTGCGAGAAATCGTTCGTGTCGAGCGCGAAGACGCCGCACTGGCTGTTGTCCTGGAGGAAGAGCGTCGAGCCGTCGGGACTGACGTCCATGAAAATGCCTTCGGCGACGAAGGTAGGTGGTCCGACGACGCCGGCTTGGGTGTCGACGGCCTGCACGGCGCCGATCATGCCCGAGCTGATCCCCGCGAGCCCGACGAAGACGCGCGCGTCGTTGGTGGGAATCGCGATCGCGAGTGGGCGTCCGGTCAGAAGGTAGGTCCGAAGCACGGCACGGCTGCGCGTGTCAAACACCGTCAGCGTGCCCTCGATCGGATCCGGCACGTAGAGGCGCGTGTGATCGGCGTTCAACGTCGCGAGCGCCGGTGCCGTTGCGCCCTGCAACGTATAACGCAGGCTGCCGTTGGCGGCGTCGATCACGCGGATGCCGTCGCTCGCCGAGACATAGAGATTCGGCGACGCTACGGCGGCGGATGCGGCGACAGCAACCGCGAGCGCAGCGCCGGGGCGCCCGATGCGCGCAAACGCCTGCGCGAGCGTTTTCACGAGTGACGACACGCGTTCTCCTTCGGCATTGTTCGGCGCGCAATGCCCGTCTCGCGCGGCGTCGCAAAGTGTACCCGATGCGCGTGCGCGCCCTGACGCTACGTGCGCGGCGCATCGCCATACATTTTGCACACTGTGATCTGTTCTAATCGCCGGCGGCTCGTCTGCTGGAAATCGAGCAATAGTCCGCTTATGGCCGCGAAACAGTTCGACCCCAAAACGCAAAATCGCGCCCATTTGGCGCGATTCACGTTATCTATCGAGTCTCTGTCACTGATCGGACAGGTCGATGGCGGACGACGGTACCCCAGGCAACCGCTATCCCGCGGACGAGTTGGAACGGCAGGTGGCGGGCTGCATCGAGACCTTCTTGGCCGATACGCAGAAGGTCCTCGATGCGGTGGCCGAACCCATGGACGATACGCGCGGTATGGGGCATGCGATTGCAAGCCTTGAAGCGGTGAAGACGGAGTGCGCGTACACGCAGGCGTCCGCAGCGTGGCGAGACATCCTGCACAGCGCATGTATTGGGCGTCGCGCTGTGCACGTTCGGATTGATCGTTGGCGGCTGCGCGCACGGTTGGGCCTACCAGAGTCCGGAGCCGCTCCAGAAACGATGATTGATCTTCAGCAACCACTGCGCCTTCATCTGACCGCGCACGAACTGCGGCTTGTTATCCCCAGCGACGATCGCCCGGAGGAAGTCGCGAAGAGAGACGAGTCACTGGTCCGATTTATCGCGCGCGGTCGTCATTGGTATCGACAAATCACGAGTGGCGAGATGCCGTCGATACAAGCAATCGCCGCGGCCGAAAATGTCACAGAACGCTACGTCGCTCGCGTGCTTCGGGGATCGCTCCTGGCTCCGGCGCTGATGCAGAAGATTCTGGATGGAAGACATCCGCCCTGCCTAGACGGGCGAGCATTACTCGATGCACCCGCCATCCGATGGTGCGACCAGCATTACTGAGGCGCTGTTCGACACTGCGGGGAAGCCTTCACGCGTCGGCGCCGCAGTCCGCCCCCTGTTCGTTCTCTGCATCGGTTATCTAGGCGAACCGAATAGGTGGCAACGTTTGTACTTCTTGCCGCTTCCGCAAAAGCACGGATCGTTTGCACCGAGCTTCGTCCGAAGGGATCGTTTAGCCAAAATTTCCCGAACCGTGCGCGATGGAGGAGTCGGAGGCAGCATGACGTTCGCTAGGCGATCCGTTTCCTCGGAAGCCTGATAAGGCGTACGCGTCACGGCTGCGAACCGCAAGCGACCGTCGCGATCGAGCAAGAGTGCATACCATTCGTTGCCGCGCTGCTGATGTTTTTTCAGCTCGCTGTGTGAGAGCAATTTGTCGCGGGCGGGTTGATCAACGCGCTCATTGACGTGCACTGTCAGACCAGATCCGCTGCGACCGAGAAGGATGCTGAAATCGTGTTGGCCGCCCTTGCGCTGAGTGATCTTGAGAAGGCGCCGCAGCCCATTGTTGATCTCGTCTACTGTGGCAGGCGGCATCTGCAAGAGCATGAGGCCCAAGTCGACAGCTGTCGTTGACTCGTCTCCCTCGAGCTGCGCAATCAGCCGCTCATACGGCGTACCAACAAAACGCGTCAAGATCCCAGGAGGTGCGCGCGTGCCCTGAAGACCCATACGGCGAACCATCATGGCGGCATCGAGCGGCGCTGCTACGCTATCGTCGATATGGATACCCATGTCTGGTTTAACCCAGAGATTGTACCGCAGGTGAAAAGCGAGCAAAGGAAGCTCGTGGACCACTATTACCCGATCGATCGCTTTCGCATGTTGGTCAATGTAGCTCAGCAATCGAAGTGGCGTGTCCAACATCTCTGTCACGACGTCGAGAACAAAAACATCCATGACAAACGGCTGTCGAATAGGGTGGATCGTCTCCAAACTAAGCAGAGCACGCACCTGACTGCTCAACGCTGGGTAATGATCCGCCACGACGCAAATTGGATAGATTGCGCTGGGACGCTCCTTCAGTTTCAGTGGCGTTCCGTCGGGCAGCAGAGCTTCGACGTCCCCGGCGAGTAGTAGCTGTCCGCAGCTTACGGCCTGCTTATAGGCGTCGGCGATGGCGGCTTGGAAATCCCCGTCAAGCGCGGACTCGTTGCCTTGGCGCGCCTTGATGGTCAGTCCTTTTGCCTTGCATTGGACGATCACGCAACGATCGCCCAGGACCGCAAGCACATCGATTTCGCCCAGTTCGTCGTTGCCTTTCTTGAGCACAACATTTGCGTAGACGTGAGTCGCTCCAAAACTGCGTCTTAGGTAATTCGCTACGAAGCTCTCCGTGAACGCGCCGCGATGCGTGTTGGCCGTATCGAGGTAATCGTGGTCTGCACGCATCCAGAAAATGGGGGACTCGTAAAGTGCCTGATCCAAGGCCCCCGTGTCAGGAACGAAGAAATGCCCTTCGCCAAACGCGAGGAGCGGTCGAGACCGCGCCTCGTTGTAGTCGTCGATGGCGCGGTACGCGGTGTTTGCGGTCATCAAGCCAAATGCCGCGAGCACCGACGCAACAACGCCCTCATCCATGTCCGCAGTGGTCGCGATATCGACGGTCCTGACACTTACAGCTTCAAGCGGGGAGAAGAAGCGCGGAGCTGCGCCGGCGAGACGCCTACGTAGGTCGGCAAGTTGTCGATTTGCAAGTTCCCCGATCGCTTGAGAGACGCGCGCCGCTTGCTCCATATCGAAGCCCATGTTCCGACGAAGCCAGTCGGTGTCTTGCGCATAACGCTCCACGGCCAAGGCTCGAAATTGGAATGGAAAGGCCGAAAGAGGCCCGTAAAAGATGGCCTCCCGAAAAAACGTGCCTTTGCCGATCTCGCTAGCTTGGGTGCCAGCCACCATGTCTCGCACGCTCTTCAGAAGAGGCGCAGTAAGTGCGCGGTGCATCTCCTCCATCAAGCCGTATGCAGCGTGGATGAGTTCACCCAATGCATCGGATTCAACGTGAGCGACGTCGCGTTCGGTCTGGGCCCACAAGCCCGAGAGCACAGCGAGTTCCGTCGAGATGAGTCGGTCGCGGTCGTACTGGCCGTGCAGGGCTTCCGCGTTGAAATCGCCGCCGTAAAAGATTGTCTGATCCATCACCGCGATGTACGCCAGCGCGTGAATGAAACCGCGCCGCTGCGTCAGTGCGCGAAGGTCATCAAATACGGCTTGCTCGTCACGCGGTGCGCCCAAGGTCGACGTTGCGTTCATTCCCCGCTCTCTTTCGCGACACTCACATCGTACTTATCGCGGCGCAGTGTGCTAAACCTTCGCCCACAGCGATGCGATGTACGCCAGTTCCGCGTCTATCATCGCGCCGACGCCATCTGGGCCATTTCCCGCGACAAATAGTTTGCTATTGCGCACGTCGAGTACCGCCATCGTTGCGCCGGGCACCGTCGATGCAAGTGTTGAAAGCATGAGTGCTCCGATCAGATCCGCGCGGACCTTCGTCAGCTTGTCGGCCTTCAAGTGAAGTCGCAGGAGGTGGGGCACGCCGTTGACGTGAAGACCCAGGCTGGAATTGACGACTACTTCGACACCGTGAGCCGCATAGACGTTGCGCGACGGCTCGAACCAAACGAGGTCTTTCCGGCCCCACCACTTCTTGTAGCCGTCTGCCAACGCTGCGTAACTCGCCACCTTCTTCGGATCATCTGGGGCCCCAAGCGCGGTGACAGCAGATTTCCCTTGTGCGGTACGGTGAAGTTCTACCAATCCATCGCGCATCGGCTTATAGAAGTCCGTCGCGGGCTGATAGGCCGGCCGATTCTTTATCTCGCGTACCTTGGTCGCTTTGGGTGGCCCCGACTTTGAGACGACATCGGCGAAGTCTGACAAATAGATTCGAGGCATGCACCGCTCCGTTCGTTTTCGAGAAACTCGGACTTCGCCCTTACGCTGTGCCCGGCCACTTGGTCCTACAGAGAGCGATACGGTATGGGTTGCTCGAGCCGCCCCAACCCGCTGCCTTAGAGTTCAGATGCGGGGCCGCACGGTGCTCGAAGCCGCAAGGAGCCGAATCACAATGCAGACGGACTTGGCGTGATCTGACGAGCCAACTCACGCTTCCGTCCACCTATACCTTCGAAGAAGTGACGAATGATGTACTCATCGAAGCGGTCCAGACCTACCGTGCCGCCTAATATTCCCCGTAGACCAATGTCTCGAAACTCATCAAGTACGTCCAGAAGATTGGCTTCTAGGTTCTCTAAGTCGATGAGACTGGACTGGCAAACTTTTTTCGCGACCATGCGCGGCAGCCCGTATTCCTCCAAGTTAGCGACCACGGGAGGGAGGAAAGCGTGAGACATGCGAGAAACGGGCAGGCTTACATCAATGGGTTGGTCCTGATTGATCTCATTGTAGATCTTTGCCACATCGCCCAACAAAGCGGAAAGTTTGTAGCTGACATTTCGTTCGAGCTTGAAGAAGGTGTCAATGCCAACATCAAGACGATCCAGCTGCTCTAACAACTGAGGGATCGACATCAGCCAATTTCCACTCAGCACCTTGGTGAACTCAACAAACGTTGTGTATTCCGTGTCCCAACCTCCTGCACGCAACCTCAGCAGACGGTACAACATCCGATCCCAGTTTCCGGGGTCGGGTGAATTCAGATACATCAATCCCCGCCATGTGGCGGTGTTCTGTTTCAACTCGCGCGCGATACTCAACGTAAGACCGTTGTCGTTATTCTGCAGGTAGCCAGGCCTCCGCAAACTGTCGAAGCCTTGGCTTCCCACCAGAGTACGCATAGTCCGCGCATATTCGTTACGAAGCTCCCACTGATCCGAGGTGAGTTCGATGCCCAATGCTTCCTCATCGATCGTTCCTACAAGTTCATCCGGATAGGGCAGATCCAGTTCCGTCGACTCCTCAGCCGGCGGCGGCTCCAGTATGAATATCTCCCCGACGAAATGACGGAACATGCGACCGCCGCGTCCAAGGATGTTGCGATAAGAGAAATCTGTGAGTTTCGCGTTGCCGTTCTTGTTGCTCCACAAGACAACGTTTCGAGCTGATGTGTTGACTCCTTCGATGATCGAAGATGTCGATATGATCTGGTTCAAACCGTCAGCTTCTTCGAACAGTTTGATCTGGATTTGGCCCACCGACCGGTGGAGTTGACCGTTGTGCACGCCTATGCCCTTTCGGACGAGATGCGTCAGCTGCCAGTTGGGATCGTAATTCTTCGATAGCCACGCACTGAAATCGCCAAGGAGCGAATCCTCTGTAGTAGCTCTGCTCGGGATGCTGTCGATTAGGAGGGTGCCCAATTTCGTGATGTTCGCGAAACCTCCCGCGTATATCAGCGTCTTCCCAGGTACCGACTGGAGAATCCGAAGGAGCTCCGATGATTTTTTCGCTTCGTCCTTACCGATTGCCTGATACAGATCGTGCTTCTTCAGGTAAACCGTGTTGAAGTCGAGGAGCATGAACTCGACGCCCTCCATGAAGCCCCCATCGGCGACCTTCGCGACATGGGGAGCAAGGAAATACTTCTGACGAGCTTTCGGCCCCAATTCTGCAATGGCGCGAACGAGAGCTGGAGCACGCTCCTTGTCAAAAACCTTGCTTGCCTTATAGAACTCATCGACGATTAGCAAATCGATTTCGCCTATCGCGTCCGCGTAGGCTGAAGCACGCTCTTGTGGGAATACAAAAATTGTTCGGTCAGCTGGCTGAAGCTCGCTCGTCGTAATGAGTCGATACGAATCTCCGAATTTTCCTTGGAGTCGTCGCCGCGTCTCGTCCGCCAGAGCGATAGTGGGGACTAATATGACCACTGTATTCGGCTGACGAATGGCGATGAAGGCATCGATGACAAAACTCTTGCCGAAACTTGTCGGCGCACTTACCGCGATGCTTCGTCCAGAAAGCAACGCATCGAGCAGTTTGTATTGCTCGCGATGAAGGGTCACGGATTCGTCGAGGCCGACATCGACTTTGAATGCTTCCCGCACGAAACGCTCCTGCCAATCGGCGTCCTCTGCGTCGATGTAGGGAAAAAGCCCCGTTTCCCTGACAAGATGATTGATCAGCGGCCCGTAGCCTGATTCTTGTTCAGCTTCGCTGGCTGAGAAGTCGGCCAAAAGTTGGATGAGTTCGTCTCGAGCTTGTATCTCCAAGCCTTCGGCGAGATGAGCATTGATTGCGGAGCAGCGAGCGAAGGTATCCAAGTTTAAGCTCCGCTTTTATCTGCCGTCGACAAGAAGGTGTCCACGCATATCTTCTTGTCGGGGACGGGAAAGAAGATCAGGTGAAATCGAATTAGCGAATACATGTGTACAGTGTCAGCAAGTGCGGCGATCTGTTTAGCGAAGTACGCCTTCGCCCGTGAGATCTGATGATCACGCATCGCGTCGCGATAAGATTCCGAAAGCTCGGTCGCAACCTTTGTGAGCGAACACTCGTAAAGCAGCAGGATCGGAACATTAAGAATCGGCTTGAGGGTATCGATCGACATCTCCGAGTTGAGGACCGACATGATCTTTTTCTTCATCGCGTCGTCGATCGACAGGAAGTTGATGTCGGAGACGTTGGTGATGATGGTGTTCTCTTTCTTCAGTTTGTCGGTCGAAAGCAACTCGGTAAGGCTTGCAACTATTTTTGCTAGGCGAGCATCCTCTATATCCTTGTAGAACTTCGCCTCACCCAGCCATAGCGTGAACTCATCGCCGACGAGCACGATGTGTACCGAATCAGCGCCCTTGGCGTAGTCGTTCACGTTTTGCTTGTAAAAGATCTTCGGGACAACTGGCAAAGCATCGAAGTAGTCGCGCATCACGCCATACAGAACGATTTCGGCCAACTCGCTTCCTGCGCCCGGATCCGAATCGGCGTCCGTCAGTCTTAGATTCTTCGCGGCCTTCCTGAGCATCGAGGCTGGCTTGTTAGCCAAAAGCTCTCGCTCTCGCGCCGAGAGCGCCGTCTGAGCGATGTTGTTCCAAACGTAATCGTTAAACCTGATCTGCCTCCATTTCCCGTCCTCGAAGTCATTCGCCATAGCAAAAAGACGCTTGCGATCTGCTTGGAGCACAGTCATCGGGCTGATCAAGTTTAGAAAAGTGTCATTTACGAGCACTTCAAAATCAGGCATCTCACTATCCTTTGCAGGCCTCTCACGGGCTGAGACGTGCGGACCCTCGGATGTGTGGCGTCCCCACGGAGGATGGTGCCCGTGGATGCGGCCTCCTCGCGGAGGACGGGATTGCTACGTCAAATCGACCAACACACCACCAAGGACAGGCGCCAACAATGACAACATCCGGCCGACGAGACGTAACGGTCGCAGCAGCCGCTGCTGGAAGAGCCCCATCGCACGTTCTTCCAGCCTTATCTGGATCCTGGGTCACACTGAACCGCTCCCCCTTGACCGAAGACCGCCCCAGCAAAGCAGCAAGCCAATCGTGTGCCAGCAGTCTGTAGGAAATCTCTTACAGAAATGTAAGAGAACGTCTCTGGAGATTGGCGAGGCGGTCTGTCGCATCATCCATGATGCCTATTGTCCCTATGCTTAAAGTCGGGCACGAGCTGCCACCCATATAGCCGTCGCGGATCGTGTTCACGGAGCAACCGATTCGCGCCTTTGGCGCGATTTCGTATCGACTATCCAGCCAGTCTCTTGATCGACAGAGTCGATGGCGGACCATTCGACGTAACCTCCACCTCAAACGACCAGAGTCTCAAGCATGCACGACCTAGAATTTGAAGACGAGAAGTCTCCAGCGACGACAACGGTCCTTTTGCCGCAGTATTGGGGGTCCGGGCTAATGGGGATTCGGCATGCGGTCGCTGCGCACGACCCAACAGACGACATCACCCGCGCGGTTCGGAGGGACGCATACCAATTCGTAGACAGCGACGAGGCTAACAGCGACGCCTTCGATTTTTTTACGAGAGAGGCGGCATCGATGAGCGCTTCCTTCGTCTCAGAGCTATCGGATGCGATTGGGGCCAACGAAGCGGCAACATTTTGCGACACGATCGCGGTCGACTGGTATAGGGGAGAGCGTGATACGGGTCGTCCGCTGCAACTCCGGCGATCTGTCTACGAGTATCTGCAGTCGATCGCCAAGGGCGCGAACGCGTCAGCGCTGACGCAGGTTGGCGGTCCGTTAGACGGTGTCCGAGGCCTAGTGGCCGCGCATGCGATCCAAGAAATTCTCGTACTCACGGGGCAGTTCCTCCACCAACACTTGCACCGATGGCAAGAGGAGCATCCGGAAGGACTCTTCATGGGAAGCAGCGAGATTTATTTCGGGCGAGGCCTCTCTGTTGGCGAGCCGATCGATGTGGCGAAGTCATACAAGGAATGGGACTACATCAACTCGTATTCTCTCGGCATCAGCGTGCGCGAAAAATTCTCAGCGGAGTCCCGACGCAACACAAGCGGCGATACCAAAGTGCGTGTCATGATCAGTGGCGACTGGCACCTATTCGACGACCGGGTGTTGTTCTTCTCGCCGTTTATTCCGAAGATGCAGCCCAGGGAGTTGGAGCTGGGTATCATCCCGTCAAGCAAGTCGCTTCCGATTTTCGGGCAAGGCTTGCATGCAGGCATCTACGAATACGTCATCGACGAGAAACCTCTTGACGACGAAAGGTTTTTCAACGACTGACCGCGGCGCGGCGCGCGCTGCTACGCCGACGAAATCGGGATCCGTAGGTTTCGTCCCGATCTTATCCTGTCTCTCTATGCTAAACGGTTCATCGTCGAGCGGTTGGAGCTTGATACATCAGCGAGCGCTTGATGGAGCCCTTGAAGCCCGCGGCCTCCAGGTCCCTACGCAGTTCTATCGCTCGCGGCACGTCCGCTTCGAGGACGGGCCCGATCATGATCTCCTCAATGAGCGAAGCCGGATCCACCGGTACGAGCCGGCGGCCTGGGTTTTCCGGGGATCGGTCTACCCAAAGCAGTCTAACTTCCTGCTCAAATCGAAAGCCGAGTCGTTTATAGGTCAACGCATGGGCCGCCTCGCGCGCAATCTCTGCGGGTTCCCGCACGAGCGAAGAGCGATACCGCAGCAGCTCCTTGGTAGTCGTATAGCCAACGGGGGCCACGAAAACTTTGGTTTCGAAGCCCCTGATTGCTAGTGCGAGGGCATCGATGATTTTGCCTACGGTTGATTTAATTCGAACCGGCGGCGCGCCTTTGGGAAGGAACCGGCCGTCGGCGTCCCGGTGATCGCACCGGTTTTCATAGAGTCGCCAGAAGGGCTCGTCCCGATTGCGCCACGTCCAGCACGAGGCGAACGCGCGAGCGCCGAAGAGGGGTGAGCCTTCGTTGAACAAGATACTGTGCCACCACTGCTCAAACGGATCCGGCCACGAACCCACGTACGAAAAAGAGAACTTGGCCGTCGTCAAAACCTCAATGAGGTGCGACGCCTGCATATAGCGGTAGACAGGTTTATCCAGTCGCAGCGTGCTGTCGTAGTTGATGTGCCGTCGGCTAGGCCTCTCGTCGACGTGGACGCTTGTCCAGCGCGACATCAAAGCAGGTGGAATAATTAATTCTGCCATACGCACACGAGAGATAGATCGCGCGCTATAAACCGCTGCGACTCATTCTCGATCGCTTCCTCGGCCGGTCGTACAACGCCGACGCGCCGGCGTCATAATCTCGCCGCGCAGATTCCCATGAGGACACAGCGTTGCGCAGCAACATCGGTGTTCTACAGTAATGCTCTGCTGCCGCGCAACACCGACACGGCTAGCCTTATCCGTAACCCCTGACATGTCCAGCAATGCAGAGTCTTCGCGACCGTCCGCGGAGACTCGGACTAACCGATTAACAATCGAGAATCAGTGAATGCGGACTCCGGACTTCGACAAATTCGGGCTGGAGACTTCTGCTCGAAATCGAGCAATAGTCGGGCTGTGGCCGCGAACCAGTTCGGACCCCAAAACGCAAAATCGCGCCACAGGGGCGCGATTCACGTGATCTATCGAGTCTCTGTCTCTGATCGACAGGGTCGATGGCGGAGAGGGTGGGATTCGAACCCACGTTACGGTAAAACCGTAAACCGGATTTCGAATCCGGCGCATTCGACCACTCTGCCACCTCTCCAGAGCGGGCGCGCATGATACGGGGCGGCGGCTGTCGAGACAACCTTCATCATGAATATCGCCGACCTCACCGGCGGACTTGGCGACGGGCTTCACCGCGTCACCGGCCAGGACGGAAAGCGCTGCGTCGTCAAGGTGAGGCGGCGTGCGCCGGCCGGTTTCTTCGCGGCCGAGGCGCGCGGGCTCGACGCGTTGCGCGCGACCGGAACCTTGCGCGTGCCCGAGATTCATCTCGTCGGGGACGACATCATCGCAATCGAAGATCTAGGCTCCGGCCAGCCGCAAAGCTCCGATTGGGAGCACGCCGGCACGGCGCTCGCGCGCCTGCACGAGACGTCCGGCGCATCGTTCGGATTCGACGGCGATGGATGGTGCGGCGACACGCCCCAGGACAACACGCCCTGTTCCGACGGATACCGATTCTTCGCGGAGCATCGCCTGCAAGCACAGGCGCGGCTCGCGCGCGATCGCGGGCTCATCGAAGCTTCGGATGCGCAACGCATCGATCGCCTGTGCGATCGCCTGCCCCAATGGATTCCCGCGGCGCCTGCCGCGCTGATCCACGGCGATCTCTGGACCGGCAATCTGCACGCCTGCGCGAACGGTGAGCTCGCGTTGATCGACGGCGGCGCCGTGCATTACGGCTGGGCGGAAGCGGATCTTTCGATGCTGATTCTTTTCGGCGAGCCGCCCTCGCCTTTCTTCGGCGCATACGCAGCGTCCTCGGCCACGAACGCGGATTGGCGCGAGCGCGCGCCGCTCTACAACCTCTATCACCTCTTGAATCACCTGAACCTGTTCGGCTCGGGTTATCTCGGCGCCGTTCGCGCAGTGCTGCGGCGTTACTGAGCCGGCTGCGCGCCGCTGCAGAAGTGCTGGCGCACTTCCATCGCTTCGGGCATCCACGCGTTGAGCTGGTCGATGCGCGTCGCGTCGGAAGGATGCGTCGATGCGAACTCCGGCGGTTTCTGCGTGCCGAGCGCGCCCATGCGCTTCCACAATTCCGGCGCTTCCTGCGGGTTGAAGCACGCGGCCGCAGTGAGCAGAAGACCCACATGATCGGCCTCGGATTCGTGGTTGCGAGAGAACGGGAGCAGCATGCCGTATTGCGCGCCGGCGCCGAGCGCCGCCATCACCATCTGCTGCTGTTGCGGATCCATGTCGCTGACGGACATGCCGGCCGCCATCGTGCCGAGCTGCACGAGTTTCTGCTGAGCCATGCGCTCGCCACCGTGACGCAAAAGCGCGTGCGAGATCTCGTGGCCCATCACAACCGCAAGACCGTCGGCGTTCTTCGCGACCGGCACGATGCCGGTGTACACCGCGATCTTGCCGCCTGGCAGGCAGAACGCGTTGACGTCGTCCGACTGCAGCACGCTCACCTGCCATTGATACGAGCTCCAGTCCGTATCCTTGGGCGTGTTGTGCGTCTGCGCGTAGTAGTCCTCGACCTTCGGCGCCGCCGCGATCAGACGCTCTGCGATGCTCTTCACCTGTTGCGGCAACGGCCCGCTGGTGACGACCTGCGATTGCGAGAGGATTTCCTGATACGACTGCAAGCCGAGCGCGGCTTCCTGCTGCGGCGAGGTATCGATCAGCTGCTTGCGGCCGGTGTAGGCCGTCGTGTCCTGGTGGCTGAACCAGTAATACGCGAGGTAGATGCCGAACAGGAGAATCGGCCACAGCTTGAGACCGCGCCGCGGTGTGCTACCCGCGGAAGTGTTGCCGTACGGACCCATGTGCGCTCTCCTCGTCTGCCCCCGCCGAGCATACTGCGCCACGCGGCGATTGACAGCTCGTTGTCACCTCTCCCGCGTGCGGGAGCGCCAGAGGCGCGGCTGAGGGCTTGCGGCGCCGCCACGATCTTCCCTCATCCGCCTTCGGCAAGTCACAGATCGCGCGCCACGCGAAAGCCGACGCGCGCGCTGCGCGTGTCCGCAGGCGCGGAAATGCGGAACGCCGAGCGAACCTGATCGGGATCGCTGCCCCACGATCCGCCGCGGATCACGTGCCGCTCGCAGCCGGGATTGACCCACGCATGACTGTCGCGCGGCGCGCGCACGTAGTTGTCGTGCCAGCAATCCTCGACCCACTCGGACACGTTGCCTTCCATGTCGAACAGCGCGAACGCGTCGGCCGGAAAACTGCGCACCGGCGCGGGGCCCCAGAAACCATCGCTGTAGTGCGGGAACGCGAGCGACCAGCTGCGTTTGGACGGCGAGCGATCGCCCTCGCCGGTGAAGTTGCCGCGCGGCTTGTCCGGATTGCCGTCGCCCCACGGAAAGCGCGCCGACGAACCCGATCGCAGCGCATATTCGAATTCAGCTTCGCTCGGCAGCCGATAGTGTTTGCCGGTGTGCTCCGACAGCCACGTCATATACGCCTGCGTGTCGTTCCACGAAACATGGATCACCGGCAGCGTCGGCGTCGCGCGCTCGCCGCGATAATCGTCGCGCCAGGTGATGCCGCGACGATCGGTGATGCGTCCGGTGTTCTCGTCGTACGTTGCGCTGCCGCCGCCCTTCTCCGCGTCGCTGACGTATTTGCTGGCCCGCACGAACTCGCCGAACTCGCCGACCGTGGTTTCGCTGCGAGCGAGCGCGAAGCCGACGTCGATGCGCACGCGCCGTTGCGGCTCTTCGCTGTCCAGATGACCTTGCTCGTCGGCGGGCGAGCCCATGACGAACTCGCCGGTCGGAATCACCACGACCGGCGGTGCCTCGCCGGTGATATCGAGGAAGCGATCGCGCAGCACCTGCCCCGGCGTCAGGCTCGCATACAGGCGCGCGTTGCGCAGGCGCTGCGCGAAATCGTCGAGCCCGGCCAGATCGGGACTGATCGATTGCGCGCGCTTGGCCAGCTGATCGGCGAGATCCGCATTGCCCGAATCCAGCGCCGAGCGCGCCTGCGCCAATACCGTCTCGGCGCGTTGGCGGCGGATGCCGTCGATGCGCGCGCGCGTTTCCAGAAGATCGCGCGAACCCGGGCGGATCGACGACGCCTGCCCGAGCACTTCGTCCGCATCCGGGAATTTGTCTTCCGCGGCCGCCGCGAGCGCACGATCGAGATAGGTGCGCTCGATGCCCGCAAGTCCCGCATCGGCGAGGAGATTGCCCGGATCGAGCTCCTGCACCTTGCGATAATTCGACAATGCATTGTCGTCCGCCGGCGCGGACACGCTGCCGGCTTTGAAGAGCTCCGCCGCGTGCGCGAGGATCGGCATCACCTTGTGCAAGGTCGCCAGGCGATCGCGCAGGTCCGTGAGCTCCGCGTCGGAATGCGGAATGTCGCCGAGCGCGGCCACGTAACGCTGCGCGGCGGCTTCATCTCCGCGATCGAACGCCGCCAGCGCCCAGTCACGCAACGCGCCGGCAATGCGGTCGAGTCCGCCCGCCGCATCGTCGTTGGTCGGATCCTCGGCGAGGACCGCGCGATACAGCGCGATCGCGCTCGAATCTTTCGGCTCCAGCACCTTGCCTTGCTCTTCCGCCGCGTGCGCCTTCTTCAGCATTCCGGCGATCAGCTTCGTCGTCGGCGCCGGCGGACCCATGCGGATCGCGTCTTCGAGCGAGGTTCCTTCGGGTTCCGCCGTTGCGGGAACGGCCGGAGCCGGCGCGGTCGTCACGGGCGGCGGCGCCTCGACGGCGACCCAGTTCGGCTGCGGACGCGCGCTCGGCATCGTCGTCGCCACCTGCTGCGTCGCCTGCGGCTGGACATGCAGCATGTCGGGGAAGAATCGGTACGCAAGCGCCAACGCGAGCACGGCGATCCCCGCTGCGCCGCCCAGCGCGTGTTGCTTGCGTGCGATTTCGGTGCCGGGCATTGCGTTCGGTGCGTGCCGCCGCGGATCGTGCGTTTCGGGTATGGGCTGACAAGCCCGCCGCCGCACCTTAGGCTATCGGCGGCTCGCGCTGCAACCGGGCCGCGACTTTCATTCAAGCTTCCGTCAGAAGGAATCCTCTTGGCCGACTGGATCGATCGCACCGATGCGCTGCTCGAATTCGTCGCGCACGCGCCGCCGACGTTCGGGATCGATACCGAATTCATGCGCATCAGCACGTTCTATCCGAAGCTGGCGCTGATCCAGGCCGAGTTCGGCGAACGCCTCGCGCTGATCGATCCATTGGCCGACATAGACATGTCCGCGCTCGGCGCCGTGCTCGCCGATCCCGCGCGCACCTCGGTGATGCACAGTGCGAGCGAAGATCTCGATGCGCTGTCGACTCGCCTTCCGCAAGGCGTCGCGCGGCTTTTCGATACACAGATCGCCGCGGCGTTCGCGGGCCTCGGCGCCGGCGTCGGCTATCAGAAGCTCGTGCGCGAGCTCCTCGGCGTCGAGCTTCCGAAAGCCGAGACGCGGTCGGACTGGGTGCGCCGACCGCTGTCGCCGCAGCAGCTCGAGTACGCCGCGCACGATGTCGTGCATCTGCCCGCGATGCACGCCGAGCTCGCCGCGCGCGTCGAGCGGCGCGGCTACACTGCGTGGCTCGAAGAAGATTGCCGGCGGCTCGTCGAGCGCGCGCGCCTGCACGAAGCCGACCCCGAACCGCAGACTGCGTTGCGCGGCGCAGCCGACTGGCCGCGCGAGCGTCAAGCGCGCCTGCGTCGCGTGCTGCTCTGGCGCGATGCGGCCGCGCGACGCACCAACACGCCCAAGCCGTGGATTCTCGACGATGCCGCCGCGCTCGATCTCAGCGCGCGACCGCCCGCCGACGGCAACGAGTTGACCGAACGCACGAAAGGCGTGCGCGGCCTGCGCGGTGCGTTGCGCGCGGAATTGCTCGACGCATTGAAAGCGCCGCTCGTCGACAGCGATCTCGAGTTCGCTTCGATTCCGCGCGCACCGGCGCTGCGCGAGAAACAAGCGCTCGGCGCGCTCAAGGACGTCGTCGTCGCGAAAGCCGCGGAGCTGGATCTCCCCGAAGGCCTCCTCTGCGCGCGGCGCCACCTCGAAGCGCTGCTGGTGAGCCGCGAATGGCCGGCCTCGCTCGACGGCTGGCGCCGCGGCGTTCTTCACGACGCGCTGATGGAGCGTCTTCCTTAAGCCTCGCCCCTTGACACCGCCGGGGGTTCTGCCCGCACACTGGCGCCATGAACCGTGTCCAGGCCCGACGGAATCCGCGCACCAGCGAAAACGCTGCGGCTTCCGCTCGCACGATGACGACGCGCACGACGACGACCCGCGAGGGACGGGCACCGGCGCGCGACTGATCCAGCAAAGCACCGGCCCCGCCCTCGACAGGGATGCGGGCCGGGAACCGGACACCGCTGCTCCCGACGACGGGGCCTCCTGAAGAAAGGAGGTCGACGTGATGTCCCAAGCTGTCAGCGAAGTGCAATCCCCCACCGCCGCGCCAAAAGGCTCCGCGGCGACGACGGCCGTGCACAAGTTCGGCGGATCGAGCGTCGCCGACGCCGCGTGCTTTCGCCGTGTCGCGGCGATCCTGCGCGCGCAGCCGGAGTCGACACAGTTCGTCGTCGTCTCCGCGATGCGCGGCACCACCGATGCGTTGATCGCACTCGCCGAATCCGCCGCGCGCCGCGGCGACGGCTGGAAACCCGATCTCGAAACCTTGCGCGAGCGACATCTGTCGACGACGCGCGAGTTGCTCGGCGACAACGCGCTCGCCACCGTCGAGTGGCTGAAGCGCGAGTTCGACGAGCTCGCGAGTCTTCTGCACGCACTCAGCGTGCTCGGAACCTCGAACCGCGAAGCGCTGGAACTGATCCAGGGTTTCGGCGAAGTCTGGTCGGCGCGCATGTTCGCCGACTTCTTCCGCGCGAACGGCGAGGATTGCGCCTGCCTCGACGCGCGCGACGTGCTCGTCGTCGATCACGGCGATCTCGGCGCCGCGGTGGAATGGAAAGAAAGCACGCAACGCTTCGCTGCCTGGCGCGCCGAACACGCATCGCCGCGCTGCATCGTCACGGGTTTCGTCGCGCGCACGCGCGACGCGCGGCCGACCGTGCTCGGGCGCAACGGCAGCGATTATTCCGCGGCCATCTTCGCGACGCTGTCGCAAGCCGCCGAGCTCACGTTGTGGGGCGACACCGACGGCGTGCTCTCGGCCGATCCGCGGCTCGTACCCGACGCGGTATCGCTCGACGCGCTGAGCTACGACGAAGCCTGCGAGCTCGCCTATTTCGGCGCCAAGGTCATCCATCCGCAGACATTGACGCCCGCGATCGGCCGCGGCTTGCCGGTGCGCATCCGCAACACGTTCCGTCCCGAGCATGCCGGCACATCGATCGGCAGCGATCTCGTTTCGGACAGCTCACTGCCGCCGGTGAAAGGCTTGAGCGCGATCGGCAATCTCGCGCTGGTCACGCTCGAAGGCGCCGGCATGATCGGCGTGCCCGGTACCGCCGAGCGCACGTTCGGCGCGCTGCGCGCTGCCGGCGTTTCGGTGGTCATGATCTCGCAGGGATCGTCCGAGCATTCGATCTGCTGCGTCGTGCGCGGCAGCGACGCGATCGCCGCCGAGAACGCATTGCGCCGCGCGTTCGCGGCCGAGCTTACGCGCGGCGAGATCCACAGCGTCAACACGGCCGGCGACGTCAGCGTGCTCGCCGCGGTCGGCGACGGCATGGCCGGCAAGCCCGGCGTCGCCGCGCGATTGTTCGGAGCGCTGGCGCGCACCGGCGTCAACATCCGCGCGATCGCGCAAGGCGCGTCCGAGCGCAACATTTCGGTCGCGGTGTCGAATGCGGACGCGCCGCGCGCGCTTCGCGCCGCGCATGCCGCGTTCTGGCTGTCACCGCAGACGCTTTCGATCGGACTCGCCGGCCACGGCAAAGTCGGCGCCGCTCTATTGCGCCAGATCGAAGCCGCGCGTCCGCGATTGCTGCGCGAAGCGCAACTCGATCTTCGCCCGCGCGCCGTCGCGACCAGCCGCACGATGTGGCTCGGCGAAGCGGACGGCGTTGCGCATTGGGATTCCGGCACGAATCCACCGTGCGATCTTTCGCGCTTTGCCGAGCACGTGCACGTCGAGCATCTGCCGCACGCGTTGATCGTCGATTGCAGCGCGAGCGACGCCGTCGCCGATCGCTACGCTGGCTGGCTCGCCGCCGGCATCCATGTCGTCACGCCGAACAAGCATGCCGGCGCGGGACCGCACGCGCGCTGGCAGGCGATCCGTACTGCCGTCGCCACGAGCAACGCGCGATTCCGCTACGAAGCGACCGTCGGCGCGGGACTCCCCGTGATTTCGACCTTGCGCGATCTCATCGACACCGGCGATGAGATGATCGCCATCGAAGGCATCCTCTCCGGCACGCTCGCGTGGCTCTTCAACCGCTACGACGGCAGCCAGCCGTTCTCCGCGCTGGTGCGCCAGGCACATGCGCTCGGCTACACCGAGCCCGATCCGCGCGACGATCTTTCCGGCACCGACGTTGCGCGCAAGCTCGTCATCCTCGCGCGCGAAGCCGGCGGCGTGCTGGTCCTCGAAGATGTCGAAGTCGAAAGCCTGGTGCCGTCCGCGTTGCGCGCAGTCGACGCGGCCTCGTTTCTCGATCGCCTCGTCGAGCTCGACGCGCCGATCGCCGAGAGTTACGCGCGCGCACGCAAAAACGACAGCGTGCTGCGCTATGTCGCGCGCGTCGATCGCGAAGGCCGCGCACACGTCGGGTTGGTCGAGCTGCCGGCGACGCACGCGTTTGCGCATCTCAAGCTGACCGACAACATCGTGCAGTTCACCACGCACCGCTATCGCGACAATCCTTTGGTCGTGCAAGGTCCCGGCGCCGGACCCGAAGTCACCGCGGCCGGTGTGTTCGCCGACGTGCTGCGCGTCGCCGCTGCGCTCGGAGCGCGCCTGTGAGCGCGCACGCGACCGCGTTCGCGCCGGCGAGCGTCGGCAACGTCGGCGTCGGCTTCGACATTCTCGGTCACACGATCGCGGGTCCGGGCGATCGCGTCACCGTTCGTCGCGTCGATACTCCCGGCGTGCGCATCGCCGCCGTGCGCGGCTCGACCACCGATCTGCCGATGATCGCCGAACGCAACACCGCGGGTGCGGCGCTGATCGCGTTGCGCAACGCGCTAGCGCTTCCGTTCGGATTCGAGATCGAGATCGACAAAGGCATTCCGTTCGGCTCCGGCATGGGCGGTTCCGCAGCGTCGGCCGTCGCCGCGCTCGTCGCCGCCAATGCGCTGCTCGATCGTCCGCTGCCGCGCGAGGCGTTGTATCCGTTCGCGCTCGACGGCGAAGCGGTCGCGAGCGGCAGCCATCACGGCGACAACGTCGGCGCGATGCTACTCGGCGGACTCGTGCTCGCCACTGCGCAACGACTCGTTACGATTCCCGTTCCGCCGACGCTGCGCTGCGTGCTCGTGCACCCGCACGCCGTGCTCGAAACGCGCGAGGCGCGCGCCGCGTTGAACGGCCACTACGCGCTTGCCGGTTTCGTCGAGCAGAGCGCGAATCTCGCGCAGCTTCTCGCCGGCTGCTACACGGGCGACATCGAGCTGATCCGCGCGGGCCTCGACGACGTGCTGATCGAGCCGCGCCGTGCGCCGCTGATCGCGGGCTTCGCCGAAGTCAAAGCGGCAGCGCTCGATGCCGGCGCGCTCGGCGCGAGCATTTCCGGCGCAGGGCCGAGCGTATTCGCATGGTGCGACGGCGAAGCCGTCGCCGAAGCCGCAGCGGTAGCGATGCGCGCGGCCTTCGCGGCCGAAGGTTACGACAACGACGCGTGGATTTCGCCCGTGGCCGGTCCCGCGACGGAGGTGATCGAATGCGTTACCTGAGCACGCGCGGCAGCACGCGCCCGGTCGGCATCGGCGCCGCGCTCGGCGCGGGCCTTGCGCCCGACGGCGGCTTGTACGTGCCCGAAACGCTGCCGCTGTTCCGCGCCGACTCTTTCAGCGGACGCGAAAGCCTCGCCGCCGTGTCGGCGCGCCTGCTCGATCCGTTCTTCGTCGGCGATCCGCTCGCCGCGCACGTGTCGACGATCTGCACGCAGGCGCTCGACATCGCCGCACCGCTGCACGCGATCGCACCGCAGACATGGACGCTCGAGCTTTTTCACGGCCCGACGGCCGCGTTCAAGGATTTCGGCGCGCGGTTTCTCGCCGCAAGCCTCGCGCTGATACGCGCCCACGATGCCCCGACGACGACGATCCTGGTCGCGACGTCCGGCGACACCGGCGCCGCGGTCGCCGCCGCATTCCATCGGCGCCCGGGTTTTCGCGTTGTCATTCTTTATCCCGACGGACGCGTGTCGCCTCGGCAAGCGCATCAGCTCGGCTGCTTCGGCGACAACGTGACGGCGCTGCGCGTCGCGGGCTCGTTCGACGATTGCCAGGCGATGGTCAAGCAGGCACTCAACGATCAGGACTTGAAGCGCGCGCTGCCGATCACATCGGCCAACAGCATCAGCCTCGGCCGCCTGCTGCCGCAGATGGGCTATTACGCGCACGCCGCGTTCGCGCACTGGCTCGAGCGCGGACGCCGGCTCAACTTCGTGATTCCGACCGGCAATCTCGGCAACGCGCTCGCCTGCATCATGGCGCGCGCGACCGGCATGCCGATCGGTGACGTCGTGCTCGCGACCAACGCGAATCGCGTCCTTCCGGATTATTTCGCCGGCGCTGACTACGCGCCGCGCGCAAGCGTCGAGACGCTCGCCAACGCGATGGACGTCGGCACGCCGAGCAATTTCGAACGCCTGCTATGGCTCTATCGCGACGACGCGAAACTGCGCGCGGCTCTGCGCTCCGAAAGCGTCGACGACGCCGAGATCCGCCAGGTCATCGCATCCAGCCGCGAGCGCTACGGCACTCTAGTCTGCCCGCACACGGCGACCGCGCTGCGCGTGCTGCAACGCCTGCGTGCCGAAGGAGATACCCGCGACTTCGCCGTCGTCGCGACCGCGCATCCGGCCAAGTTCGAGCAGGTCATCGAGCCCCTGATCGGCGTCCCGATCCCCATCCCGCCGCCGCTCGCCGCCCTCCTCCAACGCAGCTCATCCAGCGAGCCGCTCGCCGCCGACTACGCCGCGCTGCGCGAGCGTCTTCTCGCCGGCGCCGCCTGAACCGGCCGAGCCCGAAATCCCGACTTGGCGATCGCCCGGTCACACGCTATGATGCGCGCCCTCGTGTGGGGCGGTAGCTCAGCTGGGAGAGCGTCGCGTTCGCAATGCGAAGGTCGGGAGTTCGATCCTCCTCCGCTCCACCAAATCGAGTCCAGCTGTTCCCGCAAGTAAAAAACCCCGCCGATCGCGGGGTTTTTTGTGTCCGTAGCGTCCGCAAAGGTCCGATGCGGCCTACCCCTCGAACCGACTCGTAGCATCACGATCGCGCTCGTATCGTCTCGTCAGCGGAAACGGCGGCAGCCAGGACTCGCGACGGATGGTCCAGAGCTCGTAGGTCGGCATCAACTGATCTGGCGCATCGAGCGATCCCAGGTTCACTTCGACTTCGTCGGCACTGCGTCCGAAAACGGTCGAACCGCAGCGGGGACAGAAAAACCGCCCGGCGTAGTCGCGTGTTTCGCCCTCGATCGTCACCGCATCTTTGGGGAAGATCGCGGACGCGTGAAAAAGCGCTCCGTGATGCTTGCGGCAGTCGAGACAGTGGCAAATACCGACGCGGTATGGGCGTCCCGATGCCGCGATTCGGACGTTGCCGCACAGGCAACCGCCGGTGAATCGTTCCATGCTGCTTCTCCTGTGAACCCAGCGGTCGGAATGTTTACAACGAACCTCGGCGGGCGTCCATGAACGATGCGTCGGCCTTTCCGGCCGATGCGACATCGGCGCGCGTTCTTGCGCCCTGATCAGAAGACGCGCGATTCATCGCATACGCGTCCGACCAGGGGGCGATCATGTGCGGATCATGTCTTGCCGTACGCGCCGGCCGATGCGCGCAGGTTCTGCTCGGGTTTCTCGGCGCGTTCGCGATGCTGCCTGCGCTGGCGGGCTCGCCGCCGCCGCTGCCGAATCCCGACCTGACCTTCTATACGGGCGCCACCGTCGAAAGCATCGCGCGCCTGCCGGACGGCAGTGTCGTGCTGTCCGGGGAGTTCACTTCGATCAACAACACGCCGCGCGCGGGACTGGCGCTGATCCGCGCGGACGGCACGCTCGATCCGGACTGGAATCCCGATCCCGACGGGCGCGTGATGACGATCGTCTGGGATACGTCGTCCAACGCGATTTTCGTCGCCGGGTATTTCACGCAAATCGGCGGCCAGTCGCGGCGCGGCATCGCCAAGTTGCATAGCGATGGCGCCGGCGACGCGGATCCAGAGTGGAATCCGTCACCCGCGGGTTTCGGCGGCGTCAGCGTCCTCCTTACCGACGGTGCGGGATCGCTGTACGCCGGCGGCGATTTCGAAGGCATCGGCGGACAGGCGCGACTCAACATCGCGAAATTGTCGAGCTTCGGTGAGGGCAATGCCGACGCCGCCTGGGATCCGTCGGCGGACGCGCCGGTGTACGCACTGGTGCTCGACGGCCAGGGACGCTTGTACGCGGGCGGTCATTTCGATTCGATCGGCGGCGAGCCGCGTGGCCGTATTGCGCGCCTCGCGACCGGCGGAAGCGGCGCTGCCGATCCGGACTGGAGTCCGTACGCGAACAACGACGTCGAACGCCTCGCCAGCGACGGATCGACGATCTACGCGGCCGGAGCCTTCTTTTACATCGGCGGACAAAGCATCACCCATCTCGCGCGGCTCTCGACGTCGGGACAAGGCGACGCCGATCCGAATTTCAATCCAGCGCCGGATGGCTACGTGTCCTCGCTCGTGTTCGCGGGCGCGCTTTATGTCGGCGGGCAGTTCAACAATATCGGCGGACGCGCGCGACGCAACCTCGCCAAGCTTTCCGGCGGCGCGGCCGACGTGAACTGGAATCCTTCGCCCAATGCAATCGTCCGTGCGCTCGCCGTCGATGCGACCGACAATGCCTATGTCGGCGGCGAATTTTCGTGGATCGGGACTGAGCTCAGCCTCGGCTACGGCATGGTGTCCGCCGCCGGCACGCCGCTGACGACGACGGTCGACACGGAATACAAAATCGGCCGCGTCGACGCGATCGCGAGCCAGCCCGACGGCGGCATCATCGTCGGTGGTGCGTTTCATAAGGTCGGGCTCGTGCGCAGACCGAATCTGTTGCGCCTCAATATCGACGGCACGCTCGACACGAGCTGGAATCCCGCGCCGAACGATGAAGTGATCACGGTCGCGAGCGATGCCGACGGCGCGGTGTACGCCAGCGGTGCTTTCACGTACGTCGGCGGCGGCGCGCATCAGCACTTGGTGAAGCTCTCGGGAAGCGGCACCGGCGCGGCCGACCCGAGCTGGAATCCGTCGACCGACGGCACCGTCTATGCGTATGCGTTCGACGGCGCCGGCTCGATTTACGTCGGCGGTTCCTTCAATACGATGAGCAACCAGGATCGTCACAGCGTCGCGAAGATCGCAGCAGGCGGAAGCGGCGCCGTCGATCCCGAATGGAATCCTTCGGCGACCGGCGTCGTCTACGGCATGGTGCTCGACCACGACACGAACTCGCTGTTCGCGCAAGGCGCGTACACCCGCATCGGCGGGCTCGATCGTGTCTGTCTTGCGAAACTTTCGGCCAGCGGCACGGGCGTCGCGGACGCGCAGTGGGATGCGCAGACCAACGGCGCCGGCGGAGCAATGGTGCTCGACGGCCAAGGCCATCTGATCGTCGGCGGAGGGTGGACGATGATCGGTGGCGTCGCGCGCTCGCACATCGCGAAGGTATCGACGATGGGTACTGGCGTCGTCGATCCTGAGTGGAATCCGGCGCCCGACGGCAGCGTCGGCAACATCGCATGGGACGGCGCGGACGGGCTTTATATCGGCGGCCCGTTCCTGTCCGCCGTCGGCGGCGAACCACGCACCGGCCTCGCCAAGATTTCGCTGTCGGGAACTGGTGTTCTCGACGACGCCTGGCAGCCGACGCAAAACGGACAGCTCGCATCGCTCGTGCTCGACGGCCGCGGCGCCGCGTACATCGGCGGCGCTTTCAGCGAAGTCGGTGGACAGCCGCGCGCCCTGATCGCCGCGCTGCCGGCGCTCGCGTCCGGTGCCGATCTTTCGATCGCGATCGACGACGGCGTGCGCTTCGTCGAAGACGATGGCGTGCTCGACTACGCGATCACGGTGCACAACGCGGGACCCGAAAATGCGCTCGGCGCGCGTGTGCAGGACACGCTTCCGGCAACGCTGATCGGCGCGGAGTGGACCTGCACGCCGCTCGGCGGCGCGAGCTGCAGCCCGAGCGGCAACGGCGACATCGACGACGCGGTTGATCTCCCGAACGGCGCGACGATCGTCTACGAATTGATCGCGACGGCGCAGGTCGGCGATCGCCAGCCGATCGAGAACACCGCGACCGTGACGCCGTCGAGCGGGCTCGGCGACGGCAATCCCGCCAATAACAGCGCGACGGACATCGACAAGATCGGCGTCTTCCTCGACGGATTCGACGGCGGCTGACGTTGACGCCGGCGACGCGTAACGGGCGTACCATCGGCGGCAGCCGGCGCTCTGCGTGACGCCGGCGGCGTCGCGAAATCCGCTGCCGATGGCCGTGTTCTTTCGCCCGATGAGCGACCGGGATCTCGCTCGAGCCGTGGCAGCGACTGGACCGCAAAGGGATTGCCATGCTCATCTTCCGCGAACACAAGCTTGCGCTGGCGGCTCTGCCGGCTGTCGTGCTGGTTGCGTATTCCCACGTTGCACTGGCCGAAATGAATTTCACCTGTGTCCCTGCGCCGAACGTGCGCTTGCCGAGCGTGCCCGCGCCGGGACGCGCCGATCCGAACGACACGCCGGCCGCGATGTGCCCGGCGGGTCTCGTTCCGCAGCCTGCGGCTCGCTTCGCGCCGAAAGGCATGCCGGCGGCCGGCGCGAGAAATCCTGCGCCCGCAGCGGTGCAAGGCGCCGATTATTTCTATGCCGACGCGTATCAGTACGCGACCACGACATCGATCTCCGGCGACTACACGCAGCACGCACCGATCGTCGACAGCAACGATTTCCATTCGCTCGCAGAGATCGCCGCGCAATCCGCCGACGCGCTGCAGATCGTCGAGATCGGTTGGATCGTCAATGTCGGCGATCCCGACCCGCAGCTTTTCGTCTATCACTGGATCGACGGCAATCCGACCTGCTACAACGGCTGCGGCTACGTGCAGGTGTCGGCAACGCGCGTCCCCGGCATGTACGTCAGCGTGACCGACGTGCCGCAGACCTACGCCATCCAGTATTCGGGAGGAAACTGGTTCGTCGGCTACCAGGGCGAATGGATCGGCTATTTCCCCGGAACGCTCTGGAGCGGCACTTACACCGAGATCGGTCTGGCTCAGTGGTTCGGCGAAATCGCAGCGGGTAGCCTCGCGCCTTGCACCCAAATGGGAGCCGGCGTTTTCGCCGATCAACCGGGCGCGGCGTCGATCACGAGCGAGACGATCGGAAGCGGCGCCGCGGATGCATTGCCGGGCAAGATCACCAACGAAGCGTATTACTCGGCCGCCAATTTCACGGCGACCGGCTTCAACTACGGCGGACCCGGCGCGTGCGTCAGCGACGTCATTTTCGAGGACGGATTCGACGGACCTTAAGCATCACTGCGAACGGCGCGTCGACGGAAGCTCGCCGGGGTGGCCGAGATAATGGCCCTGCCCCAGCGGCACGCCGAGGCGTTTGAGCGTTTCGAGCTCTTCGCGCGTCTCGATGCCTTCGGCGATGATCGACGCCGATGTTCCGTTCGCGAACATCAAAAGCGCCGCGGCGAGACTCTGATGCCGCTTCTGCGTGTCGATCGCGTGCGTGATCGACTTGTCGAGCTTGATCAAGTCAGGTTCCAGCCTGAGCACATGGCGAAGGCTGGCGAACCCCGCACCCGCATCGTCGATCGCCAGACGCACGCCGAGGCTACGCAATCCACGCGCACGTTCGGTCAGCGTCAGGTAGTCGTCTACGGATGAGTGCTCGGTGATCTCGAGCACGATGCGTTCCGGCGCGGACTGCACGCACAAGCTCTCGATTTCCGCCGACGCGGCTGCTCCCGGCGACACGTTGATCGCGAGGAACGCATCGACAGGAAGGCGCGGCAACGCGAGCAACGCCTTGCGCACGACGGCAAGCTCGAGCTCGAGATCGAGGCCCGCGGCGCGCGCCTCGTCGAACCAAAGATCCGGCGACATTTTCGGCGGTCCGCGAAATCGCGCCAGCGCTTCGTAGCCGGCGATGTAACCGGTCTCGAGCTCCGAAATAGGCTGGAACGCGATCGTGAAAGCCTGTTCCTCGATGACGCGATCGATGCGCTCGCGCGATGCCGAAGCCTCGTCGGTAACGAGCCGGTCGGCTTCGAGCTTGCTGTTGAGCGCCGCTTCCACCGTGCTGTGATGCACGGCGTGGCTCAAAGTGGCGCCGATCAGCGTGTTCAGAAGTTCCAGCGTGCGCACGTCGTCGGCGTTGTACGCATGCATCGAGGACGAGACGACCTTGAGCACGCCGACGATCGTGTCGCCGTACGGCAGCGGCGCGACCAGCATCGAGCGCACGCCGACGCGCCGGCAGGTCTCGGTGTCGACGCGCGCGTCGTTCTCGCTGTCGTCGCACTGGAGCACGCGTCCGGTGCGCACGCACAAGCCCGAAAGGCTGGCGTTCGCCTTGACGTGCAACCCAACGTGCGGCGCGACGCTGCCGCTCGCCGACCAGTAGACGAGATCTTCGCCGTCGAGGATTTCGACGACCGCGCCGTCCGATCGCGTGAGCTCTTGCGCACGCCGCGTAACGACGTCGACGACCTTGTGCGGATCGAGTCCCGCCTGCACGATTTCGCCGTGGGCATCGATGATCTCGTGCAGAAGCTCGGCGTCCGCGGCGCGCAGGCGACGCCGGCGCTCGGATTCGAAATCGACGACGGGCGAAGCCTGTTTGCTCGTGCGCATCGCGCAGCACTCCTGTGTCCGACAGGTGCATGGCGTATTCGCCGCCGGCGCGACCGCGCAGGCGTTCAGCGACCGGCCGATCCTCGGCGCGACCTCCTGAAGAAAACGTGAAAAATGCGCATAGTGGACGCGATCCGCATCACAAGCCGCGATCCATGTTGCGATGCGCTACCGGATGAGCCCGATCAGGGCTGCATCGCCAGCCGGGCGCGCAGTGCGGCGAACCGCGGATCACGCATCAGCTGTGGCGCCGATACGACGCGCCCGGCCGGAATCGCGAGAAGCTCGCGGAGCCCCTTCGCGGCGGCTTCGGAATCGCCGGCGCGGGCTTGGATTTCAACCAAAGTCGCCGGGTAATACGGACCATCGACCGCATCCTGTGCAAGCGGAAGCAGCGCGACGGCGCGCTGGCCGACTTCGATCGCGGCTTCCTTTTCGCCGAGGCCGACCAGCGCAAGCCCGAGCAGGCTCAACACGGCCGGATTGTCCGGCTGCGTCTGGCGTTGAACCGACAGCACGTCGCGCGCTCGCGCGTAGGCTGCGAGCGCAGCCTCGCGATCACCCTTCAGCTCCAACGCCTGCGCGCGCAACAGATCGGTCGGCGCGAAACCCGGCGTCCACGGTGCTTCGATCGATGGCGGTGCGGCGGCGAGAACCGACAACGCCCGGTCGGCGTCGCCCGCGAGCCATGCAGAAACGAAACGAATCGCGGTGCCGAGCCCTTCGGGATCCGCGTCGCGCGGCAGCTGCGCGAGGATCGCGTCGGCGCGATTTGCGTCGCCCGCCATCAACAGCGTGAGGCTTTCGTACAACGCCGCCGACGTGTTGTCCGGATCGACCGCTCGCGCGCGCTCGTACGCCGCTTCCGCTTCATCGTAGCGGCGCAACGTCGTCAGGCTGTCGCCGAGCAGGATCGACCATTGCGGATTGCGCGGATCGAGCACCGCCGCGCGCTCGTAACCGGTGAGCGCCGCGTCCCAGCGGCCGAGGCGGCGATCGATGTTCGCAATCGACGCGCTGATATCGGCGTTGTTCGGCAGATCGCGCCGCGCGCGCTCGAACTCGGTCAGCGCCGCCGAATAGTCGCGATGGCCGTAGTAATACGCGTACCCCATCGCGAGATGCGCCTGCGCAAGCTCGGGATCGAGCGCGAGCGCTTGCTCTGCGGCCTTCTGACCCGCTGCGGCGCGCGCGGGCGTATGGTCGATGTCGAGCCAGTACGCATGACTTTCGAGATACGACAAGCGCGCCCACGCGAGCGCGAAACGCGGATCTCGCACGAGCGCTTTTTGATACATCTCGCGCGCCTGCGAAGTCGCCGCCGCCGGGCTCATCGCGCGGCCGGACTCGATCTGCAACGCGGCATATTCGGCTTTCAGAAACAAATCGTAGGCTTCGGCATCTTCGGTCGGCAGGCTCGCAACCCGGCTCGCCTCCCCCGGCAGCAATTGGGCGCGCAATGCCAACGCGACCTGCTCGGCGACGTCGCTCTGTACTTCGAACACCTTGTCGAGCGTGCGCGTGTACGTCTGCGCCCACAGATGCCCGCCGCTCGCGCCGTCGATCAGCTGCACGTTGATCAAAACCTGATCGCCGGCTTTTTGCACGCTGCCTTCGAGCACGTTGCCGACGTTGAGCTGGCGAATCACGTCGTCGAGATGCTCGGGATGACTGTTGAACCCTTCGGTCGACGACCGCGAAACGACTCGCAGATCGTGGATGCCGGCGAGCTTGGTCAGGATCGTGTCCTGGATGCCGCTCGCGAAATACGCGTTGGCGGGATCGGGACTGAGATTCTCGAACGGCAGCACGGCGACCGAGCGCGGCGCGACACTTTCGTCGGCGCCGGCGGGCGCCCGGTGCGCGGCCATCCATGCGGCTGTGCCGGCGACGACGGCGAGCAGCAGCGCGCCGGCGATAGCCACGAGTTTCTTCGAGCGGCGCGTCGGCGCCGCGTCGACCGCCCCGACGTTCTCCGTCGGCGCAAAGTCCGCGACGGCGATCGCGGCGACGACCGAGTGCTCCGGCGCGACCGACAGCTTCCACGGCGCGCCGATCAGCTCCTCGTCGTCATGCACTTGCGCTATGAAGCGGTAGCCGTGGCCGCGCACGGTCTCGATGTACTGCGGCGCGTCACCGGTATCGCCGAGCGCACGGCGCAGCGCGCTCAGGTTCCAGGTCAGGCTGTGCTCCTCGACGATCGTGTTCGGCCACAGCGCGCCGATCAACTCCTCGCGCGTCTTGAGGTGTCCCGCGCTCATCACCAGCTCGGCGAGCAGATCGAAAGCCTTGCGCGTCAACGCGATATCGGCGCCGTCGCGCGACAGGCGGCGCTCGGCCACTTCCATGCGGAACGGCCCGAACGCGTAGATGCGCGGGTTCTCGAGCGGTGGCTTCGGGGTCATCGTCAAGCGCGGGCGGGGTCACACACATAAATCACACGCGAATTACACCGCGATCGGCGTCGCTTGCACAGGCTCTGCGTGCTGTTTGCCGCTATTCCTAGCGCCCCACGTCGCCAACCGACCGCGAGGACGTTCATCGTGACTTTCAAATCGCTCAAAGCCTTCGTCATCCTGTTCGCTCTGCCCGGCGCCATCCAAGCGGCGACGCTGGATTCGGTGCCGGCTTCGCTCCGCCCCGCCCTGCACGACGCGCTGGCAAAGCATGCGGCCGTGACCGTGCCCACCGATTGGACCGAACAGAAAGTGACCGCAAGCGACGGCGCCGCCGGCGACCTCCTCGGCTTTTCCGTCGCGATCGACGGCAACACCGCGCTGATCGGTGCGGTCAAGGGCGCCGCGGCACCCGGCGGATCCGACAACGGCAGCCCGGGCGCAGTCTATGTGTTCGTCAACCAGGGTGGAACCTGGACCGAAACCCAGGAGCTGAACGCGGACGACGCCGTCGACAACGACCAGTTCGGCACCGCAGTTTCGCTCAAGGGCGACACGGCCATCATCAGCGCGGCTACGGCCACCGTCGACGGCAACGACCATCAGGGCGCCGCTTACATCTTCAATCAGGCTGGCGGCACCTGGACGCAGACGCAGAAGCTCGTCGCGGACGACGGCGCCGCCGGCGACCAGTTCGGCTGGACCGTTGCGCTCGACGGCACGACGGCCGTCGTCGGCGCCAACGGCAACAACGCCGCGCAAGGCGCGGCCTATGTATTCACGCTCGACGGCGGCAGCTGGAGCCAAAGCGCCAAGCTCACGGCCGACGACGGCGTCGGCAACGATCAGCTCGGCTACGCTGTCGCGATCCGCGGCACCACCGCGATGATCGCGGCGCCAAACGCCACTGTCGGCGCCAATGTCGCGCAAGGCGCCGTCTACGTGTTCGACGGCAGCGGCAGCGCCTGGACGCAGACGCAGAAACTCTCGAACGACGACGGCACGGCGAACCAGAACTTCGCGTTCTCGCTCGCGTTCGACGGCACCACGCTCCTTTCGAGCGCGCCGTTCGCGACGGTCGGCGACAACATGTTCCAAGGCGCCGTCTACGCGTTCACGAACGACGGCACGGACTGGACTCAAAGCCAGAAGATCGTCGCCGACGACGGCCTCGCGTTCGACGTGTTCGGCGTCTCGCTCTCGATCGACGGCACCGACGCCGTCATCACCGCGCCGTTTTTCAACGGAAGCCAGGGCACCGCGTATCTCTTCTCGAATCCCGACGGCAGCGGCTGGGTGCAGCAGCAGAAATTCGTCGCCAGCGATGCGGTCGCCGGCGAAGGCGCTGCGTTCGGCTATGCCGGCGCGGTCTCGAACGGACAGATCTTGATCGGACAATCGCTCGCGAACATCGACGGCAATACGTATCAAGGTGCGGCGTACTTCTACAGCCAGCCGCCGTCGGATGTGATTTTTGCGGATGGGTTCGACGGGGCGCCATAAGTCGGCGCCGATCTTCCATCGGCGCTCAACGCTGCGGCACTTCGAGATCCTTGCAGATACGCTTCGCGAGGTATTCGTCGATCTCGTTGTGCCGTGGAATGGTCGCCACTTTGCCGGCTGCGCGATTTACATAGACGGTATGCGCGCCGCCTTCACGCAGGAATTCACAACCGTGCGCCTCGAGATGGCGCAGCAGATCCCGACGTTTCACCAGGCTGCCGGTAGGCGCTCTCTGATGACCGAGTGACCCTTGATGGATTCTTCGGCGAGCGTGCGATTCGCTTCCAGCACGAGCTGGATCGCTTCTTTCAGGTTCGCACGAGCCTCTTCGAGCGTCGCGCCTTGCGTATTGGCGCCCGGAAGCTCTTCGACGAATCCGATGTAGCCATCGGATACTTTTTCAAAAATCGCGGTGAATTCCATAGCTGCCGAAGGGCCGAAAGGCAAGTCGGGCTCGACTATATCGAATAGCGATCACCGCAGCTAACGCCAGGAACGGGACCTGCGTCACGCTCGAAGTCAGGCGACGGCAACAGCTCCGCCCATATAACGCCGCAGCACGTCAGGCACGCCGATCGACCCGTCCGCGTGCTGATAATTCTCCATGACCGCGATCAAAGCGCGGCCGACGGCGACGCCCGAGCCGTTGAGCGTATGCACGAGCTCCGGCTTATTGGTCTCCGGATTGCGCCAGCGCGCCTGCATGCGTCGCGCCTGGAAATCCGTGCAGTTCGAGCACGACGAGATTTCGCGATACGCATTCTGCGACGGCAGCCAGACTTCGAGATCGTAGGTCCTGGCGGCAGCGAAACCCATGTCGCCGGTGCAGAGCAGCACGCGGCGATACGGCAACCCCAGTTTTTCCAGCACGACTTCGGCGCAGCGCGTCATGCGCTCGTGTTCTTCGCGGCTGTCCGACGGTTTCGTGATGCTGACCAGCTCGACTTTCTCGAACTGATGCTGGCGGATCATGCCGCGCGTGTCGCGGCCGTGCGATCCGGCTTCCGCGCGAAAGCACGGCGTGTGCGCGGTGAGGCGCTGCGGCAATGCGTCGGCGTCGACGATGCTCTCGCGGATCATGTTGGTCAGCGAGACTTCGGCGGTCGGAATCAGATAGCGCTTGGTGTCGCCGACCGCGGTCGAGAAAAGATCTTCCTCGAACTTCGGCAGCTGACCGGTGCCTTGCATCGTTTCCGCATTGACCAGCAGCGGGACGTTGCATTCGAGATAGCCGTGCTCGCCCGCGTGGAGATCGAGCATGAACTGCGCGAGCGCGCGATGCAGCCGCGCGAGCTCGCCACGCAACACGGTGAATCGCGCTCCGGAAAGTTTCGATCCGGTTTCGCCGTCGAGCCAGCCTTTGTGCGCGCCGAGCTCGACGTGATCCTTGACCGCGAAATCGAACGCACGCGGCGTCCCCCAACGATGCTGTTCGACGTTGTGCGTTTCATCCGCGCCACGCGGAACCGATTCGTCCGGAAGATTCGGGACGCCGAGCGCGACATCGGCGAGCTTGGCCTGGATCTCGGCCAGCGCATGCTCGTTCGCTTTCAGCTTGTCGCCGATGCCGGCGACTTCGGCCATCAGCGCGGAGGCGTCCTCGCCCTTGCCTTTGGCGATGCCGATCGCCTTCGAGCGCGTGTTGCGCAGGTTCTGGAGCTCCTGCGTTTCGGTCTGCATGCGCTTGCGCTCGGACTCGAGCGATTCGATCGCCGCCTTGTCGAGAACGTAGCCGCGCGTCGCCAGGCGCTCGGCGGTCGCTTCGAGTTGGCTGCGCAGCAGGGCCGGATCGAGCATGAGGAGTCGTGTCCGCAAAAAGACGAAGGGCGCGGATTATCGCCGCGCCCTCGTCCCGCCCGCAATGCGCGAGGCGGTTATTTGCGGCCGAGCCACCAGGCGATGCCGACGCCCGCGAGGAGCCATCCGATGCCCTGCTCGAGCAGCCCGCCGACGATGAAATCGGACGGGAATCGATACCAGGTCATCTGCGGTACAAGATCGGAGAGCCATCCGAAAAGTCCGAACGCGAGCGCTCCGACGACGCGCAATCCGAATGTCCAGGCCGTCGCCGCCAGCACGAACGCGGCGAGCAATGCGGCGAGGAAGTTCGAGATGAACTGCTTGACGAGCTGCGGGCCCATGCTCATCGGATCGCCGGTCGGCGTTCCGGCGACGACCGCGAACACGAACGGATTCTTCGTCGCCTTTTCGCTCCAGGCCTTGACCGCGGTCTCGTCGCTCATCTTGGCCGGATCGAGACTCGGAAGGAGATAAACGCCCGGCGTCGGCAGACCCGTCGTCACGGCCTGCAGCACGACATCTTCGTTTTGCGGAAGCCTGAAACCCATCATTCCGATGGGCAACACCATGTGTGCGAGAAACTGCCAGACGAAAATCACGATGGCGCCGATCAGCGCCGCGATAGCGATACGCATGAGTCCACCTCAGTCCCCGGTGTGGTGCGCGGACGTTACGCTTCGTACGCGTTGCCGGCAACGGAATTTGATGCGGCAGTGCGGCATATCGGATCGCGGTCCATCGCTCTGGATCTCGCTATTGAATGCACGAAGACTCGGATCGCATCAGTCGGGAAATCGCCTGCCGTACTGGCATAGTTGGCGCCGGCCGACAAGGCTGCAAATGCGAAAGATCCGAGTATGGAGATCGAACGGTGGCGCGGTACCGCGATCGGACGCAGTCCGATGGTTGCCTATGGAGGCTTGGTCTGGATAGTCGCCAATACCAGAGACCCTCATTCCGACTTACCCGCGCAAGTCGACGAAACGCTGAGCTTACTCGCGGCGTTTCTCGAAGACGCCGGTTCGACGCGGGAGCGACTGCTCAGCGTCCAGGTGCTACTTCGCGACATCGGCGACCGCGACGCCTTCGACGCCAAGTGGCGCGAGTGGATCGGTCCGAATCCGGACCATTGGCCTCAGCGAGCGGTCTACGGCGCGCCGCTCGCGCCGGGTCTTCTTATCGAAATCATCGCCACTGCGGCGCGCGCGTAAATCGAGAGCCGTGTCCGGTTCGTTATTGACCTTCGCCGGAATTCGCTGCTGCCGTGATGCCCGTCGATGAAGCGGCAGGCATCACCCATATCCACAGCAGAATACCGGCAACGAGCGCGCACGCCGATCCGAACGCGAACGCGACGAGAGGCGAAAACGCCGACCACAAGCTGCCGAAGATCAGCGACGCCGGAAGCAGCAGGAAACCGGCGACGAGGTTGTACCAGCCGAACGCGGTTCCGCTTCGCTCGCGCGGCACGAGATCGGCGACCAGCGCTTTCTCGGTGCCTTCGAGCGCCGCGGTGACGACGCCATAACCTGCGAACGCGGCCCACAGCGCCCAGTCCGCGCTCGGCAAGAGACCGATGACGATGTAGGCCGCCGCGTACGCGAGCCATGCGATGCCGAGCACGCGTGCGCGCCCGAATCGATCCGACATTGCCGAGAGCGGCGTCGACAGCACCGCGGCGACAAATGAGAACAACGCCCACATCAACGTCGTTCGCGTCGCGCCGGCGCCGAGCTCGTTGGCGCGCAGCAGAAGGAACATGTTCGACGAATTGCCGAGTGTGAAGAGCGCCAGCACCCACAGGTAACGGCGGAACGGCAGCGGCAATCCCGCGAACGTCCAGCGGAAAACCGGCGTTTCCTTATGCGGCTTGGCTTCGGGCTCGCGCACCAGCAGCGCGAGCAGCAGCACGATAATTGCGGGAATCACCGACAGCAGGAACACATTGCGCAGTCCGACGCCGGCGGTGAGCAGCGCCGCCGCGATCAGCGGACCGACGACCGCGCCGAGATTGTCCATCGCGCGATGGAATCCGAACGCGAGCCCGCGCTGTTCCGGCTTGATGCTGAGATTGATGACGGCATCGCGCGGCGCCGAGCGCAAACCCTTGCCGATGCGATCGGCGAAGCGGCACGCGAGCACGCCGAGCCAGCTCTGCGCGAGCCCGATCAACGGTCGCGCGAAACCGGCGAGCGCGTATCCGCCGATGACCCAGATTCTCGTGCGCCCGCTGCGATCGGCGAGCACGCCCGCGAAAAGCTTGATGACGCTCGACACCGCCTCGGCAACGCCTTCGATCACGCCGAGCGCCTTGGGCCCTGCCATCAACACCGAGGCGAGATAGAGTGGCACCAGCGGATAGATCATGTCGCTGGCCGCGTCGTTGACGAGGCTGATCGCGGCCAGCAGCCAGACCGTGCGCGGCAGCGCCAGAATGCCGCGGATCATCGAAGCTCGTCTCGATCGGACATGCGGCGCGCCGTTGAACCGGGGGACGCCGCAGTATCGCAAAATGCTAGATCGCCAGCGCGCCCCGTCTCGACATCGCGCCGACGCGGAGCGCGAGCACGGCGGCGACGAGGCCCGTAGAGCCCGCAATGATGAACGCGTAGAAATAGTCGCCTTGCACGGTGCGCATCGCGCCGGCGAAGAACGCAGCGCACGCGGCGCCGAGCTGATGGCCGGCGACGATCCAACCGAATACGACCGGCGCCTCGCGCTCGCCGAACGCTTCGTTGGCGAGACGCAACGTCGGCGGCACCGTCGCGATCCAGTCGAGGCCGTAGAACACGGTGAAGACGCCGAGGCTGTAGAACGAGAAATCGGAGAACGGGAGGAACATCAGCGAGAGTCCGCGCAAACCGTAATAGGCGAACAGGAGCTTGCGCGGATCGTAGCGATCGGTGAGCCAACCGGAGAGCGTCGTGCCGATCAGATCGAACGCGCCCATCGCGGCGAGGAGGCCCGCTGCGCGCACTTCGGTCAGGCCGCGATCGCTACACAGCGCGATGAAATGTGTGCCGATCAAGCCATTGGTCGTGAAGCCGCAGATGAAGAAAGTCGCGAACAGAAACCAGAAATCGCGCTTGCTCGCCGCTCGCGCGAGCGTGCCGAATGCCACCTGAAGCGGATTTTCGCCGGCGCGCTCGGGCAACGCCAGCGTCTCGCCCGACGCGCCGAACGGGACGAGGCCGACATCGGACGGACGTTCCGGCAGCAGCCATAACGCGAGCGGGATCAACGCCGCGCACGCCGCGGCGACCGTGAGGACGACAGGCTTCCAGCCGTCCGATTGCGCCAGCGCGGCCAGGATCGGCATGAAGATCAGCGTGCCGGTCGCGGCGCTCGCGGTCAGAAGGCCCATCATCAAGCCGCGCCGCGCGACGAACCAGCGATTGACGACCGCAGCGCCGAGGACGACCGCGACGCAACCCGAACCTAAACCTGAGAGAACGCCCCACGTCATGACGAGATGAATCGGCGAGGTCATGAAGCTGCTCGCCGCGGTCGATACCGACATCAATGCGAGCGCGCAAATGAGAACGCGGCGGATGCCGAAGCGCTGCATCAACGCGGCCGCGAAGGGACCAGCGAGACCGTAGAGGAAGATGCCGATCGCGGCGGAGAGCGAAATGACGTCGCGATTCCAACCGAACGCGTGCTCCAGCGGAACGATCAAGACGCCCGGCGTCGAGCGCAAACCGGCGGCGACCAGCAGCGCGAGAAAGATCACGCCGGCGGCGACATAGGCGTAGTTCTGTCCAAGCTTTCTGGCAAGTGCTAGCATCATGTTACGGACCGGTACGTCATTTCGATCTGCAAATGTTACTTACCGGTACGTATCATCGTCAAGAGTGCTGTCATGAAAACCGTCAAACCCGCCGCCGAAGCCCCCTCGCCCGCCCGCGCGGCCGATCGCATCCGCGAAACCGCGCGCGATCTTTTCTATCGCGAAGGCATCCGCGCGATCGGTGTCGACGAGATCGTCAATCGCGCCGGCGTCACCAAGCCAAGTCTTTATCGGAGCTTCGCGTCGAAAGACGAGCTCGCGGCGGCTTATCTCAAGGACTACGACGAAGCGTTCTGGGAACGCTTCGATCAGGGCATCGCCGCGCACCCGGACGATCCGCGTGCGCAACTCCGCGCGTATTTCGAAGGCCTCACGCGCCGCGCGACGCAGACGGGTTATCGCGGCTGTGGTCTCACCAATGCGGCCGTCGAATATCCGCAGCCCGATCATCCCGCGCGCAAGGTCGCCGAAGCGAACAAGCGCGCGCTGCGCAAGCGCCTGGCCGCCATCGCGAAAGCGATGGGTGCTGCCGATCCCGATTTACTCGGCGATGGCCTGCTGCTTTTGCTCGAAGGCGCGTTCGCGAGCGGTCAGCTGTTCGGCAAAGGCGGACCGGCGAAATCGCTGGTCGATGTCGCGGAACGCCTGATCGATGCCAGCGTGTCCGTGCGACGCACGAAGAAAAAATAGCGTGGGCCTCAACCTACCCTATGGCTTGCGAGCGGCGAGACGCGCGGCGCGCAGCGCTTCGAGCTTCTCTCGGAATTTGCCTTCGAGCCCGCGTTCCGTCGGCTCGTAGAAACGCGTGTCCGCGAGCGCATCCGGCAGGCATTGCTGATCGAGCGCGACGCCGCCTTGGGCATCGTGGTCATACTGATAGCCCTTGCCGTAGCCGAGGCCTTTCATCAACTTCGTCGGCGCGTTGCGCAGATGCATCGGCACTTCGAGCGTACCGGTTTCGCCGATCGTGCTCTTGGCCTGATTGAACGCCATGTACGCCGCGTTGCTC
>Ga0268265_10000150_pt1 | contig 86326 bp, 73 predicted proteins | sample KBSSwiS52_FD_190355 | JGI IMG/M metagenome (GOLD analysis project Ga0268265, IMG submission 190355) | Switchgrass rhizosphere microbial communities from Kellogg Biological Station, Michigan, USA - KBS Switchgrass S5-2 (SPAdes) (version 2) | ecosystem: Host-associated > Plants > Roots >... | reverse complement strand
AAACCGAACCGATCAAAGCAAAGCAACTGCAAATGGATCCCGGCTTTCGCCGGGATGACAGCAGGAGGAGCTGGTTTCCGGCCTCCGCCGGAATGACGAAGTGAGAGCCTCCGCCAGAATGACGATTAGGTGCGCGCGCGCAAAATCTCCCCAGCCCCCAGCGAAAGCAGCATCTCCCCCACGCGATCCCCAAGATCCTGCGGCCGATCCATATCCCCCACCGCATCCGCTCGCACGAGCCGCCCATTGGCGGCGTCGCCCACCAACCCCCACAACGCAAGCCCCGCTTCAACTTCCATGCAATATCCCGCAATCGGCACGTTGCAATCGCCGTGCAGATGCAGATTCATCGCGCGCTCGGCGGTGACGCAGCGTAGCGTCGCGGCATCGGTGAGCGTGCCGACGAGATCGGCGGTTTGTGCGTCGCCGGCGCGGCATTCGATGGCGATGGCGCCTTGCGCGACGGCTGGCAGCCACTGCGGCGGTGCGAGTCGCGCGCGGATGCGTGAGCCGAGCCCGAGACGATCGAGGCCCGCACAGGCCAGCACGATCGCGTCGTAATCGCCGGCGTCGAGCTTGGCGATGCGCGTGTTGACGTTGCCGCGCAGATCGAGAAGCTCCAGATCCGGACGCAACGCGCGCAATTGCGCCTGTCGTCGCAGCGAAGACGTGCCGACTTTCGCGCCATGCGGCAGCTCGTCGAGACGCGAATAGCGCTGGCTGATGAAACCGTCTGCGGCATCGGCGCGCTCGAGCACGGCGCCGATCGCGAAGCCCGGCTCGAGCTGCATCGGCACGTCCTTGAACGAGTGCACGGCGATGTCGGCGCGATGTTCGAGCATCGCGATTTCGAGTTCCTTGAGGAACAGGCCCTTGCCGCCGATCGTCGATAGCGGTCGATCGGTGATCTCATCGCCGCGCGTGGTCATCGGAACGAGCTCGATCGAGAGATCGGCATGCTGCGCGCGAAGACGAGCCGCGACATGCTCGGCCTGCCAGAGCGCGAGCGCGCTCTTGCGCGTGGCGATGCGCAGCGTTTTCACAGCGAGCGCACCAATTTGCGCAGCGCCGGCAGATTGCGCCGGCTGACTTCGAGCGGCGCTGCGACTCCGGCGATACGCGCGAGCACGCGCCCGTCGGGCGTGCGATCGAGGCCGGCGAGCTTGGACAAAGCGACAAGGCAGTTGCGATGGATGCGCACGAAGCGTGCACCGAATTCTTCTTCGAGCGCGGTCAAGGGTTCTTCGATCAAGACTTCGCCTTTGGCGTGATGGACGACGACGTACTTGTCTTCGGCCAGAAGGTAATCGATGTCGGCGACTGCGACGAGCACGAGACTGCCGCGCACGCGCGCGCAGAGATGGCTGCGGCGGCGTCCGGGCTCGCTCGCGTTCTCGATCTTGCGCACGGCTGTCGCACCCAGACGCTGCGCCTTGGCGATCGCGGCGCGCAAGCGCTCGACGCGAATGGGCTTGACCAGGTAATCGACCGCGTTCGCGTCGAACGCGGCGAGCGCGTGGTCTTCGTAGGCGGTGCAGAAGATCACGGCCGGCGGCGTTTCCAAGGCTTCGAGATGGCGCGCGGTTTCGAGGCCGTCCATGACCGGCATGCGGATGTCGAGCAGCACCAATTCCGGCGCGACGCGGGCGGCGGTTTCGAGCGCTTCGATGCCGTTGCCGGCTTCGCCGGCGAGCTCGACGCCGTCGATCTCGGCGATCAGCGCAGCGAGTCGCTCGCGCGCCAGGGGTTCGTCGTCAACGATCAGGGCTCGCATCGGGAAGGCTTACCGTTACCGCGTATTCGCCGGCGCCGGGCTCGACGCGCAGATTCCCGCGGGTGCCGAAATGGTACTCGATGCGCGCGCGGATGTTGGCGAGCGCGACGCCGTTGCGCGCAGGTGCCGCATCCGGTGGCAACGGATTGCGCATCGTGATCTCGACGCGTCCGGGCAGATGACGGCCGGAGATGTGGATCGTGCCGCCGTCGGCGCGCGGCTGGATGCCGTGATAGATCGCGTTCTCGACCAGCGGCTGCAGGAGGAGACGCGGCAGCGGCAGATCGCGCGGCAGCTGGTCGGTGTCCATGTCCACCTGCAGGCGATCGCCGAGGCGCAGCTTCTCGATGCGCAGATAGTGGTTCATCAGATCGAGCTCTTCGCCGAGCGTGCCGCTCGCCTCGCCGCTGCCGAGCGCGGCGCGGAAAAGATCGGCGAGATCCTCGACCGTGCGCTCGGCTTCGGCCGGCCGCGTGCGGATCAGGCTCGCGATCGTGTTCATGCTGTTGAAGAGGAAATGCGGGCGGATGCGCGCCTGCAGCGCGTCGACCTGCGCTTTCGATGCGGCACGCACGCGCTCGCGCCATTGCTCGAGCACGAAGAGATAGCGCAGCAATGCCGCGGAAATGAGTCCCGCGATCGCCGCGTTGCCGAGCACGAAGCGCAGACCTTGCGCGGAGGCGTCGGCAAGTCCGAAGCCGAGACCCTCGCTCATCTGGAATACGACGGCGCTGGCGAGCGCGCTGACCGCGACGCTGACCAGCCACGCTAGGATGAAGCCGGTGCGCGCATTCAAGCGTTCCAGCGGCTGGCGCAACGAGCACAACACGACCGCGTTGAGGAGCGCGAGCCACTGCGCATACACCGTCGCGACGCCAAGCCGCGCCAGCCACGGCCGCGCGTTCGGATCGGGCGCCAGCACGATGATCAGCGCGACCAGCTCGGCGACGACCATCACGGCAAACAGGGTCGGCAAGCTGCAGAACTGCGGCAGCCAGTTCGGCGCGACGACGCGATTGTTCGCACCTTTCCCCATCGCCGCATTATGGCTCGGTCCACCTCCGCGCGGTGGACCGGGCACGCTTATGAGAGCCGCTTGCCGATCCAGGCGCGAAGGTCGGCGATCTCCGGCGGACACACCTGATGCGCCATCGGATAGCTGTGCCAGGCGACGTCGTAGCCGAGCTTGACCAGCGCATCGCGACTCATCAGGCCCAGCACCTGCGGCACCACCGGATCGAAACTGCCGTGCGCCATGAAGATCGGCAGGCCCGCATTCGCGGCGCTGCGCTCGGCGGCTGTTTTCGCATCGAGCGGCAGATACGTCGACAGCGCGACGATGCCGGCGAGCTTCGCCGCGTGGCGCACGCCGCCGGCGAGCACGATCGCGCCGCCTTGCGAAAAGCCGGCGAGGATCACGCGCGAAGGCGCAATGCCGCGCTCGCCTTCGCGCGCGATCAGCGCATCGAGCTCGGCGATCGACACGCGCATGCCGGCTTCGTCCTGCATCGCGGCGATCTGCGGTGCGAGAATGTCGTACCACGCGCGCATGCGCATGCCGCCGTTGATCGTGACCGCGCGCACCGGCGCGTGCGGAAACACGAAGCGCAGCGACGGCCACGCCTTGTCGACGAGCTCCGGCACGATCGGCGCGAAGTCGTTGCCGTCGGCGCCGAGGCCGTGCAGCCAGATGACGGCGTGGGTGGGATTCGGGGCGGTTTCGTGTTCGACGGTGGGGAGGGTCACGCAACGGCTCCGGAAGCGGACGGCGATACATTTCGTCATTCCGGCGAAGGCCGGAATCCAGCTTTAGTGCGTGCTCGCAATAAGAGCTGGGTTCCGGCCTTCGCCGGAACGACGAGCGAAAGAGCGCATAGGCTGCCTGCGTATCGTCGTTTTGCCAAGCCGCGCACGATTTGCACGCAACGAGGCGGAACCGGTCGCATTCGCGTGCTAGCGTCGCTCGCGCTGCTTAGCTGGGGACCGCCATGACCGCCATCCGATCCGCCCTCGCGGCGATCGTGCTGTTGTCGTCCGCAATGAATGCCGACGCGGCGACGCGCGACGATTTCCTCTACGGCAACGCGAGCGACGGCAGCAACCTGCCGTTCCGCTATTTCGTGCCGCCGGGCTACGACGGTTCGCAGGCATATCCGTTGATCCTGTTCCTGCACGGCGCCGGCGAGCGCGGCAGCGACAACGAGGCTCAGCTCAACAACAACGCGAACGGCGCGATGCGTCTCCTCGACGATGCGAACCTCGCGCTGCAGCCGATCTTCATGATCGCGCCGCAATGTCCGACCGACGGCTGGTGGAGCGGCGGCACGCTGACCAGCGCGATCTCGATCGTCGATCAGCTGTCGGCGACGTACAACATCGATCCGGACCGCGTCTATCTCACCGGCCTCTCGATGGGCGGCATGGGCACGTGGAGCGGCGTCACCTCGCAGCCGGGCCGCTTCGCCGCGGCCGTGCCGATGTCCGGCAACGGCGACACCAATCCGGCGGGTTCCGTGAGCGCGATTCCGTTCTGGTTCTTCCACGCGGCCAACGACGGCACGGTCGGCGTCGAGGGCTCTGACAATCTCGTCGCTGCGCTGCGCAACGTGGGCGGCAACGTCGTCTACACGCGCTACGACACCGGCGGCCATGCGATCTGGCAAGCCGCGTACACGCATCCGCTCTTGTTCCAATGGCTGGTTTCACAGCAGCGAGGACAGCCGAGCACGATCACGGCGCCGATCCTGCGCATCGAGCTGCCGACCGACCAGCCGGGCTTCACGACCGAAGACGAAACGATCGATCTTTCCGGCAGCGCCGACCACGACACCTATGCAATCGATTCGGTCGCATGGGATCTTCTAGGCGGCTCGGGCGGCGATGCCGTCGGCACGACGAGCTGGAGCATCGCCGGCATTCCGCTGACCGAAGGCTCCAACCTGATCCGCGTGACCGCGACCGCGCCGAGCCTCCATGACGACTATGGCGGCCACACGACGTTCAACGACAGCTTGCGCGTCAATCGTATGGGCCCGCCGCCCGATCCCGGCACGATCGTCGCCGCGATCAACGCCGGCGGCGATGCGTATATGGCCGTCGACGGCACGCCCTATGTCGCCGACAGCGCGTTCGACGGCGGCAGCGTGCAAGTATCCAACGTCGATCTTGCGAACACCGACGACGATGCGCTGTACAACAACTGGCGCTACGGCAATTTCGCGTATCACATCCCGGTATATCCCGGCGCGTACACTGTCGAGCTCCATTTCGCCGACACCTACAACAGCGCGCCCGGCCAGCGCATCTTCAACGTCGCGATCGAAGGCACGACGGTCCTCCAGGACTTCGACATCATCGCGACCGCCGGCGCGAACGCGGCACTGATCCGGACCTTCGACGTCACCGTCGCCGACGGCGTACTCGATATCGCGCTCAGCAACGGCAGCGTCGGCAATGCGCGCCTCGATGCGTTCCGCGTGATCCGTGCGGGCGATGCGCCGGATTCGATCTTCGCCAGCGGGTTCGACTGATCTGGCCGACTTGACGGAAAAGCGATCGTTCTCGCAGAGACGCGAAGATCGCGGAGAAAAGCCGTTCAATGGCTCTCTTCGCGATCCCTGCGGGCTCCGCGAGAGGAATTCCTTCACAAACCCTCACACGGCGCCTGACTTCCGGCGCATGGTCGAGCCGGCCTCTGCCGCTATTCTCCGCGTTTTGCTCGCGGAGAACCCCATGCAGCGTGCCCCGCTCGTCGCCTTCGTCGCCCTGATCGCCGTCGCGTCGGCCCCTGCCCGCGCGATCACGATCGAGCAGGCGATGGCCGATCCGGACTGGATCGGACCGCCGGTGCAGCAGCCGTATTGGAGCGTCGACGGACGCAGCGTCTATTACCGCGTCAAGCAGAAAGGCAACTCGATCCGCGACCTGCATCGCGTCGACATCACCGACGGCAAGGACACGCTGATCGACGCGCAGGCCATGCCGACCGCAGACGGCAACGAAACCGTGTTCGACCGTGCGCATACGCGCGCCGCGTTCGTGCGCAACGGCGACGTGTTCCTGCGCGACGTCGCCAGCGGCCGGCTGACCCAGGTGACGCGAACGCCACAGGCGGAAACCAACGTGCAATTCTCCGCCGACGGCCGCGCGCTGCACTACCGCAACGGCAGCGACTGGTTCGTTTACGACATCGCCGGCGGTATCGGCGGACCTGCTGCGATCATCAAGGCCGAGAAAGATCCGGACGCGAAGAAACCCGACGATCTCGGCGATCTGCAGCTCAAGTTCTTCTCGACGCTGCGCAAGATCAAGTCCGATCGCGAGGCACAGAAGCAGCATGGCGATGAATTCACCAAAGCCGATCCGAGCCGCGCGCCGCTGCCGTTCTATGTCGGCGACGAGGTCAAGATCGAAGGCACGTCGCTGGGTCCGGACGGCCGCTGGATGCTCGTCGTCACCTCGCCGAAGAAATACGAGAAGGGGAAGATCGGCAAGCTGCAGCGTTTCGTCACCGAATCCGGTTACGAGGACCAGGAAGACGAGCGCACGCGCGTCGGTCGCAACGAGCCGGCGCCGCAGTCGATGCTACTGCTCGATCTCTCCAAGCACGAGCAATATGCGCTCGCTCTCGAAGATCTGCCCGGCATTCACGACGATCCGCTGAAGTCCGTGCGCGAAGAGAACGCGAAAGCGCATCGCGACGAGGCGAAAGACACCAAGCCGAAACCTGACGCGGACAAGAAGGAAAAGAGCGACGACAAGCCGAAGTCGCGCGCGGTGCGCATCGTGTCCGACGCGGAGGACGGCGGCGGTGGCGGCATCGAATGGAGCAAGGACGGCACCGCGCTCGCGATCCAGATCCGCGCGATCGACAACAAGGACCGCTGGATCGCGACCGTCGATTTCGGTGCGCACAAGCTGCAGAGCCAGCACCGCCTGACCGATGCCGCGTGGATCAGCTGGAACTTCAACGATTTCGGTTTCGAGAAGGACAACCGCACGCTTTGGTATCTGTCCGAGGAAACCGGCTATTCGCAGCTCTATGCCAAGACGCCCGGCGGCAAAGCGAGTGCGCTGACGCACGGCAAATTCGAACTATCCAGTCCCGTGCTGTCGGACGACGGCCAGTGGTTCTACGTGCGTGCGAACGCCGAAGCGCCATATGCTTATGACGTCTATCGCGTCGCCGTCGGCGGCGGCGAGCTCTCGCGCATCACTTCGCTCAAAGGCACGCAGGAATTCGCGCTGTCGCCGGACGGCAAGCACATCGCGATCCTCCGTTCCGGCACGTATCTGCCACCGCAGCTCGCACTCGTCGATGCCGACGGTGGCTCGGCACGCGAGCTGACCGACACGCGCACGCCCGAATACAAGGCGATCACCTGGCCGGAGCTCAAGATCGTCGAAGTGCCCTCGACGCACACCCAGCAGCCGATCTACGCGAAGTTCTACCTGCCGAAAGATTTTGATGCCTCGAAGAAATATCCGGCCGTGATGTTCGTGCACGGCGCCGGCTACACGCAGAACGTCCACGAGCAGTGGCCGTACTACTTCCGCGAGCAGATGTTCCACAACCTTCTCAACGAGCACGGCTATGTCGTGCTCGACATGGACTACCGTGCCAGCGAAGGCTACGGCCGCGACTGGCGCACCGCGATCTACCGTCAGATGGGACATCCCGAGCTCGAAGACCTGATCGACGGCGTGCACTGGCTCGAGAAGAATTATTCGGTCGATGCGAACCGCATCGGCGTCTACGGCGGCTCGTACGGCGGCTTCATGACCTTGATGGCGCTCTTCCGCGCGCCGGACCTGTTCAAGGCCGGCGCCGCGCTGCGTCCCGTCACCGACTGGACGCAGTACAACCACGAATATACCTCCGACATCCTCAACGATCCGAAAGTCGATCCGATCGCCTACGAGCGATCCTCACCGATCGAATTCGCCGACGGCCTCAAAGGCCATCTCCTGATCGCGCACGGCATGATCGACGACAACGTGCTGTTCGAGGATTCCGTGCGCCTCTATCAGAAGCTGATCGAGCTGCACAAGGACAACTTCGAGATGTCCGGCTATCCGATGGAACGGCACGGATTCGTCCACGCGGATTCGTGGCTCGACGAATACAAGCGCATCTACAAGTTGTTCGAGACGAATCTCAAGTAGCCGAATGAACACATCAAGCCTGACGATACGCCGCGGCACCGTCGCCGACGCAGCCGCGCTGGCCGCGTTCGCCGAGCGCACCTTCGTCGAGACGTTCGGCCCGGACAACCGGCCCGAGGATATGCAGGTTCATCTCGCGGCGACCTACGGCGTCGAAAAGCAAGCGCAAGAGCTCGCCGATACCTCGACCGTCACGCTGCTTGCGTTCGATGGAGAAACACTGGTCGCCTACGCGCAGATTCGCCGCGAGCCTCCGCCCGAGTGCGTCGCGCACGAAGGCGCACTGCAGATCCGTCGCTTCTATGTCGATCGATCCGCGCACGGACGCGGCATCGCGCAACGCCTGATGGCCTCAGTCCACGAAGCGGCCCGCGATATTGGCGCGAAGCAGCTCTGGCTGACCGTCTGGGAACACAATCCGCGCGCGATGGCGTTCTACCGGAAAGCGGATTTCGTCGACGTCGGCAGCACGGATTTCTTCGTCGGACCGGATCGCCAGACCGATCGCGTGTTCGTGTGCGACGTGCAGCCGGCAGCGATAAGATGACAGCGCAATCACCGGTCGCTCCCGCCATGAAGACCAATCGATCGATTCCCGCCTGCACGATCATTCCCGAGCTTGCCTACGCCGACGTCGGCGAAGCGGCAGCGTGGCTTTGCGAAGCGTTCGGCTTCAGCGAGCGCCTGCGCATCGGCAACCATCGCATCCAGCTCAATTGCGGCGACGGCGCGCTCGTCGTTATCGAAGGCGGCACCGAATCGAATGCCGGCCATTCCACGATGGTGCGCGTCGCCGATGTCCACGAACATTGCCAGCACGCGCGTGCCTGCGGCGCGAAAGTGCTGCGCGAGCCCACCGACTATCCCTACGGCGAGCGGCAATACACCGCGCAGGATCCCGGCGGCCACGTGTGGACGTTCTCGCAATCGATCGCCGACGTCGATCCCGCGGATTGGGGCGGAGTGCTTGTCGACGACAGGCGCACATAACCTCGGACTGACAACGCAACTCATGAGCGGAACGGACACACCGGCGACGCCACGGTTCGCGAAGTTCGATCTAGGCACTGTCGCGGGCGAGTTGCCCGAAGCGTGGCGCTCGACGGTCGTCGCCACCGCGGCAGGCGTCAACGTCAAGGTGCTGCGCATGGACGGCGCGCCCTATGCTGCTGAATCGCACGGTTTCGCGGAAGGTCTGCTCGTGCTCGAAGGCCGCATGAATCTCGATGTCGCCGGCGAGATCGTTTCGGTCGGCGCCGGAGAAATCATCGTCGTTCCCGCCGGCGTGCCGCACGCGGTCATGCCGGGAAGCCACGGCACGCTCGTCATCCTCGATCCGGCCGACTCGCTCTAACCGGGTCGCAACCAGCGCGCCGCCAGCGGCGGGATCAAGAGCAGACTGACCAGCGTCGACGAGACCAGACCGCCGAGGATCACGACGGCCATCGGTCCTTCGATCTCGTGGCCGGGCTGCTTCAATTGCAACGCGACCGGCAACAACGCGAGCGCGGTCAGCAACGCCGTGAGCAGCACCGGCGTCAGACGTTCCTCCGCACCGCGCAGCGCCGTCGCGAGATTCCACGCCTGCCCTTCTTCGCGCACCAGATGATCGTAGTGCGACACGAGCAGGATCGTGTTGCGCGCCGCCATGCCGAACAGCGCGACGAACCCGACCATCGCGCCGAGCGTCAGTGTGCCGCCGGTGAGCGCGATCGCGGCGACGCCGCCGATCAACGTGCTCGGCAGCGCGAGCAGCACCAGCAGCACGTGACGCGCGTGGCCGAACGCAAGCCCGAGCAACAGCACGATGAGCACGAACGCAGCCGCGGAATGCAACAACAATTCGTGCGCCGCTTCGGTCTGCGTCTCGGCCGCGCCGCCGTAGCGAAGATACACGCCAGCCGGCAAGGTGACGCTCGCGGCGATCGCCTTGCGCGCTGCATCGGCATAACCGGCTTGATCGGACGTCTTCGGCGTCGCCACGACGATCTGCCGACGCAAGCCGTCCTCGTGATCGATCATGCTGCGCGCGGAAATCGTTTCGAGATCGGCGACATTCGAGAGCGGCACCAGCGCGCCACCGCGTCCGCGTAGCAGCAAGGTTCCGATCGCGTGCGGATCGGCGTTCGCGCCGCCGATGCGCAGCGCCACCGGCATGCTGCGATCGGCCTGATGGATCTGGGCGATGTGGCTGCCGTGAAACGCCGCGTTGACCGCGTCGAGCACGTCGGCCGCCTGCAATCCATACAACGCGAGCGACTCGGGTTTGAGCGCGATGCGAAACTCCGGCTGCCGCGGCGGCACGACCAGGCGCACCGTACCGCTGCCCGGAAGTTTTTCCAGGACCGCCGCGATATCGGCGGCGACGCGATCGTCGACGTCGAGATCCGCGCCGAACACGCTGACCGAGAACGGCGCGCTCTCGCCGGACAGCGTTTCGCCGATGCGCTCGGCGAGCACCGAATAGATTTCGACGAGCTGGTTCGGATAATCGTCGAACACGTCGCGGATCGCCGCGTCGATGTCGGTCGCGGTGTGGCCTTTCTGCGGATCGATCTGGACTTCGAACTCGCTCTTGTTCGGCGTGTCCGGATCCTGTCCGTTCTCGGCGCGTCCGATCTGCTCGGCGACGCTTTTCACGCCGGGGATTTTAGTCAGCGCTTTCGAGATGCCCTCGCCGATGCGCGCGGTTTCTTCGATCGCGATGCCGGGCCTAAGCGATGCGTGCGCGATCAGATAATTCTCGCGGAAATCCGGCAACAGACGCGCGCCAAGCAGCGGCAGCAGCACGATGCCGGCGATGCCCGTCGCGATCAGGATCGCGAGCATCACGCGTGGCCTGCGATCGAATGCCTCGATCGTGCGAATCTGCCAGCGTTTGCAGCGGGTCAGGAACGCAGCTTCCGCACGCGGCTTGTGATTCTTCATGACCAGCGCGCACAACGCCGGCGTCGCGCTCATCGCAACCAGCAAAGACAAGCCGACCGCGAGCAAGAATGCGATCGACAGAGGACGGAAGAACGCGCCCTGCAAGCCGGACATCATCAGGATCGGCAGGAATGCGACCGCCACCGCGGCCGTCGCGTAGAACACCGGCCGGCGTACTTCGAGCGATGCACGCGTGAAGAGATCGCGCACGTCGAAGCGATCGCCCGCCGCGCGCATGCGCCGCAGGATGTTCTCGACGTCGATCACTGCATCGTCGACGACGACGCCGAGCGCGACGACGAGCCCGCCGAGCGTCATCGTGTTGAGGCTGAGGCCGAAGGTTTCGAGAATCCAGACCGTCGTCAGCAGCGCCAGCGGAATCGAGCTGAAAGACACCAGCGCGCCGCGCCAGTCCCGCAAGGTGACGAGCAACAGCGCGACGACCAGCACCGCGCCGATCAGGAGCGAGTTGCGCAGCTTCTCGATCGCGCTCTCGATAAAGCTCGCCGGGCGCAGCAGCGCCGGATGGTATTCGACGCCCTGCTTCTTGAGCGACGGCGCGAGCGCGTCGAGGCGCGCTTCGAGCGCGCGCGTGACTTCGAGCGTGTTGGCGCCGAACTGCGTCGAGGTCTCGACCAGAATTCCAGGTCCGTCGCCGATCATCGCGTCGCCGAAACGCGGCTCGGCGCCGTCGCGGATCGTCGCGATATCGCCGAGGCGCACCGGCACGCCGTCGCGCGTCGCGACGATCGCCTGCGCGAGCGCTTCGGGTGTCGATCCTGCGGCCTGCGCCTGCACGACGATGCGCTGCGTCGCGGTCTCGATGTAGCCGCCGCCGATCAGTTCCGTCGCGCGCCGCGTCGCTTCGGCGACTTCATCGAGCGTGAGCCCGTGCGCGGCGAGCTTCAGCGGATCGACCTCGACGCGCCGCTCGCGCACTTCGCCGCCGAAGAGCTGCGCCTGCGCGACGCCCGGCACCGCAAGAATCTGCGGCTTGACCACCCACTCGATCAGGTCGCGCAGCTCCAGCGGCGATAGCTTGTCGCTGGTGAATCCGAAGTGGACGAGGTATTCCATCGAGGAACTGAGCGGCGAAAGCTGCGGCGAGCTGACACCCGCCGGCAGCAGTCCGCTCGCTTCGGCGAGACGCTCGGTGACGACCTGACGCTGCCGGTACGGATCGCCGCCGCGATCGAAGATGACGCGGATCGCGGAAAGTCCCTGGCTCGACGTCGAGCGCACCGTGCGCACGTTCTCGGTGCCGGCGAGCAATCCTTCGAGCGGGCGCGTGACCAATGCCTCGACCTGCGTCGCGTCGAGTCCCGGCGTTTCAGTCTGCACCAGCACGTGCGGCGGCGCGAAATCGGGAAACACATCGAAGCGTGCATTGATCAGCGCGGCTGCGCCGAGCACCGCGATCAGAACGCTGAGCGCGGTGACGATGCGCGGATGCGCGAGCGACGATCGGACGATGGCGGCTAGCATCGGCACTCGATCCTTCGCACGCTGCCCCATCCGTCGTCCCGGCGAAAGCCGGGACCCATTTTGAACTTCGACGTTTCGCCGCCGCCGAAAAGCAAAATGGATCCCAGCTTTCGCCGGGATGACGAAGTTCCGAATGCGCGATCAATCATCGTCGTCATCCGGCATCGACCCGATGCCCTCCAGCGACCACAACACGCCCGCGCCGCGCACGACGATGAGATCGTCGTCATCGAGCCCGTCGACCAGCCAACCCTCGCCGCTCGGCATCAGCGGCGTCACTTTCTTGCGCGCGTACTGCAGCGTGTCCTGGCCCGCTTTCGCGTCGAGCTGGTGATAGATGTACGTGCCGCCTTCCTCGTAGATCAGCGCGCCGCGCGGAACCAGAAAGCCGGCGCGCGCCGCGCCGTCGAGCGTGACTGCGACGCGCGCACCCGCCCCGAGTCCCGGCGGCGGCTTCTCGACTTCGACCAGAAGACTCGCGCTCTGCGTATCCGCGCCTTGTGCGAGCGTGCCGAGCACGCGGCCTGCGAGCGCGACGCCGTCGATGTCGAGCGTCGCTTTTTCCGGCATCACGCCGAGACTCAATCGACCCGGCACATCGACGCGGACGAGCAGGCGATTTCCGGCGACGAGCGCATCGATCAACTTCTGGCGTTCCGCCGGCGAGCGCGACGCGAGCGCGGACCAGCGCAGCGCGAATTTCGTCGACGCGGCGTCGGCCTGTGCGCGGGCGCGGGCCTGTTCGGCTTGCGCGGCTTCGAGATTCTTGAGCGATGCGCCGGCACCGGCTTTGTACAAACCCTGCAAGCGCGCGACTTCGGCAGCGGCAGCGCGTTCGGTCGCGCGGTTGGCATCGACTTCGCCGAGATCGGTCACCAGCGAGGAAGGATCGAGCACCTGACCGAACGCCGCCATGCGTTCGGGCGGCTTGGCTTGCGCGGCGTGCGCGACGACGATGCCGACCGCTTCGCGCTGTTCGCGATTCAGCGTCGGCGTAGTCGCCTGGCCCGCCGCCGGCGCATCGTCGTCATCATCGCCTCCGGCTGCGAACGCTTGCGCGGTCGCGAATGCACAGCAGGCGGCGAGCGCGAAGGATGCGAGCGAAGATCTCATCGGTCTGCTCCGGATTCGGCGGACGGCTTGGAGGCGGCGAGCGCAAGCTCGGGTCCCGACAGCGGCGCGTGCAGCGCATCTTCGAGCGCGTTGCGCGCGGACTGAAGCTGCGCCTGCGCCTGCACGTTTTCGAGATCAGCGCGCAGCGCCACGATTTCCGCATTGCTGCGTTCCATGCGATCGAGCGCGCCGGCGCGAAGCGCGAGATCGGCGTGCTCGACTTGCCGCCGTGCGACCTCGACGCGGCGCATCGCGACATCGACGTTGTCGCGCGCGATGCGCTCGCTCCGCTCGGCCGCTTCGATCTCGCCGAAGATCGACGCCTGCGTCGCCAGCAGGCGCCGACCTGCGACGTCGCGCGCCGCGGTCGCCTCGGCAATCTCGCCCTGGTTGCGATTGAACAGCGGCAAGGTCACGCCGACGTCGAGCGGCCATTTCGCGATGCCATGATCCCAGTAGTAGCCGGGCTTGAATTCGAGTTGCGGATACTGGCGCGCGATCGCCTGCTTGAGCTTGGTTTCGTTCTGCGCGTACTCGTCGATCGCGGTGGCGAGATCGGCTCTGGACAGCAGAGCCTGCTCGCGCGCATCGGACGATTTTGCATCCGCCGGCGGATCGCCCCAATCGTTCCAGGCGATGTCGATACCGTCGATCGCATCGGGCGGCAGGCCGAGCGCCGACGCGATCGCCGCGTGCGCGGTCGCGTCATCGGCGCGCGCCTGTGCGAGTTGCTGCTCGATGTCGATGGCTGCCGCTTGCGCGACGGCGAGGTCGGACGGCGTGTCCTCGCCGGCGGCGACGCGCTGGTGCTGCACATCGACGAGACGTTCCTGCGCGGCGGCGAGCCGCGTCAGCACATCGAGACGGCGGCGCGCGCTTTCGGCGTCGGACAACGCGCCGATCAACGCGCGGCGCACGCTCCAGGTGCGCTCCATCAAGCGCGAGCGCGAGGCCGCGCTTTCTTGTCGCGCGAGCTCCACCTCGAGCTGGCGCAGGCCGATCACCGGCAGCGGTACGTCGATGCTGACGCCGTAAAGCCAGTGCTGCGGCTCGCGTCGCGCGTATTCGCTTTGGAGTCCGAGGGTCGGATTGGGGAGTTGTCCCGCGCCGGTCTCGTGCGCGACGGACGCCGCGACTTCCGCGCGCGCGACGGCAAGTTCTGGATTCTGCACGAGCGCGATCGCCAACAGCTGCGCGCGGTCCCACGTCGCGGGCGGCCATGGCGACGATGTGGGCAAGAACCTGGCCACTTCATCGCGAAGCTCCGGCGCATCGAGGCGTCTCGCCGCGAACGAGTGTGCCGACTCCGCGGGATCGATCGGCGCCGGCGCGTAGGTCGCGCATGCCGGGAGCAGCGCTGCGAGGACGGCAAGCGCGAGCGCAGGAACAGGCGCACGGGCTCGCTCGCCGGGCGCGTCCTCCCCGGTCATCGCGTTTGTCGTCCACACCGGTGAGCGCACCCCTCCTCCTTCCGATCAGCCGCCGTTGAGACTCGTTGCGCCATCCTCGCCAGGTTTCGATGGGATATTACCGAAGGATCAGCCTCGCGATGCCGTTCGATCGCGGCGGCGCCTTCGCCTTTGCATGTTGTGAACAATCAGACCGATAGCATCCGCCGGATGTCCACTGACGCCAGGCCCATGTCGCCGCGATCGAATACCGCGCTCTTCGCCTGCCTCGCCCTCTTGGCCGGCACGCCTTCCCGTGATGCGTTCGCTGCGAAGCACGCGTTCGGCTTCGACGATGTCGACGCGCGCGCCAAGGCGCTCGCCGACGCCTCGTTCCAGGACTCCGGCACGAACCTGCCGGGCCCGATGCAGCACTTCGATCACGATCGCTATGCGGCGATCTCGTTCAAGCGCGACGCCGCGCTGTGGCGCAAGGCCAACGCGCCGTTCGAGGTTGGCTTCTTCCATGAAGGCTGGCTGTTCGATCGGCCGGTCAAGGTCAACGAGATCCTGCAAGGCGCCGCGCGCGAGATCGCGTTCGATCCGGCCGCGTTCGACTACGGTGCGAGCGGCGTCGATGCGAAGACGACGACGGGACTCGGCTACGCCGGTTTTCGCGTCAACTATCCGCTCAACCTGCCGGCGTACAAGGACGACGTGCTCTCGTTCCTCGGCGCGAGTTATTTCCGCGCGCTCGGCAAGGGCCAGCTTTACGGACTCTCCGCGCGCGGCCTTGCGATCGACACGGCCGCCGCGTCGGGCGAAGAATTCCCGCGCTTTGTCGAGTTCTGGATCGAGCGCCCGAAAGCGCGCGCGGAACAGCTCACGATCTACGCACTGCTCGATTCGCCGCGCGCGACCGGCGCGTATCGTTTCGTGTTCGATCCCGGCATCGAATCGGTGGTCGATGTGCAGGCGCGGATTTATCTGCGCGACAAGGTCGACAAGCTCGGCATCGCGCCGCTGACCAGCATGTTCTTCCACGGCTCGAACCAGCGCGCCGCGACCGAAGACTACCGGCCGGAGATCCATGATTCCGACGGCCTTTCGATCGAAGCGAAGAACGGCGAATGGATCTGGCGCCCGCTGGTCAATCCCAAGCGCCTCCTCGTCACGTCGTTCGCGCTCGAAAATCCGCAAGGCTTCGGCCTGATGCAGCGCGAGCGTTCGTTCGAGAACTATCAGGATCTCTCGACGCATTACGAAGCGCATCCGAGCGCGTGGGTCGAGCCGATCGGCGACTGGGGCAAGGGCCGCGTCGAGCTCGTTCAGATTCCGGCACCCGACGAGACTAACGACAACATCGTCGCGTACTGGATCGCCGCCGCATCGCCGGAGACCAAGCAGCCGATCGATCTCAAATATCGCGTGCACTGGCAGAAGGACACGCCCGCGCGTCCGCCGACGGCGTGGGTCGCGAAGACGCTACGCGGCAAGGGCTATATGGCCAAGCAGGACAACAGCATCGGCTTCGTCATCGAATACGAAGGACCGATGCTGCATGACATCGCGCCCGGAGCGCGCGTCGAAGCGGACGTATCGGCCGACGCGAACGGACAGATCCTGGACAAGCAGCTGCGCGCGAATCCGGTGACCGGCGGCTGGCGCATCGAGCTTCGCATGCGCCGCGTCGACGAGACCAAACCGGTCGAGCTGCGCGCCTCGCTCAAGAGCGCCGACAAGGTATCGGAGACATGGAGCTACGCGCTGCCCCCGGGTTGACCGCAGCGGCGGAGCCCGATGGGGCAGCCGCGTGCGAAGACTATCTCGACGCGCTGGCGCTGCCGGCGGAGCTTCGCGCGCGCGTCGCGCGCAATTGCGCGACGCCGGCCGCCGATGCACGCGAGGCGATCGCGTGCGTGCATGGTGCGCTGGCCGGCGACCATGCGGACGAGGGCAATCCTGCGTTCGGGTCGATACGCACGCGGCTAGAGCTCGGCGGCATCGAGGTGGATTCCGAAAAGAGCATCGTCGCGGACGATCCGCGCCGCGGTCTACGGCTCATTTCCGCGCCGCCGATCCGGCGCACGTCGATGGCGCCGGAGCCGTGGCGCTGGCGCCTCGCTTCGGTGGTGCGACGCTTGCGCCGCCGTCCGACCGTGATCGCCGAAGGTGCGTCGCCCTCGCCCGAGGACATTCAGCGCGGATGGCAGCGCGCCGCGACGATCCGGCGCGTCGTGCTGCTCGCGCTCGTGATCGCGCAGACCGTGTTCGCGACCGACTATATGGCCGGCGTGCTTCCATACCATGGTCGCCAGCCGCTCGAGATCGGCATCCTGGTCTTGTTCGCGATCCTGATCCTGTGGGTATCGGCGGGATTCTGGACCGCGATGGCGGGCTTCGTGCTGCAGCTGCGTGGCCACGATCGCTACGCGATCTCCTCGCGCGGCGCGAGCGATCATCCGATCGCGGCGACATCGCGCACCGCGATCATCATGCCGATCTGCAACGAGAACGTCGCACGCGTGTTCGCTGGATTGCGCGCGACGCACGACTCGATCGCACGCACGGGCGAGCTCAAGCATTTCGATTTCTTCGTGCTGAGCGATTCGAGCGATCCCGATCTTCGCATCGCCGAGCGCGAGGCGTGGCTTGATCTGTGCCGCACGACGGGCGGGTTCGGGCACATCTTCTATCGGCGCCGCCAGCATCGCATCAAGCGCAAGAGCGGCAATGTCGCCGATTTCTGCCGGCGCTGGGGCAAGGGCTACAAGTACATGGTCGTGCTCGACGCCGACAGCGTCATGAGCGGGCGCTGCCTGGTCGCGCTGATGCGGCTGATGGAAGCGCATCCGGACGCCGGCATCATCCAGACTGCGCCGCGCGCGTTCGGTCGCGAGACGCTGTACGCGCGCATCCAGCAATTCGCGACGCGCGTGTACGGTCCGCTGTTCGTCGCGGGACTCCACTTCTGGCAGCTCGGCGAATCGCACTACTGGGGCCACAACGCGATCCTCCGCGTCGCGCCTTTCATGAAGCACTGCGCGCTCGGCCGCCTGCCGGGACGCGGCGCGCTATCGGGCGAAATCCTTTCCCACGATTTCGTCGAAGCCGCGTTGATGCGCCGCGCCGGATGGGGCGTCTGGATCGCCTACGACATCGCCGGCAGCTACGAGGAGATGCCGCCGAATCTTCTCGACGAGCTCAAGCGCGACCGGCGCTGGTGCCAGGGCAACCTGATCAACTCGCGGCTCTTCTTCGCGCAAGGCCTGCATCCGGCGCATCGCGCCGTGTTCGTCACCGGCGTGATGGCGTATCTGTCGGCGCCGCTCTGGTTTTTGTTCCTGGTGCTCTCGACGGTGCTGCTCGCCGTGCACACGCTGACCGAGCCGACGTATTTCCTGACGCCAAACCAGCTTTTTCCTCTCTGGCCCGAATGGCATCCGCATCGCGCGATCGGGCTCTTCAGCGCGACGGCGACGTTGTTGTTCCTGCCGAAGATCCTCGCGGTCGCATTGATTGGTCTGCGCGATTCGCAACACTTCGGCGGCGTGCCGCGCCTGACGCTCAGCATGCTCGCTGAAATTCTGTTCTCGATGCTGCTGGCGCCGGTGCGCATGCTGTTCCACACGCAGTTCGTACTCGGTGCGCTGTTCGGCTGGCGCATCTCGTGGAAATCGCCGCCGCGAGAAGATGCCGAAACCACGTGGGGCGAAGCGATCCGCCGTCATGGCCTGCATACGCTGCTCGGCCTCGGCTGGCTGGCGCTGGTGTTCTGGCTGAATCCGTCGTTCCTCTGGTGGCTGCTGCCGGTCGCCGGCGCGCTCGCCGTGTCGATTCCGATTTCGGTGCTGTCGAGCCGCGTGTCGCTCGGCCGCAGCCTGCGCAATTCGCGCGTGTTCCTGATTCCCGAGGAATCGTATCCGCCGCGCGTGCTGCGTCGCATGCGTCGCGTCCTGCGCCGCGCGCCGCGCGATCCCACCTTCGTCGACGCGGTCGTCGATCCGCTGCACAACGCGATCGCCTGCGCCGCGGACGTCGCGCGCACGCAGCATTCCGAAGCGATCCGCCACGTGCACGCCGAGCTCGTCGAGCGTGCCATCGCACAAGGTCCCGATCTTTTGATGGACGAGGAAAAAAGCGCGCTTCTCGGCGATGCGCTCGCGCTGTCGCGCCTGCATCTTGCGGTGTGGGGCGATGCCGATGCGCACGCGTCGTGGAAAACGGCGCGCGATGCCGTCGTGAGTGCACGACATATCCCCGTGCCGGCGACCAAGAGCGCCGCATGAATCGGCGCGATCTTCTGAAATCATCGACGCTCGCGCTCGCTGCGCTGACTCCTTTTCGCTTCGCTCTCGCCGAACCCGCCTCCGCGACGCGCTTCGACTACGCATCGCTCAAGGGCCGCGCGCGCGCGCTCGCCGCTCGGCCATACGCGCCGTCGGGCGGCACGATTCCCAAAGCCGTGTCGGATCTCGACTGGGATCATTTCCAGGCGATCGGCTATCGCCACGAGCGCGCGCTGTGGGCCGACGCGCGCTCGCCGTTCCGCATCGAATTCTTCCACCTCGGCATGCAATTCCGCCGTCCGGTCGCGATGCACGAAGTCGTCGACGGCGTCGCGCGCGAGATCGCCTACGATCCCGCTTCGTTCGATCTTTCGCGAAGCGGCCTCGATCCATCGAAGCTGCCATCCGATCTCGGCTTCGCCGGATTTCGTCTCTACGCCGCACCGGATTTCCAGCGCGACATCGCCGCTTTCCTCGGCGCGAGTTACTTCCGCGCGGTCGGCGCCACCTTGCAATACGGACTTTCCGCGCGCGGCCTCGCCGTCGATTGCGGCCTTCCGCGCGCGGAGGAATTTCCCGATTTCATCGCGTTCTGGCTCGAGCGACCCGCCGTCGACGCGCGCGTGCTGGTCGTGTCCGCGCTGCTCGATTCGCCGAGCGTCACGGGCGCATATCGCTTCGAGATCGAGCCCGGCGAGCCGCAGCGCATGCGCGTCGACGCCGCGCTTTATCCGCGCAAACCCATCGAGCGGCTCGGCATCGCGCCGTTGACCAGCATGTTCCTGACGGCGCCGAACGATCGGAGAATCGCCGGCGATTGGCGTCCGTCGATCCACGATTCCGATGGCCTTGCGCTCTGGACCGGCGGCGGCGAGCGCATCTGGCGACCGCTGACGAATCCGCCCGTCGTGCGCGTCAATTCGTTCCTCGACGACAACCCGCGCGGCTTCGGGCTTCTGCAGCGCGACCACAACTTCGATCGTTACCAAGACGACGGCGTCTGGTACGACCGCCGCCCGAGCGTCTGGGTCGAACCGCTCTCGCCATGGGGCAAAGGCGCCGTGCAGCTCGTCGAAATTCCGATCGCGCACGAGAGCTTCGACAACATCGTCGCGTTCTGGAATCCCGCCGAGCGCGTCAAACCCGGCGAGGAATATCTCTTCGCGTATCGCCTGCACTGGGGCGCGAAGATGCCGCTGACGCCGGCGCTCGCCGAAACCGCGGCGACGTGGACCGGCATCGGCGGCCAGGTCGGCGGACAGCGCGAGCACTTCTCATGGCGCTTCGTCGTCGACTTCGCCGGCGGCGATCTCGCTGCGCTCGGCGACAACGCGCACGTCGAACCCGTGATCACGCTTTCGCGCGGACGCACCGAGATCGTGTCGGCGCGGCCGCTCGCGTCGATTCGTGGATATCGGGCGATGTTCGACGTGGTTCCGCCGGACGCAGGCAACGAGCCTATCGACATCAGGTTGTTCTTGCGCAGCGGCGATAAGGCGCTTACGGAAACTTGGACTTATCAGTGGAGTCCGGTGAGGCCGTGAAGGCGCCTCCTCATCACGGCGGCGAAAAGCGCCCTCACCCTACCCTCTCCCGCAGGCAGGAGAGGGGATAACCAGGCGGAGATGACAGGGTGAGCCAAGAAACGGACGAGAGCTGGATTCCGGTGCTGGAATGACAGCGTCGATCTACTGTCCGACAACCTGCGGCCGCATCGGCCCTAGCAATCCCAGCAATTCCTTCTGCAGATTCTTCGCGACGCCAACCGAATCCATCGCACGCACCAGATCGTCGACGAACGCGTCGAAGTCCGCGTCCGTCAAGTTGAGACCGCTGTGCGCCTCCTCCATGCTGCGGCCGGTGTACTTGCACGGCCCGCCGGTCGCTTCGCAGAGTTGCTCGATCAGGAGTCGCCGCAGGTCGGCGAGGTCGGTTTTCTCGAAGAGGATGTTGATGCGCAAGTCGCCGTGAATTTCCGCGAGCGATGCGTCGACGACCTTGGCGATGCCGGCGTCGCCGCCGAGCGCGCGATAGAGACGGTCGCTCGATTTGGAAGCGGTCGCAGCCTTCGACGCAGGCGCGGCATCGTGCTTAGGCGGATTCGCGGCGCAGGCCGCCAGCAGCACCGAACAGAGCATCGCAAGCCATATCGATCTCATTGCTTCGTCCCCGCGCACGAAATCGCTGGCACAATGCCAGCCGATTCGCGCACTCACGTCAAGTCATGCAGATCTATCTCGTCGGCGGCGCCGTCCGCGACAAGCTACTCGGCCGGCCCGTAGCCGATCGCGACCATGTCGTGGTCGGCGCGACGCCGGAGGAGATGCTGCGCCTCGGATTCAAGCCGGTCGGACGCGATTTCCCGGTGTTCTTGCACCCGAAGACGCGCGAGGAGCACGCGCTGGCGCGCACCGAGCGCAAGAGCGGGCGCGGCTATCACGGCTTCGTGTTCGATACCGATGCCGGCGTGACGCTGGAGCAGGATCTCGAACGCCGCGATCTCACGATCAACGCGATGGCGGAGGACGCCGAAGGAAACGTCGTCGATCCGTACGGTGGCGCGCGCGATCTCGAGGCGCGGGTGCTGCGCCACGTCTCGCCGGCGTTCGCCGAGGATCCGGTGCGTGTATTGCGCGTCGCGCGCTTCGCCGCGCGCTATGCGCCGCTGGGATTTCGCATCGCCGACGAGACGCTTGCATTGATGCGCGCGATGGTCGATGCCGGCGAAGTCGAGCATCTCGTCGCCGAGCGCGTCTGGGCCGAAACACGCAAGGCGCTCGGCGAGCCCGAGCCGTCGGCATTCCTCAAGGCATTGCGCGCGTGCGGCGCGCTGCGCGTGCTGTTTCCGGAAGTCGACGCGCTGTACGGCGTTCCGCAGCGCGCGGAATTCCATCCGGAAGTCGACACTGGAACGCACATCGAGCTCGTACTCGACATGGCCGCGCGCCTCGCGCCGGGCGACGATCTCGTCGGCTGGTGCGCGCTGACGCACGATCTCGGCAAGGCACTCACGCCGGCGGACATGCTGCCGCGACATATCGGGCACGAACACGCCGGTGTCGCACCGCTGCGCGCGATGTCGGAGCGCCTGCGCGTGCCGGCGGAATACGCGGCACTTGCCGAGCACGTCTGCCGATTCCATCTCGACATCCACCGCGCGTTCGAGCTTCGCGCCGAAACGCTGCTGTCGATCCTCGAGCGCATCGACAGCTTCCGCAAACCCGAGCGCCTGGATCGTTTCTTGATCGCTTGCGAGGCGGACAAACGCGGGCGACTCGGTTTCGAGGACACCGCGTATCCGCAGGCGGGGTACGTGCGCGCTGCACATGCCGCGGCGCGTGCGGTCGATGCAAGCGCGTTCGTGGCCGAAGGGAAGACCGGCAGCGCGATGGGCGACGCGGTGCGCGCGGCGCGTGTTCGCGCGCTGCAGGCGTTACGCGAGCAGCGAAGCGAAACCTGAAGCGCCCCGTCGTCTCGTCGCACACTCATCTCGTCATCCCGGCGAAAGCCGGGATGACGGTAGGGGTGGACGCGAAGCTATTTCCGCGCCGCGCGCCACCGATATTCGATCTCTCCGACAATCTCATGCAACGCCATCGCCGCATTCGCAGCAGCGCCGCCGGTAGGCAGCAAATCGGTGGGTCCTTCGAACGGCGAGGCGATGAAATCGGTCGGATACGCACACGGCTCGAAACCCGCGGCTTCGAACGCGATCATCGCGCGACGCATGTGCAGCGCGGACGTAACGAGCCAGATCCGCACCGCGGGATCGAGCGCGCGCGTACGTTGCGCGTTTTCCCAGGTGTTGAGCGATGCCGTCTCGGTGCGGATCGTCACCGTATCCGCGCCGAGGTGCCGCGCGAGTTCGGCCATGACATCGCTTTCGGCGACGTGCTCGTGCTCGCCGCCGCCGGTTATGACGAGCGTGTCGGCATGTCGATCGCGCACGAGCTTCACCGCGTCGATCGTGCGGCGCACGCTGGCGGCGCTGAGCGCGTCGTAATCGGTGCTCGATTGCGGCAGGCGACGGACGCCGCCGGCGAGCAGCACGACCGTCGTCGGCAACGGCGCGGCGCACGATTCGGCGGACGGCGCGCGGCGCTCGACGGCGGCGACGAGGATGCTCGCGCCGATCTTCGTGGTCAGCGCGAGACAGACGATTCCGAGTGCGACACCGAGAATGCGAAGCACGCGCGGCAGTCGTCGCCACGACAGCCACAGCACGAGCGCCAGCAGAAGGCCTCCGCCGAACGGCGACAGGATCGCATCCACGATGTCCATCGCTCTCATCGCGCGCTCCCTGTCACAACCGTCGCGACAGATCGAACGCGCGCAGGCCCGCCGGAACGTCGGCGACGCCGCGTGCGAAACCGATCGCCTGGAATCGCTCGCCCATCTCGCCCGGCAAGGTCAGGCGCTTGGCTTCGCCGACGGCGCGAAGATGTGCGACGTCACCGAGCGCGCTCGCTTCTTCGAGGAGCTCGGGCAATCCGCTGCCAAGCAGGAATTGTCCTTGCGGCGCGTAACCGACCAGCTCGAATCCCGCGCCGGTGCCAGCTTCAGCAACGGCGGTGAAATCGACAAAGGCCGTGATGTCCTGAAGTCCGGGACGATGATACGGATCGGCATGCGCGCGATGCCGGTAGTGGCAGATCAGCGTGCCGTCGGCGCGCTCGGGCAAATAAAACTCCGAACGCGGATATCCGTAGTCGACGAAGAGCGCGACGCCGCGTTCGAGCGTGCCGAGCACGGCCGCGATCCAGTACGGAAGCTGCGGCAGGATTTCGGAGCGATAGCCGTCGGCGAAGCGCGCGCCGAGATAGGTTTCGACATGGCGCACGGCCGCCGTGATCAGCGTATCGGCGGGACGATCCTCGCGCGCGAACGTATTGCCCGCGAGCGCGACGTATTCCTCGTGGACCTTGCCGCGCAGGATCGCAAAGCGCGTCGTCGGCAACGCGTCGATGACTTCGTTGGCGAAGAGGACGCCGCGCCACGCGGAATCCGGTGGACGCTCGATCCATTCGACGCGCGCGGCGAGATCGGCGGGAAGATCGGCGGCGACGATGCGTTGCTGTCGCTCGCGCAGATCCGCGCCGGGTTCGAGCATGCGATAACGCCACGGCAGGACGCCGAGGGAGGCGAACTCGCGCATCGCAGCAACGGCGAAACGCCCGCTGCCGCCGCCGAGCTCGATGAAGTCGGCGTCGTCGCCGATCTCGCGCAGCGCAGGCGCGAGCGTGCGCGCGATCGAGCGCGCGAAGAGATCGCCGATCTCCGCGGCCGTGATGAAATCGCCCGCGGCTCCGAATTTCGTCTTGCCGGCGCTGTAGTAGCCCAGGCCCGGCGCGTACAGGCAAAGCTCCATGAACCGCGAGAATGGGATCGGGCCGCAGGCGGCGATCTCGGCACGGATCGCCGCGGCGAGCGCATCGGAATGCGCGCTCTCGTCGACGCCGGGCTGCGGAAGTTCGGGGCTCAAAGGGGCTCTTCGCGTTCTGCGACAATACCGCGCGCAGCATAACGGCCGGCACGGAGAACACAATGTCGCAACGCGAAGAACGACCCGTCGCGCTGGTGACCGGCGCAGCACGGCGCATCGGCGCCGCGATCGCCTCGCGCCTGCACGCGGCAGGTTACGACGTCGCCCTGCATTGCCGGCATTCGCGCGACGAGCTCGACGCGCTGATCACGACACTCGAATCGGCGCGCACGGACAGCACCCTCGCGCTCCAGACGAATCTCGAAGACACAGCGAGCCTGCCGGCACTCGTCGACGCGACGATCGCGCGCTTCGGCAGACTCGATGCGCTGGTCAACAACGCGTCCGCGTTCTACCCGACGCCGGTCGATGCGGCGACTCAGGCACAGTGGGACGAGCTTTTCGCAGCCAACGTGCGCGCGCCGTTCTTTCTCGCGCAGGCGGCGGCGCCGCGGCTCGCCGAGCGCGAAGGCGCGATCGTCAACATCGTCGACATCTACGCCGAGCGGCCGCTCGCCGATTACTCGATCTATTCGATGACGAAGGCCGCGCTCGCGATGATGACGAAATCGCTCGCGCGCGAACTCGGACCACGCGTTCGCGTCAACGGCGTCGCGCCGGGTGCCGTGCTGTGGCCGGATTCGGGTAAGAGCTACGCCGCGCGCGAAGAACTCATCGCGCGCACGCCGCTCAAGCGCACGGGTTCGCCCGAGGATGTCGCTGGCGCGGTGTTGTGGCTGCTGCGCGATGCGCCGTTCGTGACGGGCGAGATCGTGCGCGTCGACGGCGGGCGGCATCTTTCCATTTGAGGATTTACGCCTCTCCCGCGAGCGGGAGAGGGGGCAAGGCGCGCATCAACAATCGTCGATGGCGTTCATGTAGCGGTACTGCCCGGGCGGCATGTAGAGCGGCAGCAGCGTCGATTCTTCCTGGCGCATCGCCTGGCTGAAGATGCCGGCGAGGCGCACGACGTCGTGCACGAAGCGCCGGCGGCGCGAGGTGTCCCAGGGCGCGTCGAGATAGTCGGTCAACACCGCTTCGATCAGGAGCGTCGCGCGCTCGAGCTCGCGATAGGTCGACTTGAACGTGATCGTCGCGATGCGATCTTTTTCCAGCGCCCAGCGCAGGTACGGATAGAGCTGCACGCTCTTGGAAAGGCTGATGCGCCGGAAATTCTCGGCGAATCGGCGCAGGCAGACGATTTCGGCGTCTTCGTCCTGCGCGCGGCAGGCGTCGAGCAGCGCGCGCATGTTCTGGCGGGAGAATTCGTGGTCGCGCAGAACCTGCGCGGTCAGTCGCGGGCGAAAGCGCACCGCGCCGGTCAGCGCTTCGGAATGCTCGGTCGTATCGGCCGTTTGCGACGGCCGCTCCCGGGGGCGGCCGAAGGTCGCCGCCAGAAAGTTGAACATGGGCCCGCGTTATCCATCGTCCCGCCCAACCGCGAGTTTCCCTCAAAACCGTGACGTAATCGACACTTTTTTGACAGTTCGAGGCCGGCTTTACGGGTCGACAGCGAATTTGACGGCTTCCATCGCGGCGGTCGGCGCTGCCTGGAGGAGCTCCCGGAGCGTTCGGCCGCTGATCGGATCGCGCATGTCGGGCGCGATATCGGCGAGCGGAACCAGCACGAATGCCTCGCGAAGCTCCGGCCGCGGAATCTTCAGGTGCCCGGGACCGTCGAGCACGAGATCGTCGAAGAGAACGATGTCGACGTCGAGCGTGCGGCTCGCATAACGCCGCCCACCGCGCAGGCGACCGTGGCGGTCTTCCAGCGCGTGCAGCCAGGCGTCGAGCGCGAGCGGATCGAGATCGGTATCGAGCGCTACGGCGAGATTGAGGAAGTCAGGCCCTTCGAAACCGACCGCTTTGGAGCGATAGACCGGCGATATGACGAGCATTCCGAACCGTTCGCGGAGCTCATGGAGCGCCGCGCGCAGATGGTTTTCGGGTTCGATGTTGGAGCCGAGACTGAGATAGGCACGATGCATCGCCGCATTCGCCCATGCGCAGCGCGGCGCGTCAAGCGCCGGCCCCGCTACAGGCGTTCGCGCGATAACGGGGAACGCCATGTTGCACTGCTACAATCGGCGAAACCTCCTTGCGGATTCCCATGACGTACTGCGTCGCCACCCAGGTCGACCAGGGCCTCGTTTTTGCGGCCGACACGCGCACCAGCGCGTCGTTCGACGACGTGCGCATCCACAGCAAGATGCATGTCTTCGAATATCCGGGCGATCGTGTGTTCGTGCTGATGTCGGCCGGCAATCTCGGCACGACGCAAGCGACGGTCGCGCGGCTTGGCCGCGATGCCGAAGACGCGAATGCCGCGCTCAGTCTGCGCTCGGTCAAGCATATGTTCGAGGCAGCCGATTACGTCGGCCAGAGCTTGGTCGCGAGCCAGGCGCAGGCGGCCAACGCGCAGCAGAGCGGCGTCAATATCGAAGCGACGCTGGTGCTCGGCGGACAGATCCGCGGCGAAAAGCCCGCGCTCTATCTCATCTATCCGCTCGGCAACTGGATCGCGACGTCGCCGGAAACGCCGTATCTCCAGATCGGCGAATCGAAATACGGCAAGCCGATCCTTGATCGCATCGTGCGCGCCGACACGACACTCGAGGATGCCGCGCGCTGCGCTCTGGTGTCGCTCGATTCGACGATCCGCTCGAACGTCTCGGTCGGACTTCCGATCGATCTCGTGCTGATCGCCGACGGCGATCTTCGCGTATCGCGCAAGCTCAGGCTCGATGCCGAGACGCCGCTGTACGTCGAGATTCGCGATACATGGTCGCAGCGCCTCGAAAGCGCGGTGCGCACTTTGCCGCGCTTCGACTGGGAACCGGTTGCGACGCCGATCGCGGATGCCTCGAAACTTCAGCAGCGTCCGCCGCCGCCGCGGCCCGATCAAATCGCCGAGATGGCCGAGCAGGCCGCGCAGCAGCAGTAACGCTACGGTTGCGAAGCGGTCAGCACCGGCGCGCGACGGCGCAAGTATTGGCCGGTGTGATAACTCCGGTATTTGCACACGTTGAAGTCCTGCTGGATCAGCGTGCGCCCGTTCGCGAACGTCGCGCGCAAATCATAGAGACAGCCTTCGCCGTCCTTGCCGATCGCCGCGGTCGCCGAGTTGCCGCCGCCGTGCAGCGCGCCGTCCGCGAGCCGGATTTCGGTGTAGCGATCGGTGCCGGCCGGCGCGACGGCGAACGAAACGAGGCTCGTGTCCGCGGTGTTGACGACGTCGAGATAGTGGATGGAACCAGCGTTCGCGGTGGCGCTCGCGGCGAGCGCGAGTAGCATTCCGATGGGGCTTCGCATGTCGTTCTCCGCATCCGCCGATGCGGCGGTTCGCGCGAAATCTCGCGGAAACGCGCGCGGCGTGCTTCGCAATCGGGACGAATCGTAGCGGCGTGAGGACGAATCGTAGCCATGCGACGCAACGCTTCTCACGCCGGCCGCAATGCCTCTACGATGCGTCAATGAGCGACACACGAGACGCTTCGGTCGAGAACGCCCCGCTGCCGCGCATGCGTTTGCGGCGCTATTTCGCGATCTGGACCGTCGTCGTGCTCCTGTTCGCCGTGCAAGGGTTCGTGGACGACGCGCTGCTCGGCTCGACGACGTGGTCGGCGTGGGATTACCTGCGCTGGTCGGCAATCGAATGGTATACCTGGGCCGCGCTCGCGCCGATCGTCTTCCGGCTCGTCGATCTCTATCCGATCGATCTGCCGCCGAAGCCCGGCTTCATCGGCGTGCACGTCGTCGCCAGCGTCGTGCTGACGCTGACCGCGATCGTCGCCGGCGCGGTCGTCTCGCATCAGTTCGAACCGGGCTCGCTCGGCGATCAGTTCGCGCAATTCGTGGCCCGGCACCTGGTCATGGGCTTCACCACGTACTGGGTGCTCGTGACGCTGCGCCAGGCCGTGCACTTCCAGCGCGAGAAGATACGGCGCGAGATCGAATCGAGCCAGCTCGCCGCGGAGCTCGCGCAATCGCGCCTGCAGGTGCTGAAGACGCAGCTGCAGCCGCATTTCCTGTTCAATACGCTGCACGCGATCGCCACCTGCTTCAAGGAGGATCCGCCGGCCGCCGAGGACATGCTGTTGCGGCTGAGCGATCTTCTGCGCGCGTTCCTCGAGGACTATCGCGGGCAGGAGATCTCGCTGCAGCGCGAGCTTGAGTTGCTCGATCTCTATCTCGGCATCCAGCGCGTGCGCTTCAAGGATCGCCTGACGACGTCGGTGCGCGTCATGCCCGAAGCAATGCCGTGCGCGGTGCCGAGCCTGATCCTGCAGCCGCTGGTGGAGAACGCGATCCAGCACGGCATCGGCAAGCACGTCGGCAGCGATCACATCGAGATCAGCGGCAGCCTCGAAGACGACGATCTCTGCCTCGAGGTGCGCAATCGCAACAGCACGCTCGATCGCACGCTCGACGCGCGATCTTCGCGCGGCATCGGCGTCGCCAACTCGCGGCTTCGGCTCGACGAGCTCTACGGCAGCCGCGCGGAAATCCGTCTCGTTGCGCTGCATCCGACCGGCGTCGCGTGCCGCCTGCGCATTCCGTTCCGCGCGATGGAGATCCGCGGCGCCGGTGTCGAGGACGTGGCATGAGTCTTCGCGCGCTTGTGGTCGACGACGAGCCGATCGCGCGGCTCGCGATCGTGCGACTTTTGCGCGAGGACGGCGACGTAACCCAACTCGACGAATGCGGCGACGGCGCAAGCGCGATCGAACGTATCGCGAGGGATGCGCCGGATCTCGTGTTCCTCGACATCCAGATGCCGGCCGTGAACGGCCTCGACGTCGTGACGACGATAGGCGCGGAACGCATGCCGGCGACGGTGTTCGTGACCGCGTACGAGCAATACGCCGTGCGCGCATTCGAAGCCGACGCGGTCGATTATCTGGTGAAGCCGTTCAGTCGCGAGCGTTTTCAGAAGACGCTGGCGCGCGCGAAGGCGCGTCTTGCGGCGGATGCGCGCGATGGCGGAACCGCGGCGCAGCTCCATCGTCTCCTGGAGCGGTTGCGCGAGCGCGAAGATTACCTCGAACGCATTGCCGTGCGCACCGACGAGCACGTCGTGCTGGTCGACGTCGACGACATCGTCTGGATCAAGGCCAACCGCAACACCGTGCTGCTGCATCTCGCCGAGAGCACGCACGAGTTGCGCGAAACGATGACGACGCTGGCGGCGCGGCTGGATCCCAAGCGCTTCGCACGCGTGCACCGGTCCGCGATCGTCAACGTCAAGCGCGTCAAGACAATCCATCCCTGGTTCAACGGTCATCACGTGCTGGTGATGGACACCGGCCAGAAACTCCGCATGAGCCGTTATCAGCACGAGAGCTTCTTGAAGCTCATCGGCCAGCGCTGATCGAACGTCAGGCGCGGAAATACGTTTCCGTGATCGACGCGTGCAAGCCCGCGATCGCGATTTGGATCTCGTCCATCAATCCGGCGACGCCGGTTTCCGCGAGCACGCGCGTGTCCGCGTCGCGCGCGAGCGCTTGTGCCCGAGCCAGCGCGCGCTCGACGGCGCGCCGCGGCGGCGCGAGCGGCAGCGCCGCCTGCATGCGCACTAGACAAAACATCACGCTGCGCGGGAATTCGCGGTTCTGCAACAGGAACTGCAACGCGTGCGCGGCGCTGACGCGCTGACGCACGTGACGGCGATACATCTGATACGCGGCGAGCGAGCGCAACACGCTCATCCACTGCATCGCCTGATACGCCTCGATTTCCTCGGCGCCGCGCGGACGGATCAGGCCCGACGCGCCGGCGTCGATGATGCGCGTCGTCATGTCGGCCTGTTCGAGCGCGGTGCCGAGGCGCATGAACTGGAAGCCGATGTCGCGGCTGACGTTCGCCGTCAGGATGCCGGAGACGACGAGACAATCGTCGACGACGCGATTGAGGAGATCGAGCCGGTAACGCCGACCGAGGTTGTGCTCGCCTTCTTCGCCGAGCCGCAGGAATGTTCCGTTGACGCGTTCCCAGCATTCCTGCGGCAACGCTTCGCGGATCGTGCGCAAGGCATCGCGCGCCTGCTTGAGAGAGCTCAGCATCGAGCACGCGTTGCGCTCGTCGAGCAGCAGAAAATGCACGACGTCCGCTTCGGCAGCTTCGTCCTGCGATTCGGGATGCAGCGCGCGGAACGCGTCGCCCGCGCCGAGAATGTCCAGCAGCGGCTGCCACGCGAAGCGTACGCTGCGCGGAAGATCGAGCTGCAACAAACTGTTGACGCCGACCAGGCGCGCGGTGTTCTCGGTGCGCTTGAGATAGCGGCTGAACCAATAGAGATTCTCGGCCACGCGCGAGAGCATCAGGCACCGTCCTCGGTGTCGACGACCCAGGTGTCCTTGGCGCCGCCGCCTTGCGAGCTGTTGACGACGAGCGAACCCGCGTTCATCGCGACGCGCGTGAGGCCGCCGGTGGTGACGTAGATGTCGCCGCGCGAGAGCACGAACGGGCGCAAGTCCAGATGCCGCGCCTGCGGACCGTCGGGCGTCACGATCGGCGCCGTCGAGAGGGCCAGCGTCGGCTGCGCCATGTAGTTGCGCGGATTTTCGAGGATGAGCTTGGCGAACTTCTCACGCTCGCGTTTCGTCGAACGCGGCCCGATCAGCATGCCGTAGCCGCCGGATTCGTTCGCAGGCTTGACGACGAGCTCCTCCAGATGCGCGAGCACGTAATCGCGATCGCGCTTCTGCGTGCACAGATAACTCGGCACGTTCGGCAGGATCGGATCTTCGTCGAGGTAGTACTTGATCATCTTCGGCACGTAGGTGAAGACGACCTTGTCGTCCGCAACCCCGGCGCCCGGCGCGTTCGCGAGCGCGACGTTGCCGGCGCGCCACGCGCGCACGAGCCCCGGCACGCCGAGGAGCGAATCGGGATGGAAGCATTCCGGATCGAGATAGAGATCGTCGATGCGCCGATAAACGACGTCGACGCGCTGCGGTCCGCCGACCGTACGCATGTAGCAGCAGTCATCGGAATCGACGAAAAGATCGCCGCCTTCGACGAGCTCGATGCCCATGCTCTGCGCGAGATAGCAATGCTCGAAATACGCGCTGTTGTAGATGCCGGGCGTCAGGAGCGCGATGACCGGCGGCGTGCCCGGCCGCGGCGTGATCGCGGCAAGCGTGTCGTAGAGCTGCGCGGGATAGTCGTCGACCGGCAGGATCGAGCTCGTCTCGAACAATTCCGGAAAGACGCGCTTGGCGACCATGCGGTTCTGGATCATGTACGACACGCCGCTCGGGATGCGCAGGTTGTCTTCCAGCACATACAACGTGCCGTCGCCGTCGCGCACCAGATCCGATCCGCAGATGTGCGCCCACACGCCGAGCGGCGGCGTCACGCCGACGCACTGCGGACGGAAATTCGCCGACTCCTTCAAGAGCGCGCTCGGAAACACGCGATCCTTGATGATGCGCTGCTCGCCGTAGATGTCGCCGATGAAAAGATTGAGCGCGCGCACACGCTGGCGCAGCCCCGCTTCCGTGCGTGTCCACTCCGCGCGCGGAATCACGCGCGGAATCACGTCGAACGGTAGCGTGCGATCGACGTTGCGTCCCTCGCTGTACACCGTGAACGTGATGCCCATGACGCGCGCCGCGAGATCCGCTGCGAGCTGACGCTCGGCAAGATCGCGATCGGAAAGCCCCTTCAGATACTCGATCAACCGACGCGCCGCAGGCCGCGGCTGTCCGCCGGGCTCGAACAGCTCGTCATAGGTCGAGGATCGGTAGCCTTCCCACTTCATCGATCACCGACGTCAGGCAGGCATGATGCACTGCATCATGCCCGGTTGCCGCGGAGTGGTCCACGGCAGAGTTTGTTTGCGACGTGAGCAGCGAAGTTTCTGTTCGCATTTTTTTCTTTTCAGCGAGCGCAGCGACGCGCCCGCTTCTGCGGACAGGACGTCCGCTTCTTTGCTCTTCGGGGTCCCCCTCGGCCGCGGTGAGGGCGCGAAGGAAAAGCCCGTAGGGGCGCGGGCACGGAGGCCCGCGCGTTCGCTGCCGGCACACGGACGTGCCGTCAGCGAACCCCGTAGCGGCCTCACTTTAGTCGCCGGGCAGGAGCCCGGCGACCGCGACCGCGGGGGTGCCCTCTCTTGGTTACTTCTCTTTGGGCAAGCAAAGAGAAGTGACCCGTCCGCCAGGAAGGCGGACGGAAAAACACACGGATGTGTTTTAGGAGAAAACCGAACCGATCAAGGCAAATCAAAATGGATCCCGGCTTTCGCCGGGATGACGGCTGACGGGTAGTCCGACAACAAGCCAGGAGCTGGATCCCGGCCTTCGCCGGGATGACGATTCAAACGAACCCTAACGACGAGAAGGCCGAGCCCGACCTAATACCGCCACCGAGACCGACTCCCCCTCGGCCTCCCCACTCGCGGCGGCGAATTCGGCTCCTTCACCGCCGTTGCGTAGTCGAGCGCCAGCGCCTCGGCGAAGAGCTCCGACAGCGGCACGTTCAGCGCCAGCGAGATCTTGAGCAGGTATTCCAGGGAGGAATTACGCGATCCGCGCTCGATGTTTCCGTAATGGCTGCGGTGGATCTCGGCCGTGTCGGCGAAGCCTTCCTGGCTGAATTTCAGCCTTTCGCGGTGACGGCGGATGACGATTCCGATGCGTCTTTGCATCTCTATCGGTGACATGACGCAGGAACCTAAGTATCGACCGAAGTCTTAACCAGCCGCTATCAAAAATGGTTTTATATGAGATATATTTACAAGTGATGAAGACTTCGTCGTCGAGCGCGCGCTGGAACGGCCCGGTCAATCCAGCGGACTCGACACCGGCGCGTGCCTTCACGGTGCCGTGGCCGTTCCGGGACAGCAAAGGCTTGCGCAGCCGGATCGGTGCGGAGCTGACGCGCCTGCAGGCCGATTTCGCGCGCTGCCTTGCGCTCGCCGCCTGGGCCACGATCAAGCCGCTTCGCCTCGTCTCGTTCGGCATGCCGATGCACGCGGGCATCGACGATGCGCTCCTGGCGTGTCTTCGCAACGTGGGCTGGGAGATCGCGGGGCTCGACGATGCGCGCCTGGACGAATGCTGGGATTCGCGCGTCGAGTTCGTCGCCGCTCGCGCCGGCGAACCGGGGCAATATCAGGAAGGTCCGTCGTACCACGAGCGGCTGCGCCTCGAGCTCCTGCTCGACGCCTGGGAGCGCATCTCGCTGCGTCTTATCAGCGACGTCGGTGCGCTCGATGCGCTCGCCGCGAAGCTTGCCGAGGCGAGCGCGGTGTTCGCAGCACCGCTGCCGCTGCCGGTCGACGTGCTGCGTCGCGCTGCGGCCGAGCGCCAGGCCGAAGCGCTGGCCGAAGATCTTCTGGAAGCGCAGCTGCGCGTCGATCTCACTGCGTTTCCCACCGATCACATCGGGCGCTTCGCGATCGCGTGCGCGCTCGACGGCGCGCGCGATGCCGTCAATGCCGTGCAGCGTTACGGCACCGAAGCGATGCGCGAGCGCGTGCACGAATTCGCGCGGCGCCGGCCGCCGACGCAGGCGCGCGCCGTCGCCGAATTCGTGCTCGCGCGCTTGCGCCGCGAGTTGTGGGCTCCGATCGCGGCTTGCCGGTAGCATACGGCGCGAATACATCGGGATCACCGAGGTCAAGCGCGAAGAAACGCGGAGAAGCGGTGCGCCGCGACGATCGAGTGGCTACCCGAAAACAAGCCTCGAAACTGGAATTACGCCAACTGCTGAGACGGCCGCCGGCTTCAGCGCACATGCAGCCGCCGCGGCTAAGGTGTGCGCGATAAGATCGAGGAGGACATCGCCATGATCCGCAAGCTCAAGTCCGGCGAATACCGCCTGTACTCGCGCAAGACCGATCCGAGGACGAATCGCCGGCGCAATCTCGGCACGTTTCCCACGCGCGCCGCCGCCGAAAAGCACGAGCGCGAAGTGCAGTACTTCAAGCGCCAGGGCTGATCTCGCGCCTTGGCCAAGAACGTTCCCGCACGGCGCGTCGATGCGCCGACGACGCTCGCGGACCGCGTGACGCGCGCGATCCTCGATCTTGCCGGCGAAGTGCCGGACACCGCCGAGCACAAGAGCCGCGGTCCCGAGCAGCGCGCGCGCGCGATCGCATCGGCGGCGGCGAACAAAGCCGCGCTCGCGGCGGGCACGCTCGCACTGCCGCCGGGTCCGGTCGGCTGGCTCACGATCGTGCCGGAGCTGATCGCGATCTGGCGCATCCAGCGCCAGATGGTCGCCGACATCGCCGGCGCGTACGGCGTCAGCGGGGAGCTGACGCGATCGCAGATGATCTATTGCCTGTTCCGTCACGCCGCGGCGCAAGCCGTGCGCGACGTCGCGGTGCAGGTCGGCGCGCGCCTCTTGATCCAGGATTTGCCGCTGCGCGCGCTCGAACGCATCGCGGCGAAGATCGGCATCAGCGTTTCCAAGCGGCTGGTCGGTCGCGGCATCGCGCGATGGCTGCCGATCATCGGTGCGCTCGGTGTCGGTGCGTATGCGTATTACGACACCGGGCAAGTGGCGCGTACGGCGATGACGTTGTTCGGGGCTGAGGCGGTGAGCGCTGCGGCGAGCCGACCGGCGCGATCGAAGAGTTGACGCACCTTCCGTCATCCCGGCGAAAGCCGGGATCCATTTGCTGTCGTCGCCGCGCGACCCGCGCGAAAGCAAAATGGGTCCCGGCTTTCGCCGGGACGACGAATTACTTTTTCGAAGGTTCTGCTTCCACCGAAACAGCTTTGCGTCCCGCCACCTTCAACTGCGCATTCAACGCCGCGAGCCGAGTCGCCTTGAGCTGCGCCCACGCCGCGAGCGCCTTGTCGAGCATCGGCATCGCGACCTCGTAACCCGCACGCGCATCCGGCGTCGGCGCTGCGTCCGCGCTTGCGGCAGCGGTGGCGAGCTTGCCGATCGTCTCGCCGACGAAGCGCAGGCTCGTCGTCGATGTCGAAGGCAGTGCCCACGCGTTGTGCGGATTGCCCGCATCGACGATGCCCGACTGCGCGACGACGTCCGCATCGAGCGCTTCGATCGCCGCGACGAGATCGGCGTTCGCCGCCGACGCGCCGCGTTCGGCGACGAGCGCCTTATGCAGTGTCTTCGCCTCGCCTTGCGCCGCAGCGAGACGCACTTCTGCGGCCTCGACGTCACGCGCGTAGGCGAACTGCTGTGCGTAATCCGCGTCGCTCGCGCGCACGCGCGGATCGGGCGCGAGCGTGAGCGACACGCGCGAACGCTTGCCGTCGACGCCGAGCTCGACTTCGTACTTGCCAGGCACGGCCCAGACGCCTTCGGTGTCGGTATCGTTGTCGGCGAGCGCGGATGGATTCGGATAGCGCAACGACCATACGAAACGATGCATGCCGCGCGTCGTGCCGAGCTTCGGCGGAAGCGCAATCCATTCCGGCGCGTAGGCGGTTTTCACCGGATCGAGATTCGGCCCCGCATCGGTGCTCGCATAGCGGCGCACGAGCTTGCCTTGTGCATCGAAGATCGCAAGCTCGACTTTCTTCGCGGTCTGCGCGAGCGCGTAGTCGATCGCGACGCCGGTCGGCGGGTTGCTGGCGAGCGGCTCGTCCCTCTGCAACGGCGTGCCGGTGAACGGGGCGATGCGCGTGCGGATCGCGGTCGAGGGCGTGAAGAGTCGCGTCGCCGCGAGCGGCTTCGCATCGAGCTGACGCAGCGGCGCGATGTCGTCCATGATCCAGAACCCGCGGCCGTGCGTCGCGATGACGAGATCGTTGCCGTGCACGTCGATGTCGCGCACCGATGTGCGCGGAAGGTTCGCTTGCAATGTCTGCCAGTGATCGCCGTCGTCGAACGAGACGTACATGCCGAGCTCGGTCGCCGCATAGAGCAGACCTTTGCGCGCCGGATCCTCGCGCACCGCGTTGACGAAATCGCCGTCGCGGATGCCGGCGACGACGAGCTGCCACGTCTTGCCGCCATCGTGCGTGCGGTAGATGTACGGTTTGCGATCGTCGAGGCGATGGCGGTCGATCGCGGCATATGCGGTCGCCGCGTCGAAGTGCGATGCGTCGATGATGCCGACCTTCGACCATGCGCCGAGATCGGCCGGGGTCACGTTGTCCCAATGCGCGCCTTCGTCGCGCGTGCGCCAGATCGATCCGTCGTCGGTGCCGGCCCAGAGAAGATTCACGTCGAGCGGCGACGGTGCGATAGCGTAGATGACGCCGCGTCGCGGACCTTGCCGCTCGTTGTTGGCCGCGGTGACCGCGTCGACGTTCGGCGGCACTTCGGGATTCTCGCGGGTGAGATCGGGGCTGATCGCATCCCAATGCTGGCCGCCGTCGATGGTGCGGAAGAGTTTCTGGTTGCCGAAGTAAAGACGCTTGGGATCACGCTTGGAGAAGACCAGCGGCAGCGTCCAGGTGCGGCGATAGAGATCCGGCGTCGGCAAGGTCGGATCGATCGATTGCGCTTGACCGGTGCGAAGATCGAGCTTGTCGACGCGGCCTCCGTAGACGACATCGGGATCGTCCGGATCGGGCGCGATCATGTCGCTCTCGCCGCCCGCGGTGACTTCGCGGAAATCGTGCATCGTGATGCCGTCGCCATCGCCGGTTCGACTGGGCAGCGCGGCGGCGCCCGAATCCTGCTGCGCGCCATAGACGCGATACGGAAAACGGTTGTCGGTGCTGACGTGATAGATCTGTGCGGTCGGCTGGTTGAGCCACGAGCTCCAGGTCTTGCCGCCGTTCTCGCTGATGATCGCGCCCTGGTCGACGCCGAGGATCTGGCGATCGGGATTTTGCGGATCGATCCAGAGCTCGTGGTAATCATCGCCGGTCGAATCGCCCTTCGCGGCGGCGAATGTTTTGCCGCCGTCGTCCGAGCGCAGCACGATCGTGTTCATCGCGTAGATGCGATCGGCGTTTTTCGGATCGACGGCGATGCGCCCGAAATACCACCCGCGCTGCCAGACGCGATCGTCCTTGCTGATGAGCGTCCAGTTCGCGCCCGCGTCGTCGGAGCGATACAAGCCGCCGACGTCGTCTTCGAGCGCCTGGTTGTCGACGATCGCGTAGACGCGTTTCGGATCGCTCGGCGCGACGGCGATGCCGATGCGACCGACCTTGTCCGGAAATCCGTTGCCGCGGATCGCGTGCCACGTGCTGCCGCCGTCGGTGGATTTGTAGAGACCGCTGCCGGGACCGTTCGCGGGTGGATAGATGTTCCACGGCGTGCGCCGCGTTTGCCACATCGCGGCGTAGATCGAATCAGGTTGGCCGGGATCGAACGCGAGATCGATCGCGCCGGTCGCATCGTCGTTGCCGAGCACGCGCTGCCAACTTGCGCCGCCGTCGCGCGATCGGAACACGCCGCGCTCGGGGTTCGGACCGTAGGGATGTCCGAGCGCGGCGACGAAGACGACGTTCGCATCGCGCGGATCGACGAGGATCTTTCCGATCTGTTGCGAATCGGCGAGACCGATCTTCGCCCACGTCTTGCCGGCGTCGTTCGACTTGTACATGCCGTCGCCTTGCGCGATGTCCGAGCGCATGTCGGCTTCGCCGCTGCCGACGTAGACGACGTTCGGCGCCGACGGCGCAACCGCGATCGCGCCGATCGATCCGACCGGTTGATCGTCGAAGACCGGTTGCCAGGTGCGGCCGGTGTCTTGCGTTTCCCAGACGCCGCCATTGACCGCACCGAAATAGAAATGCCGCGGCTGGCCCGGCACGCCGGTCACCGCGAGCACGCGTCCGCCGCGGAACGGGCCGATCAGGCGCCAGCTGAGATCGCGCATCAGCGTGGGATCGACTTGTGCGATTGCGGCGCTACTGCTCAGGAAGAGGAAGAGCGCAGCGACAGCGCGCAGCGAAATGGAAACCTTCGGAAGAAGCACGTGATATCCGACGTGGGAATGAGACTCGCATGATACCGGCGACGCAACGGCGAAACGCTGCCCAATCGTGCGCGTAGCCCGGAAGTCATGCTTTCGGTGGACGAAGCGCAAGCACATTTCTCTCGCAGAGACACGCAGACCGCAAAGAAAAGCAGTTTCAGTTTTCTCTGTGATCTCTGCGACTTTGCGAGAGGAAGGCTTTGCCGGCAGACCTCGGCCTTATTCGAATCCGTCCGCGAAGATGCGATCGTCGATGACTTCGTCGGCGTCGATGGCTTGATCGTCAGCGGGATTCGGATCGAAGTAATCTGCGGGCGCCGTGATCGTCGCGCTGCTGATGACGGTGCCGCTCGCATCGCTCGCGACGGTGGCTTCGATCGTGTACGCGACCGATGCGCCGGCCGGGAGATCGACGAGATCGTCGATGTCGCCGCTGCCGCTTGTGGCGCAGGTCGCGCCGCCCGAAGGCGTGCATGTCCACGCGATCGACGCGAGTTGCGTTGCGAACGTGCCGGTCACGCCTTCACCGGGAACGGTGTCGGTACCGTGATTGGTCACGGTCAACGTGTACGTGATCGCATCGTTCGGAAGAACGGCATCGATGCCGTCGTCGAGCGTGACGCCGACATCGGCGACGTTCGCGTTGCCGGTCACGGTGACGAGCATCGACTGCACGTCGCTGGCGCCAGCCTGATCGCTGACGCGCACGGCGACGCGATAACTGCCTTCGGTTGGATAGAAGCGCGATGCGGTGACGCCGCTTGCGTCGCCGAACGTGCCGTCGCCGTCGAGATCCCAGTCGTAGGTCAATGCGTCGCCGGCATTCGGGTCGATCGAATTCGCTGCGGTGAACGCGATCGTGCGCGGCGCGCCGTCGGCGGTGGAGCCGGCGTCGAGCGCGATCGCGGCCGATGGCGACTGGTTCGAGCAATGATCGGCGCAATAGGAGATGCGCGAGATCTTGCCGTTGTTGATGTTCGCGAAGAAGAGATCGCCGCCGGGACCCATCGTCAGATACACCGCGGTCGCGTTGGCGCCGCCGAAGAACGCGGTCGCGTTGTTGTCGGTCGGCGGATCGGGAATGCCGTCTTCGTTGGCATCGGCATATGGCACGTTGAAGATGATCGTGCGGCTGTTGTCGGCGAAGAAGAGCGAGTTCTGATACTGCGCCGGATACGAAGTGCCTTCGTAGAACGCGAGGCCGGTGATATCCGAGCCGCCGTGCGAATGATCGTAGGTGTACCAAGGTGGGCTTTGCGGCGTGCGTCCGCCGGTGTCGTTGCCGGAATAAAGACGATTGCAGATCGGACCCGAAAATCCGTCGTGATGGCCGCGGCCTTCGTAACACGGCCAGCCGAAATTCTTCAGCGTGCCGTTGCCGCTCGTCGGCAGCGCCGGAATGACGTTGATCTCTTCCCACGCGTTCTCGCCGACGTCGCCCATCCAGAGCTCGCCGCCGGTGCCGGGACGGAACGTGAAGCGGAACGGATTGCGAAACCCGTACGCGATGATGCGCTGCGCGTTCGCCGTGTTGCTGCCGCCGAACAGCGGATTGCCCGGCACGCCGGCGCCGGTCGCGGGGTCGATGCGCGAGATCGAGCCGTCGAGCCAGACCTGATCCGTATAGGCGGGCTCATCTTCAAGACCCTGAGACCGCAGCGATCCGCCTTCGTTGACGGGCGAGCGCTCATCGGGCCAGTCCGCATTTCCGGTCTGGCCGAGATCGTGATAGTTGAAACTCGCGCCGTCGCCGCCGCCGGCGTAGAGATAACCGTCGGGCCCGAATTTGATCGTGCCGATCGAATGGCTCGGGAACTGCTGATACCAATCCTCGACGAGCACGAGCTCGTTGCCCGCGGTGTTGCCGGTGACTTCCAGGCGCGATACGTGACCCGAGATCACGCAGCCGCCGCCGGGATTCGTCGCGCCGGGTGGATCGGGGCAATCGTCGGTGCCGCCACCGACGCCGCAGAAAGGATTGTTCGCCGGGCAGCTCGGCCAGCGCGGTTCCCAGGGCACCGGATCGCTGCCGGGGAAAAGCCCGCCGTTGTAGGCGTATTGCACATAGACATAGGGTTGTTCGGGAAAGCGCGGATCGAGCGCGAAGCCGAGAAGGCCGCGGTCCCAGTAATCGTGGACCACCTCGCGCAGATCGACGAAAACCTGCGGATTGGCATCCAGCAGGTTCTGGTAGACGTAGATCAATCCGCTCTTCTCGGGCACGAAGACGCGGCCGTCGTGCGCGAAGTAGACGCCGGTCGGCAAGGCGCGGCCGGTGATCGGATCGGAGCGGTTGAAACCGGCCGGCAGGGCCTGCGCAAGCGCGCCGGCACAGGCGAAAAGGAGACAAAAGCAAACAGCGAGCGTTCCCGAGCGCATCACGCGTGACCTCCCTGCCCACGCACGCCGTCGGGCGCGCTGCAACGAAAGAACCGGCGGATACGGCCACTCTACGCCGAACTCGTGCAGGCGTCATTCCGGGGCGCCGGCCGGTCTTAGCACGGTCTTGCACACCCGTCAGGTAAAGTAACGGGGTTATGTATCTTGAATACTACGGCCTGCGCGAACCGCCGTTCTCGATCACGCCGGACCCACGCTATGTCTTCCTGTCCGAGCGCCATCGCGATGCGCTCGCGCATCTCCTTTACGGCATCGGCAAGGGCGGCAGCGGCGGTTTCGTCCAGCTGACGGGCGAGGTCGGCACCGGCAAGACGACGCTGTGCCGCCTCCTCCTCGAGCAGTTGCCGGAGCAGACGCGCGTCGCGCTGGTGCTGAATCCGAAGCTTTCGCCGGTCGAGCTGGTCGAGACCGTCTGCGAGGAATTGAAGCTCGACATCAGCGGCCGGCGCGGCAGCCTCAAGGCGCTGACCGATGCGCTGAATGCGTTCCTGCTCGATGCGTACGCGCAAGGCCTTCGCGTCGTGCTGATCGTCGACGAGGCGCAGAACCTCTCGACCGAATCGCTGGAGCAGGTGCGTCTTCTGACCAACCTGGAAACGCCGACGCAGAAACTTCTGCAGATCATCCTGCTCGGCCAACCGGAGCTTCGCGACGTGCTCGCGCGTCCGGAATTGCGTCAGCTCGCGCAGCGCATCACCGCGCGTTATCACCTGACGCCGCTCGACGCCGGCGAGACCGAAGCGTACGTGCGCCATCGACTTGCGGTCGCGGGCGCGGCGCGGATTCCGTTTTCGCGCCTGGGACTCCGCGCGCTGTATCAACGATCCGGCGGCGTGCCGCGATTGATCAACATCATCGCCGACCGTGCGTTGATGGCGGGATTCGCACGCGAGCAGGATTCGATCGGCGAGCGCATCGTCGATCGCGCCGCCGACGAAGCCTTGCCGGGACACGCGCGTTACTGGCTGCGCCGCTACGGGCGCTGGGCCGCCGCGGCCGCGATCGTCATCGCAGCCGCGAGCGCGTTCTTCGTACTGCGCGCGCCGCACAGCACCGCGCCGGCGGCACCGGTGCCGGTCCACAAACCCGAGCCCGCACCCGCCGACGAAATGCTGGCCAAGCTGACCCGCAAAGTCGGCGACGCGCCCGACACCGAGCTCGACGCGTTCAGCCAGCTCCTAGCGCGCTGGCAGGTCGATCCCGACGCGATTTCGGTCCGCGACGCCAGCCGCTGTCCGGCGGTGATCGTGCCCGGCATCGATTGCTTGCGTGGCCGCGCGGCGCTGGAACAGCTGGCACGCTTCGACCGGCCTTTGATCCTGGTGCTGAAGGACGGCGATCATCAGGCGTTCGCGCTGCTGCAAGGCGTCGGCACGTCGCATGTGCGCGTCGATCTCGCTTCGGAACGCTATGAACTTGCGCGCGCTTCGCTGTCCAACCTCTGGAACGGCGATTTCGTCGCGATCTGGCGCGTGCCGGCCGAGGTGCCGGCGAGCGTCAAGCGCGGCGATGCCGGCCACGGCATCGCCTGGATCAAGGAACGGCTGGCCGCGCTCGACGGCGGTGCGGCGGCCGAGTCCGGCCCGGCGTTTTTCGATGCGGACCTGGAGGAGCGCGTGCGCAAGCTGCAGACCGCTTACGGCATCAAGGCCGACGGCATCGTCGGGCCGGAGACGCTGTTTGCGTTGTCCGCGCTCGACGACAGCGGACCCAGACTGGTGCGCACGGTACGCTAGCGCATGATCCCGATCGAATTGCCGCGGCCATGCCGGTGCAAGGCATCGCCGCCAACGCAACACGCCGCCGGAACCGGCACGTCCGGCGTCGCCCAAGGAAACCCATGTCGCTGATTCTCGAAGCTCTGAAGAAATCCGAACAGCAGCGCCGCCTCGGCGAGGCGCCGACGCTGGCAAGCCCGGTCGTCGCGACGCGGCGCAGGCGCAGCGTGCTGCCGATCCTGGCGATCCTGATCGTGATCGCCGCCGGCGCCGCCTGGTGGCTGACGCGCTCGCCGCCGCAGCCGGCCGCGACCACGCCGACCAACGCCGGCACGGCAACGCCTTCGACGACACCCGCCGGTGCCGCGCGCACCGCGACGCCGCCCGCGGCCAACGCGAAAGGCGCGCGCACGGCGCCGCTGGCCGACATCGAAGCGAAACGCCGCGCGGAGCGCACGGCGCAGATGGAATCGGATAAGCACGGCGCTCCGGCGACGACCGCGGCAGCGACCAAACCGGTGGCCAAATCGTCCGTGCCCGGCACGGCGCCGGTCGCGGCTCCGGGAGTACGCAAACTCGGGGACCCATCGCCGCCGGGCGTCGCCGCGACTGCGCAGAAACCCACCGACAAGCCCAGCGATGCGATCACGCCGATGACCGCGAAACCGGGCGATTCGATCGCGACGAAACCGGCACCGCCTGCGACGACTCCGGCTGCGACCGCGCCGGCCAGAACGACACCCGCCGAGCCGGCGCTGCCGACGATCTGGGATCTGCCTTACGCGACGCGCAAGGACATCCCCGCGATCGATCTCACGATGCATGTCTATTCTGCCGATCCGGCGCAGCGCTTCGTCGTCATCAAGGGCACGCGCCATGTCGAGGGCGACGAGATCGACAAGGATCTGACCTTGCGCGAGATCCGCCAGGACGGGCTCGTGCTCGAGTTCAAGGGACAGCGTTTCGTCTTCCCGCGCAGCGGACGCTGATCGCATCGGGAGCCGGCATTCGGAAATCGAGCGGCGGTAGGAGATTTCCCCCGCCGCGACAGGCATGCTCGCGGGCAGCCGGTCGATGTTCGTCCGCGCCCTGACTGGCCTGCTTTGCGATGTTCATACAGCTTCCGAGCCGCCGAAAACCCCGACCGCCGTGGGCGACCTTGCTGATCGTCGCCGCGTGCGTGGTCGTGTTCCTGTGGCTCGCGACGCTGCCGGTGCCCGATCGGCTTGCGGTGCTGACGCGCTGGGGCACGGTGCCTTCGACCTTGCTCGATGCGAACGCGCCGTGGCTGCAGCAGCTTTCGGAATTGCGCGCGGCGCGCCTCGTCACAGCTTTGTTCATCCATGCCGACTGGTTGCACCTGACCGGCAATCTTCTGTTCCTGATCGTGTTCGGCGTGTCAGCCGAACGCGCGCTCGGATTCCGGCGGTTTCTCGCGCTCTTCGTCGTCGGCGGCGCACTCGCCAATCTTGTCGGCGCGTTGACCTTGGCCGGAACGAGCGCGCCGATCGTCGGATCGAGCGGCGCCGTGTCGGCGATCGTCGGTGCTTACCTCGCGCTGTTTCCGCGCGCGCGCCTCGGCCTCGTGCTGCCGCTCGGTCTTTTCCTCGAATTCGTGCGCATTCCCGCACCGCTGCTGATCGGCTTCTGGGCGATGCTGCAGCTTCTCTTCACGTATGTCGGCCCGGCGTTCGGCGCAGTCGCGTGGTGGACGCACATCGCAGGATTCCTGATCGGCATCGCGTTCGCGCTCCTGTCCAAGCCTGCGATCGCGCGGCGCTTGCGAGAGTGAGGCGAAGCACGCGAGACATCACAAGATCGGCTTTATCATTCCGCTTCCGGTTGACGTTGCATCACGATGCCTAAGCAGAAACTCTATAAAGTCACGTTCCTCTCGCAGGGCAAGACCTACGAGCTCTACGCGCGCCATGTCGCGTCGAGCGGACTGTGGGGATTCACCGAAGTCGGCAGCCTCGTGTTCGAGACGCCGGGCGAAGGCTTGGTCGTCGATCCGACCGAGGAGCGTCTTCGCGAAGAGTTCCGCGATACGACGATGCTGCACCTGCCGATCCAGTCGATCCTGCGCATCGAGGAAGTCGCGCGTCGCGGTCCGCTCGCGATTCGCGATGCGGTGAGCGGCGAGAAAGTCGTGACGCCGTTTCCGATGGCGCCGCCGCGAGTGAAATAGTTCGCGTCAATGCAGCGTCTTGCCGAAGCGATCCAAGCGCAGCGCCCACGAATCCTTGTAGTCCGCCGAGACCAGAATGCGCTCGGCGCGGCCGATGATGCTCGCGCGCGACACGAGCCCGAAGAAACGCGAGTCGAGACTGTTGTCGCGATTGTCGCCGAGCATCAGGTAATGATCGGCGGGCACGACGATCGGGCCGAAATCGTCGCGCAATCCGGCCTTGGTCAGCCACTGGATCTCGTGGCGATTGTCGGCCGTGTCTTCTTCGGTGTGCAGCGCCTTGAGGCCGTGGTCGCCGAGCACGGGTTTTTCGGACAAGCCGAGCGTTTCGTAGTCTGCGACGCGGCCGTTGACGACGAGCCGCTTGCCGCGCATCTCGATCGTGTCGCCCGGCAGACCGATGACGCGCTTGATCAGGCGCGTGCCGTCTTCGGGCGACGAGAACGTGACGATATCGCCGCGTCTGGGATCGCCGGTGTGCGCGAGGATCACGTCGGTCAGCGGCACTTTCAGGTCGAACGCGAGGCGATTGACGAAGACGACGTCGCCTTCGACGAGATTCGGATGCATCGATGCGGACGGAATCGGATTCCAGTCCGCGACCGCCGTGCGGAACACGCCGAGCAGCAGCACGAACAGGAGAAACTGGCGATTGTCGCGGACCAGAACCTTGATGCGTGCGCTCATGGACGGATTCATCCTTTCTTGTTCTCGCTCGCCGCGGGCGCGGCCGGCTTGGTGCGCAAGGTCAGCGCCTTCAACGCATTCAACGCTTCGTTGAGCGCGTAATCCTGCTGCACGTCGTTTTCGATGCTGCGCGCGGGCGAGGGTTTCTCGTTCTCGTCGGCGCCCTTGAGGTGATTGCGCAAATCGCGCTCGCCGATCATCGGCGTCGGCGGCGTGTCGCGCTGGCTCAACGAAAGATCCGCGAGCGCGATGTCCGGCATGATGCCGGCCGCCTGGATCGAGATGCCGCTCGGCGTGTAGTAGCGCGCCGTCGTCAGCTTCACCGCGTGATCGGCGTCGAGCGGCAGCACGGTCTGCACCGAACCCTTGCCGAACGTGCGCCGGCCCATCAGCAGTGCGCGATGATTGTCCTTGAGCGCGCCGGCGACGATCTCGGCCGCGGACGCGGTGCCGTTGTCGACCAGCACGACCAGCGGCGCGCCGCCGAGCGCATCGCCGGGCGACGCGCGGAAACTCAAGTCCGCTTCCTTGAGACGGCCTTTGGTCGTAACGATCACGCCGTCGTTCAAGAAGATGTCGCTGACTTCGACGGCCGAGGTCAGGAGCCCGCCCGGATTGCTGCGCAGATCCAGGATCATGCCGCGCAGCGCCGACTTGTTGTCCTTCTGCAGGCGATCGATGCGCTTGTGCAACTGCGCGCCGGTGTCGGCCTGAAACTGACTGAGGCGCACGTACGCGTAGCCGGGCTCGAGCAGTTTTCCGCGCACGCTGGAAACGCGGATCACTTCGCGCTTGAGCTTGATGTCGACGGGATCGCTCTGCCCTTCGTGCACGACGCTGAGCGTGATGTCCGAGCCGACCTTGCCGCGCAGGCGCCCGACCGCGCCGTCGAGATCGTCCGATTGCACCGTCTTGCCGTCGATGCGCACGATCGTATCGCCGGCCTTGACGCCGGCGCGCTCGGCCGGCGAATCGTCGATCGGCGCGACGACGCGCAACGTGCCTTCGATCTGCACGACTTCGATGCCGAGACCGTTGTAGCTGCCCGTGGTGTCTTCGGTGAGATCGTCGATCTGCTTGCGATCGAGATATTCGCTGTGCGGATCGAGCCCCGCGAGGAGCCCGCGGATCGCCGCCTGCATCAGGCGATGATCGTCGACGTTCTCGACATACGCCTGCTTGACCAGGCTGTACACCGCCGTGAACGAGCGGATGTCCTGAAGATCGACGCTTTCCTTGACGCCGACCGTCGCGGCGGGCTTGGGCGCATCGGTCGCGTCGTCCGCGGCCTCACTCCCAGGCACCGGGAGCTGGGGCGGATCGGCGGCGAGCGCCGGCACGGAGAAGGCGACGATCAGCAACGCAAACAGGCGGGAACGCATTGGAGCAACCTCGGAGGAATACGGGGCCAGTGTAAACCCGGCGGACGAGACCGCGTTCGGACGCGGTCCGCTCATTCATCGACAAGATGGGGGCCGCGTGAGTTCAACGGAATGCGGCGACCGTGACCTTCGTCATCCCGGCGAAAGCCGGGATCCATTTTGATCTTGCAACCCGTAAGGAAGAGCAAACCAATGGATCCCGGCTTTCGCCGGGATGACGGGAGTTGGGGTCAGCGCAGCCAGGCCTTCGGATCGACCGCCTGCCCTTTCGTGCGCAGCTCGAAATAAAGCCCGGCCGTCTTCTGTCCGCCGCTGGCGCCGCTGGTCGCGATCGTCTCGCCGGCGTTGACCCAGTCGCCGACGTCCTTCAGCAGCGTCTCGTTGCAACCGTAAAGACTGAGATAGCCGTCGCCGTGGTCGACGATGATCATGAGGCCGTAGCCGCGCAGCCAGTCGGCGAATGCGACGCGGCCGTGCGAGACCGCGTGCACCGGTGTGCCGGTTTTCGCGGCGACGAGAAGTCCGCTCGAACGCCGTCCCGATTCATCGGCCGCGCCGAATCCGGTGACGATTTTTCCGGCGACGGGCCACGCGAGTCGTCCGCGCATCGAGGCGAACGGTTCGGCTCCGGAGAGCTGGCGCGGAATGTCGGCGAACACGTCACGCAGCTTCTCGATCAGCTCGGTGAACGATTTCTCGTTCTTGCCGAGCGCCGCGGCCCGCGCGCCCTGCTCTTTCAATTTCGCGTCGAGATCGTCGAGCAGCGTCGCGCGTTCGGTGCGCTCGGTTTCGAGCTTGGCGACTTCGGCGCTCTGCGCATCGCGCGTCGCGGCGAGCTCGGCGGTTTTCTTGCGGATCGATTCCTGCACGTCGGCGAGCGCTTTCAAGTCCTCGCTCAAGCGATCGATGCGGCCGATGCGCGCGCGCTGGAAATAGCGGTTGTACGCGAGCACGCGCGCGATCGCGGCGACGTCGTCCTGCTGCAACAGGAGTTTCAGATCCTCGTCGTGTCCGAGCGCATACGCGGAACGCAGCAACGCGGCGAGCGCTTCGCGCTGACTCTTGAGCGCGGTCTCGAGTTTCGTGCGCTGGTCCGTCAGCTGGTCGAGCTGGGCCTGCTCGGCTTCGAGCTTCGCATCGAGCGCATGCACTTCTTTGGCGACCGCGGCGACTTCGGTTTCCTTCTCGCGCAACGCGTGCGCCGCTTCGCCGCGCTCGCCCTCGGTCGCGCGCTGCTGTTCGGCGAGCGCCTTGATCTCGGCGCGCACGGCGTCGAGCTTCTGACGCGCTTCTTTTTCCTGCGCGGCGCTTTGCGCGTCGGCCTCGGGTTCCGCGAACGCCGGCGCGCCGGCGCAGAGCACCAGCGCGATTGCCAGCGCGACGCGATGGATCAAGCGATGAACTCGACCAGATTGCGGCCGGTCATCTCGGCCGGCTGCGGAATACTCATCAGCGCGAGCACGGTCGGCGCGATATCGCGCAGCGAGCCGTGCTCGAGCTTCGCCTTGCGTCCGACATAGACCAGCGGCACCGGGCCGACCGTGTGCTGCGTGTGCGCCACGCCGTTCGCATCGAGCATCTGCTCGAGATTGCCGTGGTCGGCGGTGATCAGCATCTCGCCGCCCGCGGCGAGGATCGCGGCGCTGAGACGTCCGAGCGCAACATCGATCGCCTCGGCGGCCTTGATGCCGGCGGCTTCGATGCCGGTGTGGCCGACCATGTCCGCATTCGCGAGGTTGCAGACGATGACATCGAACTTCTTCGACGCGATCGCTTCGACGAGCTTGTCGGTGACTTCGGGGCAACTCATCTCCGGTTTGAGATCGTACGTCGCGACGTGCGGGCTCGGCACGAGAATGCGTTCTTCGCCCGCGAACGGTGCTTCGCGTCCGCCGGAGAAGAAGAACGTCACGTGCGCATATTTTTCCGTCTCGGCGATGCGAAGCTGGGTGAGACCGAGCGAGGCGAGATATTCGCCGAGCGAGTTCTGCATCGACTGCGCGGAATAGGCGATCGCGGTCGCGGCGAGTCCTTTTTCGTATTCGGTGAGCGTGACGAACGCCGCGAGCTTGACGGCATGAGCGCGCGCGAAGCCGGAAAAATCCGCGTCGACGAACGCGTGCGACAGCTCGCGCGCGCGATCGGCGCGGAAGTTCATGAAGACGATCGCGTCGCCATCGGCGACGCGCGCGCCGTTGCCGACGATGGTGGGCCGCACGAACTCGTCGTTCTCGCCGCGCGCGTAGGCAAGATCGAGCGCCGCGAGCGCGCTGGGCGCGCGGAATTCGGCATCGGCGCCGGCGACCGCATCGTAGGCGAGCTTGACGCGGTCCCAGCGCTTGTCGCGATCCATCGCGTAATAGCGTCCGCTGACGCTGGCGACGATTGCTCCCGGAATCGACGCGCATTTCGCTTCGAGTTTTTCGAGCGACGCGCGCGCGCTCCGCGGCGGCGTATCGCGTCCGTCGAGAAACGCGTGCACGGCGATGCGCGCGACGCTGCGCCGCGCGGCGAGATCGAGCAGCGCGAAGATGTGGTTTTCGTGGCTGTGCACGCCGCCCGGCGACATGAGACCGAGCACATGCAGCGTGCCGCCGTCGGCCTTGACCGCATCGCAGGCGCCGGCGAGCGCAGAATTGGAGAAGAAGCTCTTGTCTTCGATCGCGGCGTCGATGCGCGTCAGGTCCTGATAGACGATGCGCCCCGAACCGATGTTCATGTGTCCCACTTCCGAATTGCCCATCTGGTCGTCCGGCAGTCCGACGTAGTGCCCGTGCGTCTCGACCAGCGTATGCGGATAGTCGGCGAGGAGCCGCCGCCAGTTGGGCGTATTCGCTTCCGCGATCGCGTTGTGGGCGGTGTCGTCGCGGTGACCCCAGCCATCAAGGATCAGCAGCAGGACCGGCTTGGGTCGCGCCATGAAAGGATTCCGGAACGTGAGGGAAGCCATCATGCTAGCCGAGGCATGACTAACGAGCTATGACCCTGCCGGCTGTAAACCCTGCCGGCGGGGCACGCATCCAAGCCGGTACCTTTTGTCCCAGCGGGAGTCGCTCCATGAAAAACACCCTCGTTCCCCTCGCCGCCGCGCTGTCGATGCTGCTGGCCGTGTCCGCCGGCGCGCGCGGCATCGACGTCGACAAGGTCAACGGCTCGATCCACATCGAAAGCGATCAGCAGGCCGGCGACCTCAGCACCGTCAACGGCGGCATCCGCGTCGAGAACGGCGGCACCGCGCAGAAAGTCTCGACGGTCAACGGCGGCATTGATCTGGGCGATCACGTGACGGTCGATTCGGTCGGGACCGTCAACGGCGGCATCGATCTTGGCGCCGGCACGCGCGTTTCGCGCAATGTCGAAGCGGTCAACGGCGGCATTCGCCTCGGCCAGGGCGCCGATGTGACCGGCAAGGCATCGAACGTCAACGGACGCATCGAGATCGAAGGCGGCCACGTCGGCGGCGGTCTGGAGACGGTCAGCGGCGACGTCGAGATCGGCGCCAATTCGCACGTCGAAGGCGGACTCCTCGTCGAAAAGCCGAGCGGCTGGTCGTGGGGCCGCCAGCGCAATCCGCGCATCGTGATCGGACCGCACGCGATCGTCGACGGCACGCTGGAATTCCGCCGCGAAGTCGATCTTTACGTGAGCGACAGCGCGCGCGTCGGCACGATCAAGGGCGCGACGGCGAACAAGTTCACGGGCGATCATCCGTAAGAGAAATCCCCCTCTCCCGCTAGCGGGAGAGGGCAGGGTGAGGGCATCCCGCATCGACGCCACGGTTCGCATGCCTTCCCTCACCCGCCCCTGCGCGGCCTCTCCCGCGAGCGGGAGAGGCGATAGCTCATTTCTTTGCGCGTTCTTAACGCCTCCGTCTGGCGGTGGGAACCCCGAGCTTCCTAGAATCGGACCAGCCTCCGATTACGGAACCCCGAATGCGCCCTTCCCTCCGCCTTGCCGCCGCTTCGCTCATCCTCGTTCTCGCCGCCTGCGGCAAAGAGGCATCTCCGCCGCCGGCGCCGACTGTCGCCACTCCGACGGCACCTGCGAAACCCGCGCCGGTGACGCCGAGCCCCGAAGGCCATTCCTCGCCGGCGATCACGGCTGAGGATTTCGCCTCGCGCATCAAGAAGATTTCCGGGGACGCCTTCGAGGGCCGCAAGCCCGGCACGATCGGCGAGCGCATGGCGACGGCATGGATCAAGGATCAATTCGAGCAGGTCGGCCTCAAGCCCGGCAACAAGGACACCTGGTTCCAGACCGTGCCGATGATCGAGACGACTCTGCAGGATGCGGACAAGACCTCGCTCGACGTCGCCGCGTCCGGCGGCGAGGAGCATTTCGCGTATCGCACCGACATGATCGTCGGCACGCTCGACGGCAGCCACGACATCGATCTGAAGGATTCGCCGATCGTCTTCGCCGGCTACGGCGTCGTCGCGCCGGAATACGACTGGAACGATTACGCCGGACTCGACGTGAAAGGGAAAACCGTCGTCGTGCTGGTCAACGACCCCGGCTGGGGCAACGACGACGCATCACTGTTCAAGGGCAAGGCGCTGACCTACTACGGACGCTGGACATACAAGTACGAAGAAGCCGCGCGCCAGGGCGCAGCCGCGTGCCTCATCGTGCACGAGACACCCGGTGCAGGTTATCCGTGGGAAGTGGTCGTCAACAGCTGGTCCGGTCCGCAGGATGCGCTGCCGCCGCGCGAAGATCCCGCACCGCGACTGCCGGTCGCCGGCTGGTTGACGACGCAAGCTGCGCAGCGTCTTTTCGCCAAGGCCGGCGCGAATTTCGACGAGCTCAAGAAAAGCGCCGACATGCGCGGCTTCAAGCCGAGCGCGCTCGACGCGAAACTCTCGACGCGGTTCACTAACCGCATCGACAACACCAGCTCCGAGAACGTCGTCGGCATGATCCGCGGCAGTAAGCGACCCGACGAAGTCGTCGTCTACAGCGCGCACTGGGATCACCTCGGCAAGGATCCGAGCCTCAAGGGCGACCAGATCTACAACGGCGCGATCGACAACGGCAGCGGCATCGCCGGATTGATCGAGATCGCCGAAGCGTTCGCGCATCAGGACACGCCGCCGGAACGCTCGGTCATGTTCGTCGCGTTCACGCTCGAGGAAGCGGGTTTGCTCGGCTCGCGCTACTACGTCACGCACTCGCCCGTGCCGCTCGCGAAAACGGTCGCGGACATCAACATGGATGCGCTGCCGATCATCGGCCCGACCAAGGACATCGCGGTGATTAGCTGGGGCCAGTCGGATCTCGACGATGCGATCAAGGAAGCCGCGGCCGCCGAGAACCGCACGATCGTGCCCGACGAGACGCCGGAAAAAGGATTCTTCTTTCGTTCCGACCAGCTCAACTTCGCGCGGCTCGGCGTGCCGGTTCTGTATGCGCGATCGGGCCTCGACCTCGTCGAAGGCGGCGAGGAAGCGGGCCGCGCGGCGTACGCCGACTACACCGCCAAGCGCTATCACAAGCCGGCCGACGAATACGATCCGAGCTGGGATTTCCGCGGCGTGATCGAAGATCTCAACGCGTTCTACGCCGTCGGCCGCAAGCTCGCGGACGAAACCACATTTCCACAGTGGAAATCCGACGCCGATTTCCATCGCCCCGACGCTGCCGCGCAAAAACCGGCCAAATAAACCGTTCGGCGGTCCGCGACGCTTGCGTCTGGACCGCCGAATCAGCAGGATTCGCGGCGGTCGCCCCACGCTGACGCGCCATGCCGATACTTGTCCTCGTCTCATTCGCACTGCAGGTCCTCTGCGCGATCCATGTCGTGCGCAGCGGACGGCCGCTGTATTGGATATGGCTGCTCCTGATCGGCTCGTATCTCGCCGTCGTCGTCTATGTATTGATCGCGGTGATTCCTGACCTGCGCAACGATCCGCGCGGCCGCGCCGTCGCCAAGCACGTCCTCAACACGATCGATCCGGAACGCCGGCGCCGACGCATCCGCGAGCGCCTGGACGTCGCCGACACGATCGCAAACCGCAAGGCGCTGGCGGAGGAATGCCTGCGCCTCGGCGATTACGCGAATGCGGTGGATCTCTATCGATCGATCCTCAAGGGCATCTACGCGACCGACCCCGGATTCATGCTCGGCCTCGCACACGCCGAAGCGGGCACGGGCGATTACGCTGCCGCGCGCGCGACGCTCGACGCGCTGATCAAGGCCAATCCGCAATTCCGTTCCGCCGACGGGCATCTCCTTTTCGCGCGCTGCCTCGAAGAGCTCGGCGAAGACGACGCTGCGATCACCGAATACGAAGTGCTGGCGCGAAGCTATCCCGGCGAGGAAGCGCGCTTCCGCTATGCCGCGCTTCTCAAGAAGCGCGAACGCTATGGTGATGCGAAGAACGTGCTGCAGGACATGCTGAAGCGCGCGCGACTCGCGCCGCGCTACTACCGCCGCAAGGAACAGGAGTGGATCGAGGCCGCCAAGCGCGAGCTTGCAGCGCTCGAATCGGCCTGAAAAAAAAGCGGCGCCGGGCGGGCGCCGCGCAAGACTGCCGTTTTGGAGGGGTTCGCCCCGTCCGTGGGGCGATCACAGCATCCGCTGCGGTGAAGATCGTGCCGCGACAGCGTCTCAAGGATCGAGACGGCGCGCGATCCGCAGCAGTCGCCCGCTACGGTGTCTTTTTGGCCAGCGCTTTTTCGATGCTGGCCTGGGTCATCGGGTGATAGCCCGCGCGCGCTTTCGCGTACACCTTCTGCGCAAACGCTTTTCCGTCCGGTGTTTTCGCGAGCGCTTCGTACAACGGCACGACCAGATACCGGCGGCCGATACGCGTCATGTATTCGGCGGTCGCGTCACGCGCCGGAGCGTAATCGCTGCGGATCGCGAGGAGATACCAGCGCCGCGCGACCTCGGCGTTGCCGGTTCCGGTCAGGTGATACGCCGCGTCGAGCTTCGCGAGCAGCGAGGTCGACACTTTCGGCGGCATGCCGTCGAGGAAGTGCATCCACTCCTGCGTATTCCACGATGTCGCGTCGAGCGTCTCGGGCGCGCGTTTGCCGGCGAGCCATTCCGCGCGCGCGGCGTCGATCGCCTGGAAACGCGGCGACGTCGGCACCCTGGCATCGGCGGGAATGCCGGGGCGATCGATCCACGTTTTCACTTCGGCGAGGCTCATCTTGCCGGGATTCTTGCGGATCAGGTTTTCGTCGAGATACGCCAGCATCTCGTCGGTCGTGATGCTCTTGAACGCGAAGTGATCGAAATAGCCGCGCAGGTACGCATCGAACGTCTCGCGGCCGAAGCGCGCTTCGAGCGTGCGCAAGAGCCACGCGCCTTTCGTGTACGCGAAATCCGAACCCGCATCGTCGGGATCGCGTCCTTTGAAATCCGGCACGAGACGCTGGTCGGGTTTCGGCGTGTCCATGATCTCGCCGCGCAATTCGTTGGCGGAGAGAATGAACTGCTCGTCGGCCTGCGCCTTGCCGTAGACGGCTTCGACGATGCGGTTCTCGACGTACGTCGTGAAACCTTCGTTGAGCCACATATGCCGCCAGCTCGCGTTGGTGACGAGATTGCCCGACCAGGAATGCGCGAGCTCGTGCGCGACGAGCGATACGAGACTTTTGTCGCCGGCGATGACGGTCGGCGTCGCGAACGTCATGCACGGATTCTCCATGCCTCCGAACGGAAAGCTCGGCGGCAACACGAGGATGTCGTAGCGTCCCCAGCGATATGGACCGTAAAGTTTCTCGGTCGTCTCGATCATCGTTTCGGTATCGGCGAATTCCTTCGCCGCAGCTTCGACGACCGAAGGTTCGGCATAGACGGCGCTGCGCGGTCCGGTCGAGCGCGCGGCGATGTCGCCGACCGCGATCGCAAGCAGGTATGACGGAATCGGCTTGTCCATCGCGAAGCGGAAATCGCCGTCGAGCGCGTGCGCCGCGTCGTTCGGCGCGCTCATGATCGCGCGCAGCGTTTTCGGCACGACGATGTGCGCGGTGTACGTGAAGCGCACGGAAGGCGTGTCCTGCAGCGGCACCCAACTGCGCGCATGAATCGATTCGGATTGCGAATACACGAACGGATGCTGCTTGCCGGCGGTCTGCGCCGGCGTCATCCACTGCAGGCCCGAAGCATCCGGCGAGGTGCGATAGCGCACACGCACGCTCGGTGCGGCCTCGTCGAGATCGATGCGCAGCGCCGAGCCCAAAATCGCGTCGCGCTTGTCGAGTGCGAATTTCGCCGGATGCGCCGATCCGTCCGCGCCGATCGCATCGACGCCGAGGATCGAGAGGTCGCGCGTATCCAGCACCAGCGTCTTGACCGGACGATGCCAGTCGAGCGCGAGATCCGCGCTTCCTTCGAACGTTCGTTTGTCGAAATCGACGGCGAGATCGAGCGAGACCGCGCGCACCGTGACATCCTGGGTGTTCGCGTAGCTGTGCGGATCGGTCGGCAGTTCAGGAGCCGCGGCGAGCGCGGCGGCAAAGCTCAGGAGCGAGGCCAGCATCGAAAATTCCGGTGGGAAATGACGTTCTGAATGAAGATCATGACAGCGCCGGAGCGTGTTCGCGCGGCATCGTTCACGCGTGAAATCGTTTCAAACGGATGCATCGACTCCAAATTCACTGCTCGGTCACGTCGTCAGCACATTTCGCATCGAACAATGCGTGCAGGGTGGAGGAATGGCAAGAGCACCTTTTGCGCAAAAAGCGCGAACGATCGTTCGGAAAGCGCAAATCGGTCGTCTTGACCCTTCATGTTATGCTGTGAAAGGAACAGGGGCGGACAATGCGAGCACACCTCGACGCGCTTGAGAGGCTGCTTGCTTGCAACACGCCGGAAGAACTCCGGCGTGCGGTTGGCGAGTACGCCAAGCGTTTGGGTTTCGATTCGTGGGTATATGCCGCTAGCCCGGCCGGGCAGCGTGCGCTTCCTTATATCCTGAGCGCGTATCCGGCGGCATGGATCGCGCGCTACATGGAGAAAGGTTACATCGGCATCGATCCCGTCGTCGCGCATTGCCGCGAGCATGCGACGCCGCTGATGTGGACGGCCGACGGTCCTGTCGGCGATCGCATCCGGCGTTGTCCCGCGTTCTTCCAGGACGCCGCGGATTTCGGGCTCAAGGTCGGCATCAGCGCGCCGGTGCACGGGCTCGGATGCCAATGGGGACTCCTCTCGGTTGCAGGCTCGGATGAGAAAGTCGACCAGCGCGCGCGCTTGCATCAGCTCGCCGGCGTGCAGCTCCTGGCGACATTCACGCACGAAGCCGGACACCGCTTCGCGACGGTTCCGCAGACCGGCGCCAACGTGCACCTCACCGCGCGCGAGCTCGAATGCCTGCGCTGGGCGGCCGAAGGAAAAACCGGCTGGGAAATCGGGCGCCTGCTCGGCATTTCCGAGCGCACGGTCGTATTCCACGTGGAGAACGCCGCGCACAAACTCGGCGTGTTCGGCCGCCGCCAGGCGGTCGCCAGGGCCATCGCCCTGCATCTGATAACCCTGTAAGAACTTACAGCTGTAGGAAATACCGGCTTGACGGTCTGCTGATCCTGCGTTCAACGCAGGAGAAAACCGTCATGTTAGAAGTAGTTACCAGCAACACCCCCGGCTGTCTTCTTTCCACCGATATCCTCGACAGCATGTTTCGCCTTCGCAGCGCCGCGTTCTCGGAGCGGCTCGGCTGGGACGTCGAAAGCGTCGGCGGACGCGAGGTCGATCGCTTCGACGATCTCAATCCCACCTACATGGTCGCGCGTCATCGCACGCAGCCGAATGCCGCACTCGGCTGCTGGCGCCTGTTGCCGACCACCGGCCCTTACATGCTGCGCGACGTGTTCCCCGAGCTTCTCGGCGACAACGCGGTCCCGGAGCATCCGCGTGTCTGGGAGATCAGCCGCTACGCGGTGACACCGGCTGCGCAGTCGGCGCGGCCGGGCCTGGGCTTCGGCGAGATTTCGGTCGCGATGTGGCGAAGACTTTTCAGCTTCTCGCGCGAAGCCGGCATCGATGCATTCGTCGCCGTCACGACGGTCGCGGTCGAGCGACTGGTGTCGAGGCTCGGGCTCAACATCGAGCGGTTCGGACCCGCGCGCCGCATCGGCAGCGTCATGAGCGTCGCGTTCTGCCTGCCGATGGATGCGCAGGCGGAAGTCATGCTCGGCACGCCGACCGAGCGGGCTCTGCCGGCGCGAGCTGCCTGAAAAAACGCGATCAGGGCAACCTGTAAGAACTTACAGTACCGGCCCGGACGGATCGCGGGCAGGCTCACGGTCCTCGGGACGTGATTCGCCCGATCGCTCCCCCCGGCCGGGAGGGAGAGGCACGGTTTCGACGGAGTTCGAACTGTCTCCCTCCTGGCCACCTTCTTTTCTGTTTCCGATTCAAGGACTTCGCGCCTTGCGCGGTCCTTCGTGCGCGTCCGATCCGGCGAGTGCGCGGTCGTAGAAAGCAGCAACGTCGGTCTTGAGCTTCGCCAGAGCCTCGGTGTTGAGATAGACCATGTGCCCCGACGGGTAGTACGCGAACTCGAGATTCGAGCGCAGCGACGGGTCGAGCTCCATGTGGTTGAGATCGAACTCGGTCGCGAAGAACGGCGTGGCGAGATCGAAATAGCCGTTCGCCGACAGAACTCTCAACTTCGGGTTCTCGCGCATCGCGCGCGCAAGATCGCTCGCGACATACGGCTGGCGCTGCGGGAAGCGCGCGCCCGGCTGCTCGTGCTTCCAGTCCCAGTCGCGGATGATGTCGAAACCGGTCGTCTTGTAAGGCACTTCGCTCGGATATTTGAGCGTGCTGGCGACGTAGTTGTTGAACGCCGCGGTGAAGGCGCCGGCGATCGCGGTATCCGACGCGTCGTATTCGGGATTCTCGCCCGCCGCATCGAGATCGATGCCTTCGTAGCGCGCATCGTAGCGACCGACCGTGCGCCGCTCGTCGCGCAACAGCTCCTTGCGGAAGCGTCCCTGGTTGACGCGCAGGTTCGATTCCTTGAGGTACTGCGGCGAAAGGCCCGTGAAACGGCTGAGCTTCGTCGCGACGGCATCTTCCTCGGCCGGCGTCAGGCCCTGGCCCTTGGCCAGCGCGCTCGCGTATTCGCCGGTCGCGAACGCGCGCGCCTCGTTGAGGTACGCATCGAGGCTCGCCGGTTTGTTCGGCACCTTGTCGTGATACCACGCGATCGCCGCGAACGTCGGCAGCGATCCGATGTAGTTCTGGTCGATGCCCGGCGCGTTGTCGCCGTAGTTCAAGATCGACGACAACAGCACGACGCCGTTGAACGCCATGCCCTGGCTTTGCAGCATGTTCACCAGGCCCGCCGAGCGCGTCGTTCCGTACGACTCGCCGAACAGGAATTTCGGTGAGTTCCAGCGCTGATTGATCGTCACGTAGCGCGTGATCGCCTTGGCGAACGCGTGCAAATCCTGATCGACGCCCCAGAAATCCTTGCCCTTGCCCTTGCCGACCGGCTCGGAAAATCCGGTGCCGACGGCGTCGATGAAAACGAGATCGCTCTTGTCGATGAGGCTCTGCGAATTGGGCACCAGGCGATACGGCGGCGGCGCGGTCGCCGCGGCGCTCGCCGACTCCACGCGCACCGGCGACAGCGAGCCCATATGCAGCCACACGCTCGACGAGCCCGGACCGCCGTTGTAGAAGAACGTGACCGGACGCGTGCCGGATTTCTCGCCGTCGGCGGTGTACGCGACGTAGAAGACGCTCGCGTTCGGTTTGGAATCCTTGTCGTCGCGGATCAGCACATTGCCCGCGGTCGCGGTGTAGTGGACGGTGCGTCCGCCGACATCGACGCCGCCGTGTGATACGGCCGTCTTCTCCGGCGGAATCGGTTTCTCGTCCTTCTTCTCGGACTTGGCGTCCTTGTCCGGTGCATCCGCGTCCTTGCCTTCGTCCGCGGCGAACGCGGGCGCGGCGGCGGCAAACATCAATGCAACCGCCATGATCTCGGCGAAAACTCTGCGCATGGATAGTCCTCCGGAAACAGTCGTCACGATGCGGAACGGCCGAGTCTGCGCGCGCGACGGCGCGGCGACCCGTGACGAAAGTGCCGGCGAAACGTAAACGTGATGCAAAGGCGCCGCCCGGCGCCGGATGGACGGCTAAACGCGGTAGCCGCGATGGATCGCGACGATGCCCGCGGCGAGATTGCGCACGTCGACGCGGGCGAGGCCCGCCGTTTCCATCATCGCCTTCAGCGTCGCCTGGTCGGGATGCTTGCGGATCGATTCGGCGAGATAGCGATAACTCGACTCGTCGCCCGCGATCAGACGGCCGAGGCGCGGCAGCACCTGGAACGAATGGAAATCGTAGAGCGGCTTCAAGAATTCGGCGCGCACGGACGAGAATTCCAGCACCAGCGCGCGGCCGCCGATCTTGAGCACGCGATGGATCTCGGCCAGCGCGCGATCCTTGTGCGTCACGTTGCGAAGGCCGAACGCCATCGTCACGCAATCGAAACTCTTGTCCGGAAACGGCAGCGCTTCGGCATCGAGCCGCGCGTAATCGAGCCCGCGCGCCATGCCGCGGTCGATCAATCGATCGCGCCCGACGCGCAGCATGTCCTGGTTGATGTCGCCGACGACGATGCGTCCTTTCTCGCCGACGCGCGGCAGCAGCAAAGCCGCGATATCGCCGGTGCCGCCGGCAAGATCGAGCACCGCATCGCCCTCGCGCACACCGCTCGTCGCGACGAAATAGCGCTTCCAGATGCGGTGCGCGCCGAACGACATCAGGTCGTTCATCAGGTCGTACTTGCGCGCGACCGACGTGAACACCTCGCCGACCAGGCGGGATTTTTCGCCCTCGGGCACGTCGCGATAGCCGAAATGCGTAGTGGGATCGCTCATGCCGCTATCGTACCGCAGCCGCGGCGGCGGCACGCCGTGCGATGATTAAGGCGGGTTCGGAGGGATGCCCATGATCGGGTGGTGGATCGGCGCAATCGCGTTCGTACTGCTGGCAGCCTGCATCGTCGTCTTCAACGAGCTCGTCGCAGCGCGCAACCAAGTGCGCGCCGCATGGAGCGACATCGACGTGCAGCTGACGCGCCGGCACGATCTGGTGCCGCAACTGGTCGCGTCCGTACAAGGCTACGCAAGCTACGAGCGCACCACACTGACGACATTGACCGAGCTCCGCACACGTGCCGCCGCGGCCGCATCGCTCGCCGACAAGGCCGAGCTCGAAGGCGAGCTCGCGCAGCAGATCACGCGCATTCTCGCGCTGCAGGAACGCTATCCCGATCTCAAGGCCAGCGAGAATTTTCTCGCGCTGCAACGCGAGCTGGTCGAGATCGAAGATCACCTTCAATACGCGCGGCGCTTCTACAACGGCTCGGTGCGCGATCTCAACACGAAGATCGAGCGCTTTCCCGAGCTCATCATCGCGCGCCTCGCCGCGTTCAAGCCCGCCGAATTTTTCCGGAGCGGTGATGATCAGGAGGCGCCCGCATGAACGCATATCCTTCGCCTCTCCCGCTCGCGGGAAAGGCCGGCCAAAGGCCGGGTGAGGGATTTCGGAGTAAAGCGCCCGACGGTTGCGCTCCGACTGCCCTCACCCCAACCCTCTCCCGCAAGCGGGAGAGGGGGCCAAGCGCGCTGCTCGCCTTGATGCTCGTCGCGTCGATAGTGTTGTTCGCGCACGCAGTGCACGCCCAAGAACGCATCCTCGACTTCCACAGCGACATCACGCTGACCGCCGACGCGACCATGCTCGTCGACGAGACGATTCGCGTGCACGCCGAAGGCCAGCAGATCCGGCACGGGATCTACCGCGATTTCCCGACCGACTACCGCGACCGCTACGGCAATCGCGTGCACGTCGATTTCGAGCCGACGGCGCTCACCCGCGATGGCGCGGACGAGCCCTATCACACCGAAGCGCTGAGTGACGGCGTGCGCGTCTATTTCGGATCGGAGTCGACGTTGCTCGATCCCGGCGACTACACGTATGTCTTGCGCTATCGCACGACGCGCCAGCTCGGATTCTTCAAAGATCACGACGAGCTCTACTGGAACGTCACCGGCAACGGCTGGGATTTTTCGATCGGCTCAGCGAGCGCGAACGTCGCGCTGCCGGGCTCGATCGCGCCGGACGCGTTGCGCATCGAAGCGTATACAGGCGAACAAGGTTCCAAAGGTACTTCGTACACCGCGAGCGCGGACGCGCCCTCTCACGCCGTGTTCCGCACAACGAGACCGCTCGCGCCGCACGAAGGACTCACGATCGTCGTCGGTTTTCCCAAGGGCACCATCGTCGAACCCGCCGCATCCGAGCGCGCGCGCTGGTTCCTGCGCGACAACGGCGGCGTCCTGGTCGGCGGCGCGGGCCTCGTTCTGTTGTGGGTTTATTACTTGATCCAATGGGTGCGCGTCGGACGCGATCCGAAACCCGGCGTGATCATCCCGCAATACGAAGCCCCGCCCGGCTGTTCGCCTGGCATGCTGCGCCACATCGAACGCATGAAGTACGACGATCGCTGCTTCGCGGCCGATGTCGTTGACCTCGGCGTGCGCGGACGGCTCGAAATCCGCGATGCAAAGGGCGTGTACAGCCTGTTCCGCACGTCGTCGGGCAGGAGCGATCCGTTGCCCGCTCCCGAGGACGTGCTGCTGCAGAAGACCGTCGGCTCGCGCGCCGAGCTCAAGCTCGAGCAAGCCCAGCACGAAACGATCGCCGCTGCGATCAAGGCGCATCGGACGACGCTCGAGAAAACTGATGTCGGGCGCTATTTCCTCACCAACAGCAAGCTCGTCATTCCCGGCGCGATCGTCGGCGCGGCGGCTCTGGTGCTCGGTCTGATCGCGCGCAACGCAACCTCTGCATCGAACGCCACGGGCATACTGCTTTGGCTCAGCATGTGGAGCCTCGGTGTCGGCGTGCTGGTCGTCAACGTGATCCGAGCGTGGCGCCAGCCGCCCGGCATCACAAGTTACGGCGGAGCGCTGTTCCTGACGTTCTTCTCGCTGCCGTTCTTGTTCGCCGAATTCGTGGGACTCGGCGCATTTGCCGCGTCCGCTGGCCTTGGCTTCGCCATCGTCGCCGTCGGTCTCGTCGGCACGCACTTCGCGTTCTTCCACTGGCTGAAAGCGCCGACGATCGAAGGCCGCAAGCTGCTCGATCACATCGCCGGTTTGCGCCTCTATCTCGGCGTCGCCGAGCGCGACGAGCTCGCCGCGCAGAAAGCGCCGCCGATGACGACCGCGGAATTCCAGCGCTTTCTGCCGTACGCGCTCGCGCTCGGCGTCGAGAAGACCTGGGCCGATCGCTTCGCGGCAGTGGTGGGACCGGCCGCGGCTGCGGCCGCCGCCGGCGCGATGACCTGGTATCAGGGCAGCACGGGCCTTTCCAATATTTCAAGCTTCACCGACAGCCTCGGATCCTCGCTCAGCGGCGCGATCTCCTCGTCGTCGAGCGCGCCGGGATCATCGTCGGGCGGTGGCGGCGGAGGTTCGTCCGGCGGTGGCGGCGGCGGTGGTGGCGGCGGAGGCTGGTAACGCCGCGCGATGCGCTCAGTGCAAGAACGCGTAGCCGAAGAGACCTGCGCCGACGACGCCGAGCAACGCCGAGCCGATCCAAGCCGCGCGCTTCTTCGTCAGCGCGGCGATCGCGCCGAGCGCGATCGCGACCTGCAGCAGCGCAACCGACTGCGCGTAGAAATGATGGCGATGCATCAGCACGTCGGCTTCGCCGGATTTTTCGTCGCGCTGATGCTCCAGCGCTTCGGCTTTCTCGCGGCTCTTCTTCTGATCGTCCGCGTAACGCTGCGAATCGGTTTCGAGCTCGGCCGGCGGCGTCTTTTCGAGCGCGGTCCAGACATTTTTCTCGGCGCCAAGCACCGCCGACTTCAAGCCCTTGGCCTGATAGTAGCCCCATTGATCCGAAGCCTCGGCCTGAAGGCGCGTCGCTTCAGTCTTGAGCGCGAGCGCTTCGTTGACCGTGCTGCCGGCTTCGAGCGACGCGATCGCGGCGAGCGCCGCGAACAGCGCGGTCGTCAACGCAATCGTGCGCAGCAGACTGCCGCCTTCGCGCTCGATCTCGCTGTCGATCGCCTCGCGCAGCTTGTCGGTGTCGATCTCGATTTCTTCGGGCATGACGCGTCCCCTTCGCTCGCGCGCAGTGTTGCCGCGCGACCTTTCCGCGTGCTTTCAGCGCGAAAGCCCGGCCGCGGCGAGAGCGTCTAGGTACGCCTGCCAGTTGCGCGCCTGATCGCGGCCGAGCTCGTGCAGCACGTCCCAAGAGAAGATGCCCGTCGCGTGACCGTCGTCGAAACGCAGCAACACCGCGTAGTTGCCGATCGGCTCGACCGCGTCGATGTTGACGTTCGCCTTGCCCGCGACCAGCGTGCGCTGCCCGGGGCCGTGGCCCTGCACTTCCGCGCTCGGCGAATGCACGCGCAGATATTCCGCGGGCAGGCGAAATGTCTGGCCGTCGTCGAAGCCGACTTCGAGCACGTGCGATGCGCGATGCAGGGTGATGAGGATCGGTTGCGGAGCGCTCATGGTTTCGTCGCGGGGCACGGATCGTTGGCGGATTCGTCGCCGGGCTCAGTTGCTGCCGGCACGGCGATCGAATAATTGTAATGATCGCTCGATTTCCGGTAGTTCCGCCGGATCCATTCGCGGATCGGCTCGGCGGGCTTGTCCGCGCCACCGGCGTGCGCGATCGCGCACGTGAACGCATCGAGGACGATCAGATCCGGCGGGCGGCGCTTGAGCTCGTCGAGCACGCGCGCGCTCAAGGCCGGGCTGAGGCTGCCGCCGTAATAAGGCAGCGCAAGCCAGAGATTCTGCACGCCGCTCTCAGGCTCCCGTCCCGCGGCCGCGTACAAGCCCGGGAATACGCCATAGACGAAGAGGCGCTGCTTCGGTCCGAGCTCTGCGCCGAGCCTCTGGCCCAGCGCCTCGGTATTGACGAACGTCTGCTTGTATTTGGCAAGGCTCCATTCGACCGCATCGAGCCGATACTGCGGCCACAGCCGGAACACGCACCACGCCGCAGCGAACACGATCACGAGCCCGCTCGCTGTCGCCACGCGCTTGGGCTCCGCAACCATCGTGGTGGCCATCCATTCGAAACTCGCGGCGAGCGCCAGACACAACCACGGCAGCCACAACTGGAAGTAGTGCGCGGAATCCTGTCCGGGCAACGCGACCGCGACCAGGACGCCGAGTGCCCACACCAGCAGGCGCACGACGAGCGTCCGATCGCGGAACTGCAGCAGCGTCACCACGACGCAGGCCAGCACGAGCCAAGCCTGCACGATGAAAAACTTCTGCATGAATCGCTGCGGATAGAACGCAGTGAGCGCGTTCTCGAGCGCGCCCTGCCCGCTGATGCGCGCGTATTCGGCCGGATAGTCGAAGAGAATATGCCATCCGATTCCGGCGGCTCCCATCGACGCGAGCCAGGCAAAGATCAAAAGCCACAACGCGGCGATGGTGACGCCGACTACGACGACCTGCTTCAGCGCGCGAGCGACATCGTGGCGCGCGAGCAGCACATGCGCGAGCAACAACAACGCCGCCGGCACGATCGCGACGGTCTTGCACAAGCTGGCGCACGCGAAGAAGACGCCGATGCCGACGCAGTGCAGCCACTCGACGCGATCTCTCGGCAGCGCCCACAGGAGTGCAATGCCCCAGACCATGAAAGCATTGATGAAGACTTCGGTATTCGGCTGGTTGGCCTGCAGGTAAAGATCCGATCCGAGCAAAACCCAGCACGCAGCCGCGGCGAGCCCTAACCACGGCCGCCCGAGCGAGCGAGCGCCGATCCAGTAGAGACCGAACAGCGTAGCCCACGCGCTCGCGACGCCGAGGAGATACGTCTCGGGCGCACCGAATCCGACCAAGCTTTCGGCGAGTGCGTAAAGCAGATAAGGCAGCGGCGGCTTGATGTCGACGAGGTCGATGTAGAGCGGCCGGCCTTGCAGCAAGTAATGGCCGATCCACGCGTAGATATCGAGGTCGCGCTCGCGCGGCTCGGCATAGGTGTGCCAGCGCATCCATGCGACGGCAAGCGCGAGCAGGCAAAGCCATCCGATGCGCGCGCCGCGCGTTTGCCACCAAGGCATGCCGAACAATCCCCATTGCGCCGGGCAGGCATTATGCCTGCGGCGTAGCGCCGCGACGGCGCGAATCAGTGCAGCGTATCGGAGACCGGCGCGCGCGGTCGCATCGGGCCGTCGGGCGTGCCGGCGACCTGCCACAACGCATCGAGGTAGCCCGAGCCGAATCCGATCGAGCCGATTGCTTCGAACTCGTAGGTCCCGGTGTCGGCGTACCACGCCGCGTTCGGATCGAGCTCGCGCAGGATGATCGCGTTGTTGTTGGTATCGATGTCGACGAGCTGGCCGACGTAGCTGATCTCGCCTTCTTCGTCCTCGACCATGTTGACCGAGATCAGCGGTGCGGAGGCGGCCGCCGAGCGCGCGATCGACGCCCAGTCATCGAGCGCGAACGCGGCCGGAATGCGCAGCTCCTCGCCGCGGAGCGCGAGCGCCTTGTCGACGAATTCGCGCGCGGGATCGGCTTCGAGCTGGGTGATGTCCGCGACCGCGACGACGAGATAGCCGTCGAAGCGCATCGCGTCGCCGACTTCGGCGATGAGGCAGAAATCGCGCGCGAGCCCGACGATGTAGCCGTGGATCACGCCGGACTGGATCTGTTCGCGATGGATGCGGACCGGCACGCGTTCGTCGAGCGAACGCTTGAGCTCGGCACGCATGCCGCGGGCCTTGAAGGGTACGACGGTAGTCATGGGAATATGGTCGGACAGCGCACCGCAAGGTGCAAGGAGCGGCTGCGAAAACCTCGACGTAAAGCGCAGGAAACGCGTATCAGGGACGCCGGATTTTTGTAAAGAGCCGTCTTTTTTAGCCCCGATCGCAAATCGGGTCGGCTTGCCGCGCTCAAAGAATGTAGCGCGACAAATCCTCGTCCTGTACCAGCGTCGACAAATGCTGATCGACGTACGCCGCATCGACGCGGTAGTGCTGCCCATTCCGGTCCGCCGCCTCGAACGAGATCTCGTCGAGCAGGCGCTCGAGCACCGTGTGCAGCCGGCGCGCGCCGATGTTCTCGGTGCGCTCGTTGACCAGGAACGCGGTCTCGGCGAGGCGCACGATGCCGTCGGCGGTGAATTCGAGCGTGACGCCTTCGGTCGCGAGCAGCGCGGTGTACTGCTTGGTCAGCGCGCTCTGCGGCTCGGACAGGATGCGCTTGAAGTCGTCCGCGGTCAGCGCCGCGAGCTCGACGCGAATCGGAAAGCGGCCTTGCAGCTCCGGCACCAGGTCCGAAGGTTTCGCCAGAGAAAAAGCGCCCGATGCGATGAAGAGAATGTGGTCGGTCTTGACGATGCCGTACTTGGTCGACACCGCCGAGCCTTCGACCAGCGGCAACAGATCGCGCTGCACGCCTTCGCGCGAGACGCCGGCGCCGCTCCACTCGCCGCGCTGCGCGATCTTGTCGATCTCGTCGATGAAGACGATGCCGTTCTGCTCGCAGTTGGTGATCGCTTGCGTCTTGATCTCTTCGTCGTTGATGAGCTTTCCGGCTTCCTCTTCGATGAGGAGCGGACGCGCCTGCGCGATCGTCATCTTGCGCTTCTGGCTGCGCTGGCCGGCGAGCGACTGGAACATGCCGCGCAGCTGGCTCGTCATTTCTTCCATGCCGGGCGGCGCCATGATCTCGACGCCGACGTTCATGGCGAGATCGAGCTCGATCTCGCGATCGTCGAGTGCACCTTCGCGCAGCTGCTTGCGCAGCTTCTGGCGCGTGTCGGCGTCGCGGCCGTCGGTCGCCGTCGACGGCTCGTTGGCGAAACCGACGCCCTGCCGCCGCGGCAGCAGCGCATCGAGCACGCGATCCTCGGCACGATCCTCGGCCTGCGTGCGCACGCGCGATTTCGCCTGCTCGCGCGCCATCTTGACGGCGCTATCGGCGAGATCGCGCACGATCTGCTCGACGTCCTTGCCGACGTAGCCGACCTCGGTGAACTTGGTCGCCTCGACCTTGATGAACGGCGCATTCGCGAGCGCCGCGAGACGCCGCGCGATCTCGGTCTTGCCGACGCCGGTCGGTCCGATCATCAGGATGTTCTTCGGCGTCACTTCCTCGCGCAAGGCAGGTTCAAGCTGCATGCGCCGCCAGCGATTGCGCAGCGCGATCGCGACGGCGCGCTTGGCGGCGTTCTGGCCGATGATGTAGCGGTCGAGCTCGTTGACGATTTCGCGGGGTGTGAGTTCGGACATGAGTTTGATTTCTTGTGCTCTTTGCGCCGGGATGACGAAATTAGAGCTCTTCGATCGTGACGTTGTGATTGGTATAGATGCAGATGTCGCCGGCGACCTTCAGCGCGTTCTCGACGATCGCGCGCGGTTCCATCTCGGTGTGTTCAAGCAAGGACTTCGCCGCCGCGAGCGCGTAGGGGCCGCCGGAGCCGATCGCGATCAGGCCGTTCTCGGGTTCGAGAACATCGCCATTGCCCGACACGATCAGCGACGTCGATTTGTCGGCGACCGCGAGCAGCGCTTCGAGACGGCCGAGACGGCGCTCGGTGCGCCAGTCCTTGGCGAGCTCCACCGCGGCACGCGTGAGATTTCCGCCGTGCTTCTCAAGCTTCTGCTCGAACAACTCGAACAACGTGAACGCATCGGCCGTCGCGCCGGCGAATCCGGCCAGCACGTCGCCCTTGCCGAGGCGGCGCACCTTGCGCGCGTTGGCCTTCATGATCGTGTTGCCGAGCGTGACCTGGCCGTCGCCACCGATGACGACGCGATCGCCGCGGCGGACGGAAACGATGGTGGTGGCGTGGAAGGTGTCGGTCATGGCTCGAAATCTGCTCGGGATTTGCTGAATTGGGGGAGTCCGGCGCGAATCCAACCCCGCCGAACGTCATCCCGGCGAAACTCGGGACTCATTTTGATCTTGATCGCCGAAGGCAACGACAAAGCAAATGGATCCCGGCTTTCGCTGGGATGACGAGTGTGGCCGGTGCTATTTCCGCCGCGCGCGCGGATGCGCCGCGTCGTACACCTTGGCCAGGTGCTGGAAATCGAGGTGCGTATAGATCTGCGTAGTGCCGATGTCGGCGTGGCCGAGCAGTTCCTGCACCGCGCGCAGATCGCCCGAGGATTCGAGGAGGTGGCTCGCGCACGAATGCCGCAACAAATGCGGATAGACGCGCTTCCAGACGCCCTGCTGCTGCGCGCGTTTCTTGAGCCGCGCGCGCACGCCGTTCGGCGTCAGCGGCTTTCCGTTGCGACCGCGCACGAGCGGATCGCCGTCGGCAGGATTGTCCTGATCGCGCAGCGCCGCGAGCGCTTCGAGCGCCTTCGTGCCGACCGGGACGATGCGCGTCTTCGAGCCTTTGCCGGTCACGCGCAGCAAGCCTTCGTGCGCGTCGAGATCGCGCCAACGAACGCCGCAAAGCTCCGACACGCGAAGACCGCTCGAATACAGAAGCTCGAACAGCGCGCGATCGCGCACCGATTCCGCATCGTCGCCCGGCACTTCGACCAGCGCCGTCATCTCGTCGGCGTCCAGCACTTCGGGCAGCTTGCGCGTGACGCGCGGCGAGCGCACGCCGACCGCGGGATTGATGGCGACCGAGCCGTCGCGCGCGAGGTAGCGGAAAAAACTGCGCCACGCCGACGCGAGCCCACGCAACGTCGCCGGCGCGAGACCGCGCCGATGCTCGCCCGCAAGAAGCGTCTGCACCTGATCGGGTTTGAGATCGCGCCAGCGCGAAAGCTTTTGCGTTTCGGCGTAGTCGACGAGACGCGCCAGCGCGTGTCCGTAATGCTCGATCGTGCTCGGCGAATAGCGTCGCTCGACGCGTAAATATCCCAAGAACGCGTCGACCGACGGTGCCAGCGCGGCGCTCATTTTTCCGCGGCGAAGCGCGCCACCGCCGTCGCGACCGCTTCGGCGATCAGCTTCAGGAATACCGTGCCCATGCCCGGATGGAAGCGGTTCGGATCCTGGCTCGCGACCGCGAGCATGCCGACGCCGGCGATCGGCAGCAGCACGGCCGAGGCGACGTCGTCGACGCGCGTTCCGAACAGCGCGTCGAGCTTGTCCTGCTGCAATCGTCCGCACAGCGGCTCGGCGCGCTTCAGGAATTCGGCGAACGCGGGCAACGCGCTCGGGCCTTCGGGCTCGATCAGGAGCCATTCGGCGACCGGCAGCTCGCCGTCGGCGCGGAACAATACGATGCGCACGAGATCGGTGTTGAAATCCTCGGTCAGCGCAGCGACGACCGCATTCAGCGTTTCCGGCAGCGAGGTGGCGCGCATCAGCGCGAGCGTCAGCGTGTGCACGCGCACCATCAGGAGCTGGTTCTCGTGCGCGATCTCGATCAGCTCGTGCAGGCGCCGGTTGAGCTCGCGATTCTTGTCGCGCAGCACGTCGAGCTGATAGCTCGCGAGCGACGCGGCCGAGCCCTGCTCGCGCGGCAATACGAGCGCGAGCGCGAGATCCGGAAATTCGCCGAGGAATTCCGGATGACGGCGCAGATAGCTCGCGACTTCCATCGCGGTCAATCCGTCCTTGACGCTGAGCTCAGCCATGCCACTCTCCCTCGAAAACGAATGCCGCGGGGCCGGTCATCCACAGTGTTTCGCCGGGTCCGGGCCAGCGGATCGAAAGCTCTCCGCCCGGCAGCGCGACGACGACGTCCGCGTCGACGAGCCCGCGGCGCCGAAGCACCGCGACCGCGGCGCAGGCGCCGCTGCCGCACGCCAGCGTTTCGCCGACGCCCCGCTCCCAGACGCGAAGCCGGATCGCACCGCGCGAGCGTAGCTCGGCGAAGCCGACATTGCAGCCTTCGGGAAACGCGGCGGCGTGCTCGATTTGCGGACCCAGCGCTTCGACCTGCGCCGCGTCGACGTCGTCGACGACGACAACCGCGTGCGGATTGCCCATCGATGCGGCGCCGATCTCGACTTCGCGGCCGGCGACGTCGATCTCGTAACGATCGTCTTCGTCTTTGGCGACGAGCGGAATATCGGCCGGCGCGAAACGCGGCTCGCCCATGTCCGCGCGCACGCGGCCGTCGGGAAGAAGCTCGATCGCGACGGGTCCGGACGGACTTTCGAGCCGCAGCTGCGCACCTTCGGCGAGCACGCCCGCGCGCACCAGCCAGCGCGCGACGGCGCGCACGCCGTTGCCGCACTGGCCCGCGCGCGAGCCGTCGGTGTTCCAGATGCCGTACGCGAACGCGCACGAAGGATCGCGCGCCGGTTCGATCGTCAGGAGCTGATCGAAGCCGACGCCGAAATGGCGGTCGCCGAGGCGGCGGATGGCTGCCATGTCGAGATCGAGCGCGCGCTCGCGGCAATCGACGATGACGAAGTCGTTGCCGAGCCCATGCATCTTGCTGAAGCGAAGACCCACGTCAGTGCTGCGCCGGATCCTGCGTCGCAGGCGGCGTCGTCGCATCGGGTTTGGGCGCCGGCGGCGTCGGCTTGACCAGGTCGCCCTTGTTGCCGCACGCGGACAGGCAAGCCGCCAGCACGAGCGGTATCAGGAGAACGAGAAGACCGGTTTTGCGCATGAGCACACCCATCCAACGGCTTGCGCGGAGTATAGCCGCGCGGCGGCAATGCCGACCGGCTATGCTTGGCCGATGCCTTTGACTCCGTTCCTGATCGGGCTTTACGGCTTCGCCGTCCTCTGCGTCCTGATCGCGGCCGGGCACGGTGCCGGCGCGCGCCGGCACTGGCGCTCGCGGCGTCGTTTCGCGGCGTGTCATCGCGCGCTGTGGTCGCTCGTATTCGTGCTGCTCGCGCTGATCGGCGGCATCGGCGGCACTGCGCTTCTGGGCTATCGGCGTCTCGCGTCCGAGGCACTGGTCGTCAAGCTCGACACGCGTTCGATCGCGCCGCGCCAGTTCGCGGTCGACATCGAATTCCCGGACGGCAGCCGCCGCTCGGCCGAGCTCGCCGGCGACGAATGGCAGCTCGATGCGCGCGTCATCAAGTGGGACGTGCGCGCGGTCGTGCTCGGCGCGCCGCCGCTGTATCGGCTCGACCGGCTGAGCGGACGCTATCGCGACGCGACGCAGGAAGCGTCCGCGGCGAAGAGCGTCGTCGCGCTGGCTCCGGCGGCACCGCTCGATTTGTGGCAGCTCAAGAAGCGCTTTCCGCAATGGCTGCCGTGGGTCGACGCCGATTACGGCAGCGCGGCGTATCTGCCTCTGGTCGACGATGGGCACTTCACGGTCACGCTCGCCGCGGCCGGCGGCCTGGTCGCGCGACCGGCGGATCCGGCGACGGCGGACAAGCTCAAGACCGCGTGGTAGCTCAGATCGCGTGCGTGCGCGCCAGGCGTTTTTCGTAGCGCAGCGCGTCGTGCCCGTCGTCGTAATAGCGGCGACGCACGCCGAACGGGCGATAGCCGAGTTTCTCGTACAGGCCTTGCGCGCCGGCGTTGTCGCGGCGCACTTCCAGGCGCAAGTCGCGCGCGCCACGGCGATGCGCTGCGCTTTCGGCGGCCTTCAGCAGCATCTCGCCCAGACCGCGGCCGCGCGCGCCTTGCGCGATCGCGATCGAGTAGAGGCGCGCGACGCGGCTGCCCTTGCGGAAGAACAGAACCGCCGAGCCGATCAGGCTGCCGTTGTTGCGCGCGACGAGCACCAGCGCGCTCGGATTGTCGATGTGCCGGCGCAGCTGGCGCGCGCTCATGCGCTCGTAGTCGAACGTGATGTTCTCCAGCTCGACGAGCGCGTCAAGGTCGTCCGGCACGGCGCTGCGCACGCGCACGGCGGAGAGGTCTGGAGGGACGGTCGGCGGCACGGCGCGAGAGCCTAACGACGACTGACCCCGCCTGCAATCGGGACGTGCGGCATCTGCACGGAAGCGCGCGGCTGTGTCACACTCGCCGCGCTCATGCCCTCCGTCGCGCCCGCCGCCGCATCCGTCCCCTGCGCCTGCTCGCAGTGACCGCAACCGCACACGCCTGAACCTCACGCATGAGTCGGCTCGTCATCGTCGTCGAGAAAGCCTCGGACTGGGGCTCGTACTATCCCTCCGACAACGTCGTCACCGCTCAGGATTATCTGAAGGAACCGGTCGGCGCCGACGACGAGCGCACGCAGGTCATCAATCTGTGCCGCACGTACAAATATCTCGGCACCGGCTATTACGTCTCGTTGCTGGCCGAGGCGCGCGGGCACAAGGTGATTCCGTCGGTGCGCGCGATCAACGATCTGCGCCGCCGCTCGCTGTATGGCCTGGACATCGACGATCTCAACCAGAAGCTGCAGAAGTTCCTGCCGGACGGCGGCCGCGACACGACCGATTTCGGCGTGCTGGTCTACTTCGGCGAAACCTCGTCGGAAAGCCTCGAGGACATCGCGCGCCAGGTGTTCGAGATGTTTCCGTGTCCGATCCTGCGCATCGAGTTCGAGCGCGAGCGCGTCTGGCAGATCAGCGCGATCAAGCCGACGGGTCTGCACACGCTGTCCGATCCGCAGGAGGACGCGTTCGCGCAGGCGCTCGACAAGTTCTCCAAGAAACTCTGGCGCAAGCCGCGCGCGCGCAAGAAATTCCGCTTCGACTTGGCGATGCTGGCCGACGCCAACGATCCGATGCCGCCGTCGAACAAGCGTGCGCTGAAGCACTTCGTCGATGCAGGTTCCGAACTGGGCATCGAAGTCGATGTCATCAGCAAGAACGACTACACCAAGCTCGCCGAATACGACGGCCTCTTCATTCGCGAAACCACCGCGCTCGACAATCACACCTATCGCTTCGCCAACAAGGCGGAGAAAGAGGACATGGTCGTCATCGACGATCCGAGCTCGATCCTCAAGTGCACCAACAAGATCTACCTGCACGATCTCTTGACGGCGCGCAAGCTGCCGACGCCGCGCACCGAGATCATCTACCGCGACGAGCCGAAGAAGCTCGCCGAGCTTCCGGAACTGCTCGGTTTTCCGATCGTGCTGAAGATTCCGGACGGCTCGTTCTCTCGCGGTATCGTCAAGGTCGACAACGTCGAGCGATTGAAGGCTGCGGTCGACGATCTCTTCCAGCACACCGCGCTGGTGCTGGCGCAGGAATTCATGTTCACCGAATTCGACTGGAGAGTCGGCATCTTGAATCGCGAACCCTTGTACGCGTGCAAATACTTCATGTCGCGCGGGCATTGGCAGATCTACAACCACGGCGCGAAAGGCACCGCGAAATCCGGCGGCTTCGAAACGCTGCCGGTGCGCGAGGCGCCCTCGGAAGTCATCAAGCTCGCGCTGAAGGCCACCGCACCGATCGGCGACGGGCTTTACGGCGTCGATCTCAAGCAGTCCAGCGATCGCCTTGCCGTCATCGAAGTCAACGACAACCCGTCGATCGACGCCGGCGTCGAGGACGCTTACCTCGGCGACGATCTCTATCGCCGCATCATGGATGAATTCCTGCGTCGCATGGAGCGCAAGCGGCTTGGCTTGCGCGGCTGACACGAGGCGGCTGCGGACTGCGCGCCGATGAGCGCGCCTTCCGACGGCTGGCGATCGCCTGCGCTGGTTGCGCTGATCGCCGGCGGCATCACGTTCTGCATCGGAGAGTTGATCTGGCAGCTGATCGGCGAAGGTCCGTTCGGCTGGCACGTCGTGCAGGTGCGCACATGGCAAGGCGGCATCGAGGTGCTCGCGCTCGCCGGACTGCTGGCGCTCGCGGCGACGTTGCGCTCGCCGCGATGGCGCCTGGCTTCGATCGCGATCCTGGCCGAGCTTTACCTGCGCCGCCATTTCGTCGATCTGCCGATGCTGGTCGATCTCGTCTACCTCGAGATTCTGATCGGGCTCGGCGCCGGCGCAGCGCGTCTTTGCGGCATCGATCGCGCGAACGACGTGATGGCGTATCTGCGCTTCGCGGTCGCCGGCATCGTGCTGTGGAGTCTGGGCGCGTGGCTCCTGTCCGCGTTCGGCATCGGCTCCTTGAAGCAGCTGCGCCTGTACACGCTCGTGCTCGCGTTGCCGGCGCTCGCCGCGCGGCAGACGCCGCTCTGCGTTTTCGTCTGGCGTCGTTTCGCGACATTGTCGGCACCTGCGCGCGCCGGCGTCGCGGTGCTCGGCGCCTGGTTCCTGTGCCTCGCGGCGCGCACGAACATGGTCAGCGGTTTCGATCCGTGGTGGTATGGCCTGCGCGGCGAATACGTGCTGGTCGCCGGCGGATCGGTGTTCAAGTCGCTCGGCCTCGTCGCGCCGGTGCACTACTACCCGAAGCTGTACGAGCTCTTGCTGATCCCGGTCAGCGCGCTGCACGACATCAGCGTGATCGAAGGCGTATCGATCCTGATGCTCGGGCTCTTCGCGCTGACTTGCATGGAAGCGCTGAAGCAATTCTCGCTCGGCTTCGGCACGCGCCTGGCGATCGCGATGCTGGTGGCGACGGTACCTGCGATCGCGAACGCCGCGTTGTCGCCGAAACCCGATCTCTTCATGGCCTGGGTGCTGCTGCTCGCGAGCCTCGAAGCGATGCGCTTCGCGCGCACGGGATCGATCGGCGCCGCCGCATGGATTCTCGCGCTGTGCGCGCTTGCGCTGGCGAGCAAGCTCAGCGCGCCGCCGTACGTGCTCGCGCTCGTCGCGGCGGCGATCGGCGTCTGGCTGTGGCAAGGCCGTACGCGTGGGGTCGACGAATCGCACGAACGGCGATTCGCAATCGCGATCCTGGCCGCGACCGCGATCGTCGCGATCCTGGTCACCGCGCGCACCTGGATCCTCGCCGGCGTGCCGCTGGTCGGACCGCAGGAGCTGACCGATTTCTTCGCCTCGATCGGCCTGCCGCTGAAACCGCCGGTCGGCCGCATGATGAGCGGCGAAACCGCTGACTGGGCCGGCGTGCCGGAGCTTCTCGTCGACGATTTCTTCCGCCCGCAGCGCCTCGCGCACATGGTCATCGGCTGGATGGGCAATGTGTGGTTGTACCTTTTCGTGATGGCGCTGGCCGCGCGTCTCGCGATCGGCCAAACCCGCGAACCGCCGGCCCGCGTGCCCGCTGTGTGGGCGATCCTCGTCGCGACCGGCCTCGTGCTGCTGCTGACGTTCCGCACGGTCGCGCGCGGCGGCGACGGCAACTATTTCATCCTGCCGCTGGCGCTCGCGATTCTGATCGCGGGCCATGCCGCTTTCTCGCGCATGCCGAAAGGATTGCCGACGCGCGTGCTCGGCTCGGCGCTTGCGCTGATGATCGTGTTCCAGGCCAGCTACAGCTTCGTCAGTGCAGGTTGGGCGGCGGGAACGCGTGCGTTCGACCTTCGTTTCGATCACGGCGTGCGCGATCTGCGCAAGGACAGCGAGCGCATCTTCCAGTACAACGGCATCGCGACGATCGCGGAATACCTGCGCGCCGTGCCGGGCATTCCGCGCGGCGTCGGGTACGTCGCCGACTCGCCGGCGTTGCGCCTGCCGGCGACGTTCGAGACCTTGAATCTCTACGAATACTGGCTGCGCGCGCCGCTCGCGAATCCGCAGGCGTTCATCGCCTATCTCGGCGATCACCGCCTCGATTACCTGGTGATGCCCAAGCCGGGGAAAGTGAATCTGAAGCGGCGCATCGTGCCGCAGGTCGCGGAGGCTGCACGCGAGCTCGGCACGACGCCGGGCGTTCGCGTCATTGACGATCGCAACTACATCCTCTACGACCTTTCCGCGCTACACGCCGAAACCGACCGCACACGCCGCTGATGGCGAGGCTGGCGTCGCGCCATCCGTCGCGACCGCCGCGGTATCGAAGCGCTGCCCGCGATATGCCGCAGGATCGCGCGCCGGTGCGTCCAGGCAAGCCCGATCAGCGGCGCTGCGATGAGCCAGAACGGCAGCGTCGCGCCGAGCGCGTAACCGCCGCGCGCGGCGGGCACGAGGATCACGATCAGCGTGCCGACGAAGAGCCACAGCGTGAGGCCCGAGGGCCGGTCGACGGCATTTTTCGGCAGCGGTTCGGAACTTCTCAGCGAAGGCGGCGGCGAAAACGGAGCGGTGAAGGCGAGCATGAACGACTCCCATCGTTGGACGATGCGATCGTGCTCCGGCTCGATCTCACGGCCTGAGATGCGCCGATCGCGCAAGAGACGCATGCCATAATCGCGGCGAGGAGGACGCGTGCAGGACCACAGCTTTCTTCAATACGCCGTCGTGCTGCTGCTCGCGGCCGTCATCGCAGTGCCGCTGGCCAAGCGCTGGCAGCTCGGCGCCGTGCTCGGCTATCTCGCCGCGGGCGCGCTGATCGGGCCGTCCGGCATCCGCCTCATCGGCAACACCGAGGAGATCAGCCAGATCTCCGAGCTCGGCGTCGTCCTGATGCTGTTCGTGATCGGCCTGGAGCTCTCGCCGCAGCGCCTCTGGGTGATGCGCCGCACGGTGTTCGGCATCGGCAGCCTGCAGCTCGTCGTGACGGCGCTCGTCATCGGCGGCATCGCGGCCGCGCTTGGTCTGGGCTGGAAACCGGCGCTCATCGTCGGCCTCGGACTCGCGCTTTCGTCGACGGCGATCGATCTTCAGATCCTCTCCGAACGCAAGGAAATCGCCAGCGCGCACGGCCGGCTCGGTTTCGCGATTCTCCTCTTCCAGGACGTCGCGGCGATTCCGATCCTGGCGCTGATCCCCGTGCTCGGCGTGACGCGCGAAGTCACGACGCCCGGCGCCGAGGTGCTGTCCGCGCTGCGCATCATCCTGACCATCGCCGCCGTCGTCGTCGGCGGTCGCTATCTGTTGCGTCCTATGTTCCGCGCCGCGGCGCGCGTCGGCACGCCGGAAGTGTTCACGTCGATGGCGCTCCTGGTCGTGATGGGCACGGCGTGGCTGATGGAGCTCGCCGGCATCTCGATGTCGCTCGGCGCGTTCCTCGCCGGCGTGCTGCTCGCCGACTCGGAATACCGCCACGAGATCGAAGCGCAGATCGAGCCGTTCCGCGGTCTCCTGCTGGGTCTTTTCTTCATGAGCGTCGGCATGTCGCTCAATGTCGATCTCGTCATGCGCCAGCCGCAGCTGGTCGGCGCGCTGCTCGCGGCTCTGATCGTCATCAAGGCGATCGTGCTGTACTCGATCGCACGCGGCGCCGCCCGCGAGGACAACGCGCAATCGATCGCGTTGGCCGCGCTCCTCGCGCAAGGCGGCGAGTTCGCGTTTGTCGTGTTCACGCTCGCCGCCGGCAACGGCCTCATCGCTCCCGAGCAGCGCGACCTCTTGATTTTGGTCATCACGCTATCGATGGCGGCGACGCCGCTCCTCGTTCGCGTGCGCGCCGAGCTCGTGCCCGCCGGCAAGCCGAAGAAACCTTCGCGCGAGTTCGATCGCATCGACGCGCCCGCGCCGCGCGTCGTCATCGCGGGCTTCGGCCGCGTCGGCCAGATCGTCGCGCGTGTGTTGAACGCGCACCACATCACGTTCACCGCGCTCGAGCGCGATGCCGAACAAGTCGATTTCGTGCGCCATTTCGGCAACACGGTTTTCTACGGCGACGCGACGCATCTCGATCTCCTGCGCGCCGCGCAAACCGACCGCGCCGAGATCTTCGTTATCGCCACCGAAGATCCCGATGCGAACATCCGCACGGCGCGCCTCCTCAAGCGGCATTTCCCGCACCTGAAGGTATTCGCGCGCGCGCGCAACCGTCAGCACGTATTCAAGCTGATGGATCTCAACGTCGATGAAATCGTGCGCGACACGTTCTTCTCGAGCCTCGAGATCGCGCGCAACGTGCTCGAAGCGCTCGGCTACGATCCGGAAACCGCCGACGAGCATCTGCGCCGCTTCCGCGAGCACGACGAGCGCGTGCTTGCCAATCAGTATCCGGTCTACGACGACGAAGCGGCGCTGCTGCAAACCGCGAAGGAAGCGCGCGCCGACCTGCAGCGCCTGTTCGAGGTCGATACCGGCGAAGAAGAAGAGGAAGAATCGGCTTGACCAAGAGTGCATCCGGCGCGCGCGGATTCGCGCTCGCGGACACCGACATCGCGAGTTTCGACCGCCAGTTCAGCGCGCGCTGCCGCCTGCAGCGGCCGGATCGCTACCGACTACTTGCCGCGCTGCCGCGCGACGTGCCGCGTATCGCGCGCGGATCCGGCGTCTCGTACGTCGCTGCAAGTTTCGGCGGCGACGCGGTCTGCCAGGCGCTCGATGCGTTCGATCGCGTGCTCGCATTCGACACGGAATCCGGTCGCATGCGCGTCGAAGCCGGCGCGCGCGTCGGCGACGTGCAGCGCTTCGCGCTCGCGCGCGGCTGGTACCTTCCGGTCGCGCCCGGACATCCCAAGGCGACGATCGGCGGCTGCATCGCGGCCGACGTGCACGGCAAGAATCCGGCACGCGACGGCACGTTCCGCGCGGTCGTCGAAGACATCGAGCTGTGGTCGCCCGGCCGCGAAGCCCTCGTCGCGAGCGCCGCGCAGAACGCAGAGCTCTTTGCGACGACGTTCGCGGGATTCGGCCTGACCGGCACGATCGCGAAAGCGACGCTCAAGCTCGCGCGTCCGCCGGCCGCGATGGTGCTGCGGCGCATGCCGGTCGCGAATCTCGCCGAAGCGGCACGCGTGCTGCGCGAAGCGACGAACGCGCCCGTGCTGTACGGCTGGCACGACGGCAGACCCAAACATTTCGGGCGCGGTGTGATTCGCGTCGGGCTCGTCAGCGACGTTGCCGACGCGCGTGAGCTTCGTGCGCCGTCGGCCACGCATGATCTTCCCGCATCGATCGCTCCGTATCCGTTCGCACTCTGGAACCGCGCAGGCATCGCTGCTGCGAATACGTGGCTCGGCGCGCGCTGGTGCCGGCCGGGACAGGCGCCGCTCGCGCTCGCCGATGCGCTGTTTCCGCTCAACGACGCGCGCACGTACTTCGCCGGATTCGGCAAGGCCGGCATGGCCGAAGCCCAGTGGTTGATTCCGCACGCGCGCATCGAGGATTTCTCCGGCGCGCTCGCCGAGCTCGTCGCACGCGACAAGCCGCGCATCGCGCTGATCGCGAGCAAGCTCTTCGCCGGCGCGGCCGATGGCTTCTCATTCGACGGTGCCGGCATCGCGCTTGCGATCCAGGTGCCGGCACCGACGCAGAAATCGCAGCGCGCATTTCTCGAAGCGCTCGCCACGCTTTCGATCGCGCACGGCGGCCGCGCGAATCTGATCAAGGATTCGACGCTCGACGCGGCCACGGCGCGCAGCGCGATCGCTGGATTCGATGCGGCGCGCGCACGTCTCGCCGCTCACAACGAAGGCGGCTTGCACGCATCCGAGCTCGCGCGGAGACTCGCGCTGTGAACGACACCGCACGCACCGCGATCGTCGTCGGCGCATCGAGCGGCCTCGGTCGCGCGCTGGCCGAAGCGCTCGCGCGCAAGCACTACGCGCTGGTCCTGATCGCGTCCGACATCCGCGATCTCGATGCGCTGGCGTCGAATCTCAACGTCGAGCACGGCATCGCCGTGCGCGCGCTCGCGCTCGATCTTGCGCGCGAGCCCGATCCCGGCGCGCGCATCGCCGGAGCGCTCTCCGGTCTGCCGCCGCTCGCCGCGCTGTTGCTGCCGATCGGATTCTCGCGCGAGGACGATGATCTTTCGCTCGACGCCGCGGCGATCGGGCAGTTGCTCGCGACGAACCTGCATGCACCGCTCGCGATCGTGCACGCGCTGCTGCCGGCTCTGCTCGAAGCGCACGGGACGATCGTCCTGGTCGGCAGCGTGTCGGCCGTGCGCGGGCGTCGGCGCAATGTCGTCTACGCCGGCGCCAAGCGTGCGCTGGTGTCGCTCTACGAGAGCCTGCGCCAGCGGTTTCATCCGGCCGAGCTCAACGTGCAGCTTTATCAGCTCGGTTTCATGGAAACCAATCTCACGCACGGCGCGAAGCTACCGCTGCCGGTCGCCAAGCCTGCCGATGTCGCACGCACGATCGTGCGAAGACTCGGGCGCGGATCGTCGAGCCGTTATCTGCCGGCGTGGTGGGCGCTGGTCGCGATCATCGTCCGCTGCCTGCCTTGGGCGATCTACCGCCGCATGAAGGACTGAGCGCCGCGCGGACTCTTTAGTCCGGCGCGCGCGCGGGTCGCCGCAAGGTCTGGCGCACGCTCGGGATCGGTGCGCGATCGACGCCGAGCTCGGCGGCGACGTCGACATAGCCGAGCAACGCGGCGACTTCGCCGGCGGTGCGCCCCATCAAGTCCGGCACGTCGATGCGCGCGCCGCGCGCCTTGAGAGCGCGCGCGCAGCCGAGGAGCCCATGCATCGCGCACGCGTGCAGCGGGCTCACACCGCGCTGGTCCTGCGCGTCGAGCGCAACATCGCGCGCCAGGAACATTTTGACCAGCGCGGAAAGATGCTCGCCGTCGCACGCAGCGCCGGGTTGCGCGCAGGCACCGAGCAGGATCAACAGCGCATCCTGACCCACCTTGTTGCGCGCATCGACGCGCGCTCCGGTACGCAGCAGGAGATCGAGCAGCGAGTGCGCGGACGCCGTATCGCTGCTGCCGAACGAGGATTGCGCCGCGGCGAGGAGCGGCGTCGTGCCGTGATCGTCGACGGCGTTCGCGTCGGCGCCGGCTTCGATCAGCGCTTCGGCGAGACGCGGCAGACCGAGCGCGCTCGCCAAGATCAGCGCGGTGCCGCCGCCCGGCATGCGAAGGTCGGGCGGAACGCCGTGGCTCAGAAGCGTGCGCACGACCGCTTCGCGACGCGCGCTGACGGCGGCGGCGAGGCAGTGCGTGCCCGAGTGCGCGGTGTGCGCGGCGCTCGCGCCGGCTTCGAGGAGACGCACGACGAGTCCGGCGTAACCCGAACCTGCAGCGCGGATCAGCGCGGTCGCGCCTTGCGCGTCGACGGCGTCGAGCGGAATGCCGAACGAAAGCATGCGTTCGACGGCTTCGATGTCGCCGAGGCCGGCGGCGGTCGGAAGATCGGCGTCGCGCAGCGGGCGATGCGGCAGTTTCCAGCGCGACCAGTTGAGCCAATACGCAGGCTCGTGTTCGCTGCGCGCGAGCGCGAGCCCGAGCGGAGTCTCACCGGTGACGGCGGCGATTTCGGGGCTTGCGCCGGCCTTGATCAGCGCGCGCAGCAACGGCACGGCAACTGCGATGTCGAGCTTCAGTGCGAGGTGGAGCGGCGTGAAGCCTTTCGCGTCGCGCGCGTTTGGATCGGCGCCGCGCGCGAGCAGATCTTCCGTCAGCGCGATGTCGGCGAGCGCGACGGTGGCGTGCAGCGCCGAGACATCCGCAGCGGTCGGACCGCACCAGTCGGCACCACGCGCGAGGAGCGCACGTGCGAGCGCGCGCGTGGCGCCGCTTTCGTCGGTGCGCGCCGCCACGAGCAGCGTCGAGACGATGCCGGCACCGCCGATCGGCGCGCCGCGCGCGATCAGCTCCGACAATGCTTCATGGCTGTCGGGAAGGGTCGCGAGCAGCACATCGGAAAGTCGACGCTCGTCGCCGAGCTTGGCGTCGCCGTCGAGCCCGTGATTGAGGAGCCATGCGCGCGCTTGGCGATAACCCGGTGTCGATAGAGATAGATAAAGGTCCGCTGCGGCCGTGGCGGGCCACTCGCGGATCGCGTCGGCGAATTCGGCGACGACGTTCCAATGGCCGAAGCGGAGCGCATCGAGCAGATGATCGGCATTCGCGCTTTGCACGGCCGTCACGTCGGAGGTGAGACTGCTCGGCAGCGGATACGCGGGATCGAGCAGCGCGACGATGTGCCAGCGTCCGGCGGCGGCGGCGTGATCGAGCGCGCGCTTGCCGTCGGCGGCGGCGTGTGCGCGATCGGCTTCGAGCGCGAGCAGCGCACGCACGGTTTCTTCGTTGGCGTTGCGCGATTGGCAAGCGAGGATCAGCGCGCTGCGGCCGCTGGCGTCGACGAGATTGGGGTTGGCCTTGCGCTTGCCGAGCGCATGGATCAGCGCGACCGAACCCGAGCGCGCGGCTTCCATCAGCGCCGTGGTGCCGCGATGATCGGCGAGGTCGGGATCGGCGCCTGCCGTCAGCAAAGCGTCGGCGATGCGCGCGTGACCGGCGAGCGCGGCGGCCATCAATGCGGTGCGCTCGAGCGCGCCGCGCGCGTTCGGAGTCGCGCGATGCTTGAGCAAGGCTTTGACGCCGGCCGCGTCGTCGTCGTCGATGCCGGCGGCGAGCAGCAGCGCGGGCTGCGTGCGCGCGATCTCGCTTTTCGCGCCGCGGTCGAGCAGGAAATCGGCAATCACCCAATTTGCATTGGCGCACGCGATGCCGAGCGCGGTATGACCTTCGCGATTGGCGGCGTTGACGTCTGCGCCGGCGTCGAGCAGGAGCGCGGCGACGATGGGCTCGGCGCAGCGCGCAGCGTGATGCAGCGGCGTATTGCCTTCGCCGTCGGCGACGCGCGGATCGGCGCCGTTGGAGAGCAGCGTCATGACCGCGTCGGGTCGGCCCTGGTAACTATCGCGCGTGGCGGCGATCAACGGCGTGAGACCGCCGTGCGCGCGATTGACGTCGACACCCTTGGCGATGAGGCCGCGCAGGAATCGAAGATCGGCGAGCGTCACGGCGACGATCAGCGCGTTGCGCTGGTCGCGCTGGTCGGGACCGGGCGCGGCGTTGGGATCTCCGCCGCGATCGAGCGCTGCGAGCGCGAGATCGACCTGGCCGGAACGCGCGGCGCAAAGAAGCGTCGCGTCGAGATCGGATTTGTCGATGCCGGCGGCGAGGCTCGGCGGCGGCGCGGCGTTCGCTTCGATGGGTTCGCTGCGCTTGTTCGTGCGTCGGCGTGCACGACGTGCATCGGCGAGCACGGCGCGAAGGCATCGCCGGACGACAACGAGATCGGCGAGCGGGACGACGACGAGCGCATAGAGGGCGAGCGCCGCGATGTGGAATTCGCTCGGGAGATATCCGCCGAGGCCGGCGAGCGCGAGCGCGCCGACGGCGATGACGAGCATCGCGAGTGCGCTCGGCAAACCGTATGCGAAGAAATAGTCGTGCGTGCCGGTCAGGTGACGCGCGAACGCGAGCGAACGGCGCAACGCGCCCAGGAGCCACGAGCCGCGCTCTTCGCTCGGATACGCATCGTCCCAGACGAACGGCAACGCGAATGCAGGCCAGAAGCGCCACAACGCGAACAGCGCGACGACCAGCGCGATCGAGAGCGCGAGCGCTGCCGACAACGATCCGTCGCGCGCAAGCCACCATGCGGGAGCGACCAAGAGTGCCGCGACGGCGGCGGTGTATAGCGTCAGCAGCACGAAATACGTGAGTCCACGCCGCGCGATGCTGCGCGGGAAGCTCGATTCCATGTCGAAGCGAAGCGCGTGGCAGATGCCGGTCATCGCCAGCGCGTTGGCGACGAGGAGCAGCACGAGCGTCAGCGGATGCTGCAGCAATTCGGCGAGCACGAAGGCCAGCCACGCGGGCAGAAGGTGTCGCACGGCCGTGGAGAACGACTGCAGGCGTGATGCTGCGGGCTTGGGCATTCCGGCAGGTTCTGTTTCGCGGTCTTGTGCCGCGGCGGGCCGAGTATATCGGCGCGGCCGAGGTCTGCGGCTAATACGGGGTTAAAGGGTGGTATCGCTGTCGGCGGTGGGCGCTACCTGCCGCCGACGCTCCGCGCGCGGGTTCGACGCGTCGCGCGAGAGCGCCTTGCGATCTTGCGGATCATCGGCCGACGAAGCATTGCGGTGCTTCTGGCGGAGCCGGGGCCGGTCGTCCGTACTTCCTTACAAGCCCCCGAACGCCGAGAAGCATGAATACCTTCGCTGATGAACCGGTCGCGGGCCGTCCACTTTTCGCGAGGAGATTTTCCGTGCTGCACAAAAATATCTGCGGTTTGGGGTTGGCCATTGCTGCGGCACTGGCGACGCCGTCGGCGCACGCTTTTCTTTACTGGGATACCGAGGCGGCGGAGCTGTATGGCGTCGAGCGGCCGCCCGGCTGGGCGCCGGAAACCGATTGCGCGTTCGTGCTGCAGGGGCCGGCGCGTCCGCTGGCCGGCCGCGAGGCAACATTCGTGATTGCGCAGCGATTCGGATCCGGGGAAGCACTGCCCGTTTACGGAGCGCATATCAATGTGCGCATCGTCGATGAGACAAGCGGAAGAGTCATCGACGAATTCGTCTCGCGCGGAAATCCGGAGACGTTTCTCATGGAGTTCGCCTATTCGAGCGCGACGCCGGCCAAGCACGCGATCGGCTTGTTGGACTATGAGTCGTACGACGTCTACTACGCCGATATCGACGACGACGGCTGGGGTGACGTGGGCATTGGCGAGCGCTGGTGCGAAGGGACCGGCTATGTTCAGTGGCAGGCGGATGCAGATGGCGACGGCATCGGCGATCTCGACGACAACTGCCCGAGTACACCGAATTCAGATCAGCTCGATTCGAACGCGGACAGCGTCGGCGATGCGTGCGGCGCCAGCACAGCGACTGCCGGCAAGGTCACGGCGGGCGGCTGGATCAGTCGCGACCATCACAATTTTGCCTTTCACGCCACGATGAAGCCCGGCTGGGTGGCGCCCGAAGGCCAGGTGGTGTTCGATGATCGCCCCCATGGCATTGCGTTGCGTTCGAATGCGCTCACGGCGCTGACGATCAACGGCACGCACGTCGTGCTCACGGGCACCGGCGATGTGAATGGTGCGACTGTCGCATTCACGATCAAGGCCGACGACAACGGCGAGCCCGGTCGCAACGATCGTTTCGAAATTGACTGGACCGGCTACCACGACGCCGGGGTGCCGCAGGGCGGGAATATTCAGATCCACCGCTAAGCAGGCGACGGGACGCCGAACTACAGCCGCAGAGCCGACGAAGATCTAGTTAGCATTCGCGGAGCGCTTGGCCTCGTGCAGATGGCCTCCGCGATCCATCCAGAGCGTGCGGTCGGCGGTGAGCGCCATCTCATCGCCGACGCCGACGCGATCTGCGATCGAGACGCCGCGGTAGCGATCCACGTCGTGTAGGAGCCGCTGCAGCAGCCACGCGTCACGGGGATCTTCGACCTGGATGCTGACGGTGTGCGGGCCGCTTGCGAGCTGGGCGAGAAGATCGTCGTACAGCGCGCGCTGGATAGGGCCGATGGCAACGACGCGCGACATCACGGCGGTGCCGTGGATGATGGTGATCGCGGCGAGGAAAAGGAGGATCCAGCGGGGGAAGCGGCCGATCAGGGGCCATGCGGCGGCGCCGATCGCGATTGCCGCGGCGCTCGCGAGGTAGGCGTAGTGGTCGTAGCTTGTTGCGAGCAGGAGGGTCGGTCCCAAAGCCGCTGCGAACGCGACGAGCCATGCGATCGGCCAGCGCCAGCCGATCGTCGCGAGACTGGCGAGGAGCAAGGCCACGCAAGCACCGGCGGCACCGAGACGCAGAGAGCTTTTTTCGAGCATCGGTGCGATTTCGAAGAGCGGCGGCGTGAATGGGTAGAGGAGATATTCGAGGAGGCGCGCCGGCGCGTTGCGAAGCGACCAGGCGTAAGCCGGGCTGGCGTGCGCACTGTTCGACAGTGCCGGAAGACGGAGCGCGAGATACGCGACGGCGATGGCCGTGGAGAACGCAACGGCGAGCCGGATCGTTCGCGTCGAGGATTGTCCGAACGCGGCGAGCGCGAGTAACGCAGGCAACACGATCGCGGATTCCTTGGCCGTCAAAGCGAGCGCAACCAGAAGTGCCGCGATCGCGGCTCGTGGCAGTGCCTGTGCGGGCGAGTGAGGCTCCTGGATCGCACGAACGGCGAGAAGGCAGCAGGCGAGCGTCAGGAGGTCGGCGAGCGTGCCGGTCCAGCCGTGTACATATACGGCATACGGGCTCAGCGAAAACACGATGGCGGCGACATAGGCGACGCGCTCGTTCAAGCGCGCATCGACCAACACGCGGCGAAGCAAGCAGGCGTTTGCGGTGCCGAAGAGAACGAACGCGAGATGCATGGCCCAAGGCATCGCGGCGAACGCGTGCGCGAGGACGAGCCAGAGGTTGAAGGTGAGCGGCCGATACTGAAGCGGCGATACATCCAGCCAAGAGATCCACGGCAGCGCGCTCCAGCTCGGTACGTCGGCGCGCGACCACCATTGCAGCTCGTCGTGGCTGAAATAGCCGGGATTCAAAATCAGCGGGAGCTGCAGCAGGAGCAGCAGGATCCACAGCGGAGGACGCGCTAGTCGCATGGGGGATTCCCGCGTGCCTTGCAGTGGAAGGTCATTGTCGCAAGCGAAACGCGAATAAAAAAACCTCCGCAGCTTTCGCTGCGGAGGTTTCGCTTGAGGCCCCTGGCGATGACCTACTCTTGCATGGCTTAAGCCACACTACCATCGGCGCTGGTGCGTTTCACTTCCGTGTTCGGGATGGGAACGGGTGGGACCACACCGCTAAGGTCGCCAGGGAACTGGTGAGAGTCGCGCTTATTTCTCGAGCGCGGTCTCTGCATTGGGACTTGGGACGTAACAGAGCATTTGGCTGTCGACCTGACCTCATCGTTGAGGCGGACGAAGCAACTTGGAGTTATATGATCAAGCCGCACGGA